>JABAHP010000485.1_pt2 | contig 19609 bp, 20 predicted proteins | sample 7062081 | NCBI WGS metagenome assembly JABAHP01 (sample SAMN14534357, study PRJNA622989) | marine sediment metagenome | biome: marine biome [ENVO:00000428]; feature: marine pelagic biome [ENVO:01000023]; material: deep marine sediment [ENVO:00002113] | place: India: Gulf of Kutch | collected...
CTTGTAGTGAGCGGCGCACATCACAGCCTCCCACACCGAGCCCTCCTCTGTCTCTCCGTCACCCATCAGTACAAACGTGCGGTAATCACGCCCATCCAGGCGGGCTCCCAGACACATACCCACCCCCAGGGGAAGGCCATGTCCCATAGAGCCGGTGCTGGCCTCGACGCCGGGCGCTTTGTGCATATCGGGGTGCATGGTCAGAGGATTGCCCGGCTTCTCGAAGTCCTCCAGCACCGCACGCGGGAAGTAGCCCAGCTCACATAGCGCGGCGTACATAGCGGGTGCAGCGTGGCCTTTGCTGAGAAGGAAGCGATCGCGCTCAGGCCAGTGCGGATCATCAGGCCGCAGGCGCAGGACGTCGAAGTACAGCGCGGCGACGATCTCCGCAGCAGATAGCGAACCGCCGAAGTGCCCGCCGCCAGCAATCCCGAACATCTTCACCAGTTCGCGGCGTATGTCATTGGCCTTGAGTCCCAACTCGCGGACCCGCTCAGGCGTCAGGGGGGGATACACTCGCTCACTCATCTGCCCTATCCCTCCGCCTTTGTCCGCGCCTGCACGCCCGCCAGGTCCTCCAACACGGTGATGACGCCTGAATGATCTAGGTCACCCCCTCCTGCGGCCTGCATGGCGGCGAACAGCTCGTGCACCAGGCCGGTCACGAGCAGCGGCACCCCGTAGTCGTTGCCGGTCTGCATGATGATGTTCAGGTCCTTGAAGTGGAACCGACTCTTGAAGCCCGGCTGGAAATCGCCGCGAATGACGCGCGGCCCGCGCACGTCTGCAACCCGCGACTGCGCATATCCCCCGCTCAACACCTGGTGGATGATGGCAGGGTCCACACCCGCCTTCGCGCCCAACACCAGCGCCTCCGCCATGCCCACGATGTTCAGCGCCACCTGAATTTGATTGCACGCCTTTACTGTCTGCCCCGCGCCGTGAGGGCCACACAGGGTGATGGTCTTCCCCAGGGCCTCGAATACGGGCACAACTTCGTCGAACGTCTGCTCATCGCCGCCGACCATGATGGACAGCGTGGCGTTGACAGCGCCTACATCGCCCCCACTTACGGGCGCATCGAGACATCTCACTCCCTTTTCGGCCATGGCCTCGGCGACCGTGACTGCCACGCTGGGGGCGATGGTGCTCATGTCTACGTAGATATCCCCCTCTTCCACCCCCTCGATGAGACCATCGGGCCCCAAGGCGACCAACTCCACGTCGGGAGAATCGGGCAGCACGGTGATGATGACATGGCTTCTCCGGGCAACCTCCTTGGGCGAAAACGCCTCCTCAGCACCAGCGGCCACCAGCGCCCGCACCGGCTCGCGGCTGCGGTTATGGACGATCAGGGAATAGCCAGCCTGCAGCAAGTTCCTGGCCATGGGCTTTCCCATGATGCCCAGCCCAATGAATCCAATCTTCCCTTTCATGGCGAGACCTCCTCATATACAATCGGTTACACCATCGATCCCTAGACCCGATCAGACTGCTCCGGCCAGCCCAAGCACGCGTTTCACAGCCGCGATAATTCTACCTTCGTCGGGAATCGCCGCCGCTTCCAGGTCGCGCGAGAATGGGATCGGGACATTGGGGTTAGCCACGCGCAAGATGGGTGCATCGAGGGCATCGAGCGCCCGCTCCTGGATCTGAGCGACGATCTCAGCCCCCACGCCGCATCGCTCACAGGCCTCGTGGACGACGACGGCACGGCCGGTCTTTTCGACCGAAGTGAGGATCGGCTCGATATCCAGTGGCACCAGGGTGCGCGGGTCGATCACCTCCACGTCTATTCCCTCATCAATCAGAATCTCGGCGGCAGCGAGGGCCAGGAGCACCATCCGCGAGGTCGCCACAACCGTCACATCGTTCCCCGCCCGCTTAACGTCGGCCTCACCAAAGGAAACAAGGTATTCCTCTTCAGACACCTCCCCGCGCGTCGCATAGAGGAGCTTGTTCTCCACAAAGATGACCGGATCGTCGCCGCGGATCGCAGTTTTCAGCAGACCTTTGGCATCGTATGGCGTCGCGGGCATCGCTACCTTCAGTCCTGGGACGTGGACAAACCAGGCTTCGAGGCTCTGCATATGCTGAGCGGCATTGCCCCTACCCGCGCCGGCCGGCGTTCGAACGACCAGCGGCACCTTGGCCTTGCCGCCGAACATATAGCGCATCTTCGCCATCTGATTGACGATTTGACTCATCGCCGCGGTGATGAAGTCCATATACATAATCTCGGCAACCGGACGAGTCCCGACCAGCGCCGCCCCAGTCGCTGCGCCAGCGATCGCCGCCTCAGAAATGGGCGTGTTGATTACCCGCTCAGGGCCAAACTCACGGTACAGGCCCCGCGTGACCCCGAAGGCACCCCCATGCTGAGCGATATCCTCACCGATCAGGAAGACGCTGGGATCGCGGGCCATCTCCTCTCTGAGAGCCGCCCGTATCGCCTCCGAATACGTCATCTCCGCCATAGTTCGTTGCACCTCAATCAGCGAACAGGTCGATATGCAGGTACTCAAGCACAGGATCGGGACCGCCTTCCGCATACGCCACTGCATCCTCGACCTGCGCCTGAACCTCGGCATCGATGGAATCGACCTGACCTGACGCAAGCACGTTTTGATCCACCAGATACGCGGCAAACAGCTGAATTGGGTCGCGGTTCTCGCGCCACTCGGCAACCTCGACCGGAGAGCGGTATACCTCCGGATCCCCCTTGTAGTGACCTTCCCAACGGTAGGTGAGCCCCTCGATCAGCGCTGGCCCATTCCCCTGCCGGGCGGCTTCCACGGCCTCCTTCGTCGCTTCATACACCGCCAGTACATCGTTGCCATCGATTGTGCGGGACGGGATGCCGTATGCCGCGGCGCGATCCGCCACCCGGCCCACCGGCGAGGCATAGCTGATGGACGTGCTGACCGCATACTGGTTGTTCTCACAGACGAAAACGACCGGTAGCACGAGCACGGCCGCCAGATTGACGGCCTCGTGGAAGATGCCTGCACTGACCGCACCATCGCCGAAGAAGGCCAGACTCACCTGATCCGTCCCCTTGATTCGGCTGCCTAGCGCCGCACCGACCGCGATGCCGATCCCGTCTCCGACGATGGCGTTAGCGCCCAGGATGCCAGCGTCCACATCGGCAATGTGCATTGAGCCACCTTTTCCCTTGCAGTACCCAGTCGCACGACCATAGATCTCGGCCATCATCCGCCGAAGGTCTCCCCCTTTGGCGATACAGTGTCCATGCCCACGGTGAGTGCTCGTGACGTAATCATCCGGTCGCAGCGCGAAGCATGCGCCCACCGCCATCGCCTCTTCGCCGGTATACAGATGAACGGCTCCCCAAATGCGACCTTGTAGGTACAATTCTCCAACCCGCTCCTCAAAGGCGCGGATCTGGCGCATCGTGCGGTACATCTCTACCAACGTCTCACGAGCCAACCCCATTCTTTGCCCTCCAAGTGCAGCGTCCAAGACCTCGAAACTCAAGTGTGTAAATGCACACGCACGTTGGCGGCACTCGACTCGAAGATGTCATCCGGTGCCTCGATGGCCCGTCTGAGGTCCCCCAGGAACCGAGCCCCGTCCACCCCATCGAGCACCCGGTGATCGGCGGAGAGGACAAGCCAAACGGTGGGCTTGATCACTATGTGCCCATCCTCGACCACCGGCCGCTCGTCAATGCGCCCCACCGCGAGAATCGCACTCTGAGGGGGATTGATGATCGCCGAGAAGTCATCGATCCCGAACATCCCCAGGTTACTCAGGGTGAACGTCCCCCCCTCCAGATCCTCAAGGCTCAGCTTTCCGGCAGCGACTCTCTGGGCCAGTCTCTTCCGCTCGCGGGCAATCTCCCCGAGCGTCAGCTGGTCGACACCCTTGAGGACAGGAACAGCTAGGCCTGCATCGGCCGCCATGGCCAGCCCGATGTTGACCTCTTTGAACACGCGGATTCGCCCATCCTGCCAAGAGGCATTGGCTCTGGGATGATCCCTGAGCGTCTGAGCCACCAGAAGAACCAGCATATCGGTATAGCTCAAGCGCGCGTCGCTAGTGCGCTCAATGACGGGAAGCAACTGCTCACGCCATTCAGCCAGTCGGCTCGCATCCGCCTCAACTCTCAGATAGAAGTGCGGAGCGGTGGTGAAGCTCTGACTCATCCGCTCCGCCGTGACGCGCTGGAGGCGGCTGGGCAGTATGACGTCTCGAGTTTCCACAGAGTCAATCAAGTCAATGACGTCCTGCTCCAGGATTCTTCCACCAGGACCTGAACCCCGAACCTCAACCAGCGAGATCCCGCGTTCCTTCGCCAGCCTCTTTGCACGAGGGCTGGCCTTCCCGGGCCGACGGGGACTGGGGGCCAACCTCTGTGCGTCCTCAACAGCGATCGGGGCATCCTCTCCGCTGAGTGCTGGGGCTTCCGCGATATCCAGGAGCGGCCATTCGTCAGGCGCGTCCTCACCGGGTCCCAGGATGTACCCGATCACCTGAAGCACCCCTGCTGTCTCCCCTTCACCCACCAAGACCTTGCCCAGGATCCCGGAGTCTGTGGCTTCAACCTCGTTCACCGCCTTGTCCGTCTCGACCTCAACCAGGACCTCCCCCTTCTTGACCTCATCCCCCGTGTCCTTGAGCCAACGAACGACGGTGCCCTCTTCCATGGTCAGGCCCAACTTGGGCATGATGACTGCTTTCATGCGCATTCCGCTCCCGATCAGATTATCGTCCGCTAGCCGTGCCGGACGGTCCATCCATCTGCAGTGACGATGTCAACTGGGAGATCAGCTAGAACGGCCGCAACCTTCAACCCTGCCATATCCTTCTAGGGATTGCATGGTTATTTCTCTAGCAATTCGACGTAAGTTGGGTCCACGGCCCAGGAACCCCAAACACGTGCCTCGCCAGCGTAGGCCCACACGGTTATCATACGAAAGCCTGGCGCGACTACCGTCGGATGGTAGCCGCATGGGATGGCAACCGTATCACCGTTGCGCAGTAGATAGGCGTCATTTATCGACTGAGAAGCGCCTGGCGCAGTCCATAGACCCTGCATCCCAAAGCCGTGCGGAGGATCGATCAGAAAATGGTAGATCTCCTCACTGACCATTTCAGGTGGTTTGTCCTGGTCGTGTTTGTGGGGTGGGTAGCTGCCCCAGTTGCCCGATGTCAAGTGCGTCTCACCCATCATAATCCGGTCGGCGTCCAAGTTTCGACCGATGCAGGGATAGACGTCACGCTGCCAGTTGTCATGCCCGAAGGACTCACAGGGCACATCTCCCGCGTTGACCAGCGCCGGCGCGGTGTCTCGGCGGCTTGGGGCGCGCACGACGACGGCGTTCAGCGGGCCGGCCAGGCAAGTAACAGTCACATCCGTGTCGCGCGGAACGTAGACCATGCTGGGCGGTCCGGCAAAAGGACTGTCGCGCTGACCTACCTTCTCGTACCACACACGACCCCATTCTCCCTCCAGCGTCAGTGAGCAAGCACCACTCAGCACGTCGAGCGCCATCTCATCCGCCTGGGTACGAGTAGTGTAGGCCGCACCCTCCGCGCTTAGAAGCAGGTGTCCCATCCCCAACAAGCGCAAACCAGACTGAGGCGCTGCCACAATGGGCGTGAATCCTTCGGCCAGAGGCTGCGCAGGGTATCGATGACCCACCAATTCTCCTCCTGCTCCTTTTCCCGATGTCAGAAAGAGCTACGCTCTCAACAACTTGCTCACGTACTCGATAAAATTCCTGGAGGACGTATCATCGTCAGGCCAAGGCAACATCTCACCCGAAAGATAACCTGTGTAGCCGATTTGCTTGAGCGTCACTATTATGGCCTCGAAGTCAATGTGCCCTTGACCTGGCGCCTGCCGGTTGCTATCGACCAGATGCACATGGTGCAGCCGGTCACCGGCCGTGAGAATAGCATTGGTCAATGATGCCTCCTCGATGTTCATGTGAAACGTGTCGAGTAGCAAACCTACATTGGGCGCACCGACGTCATCAATGAAGGCCAGTGTTTCGGCTCCCGTATTCAAGAAATCAGTCTCATAGCGATTGATCGCTTCAACTGTCAGGCCCACGCCGCGTTCGGCAGCGTAGGCGGCTACTTCACGTGTGGCTTCTATGGCGATGTCATACTCGGCCTGATGCACAGCCGGGTCAGGATCAGAGAACTTGCCGCGTATGCTGCCCAGCACTACCCGCGCGCCGAGACGCGCGGCAAATCGAACGTGCCCCTTGAGACGCTCGCGCACGGCTTTCTGGATCTCAGGCCAGGTATCGGCTAGACTGAGGCCATCCTCGAAATAACTCTGGCCCGTGCCAAAAGCGGGCACTTCCAGGGCAAACTCCTCGGCCCAGCCCACGATGGTGTCCTGGTCCAGATCGTCAGAGTTCCGCAAGTTGAGCTCGACGCCGTCGAAGCCGAATTCCGCCGCCTTCTGCATCCCCAGGCACAGGTCGCCCGTGTAGAGCAAAGGCGCAAATCTCGCCTTGGTAGGCGAAAGCGCCAGGCTAGTTTTCACACTTCTCCTCCCTACCCCGGTCACACATGCTTCTGGTCTAGCCGAGCGATCTTCTTCAGACGTGGCTCGTGGCGCCCACCATCATAGGGCGTCTTGAGCCACAGCTCGACCAACTCCCTGGCATGCGGCAGGCTCACCACCCACACGCCCATCGCCAGGATATTCGCATCGTTGTGTCTCCGGCTGAGCGCCGTCGTGAACGCATCGTGGCACAGCGCCGCGCGCGCGCCGGATATCTTGTTGGCGGCGATGGACATACCGATGCCCGTCCCGCAGACCACGATACCCCGATCCGCTTTCCCACTGGCGACTGCGCGACTCACAACCTCGGCGAAGTCTGGATAATCACACGGTTCATCTGAGTTGGCCCCAAAGTCAAGCACGTCGTGGCCGAGTTCCTGTTCCATGAATTCGATCAGGCCCTGCTTCAGCTCATAGCCAATCCAATCCACACCAATTGCAATGCGCATTGTACCATCCATGACGTGTGTTGTACTGTCTGACCGCTCAGGCAGTCCACAGAATCGCAACCTGATCCAAGCGGATAAATTCGGCGTCCAGTTCATCGCGGGCGCGACGAAGATCAGATGTGAAGTCCGCTACCTTCTGCAGATCAACTGTCCCGGTTGAAGAATCTTGAATATCGTAAGGGTGCGTGTCCAGCACCAGAAAAGCCTCCCCCCCTGCGCCGTCAATCGCAGCCTGTATGCGTTTCCATTCAATGAAAGGCGCACAGGTGACTGGTACGTGCAGGAAGTGCCCTCGCTGGCTGGCATAGTCCAGCCAGTTGTGGGCATCGTGCCGCCAGGGTGTGCCATTGAGCGGCACCATACTGTTGTCGGTCAGAATGCCGCCTTCACCTTTCCCCAGTCGCCGCCAGGGGTTGGGGTTTTTGCCATCGCATACCATACGCGCGTAGAGGGCCGTCTGGGGCCACACATCGCTACACCACTCGTAACCCAAATCCTGCACGGCGCGGTAAGCCGCTTCGCTCTGCTGAAAGCAGCCATTGCGATGCGCCAGCAGGGGTACCTGCCGCCTGGCATTGGTGAAAAATTCAGCCACCCGTTGGCGTGAGTGCGTCATCAACGTCAGGATGTCTTCGTAGCTCTCGGCGAAATGTGTGTCGAGATGATCGTGCAGGCCGAGCGTTTCGCCGCTATCGGCCAGGCCGAGCAGTAAGTCACCGTGACGCTCGGTCCACTTGAAGTCCATCTCGTTGATGAACCATGTCGTGCATCCAATGATGCCCAACTCTGCGTGGATACCACGCATGGCCTCAACACCCGCCCGCTGCTGAGCCACATCGCCCACACGCAGGTCACCGTCGACTGTGATCAGCAAGTAGATCTTCTTGATCACCGCTGCCTCTCCCCCCGCAAGTGGCATTGTTCTTGGACCGACACCTACTCGACCAGGCTCCGAGCCCTATCCACGGCCGTAGCCGCATCTGGCGCATAGGCATCGGCTCCGATTTCCTCGGCAAAAGCAGCCGTCACCGGCGCGCCGCCAACCATGATCTTGACCGAATCGCGCAACCCCGCCTCTTCCAGAGCCTCAATAGTGGTTTTCATCTGAACCATCGTCGTGGTCAGCAGGGCACTCATCCCCACAATCTGGGGCTGATGTTCGCGCACAGCGGCAACGAAAGCGTCTGGCTGAATATCCACTCCTAGATCAATCGTCTCGAAGCCAGCACCCTCCACCATCATCCTGACCAGGTTCTTGCCAATGTCGTGCAGGTCACCTTGCACCGTGCCAATGAGACACTTGCCTGCGCTGGGGACATCGCTCTCCGCCAGCAGCGGTCGCAGGATGTCCATGCCGGCCTTCATAGCTCGAGCAGCAATGAGAACCTCGGGCACGAAAAGCTCACCAGCTTTGAAATCCCTACCCACCTCGTCCATGCCGGAGATGAGCCCGCCCCTTAGAACCTCCTGGGGATCTATGCCCTGGTCCAGTGCTTGTTGGACCAATGCAGCGACCTCTTCTTGATCGCCATTGTACAGACTCGATGCGATTTTCTGCAGATTGTCTGTCATTCTTTGAAATCTCCTGTTCGGTTTTGAGACCCTCTTGGTATCAACACTGTTGAAACTTCCGAAATCTGGCCTGCCCAACTGAACCGTATTGGGGCTAACCCTGCACGGGATACCGTCCATACCGGTGGGCGGCGTCCAACATGGTGTACAGGTTCTCAATGGGTACCGCGTCGTGGATTGAATTACTGGAGCCAAAGATGTGACCGCCGCCAGGCGAGACGTGGCGGATGATGCGCTGCACCTCAGCCACGATCTGCTCTGGCTTGCCGTTCGTCAGTAACTCACCACAGTCCAGGTTGCCCATCAATGTAATCCGGTCGCCATACTGTCTTTTGAGCTGCACAATGTCCATCCCGGCGGGTGGCTCGATGCCGTGGTAAGCATCAATGCCCACCTCGTTGACCAGGCTATCGAGCAGCAAACTGGTATTACCATCAAGGTGCTTGATGTAGGGTACGCCGTGCGCATGGCATTCCTCCACGATACCCCGCAAGTGCGGCACAAAGAATCGGCGAAAGAAAAGCGGCGAGAACATAGGGCCAGTCTTGAAGCACCAGTCGTTTCCGCCCAGGATGCCATCCACCCCAGCCTCGATCTGGGCACGAATGAAGCTCAACGCGCCCTCGGTTGTGACCTCCATGTAACGATGGATTAGCTCCGGCTCGGTCGCCATCGCAATCAGGAAAAGCGTGACATAGGGTGAGGAACCGGGATAGGCCACGTCGCCCCATCCGACCACGAAAATCCCAGCCTCGCGCGCGGCCTCAACTGCCGCGCGGACGCCTGCTATGCCCGGTTCAGCCTGGGGCGGCAGGGCGGTGGGCTGGCGCTCCAGCCAGTCTACAAAACGCCGAAATTCGCCCATGCCGCCCTGGTAGATGGTGTGGTCGACACACATGATGGCATCACTTTCAGGCTCATAGACGTGCTCGGACCAAAATCCCTCCGGCCCCTCGATGCGCCAGCGGTTCTCACCGATCTCTCGGATCTCGGCGTCAAAGAGCCAGTTCGCGCCATAGTTACCGTAACCGAAGTCGACTGGCGTCAGAAAGTCCGTCACACGCACGCGGATCATATCTAGGCCCAGGCGTTGACACAGTTCGATGGCAGCCCGTCCCGACTCGACCGCCGCTNNCCGCCGTTAGAAGGGATATACACCTCGCGCCCCAGGATTTCAGAAGCGATACGGCTCGAGAAAGCCCCCTCATAGATTGGCACTCGGTCAGGCTCCCGGTGGGCCAGTGTCATACGGACCCGCGTTTTGCCGTCCATAATGTTGTGTCCAGCCTTTCAATACTGGTCAAAGTGGCACTCTAGCGCACTTGCCGGATGCCGAGACCCCGTGAACGATATGGCTTTTCGAGACAATGAGGGCGGTATGACTCTGCGAGACTCGACAGTTTCATCCAGATGTTGTGGGCGTCGTGCCCCACAAGAAGAGCGTGAATCTGGCGAGGAACAGGGCGGATGTCCTCAAACCAGCTCGTCTTTCGAGGGTTTCTCTCCATGAGTCTTATTGCGCAACAACTCTAGTCTACGCGAATCGGATAGCGCCCGTGCTTCCTGGCGGTCTGTAACAAAGCGACGATGTTCTCCGGCGGCACCATCGGCTGGATATTGTGAATCGAGGCAAAGATGTAACCGCCACCAGGCGCCAGGTACCGGATCGCCTCCTGCGCCTCGGCACTCACATCGCTTGGCGTGCCAAACTGCATCACCCTCGTATTGCACCCCCCACCCCAGAAGACCAGCCGGTCGCCGAAATCACGTTTGAGTCTCTCCGGCTCCATGTCCTTACAGTCCGTCTGCACCGGATTAATGATGTCAATCCCGATTTCAATCAGCTCCGGTAGGAAGGCGTAAATTGACCCACAGGAGTGAAGGTAGATCTTGGCCTTGGTCTTGCCGTGGATGAGGTCCACCACTTCTGCCATACGTGGCTTGAACAACTCGCGCCACAGCCTGGGTGACATCATAGGCCCAACAGTCGTGCCCAGGTCATCGCTGACAACCGCAACGTCAATCAAGTCGCCCACTTCGTCCAGTGTACGGTCCCACTGGGCCATCTGGAAAACCACCGTGCGGTCGAGGATCTCCTCGTAGAGATCGCGTTCTATTACGATGTCCATCAAAGCTTGCTCTGGACCGCGCAGCGTCCAGGTATGTTCCCATGATCCGGCCGGCGAAATGGTCTGCATGATTGCCTGGGTGCCTTCGTCGTAAACTCGCTTCACCCGCTCTCGTAAGCCCCGGTAGCGCCCTGGGTCGAGCGGGTCGGGCCAACCATAAGCGTCCAGGTCGGTGATGGTCCTGGCATCCTTGAGTGGATGATCGAGGTAGTCGTAGTAGTGGCCACCGGGTGGCCTTCGATAAGCCGCCCCCCACTCATCGTGGAAGACCCCCGCCTCTTCATCCAGGTCCATCTGCCAGGAATCGGGCGCGCCGGTACCAAAGGCAGCCACGTCACCGCCCAAGAGCTCGTTGAGGCGTGGGTCCACATCAACAGTCTGCAGCCAAAGCTGACGGATGGTATCCTCGCCACCTTCCAGCCCAAAGTAGACGCGCAGGGCGTGCTGTGCCTTGATGTGCAACGTGGCATGTCGCCCACCCAAATCAATGGGCAAGCGTTCGGGCTCTTCATGGTTTAGAGCAGCAAGGACACACTCGCGACCATTCATACCCATACGCGTCACTCCCCAGGCCAGTCACACCTCAATAGGATAGGTCCCATATTTGAGCGCAGCGTTGCGCATCGCCAACCAGTTCTCATAGGGGATGTATTCGGGTACCGAGTTACCCGAACTGATGCAATACCCACCGCTGGGCCCCATCGTGCGGATGAGATCGCGCACGGCCACGTCCACGTCCTCAGGCGTGCCGGTCCCAAGAGGAAAAGCCAAGTCCACGTTGCCGATCAGGCAAACGTCCGGCCCGACAATCTGCCGCACGCGCTGAATGTCCATCGCTTTGGGCTCAATGGGATGAATGGCATCAAAGCCGACTCTCACCAGGTCCTCCAAAATGGGGTACAGACAGCCATCCGAGTGCAGTATCAGAGGCCGATTCTTGGCGTGAACCCGCTCGGCGATACGCTCGTACCAGGGAAAGAGGAATCTGCGATAGTGCTTAGGATTGACCAACGTGCTGTTGGACGACCCCATGTCGTCATTGATCCAGATTGCGCCGACGGTGTCAAACTCCAGCAGAATCTCGACCACGCCCAGTTGAAACTCCCCTATACGCTGGAACATCTTGTCTACAAGCGGCTCCCCAAGCGCCAGCTGGATGAATAGGTTCTCCATCCCCATCATAAGGCTGACGGTGGAGAAAACGGCTCCACTGAAGGGAATGATTCGCATACCGGGGGGTAGCACGCCGGCTGCTTCTTCAAAAACGGTGTAGTTGATATCTCTTGGCCGTGGCCAGGGGAAATTCGCAAAGTCCTGTTCGGTGACGACGATCCCCTCACGAGCGGGCGCCCAGTGTCGCTCGCCGCTGTCGAGTTTGCTGGTCAGGCGCTGAGAGCGAAACTCGTTGATAGCGTACACTTTTGCCGCACGAACGGCCTCGCTCTCGCCTTCCTGAGGCTCATACATGCCCGTTTGGCCGTGGTGAATGCCGGCGTCAACGATCTCGCGCATGCCGGAAGTCACCTGGAACGAGTCATAACCCGCCTTTGCCCAGAACTCAACTTCGTCCTGCAAGCTCTGAATGGGCCGCCCCAAGAAGCGCTCTTTGGCCTCGGTATAGATACCCGCTTCAACCAGGGGAACGCGATCAGGTATACCCTCGCAAAGCAGTACCTTACGTAGCCGATTGTCAAAATCGGGTCCGGTGGAACGACTATTCACAATCGATCCTCACTCAAGGGCCATATACTGGTGATGAACGGCATCCAGTCAGAGACCGAATGTCAATCAAGGACAGTTTCGTCTATTCGCGCAACGTCCGCACGTAGACGATGATCGCCTCGATTTCATCCTCAGGTAACACTCCCTCGAAGCTATCCATACTGGTGCCGGCTACACGCCGACCAGTCAGGATAACTTCGCGGATATCCTCGTCGGTAATACCCGCCTGCCACTCCTCCGTGTTGATTTGCGGGCCGAGCGAAGTGCGTCCTTCGCCCTGTTCACCATGACAGCCCGCGCAATGGCGCTTGTAGAGACCCGAACCCATGATGTAGTGCGGATCTTGCACCAGCACGCTATCCTCGGGACCTGTCTCTTCCTGCTGGCAGGCAACCAGCAAAGCACTCAGGCTCAGCACCAGCACTAAGATCCCTAGCAAACTGTTACGTCGGGTATTCATTCTCACCTCCACGTGCTCGCCTAGCTGACTTTGATCTCGGCAGCTTTTGGTTCGATAGTTGCCATGAGACCCACAAAGTGCTGCGTCTCAATCGAACGCCCCAACAGGGCTTCGATCCACTTAATCATGCGCTCGGTGAAGGAGTAGCCAATGGCGATGTCCTCGGGGATCTCAATTGCCAAACACGCATCACGCAGCAACACGATCTCGTAGTTCAACTCGAAGGCGTCAATTATAGTGTTCAGCAGACATACGCTGGCGTCGAAGCCCACGCAGAACAGGGTCTTGATGTCCAGATTGCGCAACAGCGTATCAAGCCGCGTGTCTTTGAATCCACTGTAGAAGTGCTTGCGGATGTAGTAATCGCCGGGTTGCGGCGCCACGGCGGGCGCTATCTCCAGAAACAGGTCCTCTCCTTTCCCTTCGCGGTACAGATACTCGCGGGGATCCACACCCCGCTCGTGAAACAGGTCTTCCAGGTCGCATTGCAACGAGCGCGCTAGCTGTTTGCCAAGCTCCGAGCGATTGATTTCAATCCTGGGGCCGCTGTTATGCGTGTACACGACCGGCATCCCTGCCAGGCGCGCCGCTTCGAGTGCGGGCCGGATGTAATTCAGCGTGACCTCGTCCCAGGGCTTGTTGGATTCCTCATTGAAGCTGGGATGATCTCGAACTTCGGCGTTCCGGGGGAACCCATGGCCATACACATCGACCACCAGCAGCGCCGAGCGGTCGAAGTCAACCTCGAATTCCTGATCCACGTGTCCTCTGAACTTTTCCGGCGGGTGCATCTGGTAGTACCGTCCCTTGACCTTGAGAGTGCTCATTGGCTTCGCTCCCCTGTAATATTGGTCCATCGGCAACCGTGCGCTACCGGTAGCCGCCCGAACGGAGTATATCAATTGCAACTGCAACGATCAACACGATGCCACTGGCAATTTCCTGCCAGTAGGGGTTCACATTGTTAATCACCAGCCCGTTGCGCAGCGTACCCAGGATCAGCACCCCGACCAGTGTGCCCTGCATAGTACCGCCACCGCCAGCCAGCGCCGTGCCGCCCAGGATGGACGCCGCGATGATGTCCAGTTCCGTGCCGGCCGCAGCGTTAGGAATCATCGTGCCCAGCTTGGAAAGCAGCACCATCCCGGCAAAAGCCGCAGCGGTGGACACAACCATAAACAACACCAGGCGGATGCGGTTGACGCTCAGGCCGGCCAGACGGCTGGCAATGGGATTGCCACCAACAGCATAGACCGAGCGTCCGAATTTGGTGTAGCGCAGCGCGACAAAGCCCAACGCCATCACGAGCAACATGAAGATGAGAGAAGAAGGCACTCCCAATACATAGCCGCGACCTAACCAGCGGAAGCCCGTAGTGGAAACCGCGTGCGATTGCCCGCCCGTCAGCAGGAATGCAATGCCGCGAAAGACACCAGCCGTACCCAGCGTGCCGATGATGGGGTTGATTCGCAACCGGGTCACGAGGAAGCCATTGAGTAAGCCACACAACATACCCACGACCAGGCCAAGTAATATGCACACACCCGGCGGCAAGCCAAGTTCGAGGTGAGCTAGGCTGACGAGCACGATGGTCAGGTCAGACACCGCGGCGATGGACAGGTCGAACACCCCCCCGATTAGGCCTATTGTCACGCCTGTCGCCGTGATCCCCATGATCGCGACCGAGCGCCCAATGTTCATGAAGTTCCTTGCCTTGAAGAAATGGGGCGAGGTGAACGAGAACCCGATCACCAGGAACGTCAGGGCCACGACCAGCGCTACAGCATCAACGGCCATGAATCGCTTGATCGTCTCCCGTAGCGTCGAACGCTCTTGCTGCTCCAACTCCTCCGCCTGCTTTGGCACTACGTTGTCACCACTCACAATAACCTCCTGCCATTCTTTATACAAGCGGGGTCGTTAAACAGCGGCCCGCTCCATTATCAATTCCTGAGTCACACCATCGTATGGAAACACGCCGGTAACCCGACCACGGCTCATTACCAAAATACGGTCGGCAATAGCCAACAACTCGGGCATCTCCGAGGTGAACATTAGGATGCCTACACCTCGCTTACACAGCTCATCCATCAGTGTGTAGATTTCTACCTTGGTTCCCACGTCGATGCCGCGTGTAGGCTCGTGCATGATCAGGATGTTGGCCTGAGCTTCGAGCCAGCGTGCGACAACGACCTTCTGCTGATTCCCGCCACTCAGGCCCTGGATGTTTTGCTCAATTGAAGGCGTACGGATACCCAGCCGCTCTACCCAGTGCCGAGTACGGTCCTTCTCGCTGCGTTCATCGAGGAACGGACCCCTGCGATATGCATCCAGGCTAGCCAATGTGACGTTCTGACGCACGTTGAGCGGCGCGATCAGTCCCTCAGTCCTGCGTTCCATCGGCACGTAGCCCATGCCCAGCGCACGGGCCTTCGCTGGCGAGCGCAGTGCGTCGATCATCTTGCCCTCAATCAGCACCTCACCCGATGACTTGGGCTCGTCCCCGAACAGGACATGCGCCAGCAGCGAACGCCCCGAACCCAGCAGTCCGTACACGCCCAGGATTTCGCCTTCGCGCAGGGTGAAATCAATGTCGTGCAGGCCCTTTTCTGCGCCCAACCCTCGAACTTCGAGCAGCACATCACCCGGTTCGATGCGATGACGCGGGTACATCTCATCCAGACTGCGCCCGACCATCATCTGGACCAGTTCCTCGGACGTGGTGTCCTTCACATCCACCGTGTCCACTCGAACGCCGTCACGTAGCACAGTCACACGATCGGCGATCTCGAAAACCTCGACGATGCGGTGCGTGATGTAAATAATTCCAATGCCCTGAGATGCCATACGCCGCAACAGAGCAAACAAAGCCTCGATCTCAGTGTCGTTCAGCGCAGCAGTAGGTTCATCCATCACCAGAATCCTGGCTTCACCAACGAGCGCCTGGGCAATCTCAACCAACTGCTGCTCACTGGCATTCAGATTTCGGGCCTGTTCCCGCACATCGAGCTCTACTTGTAGCTTGGTCAGCACCTCGTGGGCCTGCTGGCGTACCTTGCGCCACTCTACGAAGCCGGGCAACCTGCCTGTGGGCAGTTGCCCCAGGAGTATGTTCTCCTCAACGCTGAGCAACGGCAACAGATTCAATTCCTGGTGAATGACCCGTAACCCTGCCAGTTGCGCTTCGCGCGGACTGCGAAATTCGACCTCTCGGCCATCAATAAGCACTTGCCCGCTGTCACGCAGGTACACGCCGCCCAGTATTTTGATCAGCGTCGACTTTCCGGCGCCGTTCTCACCCAGGATGGCATGTATCTCGCCGTGCCCCAGGCTAAAATCTACCGCATCGAGCGCCCGTACGCCAGGAAAGTCTTTGGTGATCTGTTTGGCCTGCAATAATAATTGGTCTTCCACACTCATCTCCTGTTACGGGTTAGGCTCCTTCCAACTACCATCTTGAGTTTTGAGGGTGCTGCGCTAGGCAGCACCCTCAAGGTAACGCAACTGGTCACTGTCACTACTCAGGATAGTATTCAGCGATGTTGTCGGCTGTGATGAAGACGTGGTTGATAAACGCCTCAGCCGGCACCTGCTCACCGGCCAGCACCTGGCAGCCCAGCGGAATCAGGTCATAGCCATACATTTCGGGCCGGTAGGCGGCTGTGCCCAGGAAGGCGGCCGGGTCCCCGGTACGCAAGGCTTCCCAGGCAACATCATCGCCTCCCTGGCCGCTGACCACAACCTGGTCGGCGCGACCGGCTTGCTCGGCTGCGTTGGCGGCGGCCACGCCGTTGCTGTCGCCCAGCATGCCGATCAGGATATGCTCGGCGTCTGGGTAGGCCTCGAGCATGGTGGCGACCGCCTCCTGCGCCTCGTCAACGTTCACCCCGCCCTCAAAGCGCACGACCAGGTCTTCGGGCAGGTCTGGCATGGCTTGCTGGACGCCAGCAATGATGCCCAGCGTGCGGGCCTCAAGCGTCTGTTGACCCGCAAGGCTCTGCTGCTCAACCAGCACCAGGTCAACCTGTCCATCCCAGTTGTCCTCTGCATACTGAACCAGACCTTGGCCGGCCAGCTTACCGGCATAGTAGTTGTCAGCGCCGTAGTAGATAGCGCCGGGGATGGGGATATCGATGGCGATCACGGGAATGCCGGCCTCGTCGAAAACCTCACCGATGACGTAGTTCTGCTGCTGGTAGTAGTTGAACTCAAACACCAGGTCCACGTCGCCGCGCGAGGCAATGAGTTCAGCGTTCTCCAGCGCAAGTTCAGGGCTGAACTCATTGTCCAGGAAGACAAGGTCAACGCCATTTTCTTCAGCCGCGTCGCGCATCGACTGGTCCACGATGGCGATGAAGGCGAACTGGCTACCGAAACTGGCATACGCCATTGTACTGCCGGCGCAGTCGAACGCTTCTTCTTCGACCTCAACCGGCACCTCAACCTCAACGGTCTCAACGACAGGGACCTCGACAGTTTCGACAACAGGGACCTCGACCTCGACGGTCTCAACGACAGTCTGCGGGGCACAACTGCTCAAGGCAAGGGCTGATATTACAACGACAACCGCTGCCATACGATAGATTATCCTATTCATTTGCGGTTTCTCCTTAATCAGAATGTGATTGTTCTTGCTCCACCAGGATGCATGCAAACGTACTGCACCAATAACCTCACGGACAGATTACATATACTGCTCCCTCCTTTCCTGTATCAGATGGGGCCTCCCTCTCAGCGAGGGTATTACTCGTTGTCCTCGCATTCGCCTAGTTCCCGCATACGCGCTACCAGAGCATCACCAACTTCAACAATATGCTGGCGGAAAACGTGTTCAGCGTGATCCGGATCACCAGATCTCAGCGCATCCAGAAGCATACGATGGTTCTCTGCCAATCGGACGAGGTCCTGCGTTAGCTCCCGATCTATGTTGGTCAGCGCTTCGATCTTGCGACGCAAAGCTGCTAACGAATCACACAACAACCGTTGCCCGGAGAACTCGTACAGGCACGCGTGAAAGCGGATATCTAACTCCGTGACACCCTCTCCATCTCCCCGACGAGCAAGCTCACACATTCCTTCAACGATGCTTTCTAGCTCGGCGATCATGTCCTCAGTCATGCGCTCAAGCGCCAGGTGAACCGCATAGCCCTCCAGAACGGCACGCAGGCCATAAACCTCAATCACGTCACGCACTGTCCACCTGGCGACAAAGGTCCCCCGGTAAGGATGGGTAGTCAGAAGTCCCTCACCGACGAGTTGCTGGATTGCCTCGCGCACTGGCCCTCGGCTGGTACCTGTCTGGTGGGCAATGTCTGTCTCTACCACCCGGTCGCCTGGCTTGAGCTGCCCTGAAAACAGGGCCCTCTCGATGGCATCTATCACACCATCACGCAGTACATCAGGTTCGACTCGTTGATAGGTCGGCATCACCTTGCCCTACTTCTCAAATCCTGTCCGATTGGATACCATTGCTAGCGTCCCATCCAGCCACCGTCCACAGGCATCACGTGTCCGGTCACATAGTCCGACGCGCTTGATGCCAGGAACACAACCGGACCCCCCAGGTCTTCTGGTCTACCCCAACGCCCAACCGGGATACGCGCCAATATCTGCGCGTTGCGCACCGGGTCATTGACGAGTGCTTCGGTCATCCTAGTATCCATGTAACCCGGCGCGATAGCATTGACTGAGACACCGCGCGCGGCCCACTCGTTGGAAAACGACTTGGTGATTTGCGCAACGCCACCCTTGCTGGCAGCGTAGGCTGGGATGGTAATGCCGCCGGTGAAGCCGTTCAGTGAGCCAATGTTGATGATCTTGCCGTGGCCTTTGGCAAGCATCACCCGGCCCGCGAGCTGGCAGAGCTCGAAGACAGAGGTGAGGTTGACCTCGATCACCTCGTCCCATTCTTCGATGGGGAATTCTTCGGCGGGATATCGTCGCTGGATACCCTGGCTATTGACCAAGACATCTACCGTACCGAGGAGCTCAAGGGCCTGTTCAAAAGCCTCGCGGAGCGCTCGGCGGTCAGTCAAGTCTACTCGGATACCTGCAATGCGCGCCTCACCGCCCCGCTCAAGTTCTTTCGCTACCTGGAGTGTATTCTCGGATCGTCCTAGGATGACGACATCTGCGCCAGCGTCACGCAGTGCAGCAACTATACCACGTCCCAAGTCGCCGGTACCACCTGCGACGATTGCTTTTTTGCCAGTCAGATCAAAGGGGTTGGTACCCATAGCATTCCACCTCAGCGCGGTTGAACTGCTATCCGTCCATGCATGAAAGCACACACATTATATCATAGAAAATGCGTTTTGTCAACAGTTTACAGTTGACAATCCACGCCTGTTCCAAAGCCAGCGGGCCAACCACTCGGCGTCTTCGAGCGCGTCTGCGGAGAGCAACTTGCCCCAAGGCAGGCCGCTGGCGCTGTGCATCGGTTCCTGGCTGTTTGGCTTCGTCGCCTTTGCCGATGCCGCCACCCTGGTGGAGTTGAGGGGCATCGTGCAGACCCGGCACGAGGACGAAACCCAGTGGCAGCCAGCGCGCCTGCATCAGTTGCTGGGGCGCGAACATCGGGTACGGACCGGCACCGGATCCAGCGCCCGGTTGCTCTTCTTCGACGTCTCCACCGTCGACCTGGAGGAGGAGACCGAGGTCAGCATCGCTCAGGTCTCCAAGCGGCGCGGCGGCAATGGAATCGACGTGGCGCTCAACATGTGGTTCGGAG
>JABAHP010001360.1_pt1 | contig 19590 bp, 18 predicted proteins | sample 7062081 | NCBI WGS metagenome assembly JABAHP01 (sample SAMN14534357, study PRJNA622989) | marine sediment metagenome | biome: marine biome [ENVO:00000428]; feature: marine pelagic biome [ENVO:01000023]; material: deep marine sediment [ENVO:00002113] | place: India: Gulf of Kutch | collected...
AGATTGTTAATGGAGGTAGTTATTCCGGAAAATATTTACAAATACGACAATTCTGTCTTGATAATAACCTAACATGCATAGGAGGATCTGATATTCATTTAAATGAAGACTTAAACACATTCGTTAAAATGAAGATGATTGATCCAACAAATTTAACTATAACAAACATATTTAATACTCTGAAAAATAACACTCATCAAATAATCGCAATTGATCTTGCTCCAGAAATAGTGGATTTCCCTGGTGATTTAAATGATTTCGGCTTTTACGTACTGGAGGATTTTATTAACTATATTTCAAATATGGATCTCTACCAAACTTTATCTTGGATACTTTGGTCTACTATTGGATATACTGTTATATTTTTAATATATCGAAAAGTCAAAAAGACAGATTTAAGGTTCCTAAAGAATAAAATGAGTTAAGAAAGCAAAATTCAAAATCCTTTTTGAATATATTTTTAACTATTTAATATAATTTGAAGAGTTTAACTTAAAATTATATCCTAAATATAGTAATGAGTGTTGTCTTCCTTGTAATTGTCATTGTCATCGTCTTTGTCATCGTCATCTTTTCCAAGAAATTTCTTATAGAAGTATTTTAACATATCCTCTGGATCACCCTTGAAATCCTTAAGATCTCTAGGATCGATCTTTATTATACTACCTCTTTTAAATGGTATTACTTTATCACGTAATTCTTTCTCCATTCTCTCTTGTTTTCTTTCATTTAAGAGTAATTCCTTTTTCATTAATTCCTTCAATTCATTTATGACTAGATTATCTAAATAATCTGGTTCAAATTCTAAAAGTGCTTCTAGGCCATAGAACTTTGTAATCCTTTTAAGAGCCTTATCTTTTTTGAATTTTGGAATCTGACTTATTCTCTCAAGATTTAGTTTTGATAAGATATTTAACCAGTCGAGTTTTACAGCCCAAGATAAAAGTTTGTTGTCTTCTTCCATCTTTTAAAGGTTTTGTTTTATAATTTTAAAAATTCTAGATAGGAAATAAACTTTTTTCTAAGATTCTTATATTATATCCAACTAATGAGCCTTATAAATTTAATTATTTCAATCTATAATATTCAAAATAAGGTAATATTTCAAGGTATTTGACAATTTAGGGAAGAAATTATAAAAAAAATGTTAAAAATGCAAGGATTATAGCTTTCCTTTAAGATTAATTACGTTGAATGAATTCTCGTATTTTTAAGGATACAGATTCAGGTGCATCATAAGTTATCCAGATCCAACAATTATTATATGAAGTTTTATTCCATTAATTTCAATAAATACTTCTTCTATATTATTTCGATTAGGCATAAACGTTGAATTACAAAAAACTTTTTAATCTTTAATGAAGTAAGATTAACAAAAATAATAATTCCATAAAATAGAATAAAAATTAGAAAATATTAAACCAAAAAATTGTTATAGTATTTATTCAAAATAGCTTAAAAATGATTTTGTAAAATCCTTTACTAAGGTATTATCAATTTCACCGAATTTATAGCGTCCTCGTGGCAATTTTGACTTCCCTGACAAATGTTTTGTTAAGGCACGTTCAAAATCGTTGATTGCTAGACTATTATGTTCAGCAAATTTTATTTCACCAAAGTATTTGACTATAAAATCTGGGCTTTCAGATACATCCACGTTAAATAATCACCATTAATTTTTTTTATTCAAATGCTTTTTTAATTAAATAGTTACTTTTTAATAAAAAAGATAGTCTAGTATATAAATATTTTCCTACACTTCCAACAGTGAAAATTTCTTGGTTTTTACCGAATCCATATTCACTGAATGAAGGTTCATTCTTTTTTTCGATATCTTTTTTATTTATGATTATAACGATGAAAAACTATGAAAATTAGCCTTTTATAGTTTTCCCATCATTTTCCCGCATATCAAAATTTGTCTTCTTTTACTCCCTTAAAGTGTGAAATTTACTGACTATTTAATTTCTAAATGATTTAATGAAAAATTAATGATTCGAAGATTAAAAAGTAATAAATTATAGCATGATTTCTTAAGATTTATAATAGTTTTAATGAATTTTGCTATGATTTATATTGGAAATTATTTTTTGAGTTGATTAACATTGTCTTTGAGGAAAAAAAAATCTGAAATAATAAAGAAGGAAAAGAGAAATCTTTTTATAATATCAGCTCTCTCTGTTTTTGAAGAAAAGGGATTTAATAATACACGAATAAAAGATATAACAAATAAGGCTAATACAAGCGTAGGTAACTTCTATAATTACTTTAATTCAAAAGAGGAAGTAATAGAAGTGTTAATTAGTGGATTAGCTGAACTAATGATAAGCAAATTTAGAGAATTATTCATTTATTTCAAAGATAATAGAATTCCCCCTATCTCTGCAGTTAAGAAACTTTTTCGGGGATATGCAAAGATGTTTAAGGAAAAGAAAGAAACCTTTTTAATTTTCTTTGAGCAAATGGGAGGGATGGACCAAAAATATCGTACAAAAAGAAATGAAATAATGGATAATTTTACAGATGAAGTAGAAAAAATCATTATAAAACTATTAGAATTTGGAGCCCGGGATCAAAATCCTAAGATCTCAGCAAGAGTTTGGACATCAACGGTACTTGGAGTGTTTATTTGGTGGATTCGGAGTGATTTTGAATTAGATGAAGAAGAGCTAGTTAATAATTTGACTGCATTTCTTGTTAGAGGGACTATGACCGTATAAATCCTTTAAATGGATTTAACTTCAATTTTAAATATTATTTAATATGTATCAAACTTCTTTAGGAATTTTACAACAGTTAGAATTATAAGCAATATAATCAAAATATATTTGGAGAATTCATATTTTAAAAATGTGGGTTATAAGATATAATGAATAGAAAACTTGACGATAAGCCTTATTTGAAATATCTTTTGCAGTATCTAAACAATGATGATTTAAAGCAGATATGTCGAGATTTTGAAATAAAAGGATTTTCAAAATTAAAGAAATCAGAATTAATTGATTTTATTCTTGATTCCTTAGCTGAAGAAGAATTGAGTGAACTTTTAAAACAAAAAGAAGTTGAAATAATATCTAGTGGAATTGACTTAGCACTAAAGAAGATAAACGGTGCAGATAGAGAAAGCGTATCTGAAATTAAAATTGTAAACCCGAGTAAGCATGAAATTGAATTAAAATTTAAAGGATGGAATTGGGAAACAGAATCTTATTTATCTATTAATCCAAAAAATATAGGAAATCCTGAACGGGATTGTGATTGTAGAATAGGGGCAAATATGGGTTTTTGTAGTCATTTTTGGATTGGATTCATCTATTCCCTTAAACAAAATTGGTTTAAGCTTTCTGATTGGACTCTAACAGCCCTACCCGATGATTTTGAAAAGAAAGTTAAAACGATTAAACTAGCCGAAGTTCAAATGGGAGAAAAAATCAAAGGAAAACAAAAATCAACAGTATTAATTGATGAAGCATCTTCCGGTGCAAAATTAATGAAATTTACTGATTCTTCGATAACTGTATATGAAGGAGAAATTGTAGAGATTGTTGAAAGAGAATCTGAATTTCAGGGAAATATAACAATTTTTTATATGGTATCACTTGAAAATCTGAAAATTGGCCCTAAATTAAAAAAAGCAAGTGATTATCGTGAAGAAGATACAGAGAAGACTCAAACGCTAAAATTAAGATTAAGTGCAAAATTACAGAATGAAAATAGTTTCAAGAAAGGTGATAAAATCAGTTTTAATGGAAAACTTGTTAAAGATAATTTTTGGGGCTATACAGTTAAAAATGTTAGGAAGGTTACAAAAAAATAATTATAATTCTTGATTTCTAATCTTTCATGAATTATAATCTCACGAATTTGAACAGCTAAGAAGTAGGTTTTATTAGTATTACACTATTTTTTTAATTACTCTAGTTCTTATAATTAGGAAATTAAGTGAACTTTGAAAGATTGGTAATGGCTACAATGTTTGATAATAAAGCTAAAAGGATGAAAGGAAAAATTTGTTTGATTACTGGTGCCAATTCGGGGATTGGTAAAGCAACTGCGATCGGTCTAGCAAAATTAGGTGCTTCATTGGTATTGGTGTGTCGAGATCAAACTCGCGCTGAAAATGCAATAACCGAAATAAAAGAAAAAACTGGAAATGAGGCAATTGATTTGATATTAGCAGACTTATCTTCTCAAAAGGGTATACATGCCCTTGTTTCAGAATTCAATAAAAGGTATGATAAATTACATGTTTTAATTAACAATGCGGGAGTTAATTTACATAAACAAACTTTTACAGAGGATGGAATAGAAACGACATTTGCTGTTAATTATTTAGCACATTTTATGCTATGCAATTTGTTATTAGATACATTAAAGAAAAGTGAGTCTGCTCGTATTGTAAACGTTGCTTCAAGCGTTCAGGCAAAATCGATCGATTTTGAGAATTTATATGGTGATCATCATTATAGTCAATGGAGAGCATATTCTCAATCAAAGTTAGCTGTTGTCCTTTTTACATATGAATTTGCTAAAAAAATCGAAGGTTCAGGAGTCTCGGTAAATTGTCTTCACCCAGGATTTGTCAAAACAAATATGGTACGAAAATATCGTCCATTTGTTAAATATTTCTACCATTTAATTGGATTATTTATGTTAACTCCAAGAAGAGGCGCAAAAGCTTCAATATACCTTGCCTCTTCTCCAGAAATTGATGGAGTAAATGGAAAATACTTTAAAAAGAGAAAAGAAACAAAGTCTGTTAAATTCTCATATGATACGGATGTTGCTAAACAACTTTGGGATGTAAGTGTAAAATTAACAAATGTTGATTTCAAAAATTAAGGATATTTGAGTTTTAAAGAATCTGTGAGATTCTGTAATTTATCTGAAATTTTTAAATTGAATATATCAACTTCTTCTAATCTCTTATAGGCTTGTGGTAATTTGTTAATATTATCCATATAGAACTGTTGAATTTCCACTAAATTTGGTAATTCTGTTATTAATTCTCCGTCTTTCATAATGGGTATGAGTAATGATTTAGATTTAGAAGGAGAAGGTTCACTTTTTAGTGATAATATATCATTTTTAAACAATCCATCTTTGTCATAAATCCGATGAACTTGTTTTATTCCCGGATAAGTTAATTTGTCTTCACTAATTTTTATCTTCGGTATTCCATTATATTCCATCAATTTATACACACCCGCAATGGAAGGATCATCTCGAGATGTTGCTAATTCTGTACCTACTCCAAATGCGTCTATAGGAGCATTCTTATCAATAATCTCTTTAATTTTATATTCATTTAAATCGGAACTTGCTACAATTATGACTTCTTCACAACCATTACTATCTAAAATATTTCGAACTTTTTTGGCATGGTCAATTAAATCACCAGAATCAATTCTAACTCCTCTTATATTATTACCAAATTTTGATGATTTTTGAGCAGCTTTTTCAGTATCAAATGTATCTATCAATAGTATAGAATCCTTTCCATAGATTTTATAATATGAATTAAAACTATCTATCTCATCATCGAATTTCTGGATAAAACTATGAGCCATAGTTCCAGAAGAATTTATTCCCAATTCTAAATCTGCAACTACATTGCTAGTACCGTTAAATCCTGCAATATAACTTGCTCTGGCGGCATATACACCAGCAAGTGGACTATGAGACCTTCTCGTTCCAAATTCAAGGAGTGTTTTTCCTGGAGCAATATTTTTTATTCTGGATGCTTTGGAAGCAATTAACGTTTGGAAATTAATTATGTTAAGTAAATAAGTTTCAACAATTTGAGCATGAAACATTGGACCCTGTACTCTAATAATTGGCTCATTTGGGAAGAAAAAATTACCTTCCTTCATAGCCCATACATCTAATTTAAATTTGAAATTCGGCAAATACTCATCGAAAAAGCTGGAATCAATATTTCTAAAGACCGTTTTCTTTCTTAAAAACTCAATTGTTCGTTCAGTAAATCTGGCACTAAGTATATATTGAATTGCCTGCTCCAATCCCGCAAAAATTAAATAGTTTCGATTTCTTGGAAGTTTTCGTATAAATAACTCAAAAGTGGCAATTTCTGTGTTCTCATCAATCTCATTTTCAAGATTATATTGATAATAGGCTGCTCCCATCGTCATTTGATAGAAATCGGTAGCTAAAATCATGTTTAGCTCGTTTATAAAGCCAGAGTTTATATTATTCCTCATTTCTCAATCATCAAAAAAAATAATATTTCTTAACTATCTACTTTATTTTCTTCATTATAAACATTGTATTTTTTGTAAATATATATGAAAAAACATTCACATAGTAATAGTAGTGGATGATAGGGCTCATTCTATGAGTTTATTTACAAATAATATTATCAAAAGTAGTAAAAGTAGAAAAAGGTTTTTTAATGAAGAATTCGATCTTTGTATAAATACTTATTTTAATAAAACATTAAAATTTGGAGTACACAAAAAATGTACCATTTAGACGATGATGAATATTTAAACGTACCATATTATAGAAAAACACGTAGTGTTTGCCCAGAATGTTTAGAACCTATTGATGCTGAGGTTTATGAAGAAAATGATCAAATTTGGATGAAAAAATCTTGTGAAGAGCATGGGCAATTCAAGGATAAACTTAGTTCGAGTGCTAAATATTATAAATGGACACATTGGGCCATTAAAGATAAAGATGGAAATATTATATGGCAATTTGATAAGGATGGTGAAGCTAATCCTCCAGATTGTATTGGTGATGATCCAAGAGGTTGTCCTTATAACTGTGGATTATGTGACCAACATCTTTCGACCTGTTCATTAGCTTTAATAGATCTTACAAACCGCTGTAATTTCAACTGCAACTTTTGCTATGCCAATGTTTTACAATCAGGTTACCTAGTTGAGCCCACCTTAGAAGAAATTGATAGGATTATGAAGCATTTTAGAAGTAAACCAATGCCCGCTGTTGCCATTATGTTTACTGGTGGAGAACCAACAGTTAGAAAAGATTTTCCTGAAATTTGTAAAATGGCTAAAGATAATGGATTCAAAGAGGTTATTGTTGCTACAAATGGCTATGGGTTCCAAAAGAAAAATGGCGGTCTTGAATGGACTAAAAAAGTAAAAGAAGCGGGTTTAGATACATTATACTTCCAATTTGATGGAATTAATGATGCTACCTATGAAAAAACTCGTGGTATTAAGAATCTTATGTCATATAAACAAAGAGTTATAGATAACTGCCGCAAAGCAGGACTTGATTCTATTGTATTGGTTGCTACAATTGCAAAGGGAGTTACCGACATCGAAGTAGGAAATATAATTCAATATTCTATTGATAATGTTGATGTAGTTCGTGGAATAACATTTCAACCCGTTTCTCTTTGTGGACGTATAGCTTTTGAGGAACGAGCAGAATTAAGAATTACTAATGCAGATGTTCTTAAAAAGATTGAAGAGCAAACCGGAGGAAAAATCAGCATGGAAAATGCTTGGTATCCTCTAACCACAATAGTAGAGTTCGGTAGAGTAATAGCATACTTAGCAGATGTTGAGCCTATTGAATTTACTTGTCATCCAGATTGTGGTTTTGCCTCATACATGGTGGTTGATCCAGATAGCGGTGAAATGATGCCAATTATGGAATATTTTGACCCTTTAAAAGTAATAGATTTCGCAAACCGCTTTTGGGCAAAAATTAAACATAAAGAAAATAAAGAGCTTAGAGTGTTTGAAGATTTACTTGGAGATTTCGGTAAAACACTTGATAAAGGACTAAACTTCCTAGACAAAACCCAATTAAGAGCTAGATTTCTATTAGGAGTCCTACAATATATGAAAAAACCAGGAAAACTTATGGAAATGTTTTCAAGACTTTTAATGCGTGGAGATTGGGAGAGTGTAAGTTCATTCAGTTACGGTGCTTTACTATTATCAAGTATGCACTTCCAAGATGCATATAACATGGATCTTGAAAGAGCTAAAAGATGTATTGTTCACTTTGGAATTGCGATGCCTGATGGAAGCGTAAAAGAAATCAGTTTTTGTACAATGAACTCAATCCATAGACCTATAATTGAGAAACAAATTGCCAAGCAAATTACGGCGAAAGTAAGAGATGAATTTGACACTTCTACAGGTCAAGCTGTTGAAGAGATTAGCCAAGAAATCGCTCGTAATGGTGGAATTAGTAAGGAGGAGGATACCTAAATGCCTGAAGAATTCGTTGAAGATAAAGATGGGATGAAAATTCGGAAATTGGCTGAACTTAGAACGGTTACAGATAAAGATTATGAAGCTGCTATGCTTAGACGAGTAGATGAGTTTAAGGAGAAAGAAAAAGATAAATCTCAATTCAATGATGTCCTTCAAAACACATTTTTTAAAGCATTAAGTACTGCTTTAGATTTAAAAGTCCAAGTTGATAAAGCTCTTGGAGAAGATAATTTAAAGAAACTTCGTAAAGCTATTGATGATATTTTACTTCTAGGGCTTTAATTTTATTTATTTTTAAAATTATTATTTTAATCTTTTATTTTGCTATTTTTCATAACCTATTTTTAAAATCATATTTTAGTTATACTATGGTTTATAACTGTCTTACGTTCCCTGTTACAATTTTTTATATAGGTAATGGGATTACTCATCTATGTTATTCTTTGAAGTTAAAAAAAAAGTATCCAGAACATAATTTTATAAACTCATTGTTGATATCAATTTTATGGATTGCAGCTGGTGTTGTTTTTCCATTCTTTTTTATGAGAGATACAAGTCAAGTAAAGTGGTTTGAAGGTTTAGCTCTTCAAATTATATGTATTTATGCCCCCTTGTTAGTCTTGTTCATTTTGTATTATCAGTATCAATTTGTATTAAAAAAGAACCCAAATTTCAGAGGAGACAGAACTATAGATAAGTTTGTAAATCATTTTACATTAATGGATGTAAAGAATCATAATAATCGAAAAGATGCTTTAAAAACAGATTTTCATAGAAAAGCATTTCATTTACTACCCGCAGTAATCATAATTTTTTTATGGCTTTTTGCAGTCCATATATGGGACGCAATTTGGGAAGCAGATTTATTTTGGGGCATTTCAGGGGCAGAATATGGGATATTTCTAATATTAACAGTTGGTTATACTGGGGTTATCATATTTGCTGCTCTTGATTATATTCGTTTATCTCATATTTTCAATAACAGTAGTATTTATCACTTACTTCCTACTTGTATTTCAAATCTCTTAGGTAAAACACTAAAGAAAAATGAAATCTATGAGTTTACAAGACCAGTTGCCTTGGTTTTATCTCTTGTACCTACACTTTTTCTGCCTTTTGGTGTATTTACTGCAGTGGCATTAATAGCAACCCTAGGAGATGGCGCAGCATCAATATTTGGACTAAAATTTGGCAAAATTCATATCCCTAAATCTTCAAATAAAACATTAGTTGGATATATATCCGGATTCTTGGCCTCTTTTGGAATAAGTGTTTTGGTATTATTAATATTTGAGCAGCATATTCTGAATATTTCAAAAATGCTAATTATATCACTTGTTGGAGCCTCTATTTTTCTTATAGTTGATTTTCTAAATCTTAAAGTGGATGATAACATTTTGAATCCATTACTCTGTGCTTTATTTATGGGAATTTTTTATTATTTCTTATGAGATTAATCTTATTTTAATTTATATTTCATACAGCTTCTAATGAATGCAATAAAAATTTAAGGGTGTATTTTTTTTTTCTAATTAATCAAGAATAAGGAGTAAATAAAATGGCTCAATCTGTAGATGAAAAACTTTTTAACTGTCCTAAATGTGGTACCCCTGGTTCAATTTTTTTCTTAAAAGTTGAAGGAAATAATATTTATGTAAAACACAAGTGTCCTAAACATAGAGAAAAACTAATTAAACTTCCTTTATTACAGAAAAATCAATTTATTCCTAGTATTCGCAATGGCTTTTTTAGATGTCATAAATGTGGACAAGAAACTACAGTTCAAAGTACAAAAACATCAGGACCTTGGATGTTAGTTAAAGCTGTATGTCCAACTCATGGAAATAAAATACCGCTCCAAAGAATTTGGAGTACAATCTATATCGATATCTTAAATAAGGAAGTTCCAACTCCCAAACCTACTAAACCAGAAAATAATCAAATCATTAGAAGAAAGTTATGCCCAAACTGCAAAACTCCGATAAATGGAACAGATAAATATTGCGATGCCTGTGGAGCAGAAATTGCGCAAATTGAAGATTAAATTTTCTTATTTTGAAAACTTTATGTCTATCGGTAGGATTTTATTTCTTATAGCAATATTCTCTATATTAGAAAAAAAAGCACTCGAGTCTAGTACATTATTTCTACAATTTGCTATAAAGTATTGGTCTTCAATAAGCATGTACGAATCCTCTTTTTTATCTATATGATTATCTAAAAACTGATTTATATTGCTAGGATTAATATGATCATCTCCATTATCACCATTGCCATCAGTAAAATTTCTAAATGTACTACTAGCTTGAAACGTAACCATAATAGCTAATATTGAAACAATTATAAAAGCAATTGCAGCAATTAATAAGATTTTTTTCATGAAATTACCCCCAGAATATTATTATTATTTCAGTATTTATCAGAAATATGTGGATTCCAAGAATTAAAGATAAAGAGAGCATAAAATAGTGTAATTTTTTAAATTTTTTAAATCCAAAGCGTTTCATTTTTTCCATATCTCTAAAATAAAATGCACTTATAGATACGGAAAACATTATTATTCCAAATACAACACCTGTCAATAATTTAGTCAAAAATAATGGTAATGGAATGTGGTTATAGTCTCCATCAAAGATTAAATCTCCCCATGGATCTGAACCAAGAAGGGTGCTAATATGGATTAAAAATGTTGTGATAGTTATAGCAGCATTCAAACAGTGTAAATCTCTAGCATTTTTATATGACTTGAAAACTCTGGCAAGCTTTTTTGTGTTTATACCGAATAAGGTGCTTATAATAAACCATATAAAGGTCGTGAAGCCCAAAGATCTGCCGACTACCCAAAGAATCCCGTTATCTTCTGATAAATGATGTAGGCAGCTTCCGGTTTGGTTAGCATTAACTAGGATAAATGGTATTAAGATTGAGACACCTAATAATATTGCATCAGTAATAATTAAAAAAAATAGTTTGTTAGACTCTTTTTGTGATTTTTCCATGTTCAGATATTCTCCCTATTTTAAAAAAGATTTTGAAAAATTTAGAAAAATTTAGAAAAATTTAGAAAAATGCATCCATCTTTTTAATTCCCTTTATTTCATCATATGTAATACCCAATGCATCTAATACTTGCTCTAGTGCTGAAATTAAAAGTTCTTTATATTTTTTGATATCTATATCTTGAAGTTTAGCTAGTTCAATTGCTTTAGCTCCAATGTTTCCCTTACTTTTAATGAAACTTATAGTTTCTCCCTTCTGAAATTCTTTTCCTGTAACAACTCGTAATTCTTTTGCAGCTCTTACATGTTGAGGCAGTACTTTAATATAGCTTTTAATTTCTTTTTGTAAAGCAATATTAATTGCATAATCTTCAAGGCTAAATGTATTCGGTTTTCCGATTTTTTTTAAATTATTTCTCACGATTTCAATAATCTTATCTTTAGCTCTTAAAAATTCAGTATTATTGGTTATATTTTTCAAGATTTCAATTAATTCACTGAAAACAGTTTTAATAAAATCAGGCGTATTTTTCTTTTTAGCTACTAAACCTTTTATATCCGTGTATTTAGTATCTTTATAAATACCAACATAATTCTTCTTTCTTTCAGAAAGAGCTAAGAATTGATAAGTCTTTTCTTCCTCTAGGTCAAGATCAAGCTCTTTTTTACTCCAATCTGATATTTCTTTCATTTGATCTTTGGTAGGATTTTTAAGAAAAACAGAATCTGTATCACCATATAATACCTCTACTCCTAATTCTTCGGCTTTGTTTATAGTTTGTTTAATCGAATATTGACCGATTCCAGTGGTACTTTCTGCTACAGGTAAACAAAATAGTGGAAAATTCTGAGAACCAAAAACTCCATAGGAACCATTAATGAACACTTTAAGTGCTTGTTGAATTGTTTGATAATAACTCTGTTGTTTTTCTGATAACGTTTTATCGCTTGACTTAGGTTTGAAATATTTAACCCTTATATCTCTAAAGAAACCTACAACATACGCAAAAATTCCCATTTTATGAGTACAGATATGATAAGGAGTTCCTTTTACCATATTATCTTCATCATCTTCATGTGGACATAACACTGTTTCATAGGAAAGGTTATATTCTTTAATGATTGAAGGATACAGTGAGGCAAAATCCATAACAACAACATCAAAATGGATCCCAGGAACAGGTTGCACAACATAAGCGCCAAGAAACTTCCCATCGTCAAATTTGGATGATAAAATTCCTCCTGGTTTAACTTCTTTTATCTCTGACCGACGAGGAATGAGAGCTTCTTTTCGGCGATGTTCAAAGTAAAAAATATTTTGAATCCAAGTTGAAATTTGCCTACGGACCATATCATGAATGGGCATTTTTGTTATTCTACATAAAAGTATTATTAAATTCCAAACTAATGAATTATTAAATTTAGTTAAATCCAATGTGAGGATTGAATCTTTAAGATTATACCATGACAAAATATCGTATTCCATTTCATGAATTATCTCTTCATGCTGATATTTCTCTTCACCTAATAAAGCGGCACTAATGGCATTGAGAGATGCACTCTCATAAGCACCTCCAAACGCATAACCAGAAATACTTCTATTGAAAAACAGATTAAATAAATCTATATGTATTCCTCTACGTAAATCGCATTCAGCTTTAGATAAAATTCCAAAACCACGTTTTACATGTATAGGATTTAAATCTTTATCAATTTTTAATTTTTGTGCTCTATGAAATAAGTAATTTAAGTCAAAATTATCTCCATTAAATGTAAGAAGAACAGGATAGTCCCAAATAAGTCTGAAAGTTTCAGTTAATAGTTCTTTTTCTGATTGGAAAAATACTATTCTTGCATCAGATGGAAAATCTTTATGTAATTTCTCAAATTTATATCCTTCTCTTTCTAGTACATAGACCAATTTTAATCCATCTGTTGCTACAAATGATATACTAATAACTTCTTCTCTTGCTAAACGTGGATCTGGTATTTTGTAATCTCTTTCACCAACCATAACTTCAATATCCATAGCCATACGTTTAACTTCTGGGATTGGAGTTATGAATATATCTGAAAATTCTTTACTAAATTCTTGGATTTCTTGGGATTCGTTTTTAAATAATTCTCGAAGTTCATTAGCCATCTTTTTAGAATTGGCATCAATTTCTTGGAAATTTAATTTATGAAGCTTCCCGTTTTTAATTTTGTAAATAAGTCCGGGGATTAATTGCCTATCAAATATATAATTTAAGTGATACCTAATATCTGCCTCCCACGCTTTTATTTCATTATTACCTAGAATATTGCGTATATTTATTCCTGAACCTCCAATATTCGTTGGAGTCTTACCATATATCTTAGTCATATCTATTTCTTGATCACTCAATAAATCGAAGCGTTTAATCTCTTCAAATCTATTAAATCCTTCATATTGAGTCAGCTTTTTTCTTTGACCTGTACTTTCAGTGTATGTAAGCGTTTCCAGCTCAGAAACTGGATCTTTGCTAAGGCAATAGGGTTCATGGTCGGTTGTATCAATCCAAATCTTTATATCATTAAAATCTAAATCGTAGAATTTACAATATGCTTTATTTTGTCCACCATCATAATCTACATCTAATAGAAGCCCTCGTTCCATATCTTCATTGACTTGCATTTTCTCAATAAGATATCGGATGTATTTTGAAGACACATTCTCACGTAAAACCTTAGCTAATTTAATATTTCCTTCTTTTAAACCAAAAGGTTCATCATTTCCTTTGAAATATGAGGTAGAAGGCACCTCTTTTAATGTTTCCTCTACTTTAATCTGTGCTTTTTTTATAACTTCTTCTTCTTTAGGCTTTTCAGTTTTAGGCTCTTTAGTACTTTTTGGAGTTTCTTCTGTTCTTGCTTCTTTCTTATCAACAAAGGAAAAAAGGGAAGTTTGTTCCTTATCATCTAGTTTTTTCTTTTTTGGAGGAGGCATAATTACCACTAAAAAATAATTTTAATGACTAATATAAATATTTAGTATAATATTTATTTTAATACCGACTAGTCCTTTTTTAATAATTATTTTGCTACTCTTAGGAAAGGGTTATAAATTCTAGCAGACAAATTTTAATTTCATTGATACAAATTGTTAACTAATTAAAGGTGTATATTATGACAGAAGTAGTGGTTTTATCAACTAAAGATCGCACCTATGGTGTTAATAAATCCATAGAACTATTAGGTATTAATCCTGTTAAAAACAGAAATGTTATTTTCAAACCTAACTTCAATACGGCGGATCCTTTTCCTGCTTCAAGTTCAATGGAAACTGTAAAACTACTCATAATAAAGTTAAAAGAAATGGGAGCAAATAGCATTACAGTTGCAGAACGAAGTGGTCCGGCTAGTACATCTGAAACTTTTGAAAAAAAGGGTTTATATGAATTAGCTGAAGAATTAAATTTTAAGATTATTGATTTAACTGATATACCAAAAGAGGAATATATCCTTAAAAATCCTGAGGGATGCCATTGGAAGAATGGATTCCTTTTTGCCAAAATATATGATAATTCAGAGTGCATTATTGAAACATGTTGTTTAAAGACCCACATGTACGGGGGTCATTTTACATTATCACTCAAAAACGCAGTAGGCTTAGTAAATAAAAAAAATATGAGTGAGCTTCATTCTTCAAGACATCAAAGACAAATGATCGCTGAAATTAATAGTGTTTACAAAACTGACTTAGTAATTTTAGATGGCCTTGTTGCCTTTGTAGATGGTGGACCAATGGAAGGAACTAGAAAAGCAGCAAATGTATTTATAGCAGGAACGGATAAAGTTGCAATTGATGCTGTAGCCGTTGCGATGTTAAGAATTCTAGGAACAACTCCAGTGGTATCGAAGGGGGCGATTTTTGATCAGGATCAGATTAAAAGAGCAGTGGAGCTTGGAGTTGGGATTAAATCACCTAATGAAATTGAGTTCTTATATGACTCAAAAGAATCTGAAAAACTAGTAGAGCAGATTAAAGAGAAATTAGCAGATTAAATTTAATTGACTTCTTTTAATCTAATTTCTGTTTCTTGAACTTGTGTTTTAGTCGTAAGGTTTCAAAAAGTAACGGGAATGCTAACTTAGGAAGAAAGAAATTTAGTTTCCTCTTTGAACCAGTCATGATTTTTCCCCATTCAACCATAAATTTATCACCCTTTTTTTGACTTAAGGAAGCAAAAGCATCAAAAAATATTGGATGCTTTGCACAGAAACGTGCCATACGAGTAGACCACTTAAAATCTTTCCCAAAACTTTTCATCCATCTTTCTTGATATCGTTTAAGAAAATTTGCTGTAAAGTCATTCTTTTGAAATGCTTCAAAAATGGTATTTGCTGCAATTTCTGCAGCATCCATTGCATATTGCAACCCCTCTCCAGTTAATGGATCAATCATCCCTGCAGCATCTCCAACAATGAGTAGCTGATTTTCATAACTTTGTTTTATTCCACCAAATCGAATAGGAGCTGCTTTCATATCTTCAAGTTCAGCATTTGGACCTAGTGCTTCACTTATGAATGGATCATTTTTAATGATGTTATGATGTATTTGATGTAAATTCTCAGTACGATTTTTTCCAAAAGGAATAATGTAGCAACAAAATACCAGATCACCGTCTGCTTCTTTCATAAGTGCACAGTAACCTGGCACAAGTTCTTTAGTAATTACAACCACTCCATCTTGATCAAAATCATATGTTCCTGCCTTCACATAAGCTCGACTGCATACTGCTTGTGGAGGATCCTTTATAATTCCTAATGACTGAGCAATACGAGAAGAAGCACCATCAGCTAGAACAAGAAATTTAGCATGATAAGTTTGGTTTGCTCTTTTTTTTTGGTATATAGTCCAATAACCTTTATTTTCATCAAAAATCACCTCCCGAACTGCATATTTCTCTACTAGATTCACACCTGCCTCAACTGCCGCTCTAATAAGCATCTCGTCAATAATTTTTCTTTTGACTGAAATTACTAAATGTGATTTTGTTTCAACATATGAATCTCCTGTATACACGATCCTGTTAGGACTAACTATTCCTCCTTGAGCTGCCCATCGACCTTTTTTCTCATCAACTAATTTTTGTAGAATTCCCATCCTTTGAAGATGAATTTGAGCACGTTGAGGAAACGCGTCACCACATATTTTATCTCTAGGAAATTCCTTCTTTTCTAAAACTAATGATATTATTCCTTTTTGTGCTAAATAATAAGCACATGTAGATCCTGCCGGACCAGCACCAATAATACATATATCAAAAATTTTTTTCTTAGACATTGTATATGATCTCAAAAATATTTCGCTTCCACTATAAGGTTTTAGATTTAAAATCTTTACTTAAAGTAATAATTTCAACTCGAAACAATTATACCGAAAGAAATGAGCTTAGATATTCTACTCAATAAAGCAGTTAAAAGGAGTAATCAAAATATATGATATTTTAAAAAGTCTATGATCTGTTGTTGTCAATTAATTTCTGTAATTCCTCTAAAAGAAGCTGTTTTTCTGCGATATACCAATCTAACTGGCTACGACTTGGATTTTCATGGTATATAATTTCTGCAACCTCTCTAATTTCATCTTCAGAGGGATTAATTAATTGTCCATCGACATTTTCTCTTATTAATAATACCAAATTATCGGTTTCAAGTGGTTTAATATCATACCCATTTTTTATGTTTTTGTTAATCACCACACAGAGCTCTGCTAAACGCCATATTGACTTTTCTAATGGCTCTCCTTTCTTATATATCTTAAAAGCAAGTTTTGTTACTTCTTCTTTGTTAAACATTTTTCTCGAAATCAATCAATAATATGGTAATTGATTAACAAAAAGTAAGTTAACCTTATAATAATTTCCATTGATTTTTTAAAGCGTTTAAAACCACAAAATTAAAAATTTAGAATGATTTTTAATATAGTATAATTATTTTTCTATACCTTAATGCCTCCGTAGCTTAGCGGTATAGCATTCGACTTGTAATCGAAAGGTCGGGGGTTCAAATCCCCCCGGGGGCTCCACCATCTTTAACATTAGAATTTTTTTTCTTAACCCTGATTTTTTAAGTATTGATATATCAATTCAGCTGCTTGTTCAATACCATCTAACGTACTAATTTCAGGTACATTGTGAGAAAACATAACGGGTATTCCTACTAAAGCTGATGGGATACCAAGCCATTTTTGAGCCTTTCCCGCGTCTGAACCATAGAATTCTAAAACGCCATCTTGGTATTTTATATTATTTTTTTCAGCTACCTCAACTAAAGATTTACATATTTGATAATCGAAAACTCCTGTACCCCCTGCTTCTTGCCAAACAATTACGGGACCATCATTCAATTTTATATCTGAACTTACGGTTCCTGGAAAATTTTCAACTAATCCAACATCTAACGCTATTATTTCGTCTATAGGATTATTTCTAGTAAAAAATAAAGAGCCTTCTGTTCCAATCTCCTCACGAGATGTTCCTACGATATAAAGATCGAAAGGTTTTATCAAATTTCCTGAATCATCCAAAAGATTCTCTGATATTTTATTTACTAGTAATACTAATCCTGTTAGTCCTACTAAGTCATCCATCGAATATCCAGAAATAATATTATCATTAAATCCCTCATTCAACAATTTAAATCCCCCAGAAAATACAAAGGGAGCACCAATATGAATGTTTAATATGTTGATTGCTTCTTCTTTATCTATTGCTCCAATATATATTTCCATTTCAAGTGGCTCATCTTTTTCTTCACCTCTTAATTTCTGAGGGGTAGCATGAGGCGCTCTACCTCCAATGACGCCATTAACCCATTTTCCTTCATTGTTTAAAATTGATACCTTTCTTGAGACAAGCCACCTACCTTCATAGCCACCTCTTTTAGAAAATTCTAAAGTGCCATTTTTTTTTATTTTTCTAATCGTTCCTCCAATTTCATCCATGTGAGCTAATATTGCGATAGTTTTTTTACTTTCTTTACCGCTAAATTTTATATAATAGTTATTCAATGAATCATTGTTAATTTCAATATTTTTATTAGAAATTATTTTCTCTAATTCTGCCTTAAAGAGTTCTCCACGATCTCTTTCTAATCCGGATGGAGCTCGTGCTGATGAAAAGGTTTTAATAATGTTAAAAATCTCAATTCTATCCATTATTTTTCACTTTAAATACAATACAATTTCATTAATATTACAAACTTCATTAAATATTTGATTCTTACCAAATATTCCTTTTACAATATTATTTATTAGGTTCAAAGAATTTGTGAATATATATCTGATTAGTACTTGGTGAAGTTTATAAACAAAATTAACAGGGTAATTCTTTGTATTATCGATGACGTTAGAGCAGAGCATTTCTTTAATTTCATGAACAAAGGATTACTACCAAATTTAAAAAAATTAATGGAAAATGGTATATATTCAGAAAATTGCATAACTGATTTCCCGCCCATAACTTATCCCACACAAGTATCTTTACTCACAGGTACTTATACAGGAGATTTTAGGAATGAACCATCTCATGGGGTTCCCCTCTTAAATTGGATGGATCGTGATATAGCGCCACCTATATTAAGAGAATATGCATCTAAAAACTTACAAATTTATAAGATAAACGAAGATATGGGAAATAATTGTAGAACTATACTTGAAATGGTGGAGGATGGCAATAAAGCAAGTATAGCTCAATTTATTAACAGAGGTTCAGATTATATATTTCCAGAGAGAAAAACGAAACTTGCTATGTATTATCTTATTTTAAGATACTTTCCTAACGTAAAACGGAGGATGATTAGAGCTAATTCTGTAATTGCACAAAAATTAATAAAAGTATTTGAATCACCGAGAAAATTTTTTAATAATTCAGATCCTCCAATTGTTTCTTCAATTTGGTTCATGTCCTCAGATTTATTAATGCATATGTACGGTTATGACTCGATTCTTTACAAATTAAATTTACTCCATATTGATAAAGTGATTGGATTATTAATTGAAAATTTAGAAAGATTAGGATATTTAAACGAAACTGCTATTGCGATTACTTCAGATCATGGGAATTATAAGGTAGGTAAGATAGGGAATTTAAACCACTTTTTAATGCAAAATAAGTTAATTAATTACCGTCCACCTAATAACATGAGAGGAAATATGGATATTGCTTATTATGCAGGAGTGGGATTCTTTTATTTTAAAGGTATTAATAAAACAAATAATAAAAATAGCTGGGCTCGACCTACTTTTAAAGAACTTGAGAATTATGGCCCTAAACGAATTAATTTATTGGAAAAATTATTAAAAATTAATGGTAGCCATTTAATGTTTTATCCAGATGAAAAGA
>JABAHP010003522.1_pt1 | contig 19532 bp, 15 predicted proteins | sample 7062081 | NCBI WGS metagenome assembly JABAHP01 (sample SAMN14534357, study PRJNA622989) | marine sediment metagenome | biome: marine biome [ENVO:00000428]; feature: marine pelagic biome [ENVO:01000023]; material: deep marine sediment [ENVO:00002113] | place: India: Gulf of Kutch | collected...
ATCAATACGGGACTAATCGCCTGCAGCGGGGTATGTTATCGATTGACGGGCATATGTCTTTGCGTTTCAGCGATTCGGATTATGATGAAGGACTCTCTTATGATCTGGTATTAGCGCCCGGTGGATACTATTTCTATCACGATAACAGCGCAGTTGGCATCCTGCTTCAGATCGAGAGACATTCATACGGGCGTTCCGGTATTAATTATATGGGGCTGGGCTCGGGCACAAAATATTACATCAACCTTCACCGTCAGCGCAGATTTCTGAATCTGCATCTGGCATACACATTCTGGTTCAGCGGCGGAGGTGACGGGGGATACCGGGATATGCAGCTTAAATATGGCCTGGGTTATACGGAATTTTTGACTGACGATATAGCCCTCGGTATCGAACTGGACATTAACTGCTACAGCTTTATAAGTTTTGTGCAATCACAGCCATTGGGGGATGAACTGCGGCTGATGGTGGGTTTCGGCTATTATATCAATTTAGGGAGGTAAGAATGAAAGCTCAGATAGTAATTTGTAGTCTGCTTACGGCCATAATCTTGATGCCATATGCTGCCTCGGCAGCAGACGGCCCGATTGACCCGGGGGCGTTTATACTGGGAGGCTCGATCTCGTATTCCGGATTTTGGCAGGATAAAGCGGAAAATTATAATATCCGGGTCAGCCCTGAATTTCATTATTTTCTATTTCCGGGAGTCGCAATGGGGGCGGATTTATTTTATGACTATTGGAAAGTGTCTTATGAAAAAACAACCCAGATAGGGATCGGGCCCTCGATTGCGTATTATCTTAGATTGAAAAATCCAAGAGGATTTCCGTTTGCAAGAGTGGGGATTATATACACTCACGTGAAGGCCAGCAGCACCTATGGCTACAGCAGTGAGGATGATGGTATTCACTTAAAAGGGTCCCTGGGATATACCTATTTTATTTCAAAAAATATTGCCATAGCCGGATCGGCGGATTACTCCTATGAACGCGCTTTTATTCTGGACATAGGATATATCCGGGAATGGCGCGAGGTATTTGGAATTTCTGTTGGTTTGAAGGCCTTTTTGTATTAGATTAAAGCCGCACCTCGGGTCGGTTTCAACCACTGGATTTTATTGGACGAAATCAGGCGCAAGGCGTTATTTCTATACCCGGGTAGGAAGTACGTCGGGTAAGGTTTAAATCAATTTTCTCGGGAGGGATATGATGAGAATAATAGTGCTCATTTTCCTGGCAGTGTTTTTATTTGCGAACGCTGCACAGGCCCAGGATTATGCGGTGGGCAAAGGATCGTTTATTGTTTCCGGTGATTTCAGGATAAACAGTGTGCTCGGTGATGCGGAGCATCGCAGCCTGGCAAGTTACCTTCATTTTTCTCCACGGCTGATGTATTTTCCGATATCAAATCTGGCGCTTGGTATTCAAGTGGCATACGAGGATATACGTTTTTTCGAATCCGATATAGAGGGACTGGCAATTGGTCCCGCAGCCGTCTTTTATATCGGCGGCAAGGATAAGGACTGGTTTCCCTTTATAGAAGCCGCATTTCATGTCCTGGACTTCGAATTCGAGGAGGCTGGAACAGTCACGGGATCCGGACATCAATTCATGCTGGGCGCGGGATATCTTAGTTTTCTGACCGATCATGCAGCCATCCAGGGCGGGATACAGTATTATTTCCAGAATGCGGAACTCGATGATACCGGGCAATCTGAGAACGGTAAGGCGCTGGCGATCTTTGCCGGGTTGAGCTATTTCCTGTATTGATAATTGGGAGGATAAAATGAAAACAAGGGTGTTATTTTTTATTTTGGTTTTGAGTTGGGGAAGTGTTGACCTGTACGGATCTGAATATCCGACTGACAAGGGAGCTTACTCAGTCGGCGGAAACCTGGCGCTGGCTTCAATGAGCGGGGATTTATATGGAACTGCGGATGATATCTACCTTATCCTGGCTGAATTCGATTATAAACAATTTTCCTGGGGACATGTCGCCTGGGGGATTCAATTCCAGCTGGGGTACTTCCAGCTGGAGAACAATGACATGAGTATTGTCTCGATCGGCCCCACATTGGGATATTATCTGGGCGGGCCGAATTCAACATTTTACCCGTACATAGAAGCTGGTTTTAGCGGGGGGCGGGTGATGCTCAATGACATATTCGCAGATGATGATGCGGTCACATGGGAAATGGAGATTTCTATGGGAATCCTGAGGTTCATAACCCCGAGGGTGGCAATTGAACTGGCGATCGACTATTCACACGGATATACGGATTACGATAAAGGGGACGAGTTTTATGAAAGCCGGATGGGATTGTCTCTTGGATTAAGCGTCTTTAACTATTGACAAGCCCATAATTCCTGTTGCATTTTAAGGTTTAGCCCTTAAATTATATTGAATCAGGTTAGGACTTAAGGAGAATAGATATGTCAGGTCATTCAAAATGGGCAACCATTAAACGCAAAAAGAGTAAACTCGATGCCCAGCGGGGCAGGACGTTTACCAAGCTGATCAAGGAAATATCCATAGCGGCCCGTCAGGGCGGCGGCGACCCGGACAACAATCCTCGTCTGCGGTCGGCCATCAGCACTGCCAAGGCCGCGAATATGCCTCAGGACAATATCAAGAAGGCGATTCAGAAAGGTACCGGTGAGCTTCCCGGTGTGACCTACGAGGAGGCCTCCTATGAAGGTTACGGACCGGGTGGGGTAGCTGTTATCCTGGAGGTTGTTACCGACAACAAGAACCGTACTGTAGCCGAGATACGGCATCTCTTCTCAAAATATAACGGCAATCTGGGTGAGACCGGCTGTGTGGGCTGGATGTTCGACAGGCGGGGGCAGATTATGGTGGAGAAGGCCAGGGCCGATGAGGAAAAGGTGATGGAGATTGCCCTGGATGCCGGAGCGGATGACCTGATCACGCATGATGACGCCTACGAGGTGGTGACCTCGTTCGAGACCTTCGAAAAGGTCAAGTCCGCCCTGGAAGAGCAGGACATCGAATTTATGGAGGCGCAGGTAGCCATGATTCCACAGACTACGGTCAAGGTGGAGGGAAATAAAGCGGAATCGATGCTCAAGCTGATGGAGGCCCTCGAGGATCATGATGATGTTCAGAATGTCTATGCTAATTTTGATATCGATGATTCGCTGATGGAGAAAATTAGTGCCTGATGAGCCCGTGATTATGGGAGTTGACGCCGCTCTGTCGGCCACGGGAATCGGAATTTTGAAAGCGAGCGGCGACGACATGGAAGTCATCCACACCGAATTGATCAAAACATCCGGGCGGCAATCCCTGCCGAAGCGTCTGGAAAAACTCTATAATTCGGTCTGCGAATTGATCGAGAGATTCAATCCGGATATCCTCGCCCTGGAGGATATTTTTTATTCCAAAAATGTGAAGATAGCTTTGAGCCTAGGGCAGGCGCGCGGGGTAATCCTGCTGGCCTGCGCCCGCAACAAATTGCGGCTGCAGGAATTCTCCGCACGTGAGATCAAACAGGCAGTGACGGGTAACGGCGCGGCCTCGAAGGAGCAGGTGGCCTACATGGTGAAGAGCCTGCTGAATATCGATGATAATTTTGAGACTTATGATATATCCGACAGCCTTGCCGCAGCCCTGTGTATGGGCTACAAGATCAACTCTCCGGCGGTGCCATGATAAGTTATGTCAAAGGGATGTTGACTGAGAAGTCACCGAATCATGCAATAATCGAAAACAATGGTCTCGGATATTACCTGATTATCTCGGCCAATAGCTACCAGGCTCTTCCCGATGTCGGGGAGGGAGTGGTGCTGCATACTTATCTTCAGGTTGCCTCGCAGTCAGATCAGATGAATCTGTATGGGTTTTCACAAAAAGAGGAATACGATCTGTTCAAGACCCTGATCTCGATTTCAGGCATAGGCGCCAGGGGTGCTATCAAGATACTTTCAGGCATTTCCCCGCGGCGTTTTGCAGAGGTGGTGGCGTCAGAGGATGTGGCGTTTTTGACTAAACTGCCCGGCATCGGCAAAAAGAGTGCACAGAGAATTATAGTAGAATTAAGAGAAAAACTTCCGGCACTGACAGACAAGAAGCAGGCGGTGCCGGGAATAGATTCGGACAGGGCCGAGGAGGTTATCCAGGCCCTGATGACCCTGGGGATGAATGCCCAGGAGTCGAGAAGAGCAATTGAAAAGGTCATTCAGACGGCCGGAGCAAAAGAGGCGAAGGTTCTCCCGACCGAGGAGATTATTCGCAGAGCGCTGACTGCAGGAAGATAGACATCAACATCAATTGCCCGACCGCAAGGAAGGGGTCTTACATGATATCCAGAGCTGTTTTTACCGCTCTGGCAGCCGCATTTATTTTAACCATAAACTACGATATCTCGGCTGCCCAGGAAATCGAGGCTGTGTATGGCAGGCAGGTATCATTTTATCGGGGTGAACTTATCTGGTTTGTTGAGGGGATCAACGAGACCGATCTGGGTTATGATGATGGGAATTCCGATCAGGCGCATTATTTAACCGAGGAGCATATCAGTCCCGCTGCAGCGGTCAAGCTCGATTCTCTGCATCCGCCACTTTATGTGAAATCAGCAAAAATCTTCATTGTCAATGTCGATCATTTTCCCAACTATCCCGGAGATCAATATACCCCGTTTTTTCTATCTCTGCATGCGGATTCTCTGGGACTTCCGGGGAGTATAATCGGGGAAAAGGACCTGGTGGGGGCCTCGGAAGACTGGCAGTCGAGCGGAATGTGGGTGAAATCCGAAAGAAATATTCTGCTGGAGGACACCGTGCTATGGGTGATGATGCAGTGGCAGGAGGAGTTTCCTACTGCTCCATTATTTGGTCTGGACAAAAGCATTGTCAGGATGAACTCGTTTTTCAGTTATGTTGATCCATCAGGCAACCGGGTCTGGGATATGTGCAGCTGGGGGCAGTATATGATGAGAGCGGAGGTGCTGGAGAACGACCTGGATGGTAATACTGCTCTCACAGCGGATGCGGTGATGCCTGACAGTTTTAGAATTTATAGTTCCGGTCAGCCTCTGGTGACAGCGTCGGAGGAATATTATGATACAACAATCGTGAATAGTCTGCACTGCCGCATCAGTCTGCCCGGCCCGAAGAATTATTTCTGCCTGACACATTTCATCGACGGGCAGGAGTCACCGGCCTCAGGAATCGTTATGATTGAGGGAAGCAGTACGGAAAGTGCGGATGTCGGGCTCGAGCCGGATTCGATGGAAATCGTCTCGAGGTCGGCCAACGACACCAGTCTTGTGCTGGTGATCACAAACAGTAATGGTGGGGAGATCAACTATAGAATCTCGCAAATTGAGATTTCGCCTGAGGGACCGCCATCGACTGTGGATGTGAAATTTATGCCCTCTGAGGGTTTCATCCCGAATGATGGCTCGGATACCATTACAGTTTCTATAAAGATCGCTCCAGAGGCAATCGGTGATTATTCAATTTCGACTGAATTTGAATTGTGGGATTCGGCGCAGGGCTATGTGCAGGAGAGGTATCGAATCATACTTCATGTCGAGGAGATGACAGATGCAGAAGATGATTATTCCGGCAAACCCGATGTCTTTTATCTGGGCCAGAACTATCCTAATCCATTTAATAATGAAACGATCATCCCCTACAAAATGCCTCCAAATACCGGAGATTTTTTGGTTGAGATAATTAACATGCGCGGAGAACTGGTGAGGAAGCTGAAAATAAAAAATCTCGGAAATGGATTTATCAGGTGGGATGCCTGCGATAAATCAGGCAATAAGTTGCCTTCGGGCATATATTTCCTTAGGGTGAATGCTGATAATTTCAGGCAGACTTTGAAGATGGTGCTTCTTAAATAAGGAAATCTTTAATGCCAGCCCTAAAAATCTAAAATTGCGCCCTTAGATTTTTGGGTAAAAAAGACTTGACATTTGAATAAATAATAGATTCATTGTTGCAGAAGCAGAAATTATACCCCTACAACTTGGACCGTCAAATGTGCCCTTTCGCCTGGTCCTTTGAAGATATAAAAAATATATATATAGATCGATATTAATAGTATGGGTTTATTTTATCTAATGGGAGGCGTTATGCGAAAATTTTCCTTTCTCGTATTGACCTTCATCCTATCAATCTGCATGGGTGCGATAACTTTTGCAGACTGGATTCCTGATGATGGTCATAAGATGCATTTTCCCCAGCTTCCGGACTTGACGGGATGGAATGTCAATGCCACGGCACCATTTGTCCTGGCTGATGACTGGATGTGTTCTCAGGCCGGCCCGGTTACGGACGTTCATTTTTGGGGTTCGTGGAAGAATGGAGATCCGGGAACCATTGTTAGTTTTAACCTGAGTATTCATGCAGACATTCCAGCAAATCCCCCTAACGAGCCTTATAGTAAACCGGGAGCAACGCTCTGGGAATATGAGATTCCCTATTCATGGGTAGTTGCCCAGGAATTTACGACAGATTTGGATGAGGGCTGGTATGATCCTTTGACGGGGCAGTTCTTCTATCCTGATCATAATGTCTATTATCAGTACAATGTATTCCTAGATCAGTATCTGGATCCTTCTCTTCTGTTCATTCAGGAAGAGGGGACGATTTACTGGCTGAATATATCTGCCACGGTGTCGGAATCACCGACACTTGAGTGGGGCTGGAAATCCTCTCAGGATCACTGGAATGACGATGCGGTTTGGGCATTATGGGGAGATTTATTCTGGATCGACATGTATGAACCCCCTGATTTCACTCAATCTCTTGACCTTGCCTTTGTGATAACCGGCCCGGATGAGGATGGCGCCTGCTGTTATCCCGATCCTACAAATGGGCAGCTGTCATTATGTATCCAGACGACCCAAAGTGATTGTATCAACAATCTTAATGGCATCTGGGAAGGTCCGGGAACGGTTTGTCAGGGTACGGAGGCCTGCTGTCTGCCGGATGGTTCCTGTCTGGATGCGGATGCTCTTTGCTGCATAAACGAGTTGGGCGGGACTCCGCAGGGACCGGGAACTTCCTGTCAACCGCTGGAGGCCTGCTGCTTCCCGGACGGAAGCTGCGGTGATCTTGATCCACAGTGCTGTATCGATCAGGGCGGAACTCCGCAGGGTCCGGGAACAATGTGTTCCACGCCTGTGGCGTGCTGCTTCCCGGATGGCAGCTGCAGTATGCTCGACCCCGAATGCTGCGATGACATGGGCGGCAGTGTATCGCCATTCAGTACGACCTGTCTGGGAGATAATGATGGCAATGGCACTGATGATGCCTGTGAGGAAACACCTACCGGAGCATGCTGTTACGATGATGGTACGAGCTTTAATAGCGCCTGTATTATTACCACCCAGAATGACTGCATAAATGTGTATTTTGGAAGTTATCAGGGTGATGGTTCGCAGTGCGGTGGGGTCCAGGCCTGCTGTCTGCCCGACGGCACATGTATTATGGCCGATGCATTCTGCTGCTCGGTAGAATTGGGCGGAACACCCCAGGGTCCGGGTGCGGCATGCGGCGCAGTTGAAGCCTGCTGTCTGGCTGATGGCAGCTGCGTCATGCTCGATCCGTTGTGCTGCGACGAATTTGGCGGCACTCCCCAAGGTGCCGGAACTGCATGCACAGCTCTGGAGGCCTGCTGTCTGCAGGATGGCAGCTGCACCATGCTCGATCCGATCTGCTGTCTCAATATAGGCGGATTACCTCAAGGCGCCGGATCTTCATGTACTGCGGTACAGGCCTGCTGTCTGCCCGGCGGAAGCTGCGCTATGTACGATCCTGTTTGCTGTGATGAAATGGGCGGAGTTCCTCAGGGAACCGGAACATCGTGCAGCGCTGCTCAAGTGGCATGCTGTCTTACTGATGGAACCTGTCTGTTGACCGATCCGCTCTGCTGCGATGATCTGGGCGGTACGGTATCGCCATACAGCTCGGTCTGCCTTGGTGATAATGATGGCAATGGTACTGATGATGCCTGCGAGATGGCCACCGGAGCCTGCTGCTATGCTGACGGCACCTGCACGCAGGAAACCGCTGACGGCTGTGCTAACCTTTCTGGAGATTATAAAGGCGACGGCACGATTTGCCGGGGCGACAGTGATGGCGACGGAAACGATGATATCTGTGTCGACCCATGGCCGAGCAATAAGATGCATTATCCGCAGCCGCCGGACGAGACCGGCTGGGATGTGGAAGCTACGATGCTTCAGTTAGCTGATGATTGGCAGTGCACCGAGACGGGCTTTGTCAAGGATATTCATTTCTGGGGATCATGGAAAGATGGCCTTGAAGTTCCGATTATTCAGTTTATTATAAACATATACTCGGATATTCCGGCTGATCCTCCGGGTGTACCATACAGCATGCCCGGGCAGCTATTGATGAGCTATGAGATATTCGAGTTTGAGGTAACGCCATACGATCCACCTGTTGAGGAAGGATGGTATGATCCGAGCCAGGAACTGATCCTGCCCAACAACCATCAGGCTTACTACAGATATGATATATATCTGGATGAATCACAGTGGTTCCCGCAGGAAGAGGGAACGATTTACTGGCTGGCAATACAGGCGGTTATTGAAGATCCCTCAGTCACTCGTTGGGGCTGGAAATCATCATATGTGCATTGGAACGATGATGCTGTCTGGCTGCAACCCGGAGGAGGATGGATTGAGATATACGAACCTGCTGATCCCATAACCAATGCCTTTGGGGCATTCATGGGCGAAGCCAATATTCTGCTGGATGGATTTGGGCAAAATGCCTATGGTGAAGGCTGGTATGAGTATCCGACCGGCTGGTGGAATGTCTGGTTCTATGATCATCCCTTTACGTATGACCGTTTCAAGGAGATTTTTATACATGTCGATGTGGTTCCGACCGGTCCTGGAGCCTTCCTAACACTGGCGATTAACTGGTCAACTGATGTCTGGTCGCTTGCGGGTAATCCACCCACCGAACCAAGACGTCCGCCGTTGCCGGGAGACCAACCGGAAGAAGAATATATCGGCCGTTACATCGTTTACGAGGGCGAGGCGGTCCCCGGACCAATTGATTTCACATATGTTATTCCGGATTATAATCCTGAATGGGTTTCGGTTGATATAATGGGACAGAATTTCGACATCCCCGTCGGGGACATATCACATGCATGCCGTGCATCACTTGATCTGGCCTTCGTGATAACAGGTGGACCGCCGTGTGCCGGCAAATGCGGTGACGCAAACGGCGACGGTCCAGTTAATGTCTCCGATGCTGTTTACATTATTAACTATGTCTTCGTAGGAGGTATGGCACCGATACCATTGGCCTGTGGTGATGCTAACAGTGATTGTATGGTGAACGTCTCCGATGCCGTTTGGATTATCAACTTCGTATTCGTTGGCGGTGGGCCTCCAGGTATCTGCTGTCCCGGCGGCCCGAACTGGTGGGATGGTGATTGCTGTCCCTACACGCCGTAGATCGGAATTGAAAAGTAAGACCGGGGAGCGGTGTAATTCCGCTCCCTCAAATTCGGCAGTTCTATAAATAATAAGGGCGGGAAAAGTGGGCTACCGCCCTTATTGGAAACCATTAAAAGGTTAAACGCCATCCCGATTACATAAGTCGGGATGGCTCTTTTTTGACATCCATGTAACTTCGGTCGGCTCTAATATTTATGGAATCTCTAAAATTGGCCGAAGCAGAATCCGAAGATATAATTAGCGCTGATAAATCTGAGACAGCCTTCGGCGTTCACGGGATGTTTCTTTGACATTTTATGGTTTAATCTCGTATATAGAAATAGCGAAGATAAACTAAAGCCTGTGAATTGGATAAATTGATAATTATTATCCTGATTTGCGGGAACATTATGGAAGTGGAGGCGATAAAACCATTAGATGGGTCTCGTTTCTGATTCCTGATCCCTGCAATTTGAGGAAACGATTCCAGCTGCCGAACAAAAACTATGAAAAAGGCTTGCGCCCTGCTCATATTGCACCTTAAATTCGAAAGGAAGTTGCGGCCTATGCCGGATGCTTCGTATGTTAATATGGGTGGTGATAAAGATCCTGGTAGATCTGCAGATGCCCTCAGGCAGAAATTGGAGGTACAGACACAAATGATTTCAATTGCGGCCCGTTCTGCACGAGAAAAATCTCTTCGGTTTTGTGAGCAGAAAAATATCCTCTCAACCTTAAATAAGTTACCTTCCCAGAATTCAGGCTTGATGAATTGGCCGAGTGAGGCCAGAGTCGAAGATCAGTTAAATTATTAAGCAGCAGGATTTATTTTGAACTTTAGAAGACTTATCATTGCGATAGCCCTTACACTGATAATCTTGCCGAGTATTCTTTCAGCGCAGTTTTATTTTGGCAAGAATAAAGTTAACTACGAGACCTTCGACTGGAGCATACTGGAAACTGATCATTTCAGAATCTATTTCCACGACCAGACCAGATGGCTGGCTGAGGTTACCGCCCATTATGTGGAGGACAGCTATGATTTCCTGGAGAATAAATTTAACCATCATATATTCAAGAAAACTCCACTGATAATATATTCATCTCCCAATTATTTCACCCAGACAAATGTAATTCCACAAATACTGCCTGAAAATGTTGCCGGATTTACGGAATTTTACAAAGGACGCATGGTGGTTCCGTTTGACGGGTCAATTTACGAGTTTTTGAGAGTTGTGCAGCACGAGTTGGTGCATGTCTTTACATATTCCAAGCTGGGTTCGGTGCTGAGGGATCACAAAAAGCTGACTCTCTATGGTCCGCCTTTATGGTTTACAGAGGGAATCGCAGAATACTGGTCGCGTCCATGGAGCTCAGAGGCGGATATGATGATTGCGGATTTGATGATCTCAGGCAGTTTCATTGGCTATGACAATATCTACGCAATATCGGGGACATTCCTGATGTACAAAGTCGGCGAATCGCTGTGCAAATTCATCGCCGAGGAATATGGGGAGGACAAATTATTACTTATTTTCGAAAACTGGTGGAAGCACAAATCGTTTGAAAAGGTGGTAAGCTATACAACAGGAAGGCAGCTCAAAGATATTTTTCGGGACTGGCAATATTATTTGAAGAAGACCTATTTCCCGACCCTGGCGGAATCCGATTATCCCGAGCGTTTTTCCACTTTACAGAGCGACCGGGGATTTTTTGTCAAGCCGATAATTGCAGAGTATCATACGGACACCGGGGTGGTGCAGGAACTGGTTTATAAAGCCAATCAGCTCGGATATTCTGGAATTTACAAGCGCGCATTGAATGGGAAAAGATCTGAGGAAAAGGTAGTTTTAAAGGGCGAGCGTTCCTCCAAATTCGAATCGCTGCATCTGATGCGTTCGTCAATATCGGCCAATAAACTGGGCGAATTAGTATTTGCCTCCAGAAACCATGATCGTGATGCCCTCTATTTTCTGGACCTTGAAACCGGAGATCTGGAACGAACCAAGAAATTTGAGGGACTGATATCGGTCGTTTCGCCGGCGATTTCGGCTGACGGGAGTATGGTGGCCTTTGCCGGCGCCAGGAAGGATGGACGCTTCGACTTATATATCTACGATGTGAGCCGCGACCGTCTGGAGCGCTATACAAATGATTTTTATAATGACCGCAATCCGGCATTCTATCCTGACGGCAGCAAGCTGGCTTTTGTATCGGACAGGGGAGCGTACGGCGAGGATGGATATACCAATATATTTGAGCTCGATCTCGAGACTAAAACTGTGACCCAGGTTACCTTTGGAAAATATAACGATCTCTCTCCCAGCTATTCATCCGATGGAAAATGGTTATTGTTCAGCTCCGACCGGGGCGGCAGGACCAATATTCATGCCATTGATTCAAGCGGAAATATGTACAAGATCGGAAATACGCTGACCGGTTGCTTCGATCCAAAGTTCTCTCCCAATGACAGCCTGATAGTTTTTTCGGCTTTCCAGGAATACGGATTCCAGATTTATACCATGCCATTCGAGGATTCCCTGATGGAGCCGTTTGAACGCGAAAGACCTGTTTATGCCAGCTGGGAGCCGGAGACTATCTCGGGACATTTTATCTCGGGAATAGTGGAATATGAAACCGACTACTCTCTGGATATTGCCCAGTCGGCGGTGGCCTATGATGTTGTCTATGGCTCCGCAGGGGGTGTGCAGGTCGGACTTTCGGATATGCTGGGCAACAGCCGTTACCATTTCCTTGTCTTCAACACAGCTCAGGAGAGATCGAGTTTCTTTTCCTCTTTTAATGTAGCCGCGACATATCTGAATACGGAACACAGGCTGAATTATGCATATGGGTTGTACCATTTTTATGACGAGTATGATGACCCGGCCGAAGGGCTGTTTGCCGAGAGGACTTATGGCGGAATGGGAAGTATCAGTTATCCTTTCAGTAAATTCAAGCGTTTCGAGACAAGGTTGTTTGTACGAAAATCGGAAAAAGAGCTTTTCTTCCCGGGTACATTCAGGAATGCCATTCTGACAACGCTTTATTTTTCGTATGTCAAGGATAATTCAATCTGGGATTATACCGGTCCTCTGGATGGTTCGCGATATATCATTACTACCGGCTTTTCTTATGACATGAGAAGCAGCAGTGCTTTTAACCGCCTGTTTATGGTGGACCTGCGCAAGTACTTCCGGCTGGGCAAGTATTCCGCCTTTGCCACCAGAGCATGGTATTATACTTCGGGCGGCAGGGAACCCCAGAGACTGTATTTCGGAGGAAGCTGGAGTATGCGCGGATTTGATCGCAGGGAATGGTACAAAAGAAATATCTTCCTGCTTTCCAATGAACTCCGCTTTCCGCTGATTAATCGGCTGCATATCGGCCTGCCGGTCGGAGCCATTGGATTTACCGGCATTCGAGGGGCGGTTTTCGCCGATGTTGGTTCGGCCTGGGGTGATAAATTCGATCAGCTTTACGGCGCATTCGGCTTCGGGGCGCGGGTGGCACTGGGATACTTCCTGGTGCTGAGGTTTGATTTCACGAGAACGACTGACTTTGAGAAGATCTCTCCAGAGTGGGATTTTGACTTCTGGTTTGGATGGAATTTCTGATGAAAAAGTTTTCAATATACATATTCTTGCTTTTGATTGCCGGTGTGTTTATTTCGTGTTCGCCGACTTTCAAGAAGTTTAAGTATATCGATAATGCGCCGCAGGAATGGAGCATGTTTCGCAACAGCCTGGATGGATATTATCAGAAAGGAATCTATGGAGCGGATATCAACGGGCTGAAATGGAAAGCCGGCCTAAAGGCCAAAAGCTATTCATCTCCAGTGGCAACCGAATCGTATGTGGCGGTGTCGGCGCTGGATTCCTACCTGTATTTCTTTGATCTGGAATCAGGGGAACGTATCAATATATATAAGTTCAAAGCGCCCCTTTCGGAAAGCCCGATGATTTCCAATAAGATAATTTATGCCGCCACGGGACCGGATAAGAATTACCTAGCCGGATTGAATCTGATTACGGGCAAGTATGTTTTCAAGGAAAAGATGAGTGATATAAGCTCACCGATCATCGCTGATGAAAAATGCATATATATAGGTGATTATACCGGACGATTCGTCTGCCTGGATAAATATGCAGGCAAAATATTCTGGGAATTTCGAACCGAAGGGCCAATAATGAATTCTCCGGCTGTAAAGGATGGAAATGTCTATGTGGGCTCGCTGGATCAGAAACTCTATGCATTTAATGCCCGCTCAGGCGAAATGTTATGGAATCATGATGTGGGTTCGGCGATAATGACCGCGCCGGCTGTGGATACACTGGTTTATTTCGGGACTTTTGACGGTACTGTCTATGCCGTCAGGGCGGATAATGGCAACTTTGTGTGGTCTTTTGAGACAGAGGGGCATATTTTCTCGTCGCCTGTTATAGATGATAGCTATATATATTTCGGGTCTAACGACAAACATCTGTATTGTCTGGATAAAGCAGATGGAAGCCCGGTCTGGTCCTTTGAGACGGATGGAATTATCAATTCGACACCACTGGTGATGGAGGATGCGGTGGCAATCGCCAGCGGTGACGGCAAACTGTATCTTCTGGATAAGCTAAGCGGCCAGCAGATCTTCTCCTATAAGACCGAAAACCAGATCAAATCCTCGCCCATTTACTTCAACGGCAATATTTTCGTTTCCTCCCTCGATCAGCATCTTTATTGTTTCGGCAAAAAATCTACTGCATCTGCCAATAAGTGACTGCCAAAATGTCATAGTGGCAGACAATAATGCATTAATGGCACATCATATGCCATATTGACATATCCATATTTTATTCATATCGACCATCAAGAAATAATTCTATTGCTGTACAACGACTTACGGAGATTGAAAAAAGTTGGCATAATAGTTGTTATATATATGTGTGAAAATGAAAAAAAGAAACTCTAAGATAAAAATCGAAATAACAAGGAGGTGTTATTATGACACTGATCAGATGGAGACCAACAAGGAATCTTGAGAATATTCAGGATGAGGTAAACAGAGTTTTCGAATCATTCTTCAACGCTCCCATGCGCCGCAGAGGCGAGGATGTCAGCGGATGGTATCCTGATGTTGACATTGTAGAGGACAAGGATAATATCGAAGTTCAAGTTGATCTGCCGGGCATGGAGAAAGACGATATCAAGGTTTCGGTTGAGGACAATATCCTCACCATCAAGGGCGAGCGCAAGGCTATGAAGGAAGAGAAGGATAAAAATTATCATCAGGTCGAGCGCACTTACGGCACATTCACCAGATCGTTCTCGCTTCCGACCACGGTTGATGGAAGCAAGATTAAGGCTAATTACAAGAATGGTGTGCTGAAGATCGATCTTCCCAAGAGCGAAGCTGTAAAGCCCAAGGAAATTCCGATTTCCGTTTCATAAGAGTATTAAGTGCTCCTGAATCCTAATAGAAGGTGTAGATGGATGAGCCCGCCTCGACCTGGGGCGGGCTTATTCCCATCTGCTAATCTGGACAATGAATGTAAATTCAAATATAGAGAGGTGATTAATAATGGGTAAAGTAATAGGTATAGACCTGGGTACCACCAACAGCTGTGTGGCGGTAATGGAGGGCAAAGAGCCCAAGGTCATCCCCAATTCCGAGGGTGGCCGCACCACGCCATCGGTGGTAGCCATATCCAAAGGCGGCGAGCGCCTGACAGGTACAGTTGCCAAGCGCCAGGCGATTACGAACCCGATGAACACGGTCTTTTCGATCAAGCGGTTCATGGGACGTAAATACGCCGAGGTAACAAGCGAAATCAAAAACTATCCATATAAAGTGGTTGAAGGCTCCAACGGCGAAGTAATGGTTGAGATGGAGGGCAAGCAGTATGCTCCGCCGGAAATTTCCGCTATGGTGCTGACCAAGATGAAGAAAACCGCCGAGGAGTACCTGGGCCAGAAGGTTACAGATGCGGTTATTACCGTACCGGCTTACTTTAACGACTCGCAGCGTCAGGCCACCAAGGACGCCGGCAAGATTGCGGGCTTGAATGTGCTCCGTATCATCAATGAGCCGACCGCGGCTTCGCTGGCATATGGCCTGGACAAGAAGAGCGATGCCAAGATCGCTGTGTATGACCTGGGCGGCGGTACTTTCGATATCTCCATCCTCGAAATTGGAGAGGGTGTATTCGAAGTAAAGTCGACCAATGGCGACGGCCATCTGGGCGGTGATGATTTCGACAAGAGGATCATCGACTGGCTGGTTGAGGAATTCAAGAAGGATCAGGGCATTGATCTTTCACAGGATCCGATGGCTGTGCAGCGCCTTAAAGAGGCTGCCGAGAAGGCCAAGATCGAGCTTTCCTCGACCATGGAAACGAACATCAATCTTCCATTTATTACCGCTGATCAAAGCGGTCCCAAGCATCTGAACCTGACTTTGACGCGTTCAAAGTACGAGCAGATGGTGGAAGATCTGGTTGAACGTACTGTCGGACCATGTAAGGCGGCCATGGAAGATGCCAAGATATCAACTTCAGATATCGATGCCGTTGTATTGGTTGGCGGTATGACCCGTATGCCCAAGGTTGTCGAAACCGTGAAAGAGTTCTTCGGCAAGGAGCCGCATAAGGGTGTCAATCCGGATGAGGTAGTTGCGATCGGCGCGGCTATCCAGGGCGGAGTCCTGACCGGTGATGTCAAGGATGTCCTGCTTCTGGATGTTACCCCGCTTTCTCTCGGTATCGAGACATTAGGCGGAGTATTCACCAAGCTGATCGAGCGTAATACGACGATTCCGACCAAGAAGACCGAGATATTCTCGACCGCTGAAGATAACCAGACCTCAGTCGAGGTGCATGTGCTTCAGGGCGAGCGTCCGATGGCCTCCGGTAATAAGACAATCGGACGGTTCCATCTGGACGGAATACCGCCGGCGCCGAGAGGTGTGCCTCAGATCGAGGTTACCTTCGATATTGACGCCAACGGTATTCTGAATGTTTCGGCCAAGGATAAAGGTACCGGAAAAGAGCAGAATATCAGAATCGAGGCTTCCTCCGGTCTGACCGAGCAGGATATCGAGAAGATGGTTAACGACGCCAAGGCTCACGAGAGTGAGGACCAGAAGCGCAAGGGAGAGATCGATGCCCGGAATAATGCGGATAACATCGCATATCAGACCGAGAAGAACATGAAGCAGTTCGAGGATAAGCTGGACGAGGATACCAGGTCCAAGCTGAATGCGGCTCTTGAACGCACAAAGAAGGCGATCAAGGACAATAACGTATCCGAGATGAAGTCGGCTTCTGATGATCTGCAGAAGATCTGGTATGATGCTTCCTCGAAGATCTACCAGCAGCAGACTGCCGGCCAACAGGGTCAGCCGGGTCCGGAAGGACAGCAGCAGGCCCAGGGCCAGGAGGATGAAGCTGTGGATGCTGACTTCGAGGTAGTCGACGACGACAAGAAGTAAGAGATAGATGAGCTGGCAGGTTTTGAACCTGCCAGTGCTATATTAGATGTTATGTCAATTCCTGTCCCGACTTTAGTCGGGATGAGAACTGACAGCCGTCAGATCACAATCCGCCCTCGGCGGATCAGGATCTGACGGAACAGATAAAGAGAAACGGGAATATTGATGATTCCTGATTGTACAATATATGAGAGGGCTCTCCAAGTGAGGGCAGTATAATCGAGGTTTAACATAAATATCCATGGAGGGTTGTGAGATGGAAAAGACTTATGAAAATGTTGCTCTGGTTTTAGATGCGCAGACTTTTGTAGCGGATACCGATTACGGTGTGATCCGTCTTGACAGGGTCATGCGTCCGGAACTTTTTGATAAAGACGATAAGCTCAAACAAAAGCTCTGTGACCTGATCGAAGGCCGTAAGGTTGAAGTTAATATCCTGAATACTGACAGGATCGGACGACGGATTGCGGATGTGAATGTGGACGGTATGTCGGTGAATGAGATTATGCGGCAGGAGATCAGGCGGCTGTATGGTTGTGATAATCAGAAAGTGATGGATAATTGATTCTTTTCGTGCGCGGCGTACGTCTCGTGCGCCGTGTGTCAGGGTGGCCGGGTCAAACTCTATTTGGCCCGGTATGCCACATGCCCAAACGAGTTTGGGCATGCCACCCATGATTGTTACGGTCATGCTGTTATTCTGAGGTGCTTGGCGACGAAGAATCTCTGCGGTGTAATTTTAGTGCTTTATGCGAAGAGATTCTTCGCTTCGCTCAGAATGACATTTTGAAATAATAAAGTTCTGTCAGTTCCTGCCCCGCCTTCAGGCGGGATGAGAACTGACAGCCGTCAGATTACAGTCCCGATTTTATCGGGATCAGGATCTGATGGAACTAAGAATGAATCTATTGCGGTTTGAAATTGTTGATGTAGATTAGAGGCATCAAAGGGAGCTCTTGGAAAAGAGAGCGAGGCAGCTATGAGGAATTTCGAACCGGATTATTATGAGAGATTACATGTAGGCCGTGACGCTGACTCAGACGAGATCAGGTCGGCCTTCAGACGGCAGGCAAAAGAGTCGCATCCGGACAAATCTCATGGCACAGATGACGACTTTGTCAAGGTCAGACGGGCCTATGAGGTTTTATCGGATGAGGCTCTCAGAGAAGAGTATAACCGATATCTCGATCTTTTGATCGGACAGGACAGCTTTATTGAAATCAAGCCGACAGTACGAGATTTATATGATGATATGGTCGGCTATTTAAAACAGATTACCGGATTTCGAAACCGTTCCGAATTCGAGCTGGTGCTGAAAAGGGAATACAAAGATAAAGACAAGATAGTAAGGATCGGGATTCCGCTGGAGATGGTTTGCAGGAATTGTTTTGGAACGGGCGGAACGTTTTTCGGTGATTGTCCTGTTTGTAGAGGTAAAGGGAAACATGAATATCAGGAGGATGTCGATCTTTTCATTCCTGCCGGAAGCGCCGGCGGGGAGGAGATGAAGCTGACATTCTCCGGACAGGAAGTCAGACTGAGATTGAGGTTTAGATAATATGGCTGGAAAAGATTTTTATGAAATACTGGGTGTAGGCGANNCATCCCGATGTCAACAAGGGCAACAAGGAGGCGGAACAGAAGTTTAAGGATATCTCAGAAGCTTATCATGTACTGTCGGATGATAAAAAGCGTGCCCAGTATGATCAGGTGAAAAAATATGGCGGAGCTTTTGGCGGACAGGGCTTTGAATACGGCGGCGCCCGTCCGGGCGGAGGCTTCGGCGGTTTCGGGCAGGGTGATATCAATCTGAATGATTTCGGGTTTGGCTCGATGGGTGATATTTTCAGCCAGATTTTCGGCGATATGGGTATGCGTACCCATACACGTAAATACCGCCGTCAGGCTGGACCCCAGAAAGGTTCTAACCTGGCAATGACACTGGATTTGAGCTTTGAGGAAGCCGCTCTGGGCACGAAAAAGACCATCCGCTTCAAGCGTGATGAGGTCTGCAGTAAATGTAACGGTACCGGAGCCGAGCCGGGCTCCGGTGAGACGGTCTGCCCCCAGTGTAATGGTTCCGGAATGGTTTCGATGGCGCAGGGCATGTTCTCGATTTCACGGCCCTGTCCCAGGTGTTTCGGTACCGGCAAGATAATCGGCAAGCCCTGCTCCAAGTGCGGGGGCAGCGGCAAAGAGCGGGGGCAGAAGACTGTTTCGGTCAAAATTCCCGCTGGAGTAAAGAGCGGTGAGAAGATACGACTTAAGGGCATGGGCAATGCCGGAGGTAATGGTGCCGGATACGGAGATCTTATAATAAATGTGCGCGTGAAACCGGATTCGTTCTTCAGCCGCAAAAGCAATGACGTTTACTGTACTGTGCCGCTGACATTGAAGCAGGCGGTTGAGGGCGTTAAAATTAAGGTTCGCACAATTCGCGGTAAGGTTATGCTTACGGTTCCGCCTATGTCTGAAGACGGCAAGGTTCTCAAGCTCAAGGGACAGGGAATCAAGGCAAAGGGCAAGACCGGTAATCAATATGTTAAGATCAAGGTCAAATTCCCTGAGAAGCCGTCTGAGGAAGAGCAGGAGTTGATGGTG
>JABAHP010000404.1_pt2 | contig 19472 bp, 17 predicted proteins | sample 7062081 | NCBI WGS metagenome assembly JABAHP01 (sample SAMN14534357, study PRJNA622989) | marine sediment metagenome | biome: marine biome [ENVO:00000428]; feature: marine pelagic biome [ENVO:01000023]; material: deep marine sediment [ENVO:00002113] | place: India: Gulf of Kutch | collected...
GCTTCGGATGCGGTCGCTCCGGAGGTAGTAACATCATCAACGAGTATAACGCGTTTGTCCCTGAAGATCATGTCCCGATTGGCCCTGAATGCTCCGCACATGTTCTCCTTTCTTTTCTGCCTGTTCAATCCGGTCTGATCCTTGGTGCGCCGGACTCGAATCAGTGCATCGGCATCAACAGGTATATTCAGCTTTTCATTCAACCACCCTGATATAAAGAAGCTCTGGTTGAAGCCGCGTCTTCTTTCACGAATGGGATGTAGCGGGACCGGCACAATCATGTCAAAGTCCTTTTCCGACAAAGCCTTTGCCATCAGGTCAGCCAGCTCTTTGGACAAATATTTTCCAGCCGGTATCACACCTGAATATTTAAACGAATGGATCAATGGTCTGATAAAATCGTCATAGGCCGAACAGGCCCAGATTTTGGAAATGCAGCCTCCTCCCCTACATCGGGAGCATTTTCCATCACCGCTTACTATTATATTTTTGCATTTGAAGCAATATGGGTCGTTATAGAAATCGACAGCCCTTTCGCATTTCTCACATAGAAAGAATTTATTACCTTCATGCAGTTTATCGCAGACCACGCATTGCGGGGGATACACAAAGCCCATGATGCTGTCGAAGATATGCTCCGCACCCTTGCGGAATTTGGAAAACTCATCCTTCATAGCGAATTCTCAGATATGGATATGAAATTAAACTAAGGAAAATGGAAGAATAATCAAGCTTAATCAGATTTATTTTTTGGAGGAGCCCATACTCCGGGTAACATCGATCACGCCCTTAACCTTTTTAATCTGGTCCAGGATGCGATTCAGGTGCGTCAGGTTGCGCACCTCAGCAATAAACTCTCCTCTGGCAAGCCCCTTGGAAGCGGAGATGCTGCTGTTTTTCAGGTTGGTCTCGTCATCGGCGATGGAATTCAATATATCGCGCAGGATATTCTTTCGATCTTCCATGATGAGGTTGATCTTCACGACAAACTTGGACTGCTCACTGATATCCCAGTCGAGCTCGACAATCCTGTCCCTGTCGATATTAGCGCGCTGGATATTGGGGCAGTCTCTGCGGTGTACGGTTACACCCCGTCCCCGGGTGATGAAACCGACCACATCCTCTCCCGGAACAGGCTGGCAACATTTACCGAAATTGAACTGGAGCGATTTTATATCGTCGATCTTGATCCCGCCCCTGAAGCGTGTGCGATCAGTGATGATTTCCTCAATAGTCTCCTTGGAATCTTCATCGGTCTGCGGATAAAGACGGTTGACCGCAGAGAACATAGAAACGTCTCCCTGCCCGATAGCAGCCAGGAAGCTGTTGACATTTTTATATGAAAACGACTCGGCACACTCTAGAATTTCCTTTGTGGAGGGATATGGCTGACGCATTTTACGCAGATGCCTTTCCAGCATCTCCTTGCCAAGTTGACGATTTTCTTCAAAATCCTGCTGTTTGATGAATTTCCTTATTTTCGAACGGGCGCCGGAGGTATTCACCATCTTGAGCCAGTCGCGGCTGGGCTGTTTGTTTGCGGCGGTCATAACCTCGACCTCGTCACCGCTTTTTAGCTCGGTATTGAGCGGTACCAGCTTGCCGTTGATCCTGGCTCCGGCACAGTGCAGGCCGACCTCGGTATGCACTGCAAAGGCAAAATCGAGTGCGGTCGAACCGGAAGGGAGGTGTTTGAGTTCGCCCTTGGGAGTGAAGACAAAGACCTCGTCATGATAGAGGTCGATCTTGAGATATTCAAGAAATTCGGCCGGATTGGTCATATCCTTTTGCCAGTCGAGCACCTCGCGCAGCCAGTTGAGACGCTTATCGGCTTCGCCGATACCCCTGGCTCCTTCTTTATAGAGCCAGTGCGAGGCGATACCGAATTCCGCCAGCATATGCATCTCGCGTGTTCTGATCTGGAATTCAACCACATGCCCATCCGGACCGATTACATTGGTATGCAGCGACTGGTAGCCGTTCTGCTTGGGCTTGGCAATATAATCATCGAAGCCTCCCACAGGCACATAGAGCATGTGCACCACACCCAGGGCATGATAGCAGGCCCCCACTGAATCGACGATAATTCGTATGGCAAACAGATCGTAGATTTCTTCAAATGATCTCTCTTTGCGGGTCATCTTGCGATGTATTGAGTCGATGCTCTTGGCGCGGCCGTAAACCTCGGCCACGACATTATTGGCCTTGAGTTCTTTCTGTAACGGCCCGATTATACCTTTTACATACGACTCCCGGGCCTGCAATGTGTTGTCGAGGCGGTTCTTGATATAATCATATTCTTCGGGATGCAGGTACTTGAGTGAAAGGTCCTCAAGTTCCCTCTTAATCAGGGCCATACCGAGACGATGTGCAATGGGGGCGAACACCTCATAAGTTTCTTTGGCGTTTTTTATCTGCCGTTTCTCGGAAAGATATTCCAGCGTGCGCATATTATGCAGGCGATCGGCCAGCTTGATCAAAATTACGCGGATATCCTTGGCCATGGACAGGAGCATCTTGCGAAAATATTCCGCTTTGGTCTCAATCGAGGTCTTGGCCTGATAGGTCGAAATGCGGCTGATACCGTCCACCAGTTCGGCGATCTCATCCCCAAAATCTTTCCGGAGATCATTAACGGTCACCTCGGTATCCTCGACCACGTCATGCAGCAGCCCGGCGGCAATCGTGGTGGTATCCAGTTTTTGAGCGGCAAGAATCAGCGCCACATTTATCGAATGCGTGAAATACTTCTCACCCGAGGCGCGCATCTGATCCTTGTGAGCACGGTCTGCATACTGGAAGGCTCTACGCAGTAAATCAATGCGAACGGAGCCGTTCACTTTTTTGACCTCCTCGATGAAGCGGTCAACTTCCATGTATTTAAAATTTTCCTGCGGCGGCCGATGGCCGATCATATCAATTATTCTCCAGTAACTTCCTGTAAAGTTTTAAATACTGCCCGGTTATATTATTTATATCGAACTTCCGCAGATTATTATAGAATTCTTTTCTGATTTTGTTCCTCAGCTCATTGTCCCGTGATAGACCAAGTATTATATTCGATAACCTGCCCAGATCATGCCTTTCAAACAGGAAGCCGTTTTTATTATCTGAAATAATCTCTTGAATAGCCGGGATTGCAGTGCCCGCAACTACCGCACCGCAGGCGCCCGCTTCCAGCATTGATGACCCCAATCCTTCCGACTTCGAGGCCAGTATGAAAAGATCAAGGTTGCAATAGAAATCCGGCATATCATTCACAAACCCCAGAAACTCGATCCTCCTATTAAAACCCAATTTCCCGGCCTGAAGTTCAAGCGAATCCCGATACGGTCCCTCTCCGGCAACCTTGAAAACATAGTCGCCCAGCTTGTCGTTAATCCCTGCAAGGGCGAGCAAAATCAGATCAACTCCCTTGCCTTGTTCCAAAGCTCCGGCGGTACCGATTCGGAAAACATCCGATTTAGTCCGGCAACTCGAATTGAAAACACCATAGTCGACCGAACTCGGTATGACCTTTATCTTTGACGGCGCCACACCTTTTTTCAGCAGAATATCGAATACTGCTTTGCTTATAGCGGCGTATGCATCGACTTTGGGAGAATTGTACTTCACTCTTTTTGATAAAGAGGTCGATTTATCGAAAGCCGTTCTTACTGTCACCACCATTTTAAGGGATGAATGGAATTTCTTCACGATCAGTCCCAGCGTATGGCCATGAGAATCCGATGCATGAAAAATCTCTGTTCCTATCCTTTTCAATTCTTTAGATAATCGATATCCTTCAGATGGCAGGTTCAAGATTCTGTATCTTGAGGGAATAGTCTCGATGCCGTTGAGCTCGCAATGTTTCAGCAGCTCGCCATTTCTGTGACAGATAACAACTATCTCATGCGCGTTATACTGCAGGGTGCGTGCCAGATTCAGGGTTTGACGCTGCCCGCCCCTGAAACTGTGGCCCAGATCACATAAAGCAATCTTATATTTATTTTCTTCTGAGGGCATAATAATATTTCAGAAACTGTCCAGCGGCAGTGAAACCTGCAATCCACAGACCCGGAAGGCCATCCATGAATCCTCTCTGTAACAGAAACTTCCTTGTAAATGCTATGGGCGGTTTAATCAGCATATAAAAGAGTTTAATCAATATTGGAAGCTGTATTTTCTGCATTGCTCCCCAACGGGCATATTCCTTAGTCTTGCGCACATAGACAGCCAGATTGGGATAACTGTAATGCAGCAAGTCTCCCGAGAGTCTCTTAATCTTTCCATTGTATTTTATCGATTCATGTAACGGATTTTCGTCAAACTCCGCATGCTTTTTATGGAAAAGGCGCAGCACATATTCGGGATACCATCCTGAATAATGAATCCAGTGCCCGCATAAATTCGTTAACCTGCTCACTTCCGCCCCGACGTAATCATCACATTCCAGCAGAAATTTTTCAATACTCCCTTTTAATTCCAGAGTGACGACCTCGTCTGAATCGAGCGACAGTACCCAGTCGTTGGATGTCATTGCGACGGCCTCCTGTTTGGCCTTTCCGAACCCTGAAGAAAAATCGATGCTTTTTACGGAAGCGCCATGGCCTTCACCTACATCTTTTGTTCTGTCCCGGGAGCCGGTGTCTGCCACGCAGATCTGATCTGCCCAGGTTACGGAATCCAGAGCCCTTCCAATTTGATCTTCCGCATCACGCGCAATCATGGCAACCGATAACTTAGCGCGCCTTTTCATGACTGGCCGCCTTTTCCCCGGCTACAACCTTTTTGAACGCATCCAAGATAGCCTCCGGCGCGATCTGTTCGACACGATGCAGATTCGGTGAGCGCACCGCCCTGATCTTTGGATTATANNAAGGCGCTGGCCAGATGTGTCAATGATGTATCGGGTGTTATCAGGAAATCATAGTACTTCATCATTCCGGCTATTTGCCTGATATTGAGACCTTTTGGGATGGGAACCACGCGGTCGTTATATCTTTCCAGCACCTTTTCAGCTTTCCAGAATTCCGAGGGAGCATAATTCAAAGCAAAAGCCCATTCCGGATATTCAGCCAAGAGCATCTCAATCAACTTGAAATATTTTTCCAGCGGCCAGGTCCTTCCGGGGCGTCCAGCTGAAAGGTTTATACAGACTGCCGTACCGTGTTTTTTCTTCAACTCGGTTACGAAATCGCGTCCTGCCTTGAAATCCTGCTCTTCCAGGTAGATCCGCGGCCGCATATCGCAATCCTTAAGGTCGATCCCGAACAGATTCAGTACACGGCCAGTGGCTTCGATTATGGGATACTTATATCTCTCAAACTCAACCGTGCGGTCGAAATATTTGGCNNNTCCAAATATCAGGTCGACCACACAATCGTAGTTTTCATTTTTCATGGCCTGGATATTTTTCCAGTCACGCAGGGGCTTCTTGTGATAATAATAAATATTTGTGATATGCGGGTCGGTCCTGACGATCTCGTAGTTATCCTTACCGCAAACAAGGTCGATCTGAATATCCGGATAGAACTTCTTGAGATTATGGAAAATCGGAAGCGAAATAACCATATCACCCAGCTTGTCATGCCGGATAAATAGGACTTTCTTGAATTGAGCCGGGTCGAACTTCTTTCTGGATTTTTTGATTCCGCCAAAGAACACGAATATTTTGAGCACGATACGCTTGAAGCCGATCTCGATTGATTTCAAAAGTCTGCCGTGCCATGTTTTGGTGTCAAGACCCATACCTTCGCAACTCCAAATTAGTTAATGAATCCTTTGACCGTATAGTCAGAAATCGAAAAAGTCGGTTCGATAATAATGATTCAGAATTATTTTGTTTTCTTCGAGGTAAGCACATAATAATATTTCAAGAATTGTCCGTATGCTGTTATAGAAGCTATCCAAAATCCATCGAGGCCGTCAAAAAAACCACGCTGGATAATCAGTTTTTTTATAAAAATGAAAGGCGGCTTGAAAGCTAAGCTCAGAAAGTCCAGGATTAAAGGCTTAGGTTGTTTTTGCAAAGCGGCCAGCTGAGCATATTGATGAACCTTTCCAAGATAATGTCTGAGATCAGGATAACTGTAGTGCAGAAGATGGCCGTCAAGCCGACGAATCCGGCCATTAGTTCTTATTCCCTCATGTACATAGCGGTCGTTGAAACCAGCCTTCCTTTTGTTGAAGAGCCTCAGCACATATTCCGGGAACCATCCTGAATGAAAAATCCACTTACCGCAAAAATTTGTTAAGCGAGAAATTTCGGCCCCGCAATAATCTTCTGTATCCATCAGGAATTTTTCAATACTGTCACGTAATTCCGGAGAGACCTGTTCGTCGCAGTCAATTGAGAACAGCCAGTCATGCGAAGCCATCGCCGCCGCTGCCTGCTTAGCCTTGCCGAATCCCTCGAACTTGATCTGATCGACTTTGGCGCCCAATTCCCCGGCAATTACAACAGTCCGGTCAGTCGAGCCTGTATCCATCAGGCAGATTTCCTCCGCCCAGCTTACTGATTCAATTGCGCGCTCCAGATTTTTCTCCTCATTGCGCGCGATCATGACAACGGACAGTGGCTCCCTTTTCATGTTTGGCCTATGCATTTATACTCGAGATCAATCGATGTTTTAAAAAAATCATTTTGATACTGGCGCATCTTTGGCTCTTTGATTGTTCTGCTCTTTGAATTGCAGGTTATACAGATATTCATATCTACCCTTGCGTGCCAAAAGGTCTGAATGTGTCCCGCTTTCCACCAGCCTGCCATTTTCAATTACCAGAATCTTGTCTGCATTCAGAATCGTGGAAAGTCTATGTGCAATGACAAATGTTGTGCGGCCTTTCAGAAGGCGATCCATGGCTTCCTGCACGACTTGCTCTGACTCGGTATCAAGGGAAGACGTGGCTTCGTCGAAAATCAATATTTGTGGATCGCGCAAAACCGCGCGGGCAATTGCAATTCGCTGCCGCTGGCCGCCGGAGAGCATCACCCCCTTGTTGCCAATCGGAGTATCGTATCCCTTTTCCAGCGAGCTTATGAATTTGTGGGCATTGGCGATTCGCGAGGCCCATTCTACCTGATCCATAGTATAATGGAGCAAACCGTAAGTAATATTATACAAAACCGTATCGTTGAACAGCATAGTCTCCTGCGTGACAATTCCCAATAGCCGGCGTATGGATGATAGCTTAATCTTACGCAGATCAATGCCGTCGATCAATATCCTGCCCTGATCTGGGTCATAAAAGCGCGGAATCAAATCGCACAGTGTTGATTTACCAGCTCCGGAGCTACCCACAATTGCAACTATTTCGCCTTTCTGAGCAACAAAATTAATATTTTTTAAAACCGGGTGACCAGGATAATATGAGAAACTGACATTCTCAAATCTTATCTCCGACCGGAATTCGGGCAAATCAACCGCATCAGGAGCATCTTTTATGTCGACCGACCGGTCCAGCATTCTGAATATTCTGTCCACCGCGGCCATGCCTTCCTGAACTTTTATATGCAACATGAACAGCGATTTCACAGGCGCTAGAAGGGAGAACATGGCAAAAGCGAACAACATAAAATCACCTGCCGAAATACCATTGCCCATTAAAACTTGCCTTCCGCCGAACCAGATAATTAGGACAACCGCTGCTGTGCCCAGAAGCTCGTTCACGGGCGAGGAGCTTACCCTGAAGCGCGAAATTTTCATCTGGGTCCGAAAATATTTATTGGCATGTTTCGAAAATTTACCGATCTCGTAATCATCGGTGTTAAATCCTTTGATTATTCTGATATTCGAGACATTCTCTTCCAGCGCGCTGTTCAGGTCAGCCATACTTTCCTGTGCGCGGTGAGAGTATTTACGAAGCTTTCTGCCAACCACGAACATGAGTAGAAATGTCAGCGGCAGGATCAGGATTACAAATAACAGAAGTTTCCAGCTGATTATGAACATGAAAGTCATATATATCAATATCAGGAGAGGGTCGCGTGAGGCCCGGTTGACAGTCTGATTAAATGCCTCGCGCAGAATCATTATATCATTGGTAACATGGCTTATCAGCTCACCTGTGCGTGTACCATGAAAATGTGAGATTGAAAGTTTTTGGTAATGTGCAAAAAGAGCTATTCGCAGATCGCGCGTGAAGCCCTGCTCGGCATAGATCATGAAATAGTCCTGCAAATAATAAAAGATACTTTTCCCAATTGCCAGGAGCAGGACTGCCAGGCACAGATTCCAAAGCGTCTGAACCCTGTCAGTTGATATTATTAGAGAATTGACGAAGTTCTTTATCTTCTCACGAAACTCCTCGAAACCACTGGCCAGTCTTTGTCCCTGGGAGAGGCTATCCACACCGCTCTGATCGCTCGTGATCTCGGTCTGAGTTCCTGTAATCCCTGTCAATCCCTGCTCCTCCTGAAACAAGACACTGGTCAAGGGACCGATCATCCAGATCAGAGCCCCTGAAAGCAATGCGAAGATAAACATGCTGATGATGGATACCAGCATATACTTCCAGTAAGGCAGCAGGAATTTCAATATTCTTCGATATATCGACACAAGCACCCCGTTAAACTAAAAACCAGGATAACCCTGGTGCATTTGACAGAATTTAAACATATGACGGTCAGTTTGTCAATAGCAAGCTTATTCCAGAATTAGCCCCTCGATTTTCTCCGCGCTTGCCGGAATTTCCAGCTCAAACTTCTCTTCCGGTATATCGAGATTATAACGCTGATCTATGAAATCCAGACGGATATCGCTGGTGAATGGTTCGATTTCCGGATTGTCAATCGTTTCCAGATAATTGCTGTATTCAATTTCCGTGCGGTCGAATTTAAAATAGGGAAAATCATCGGGATCATAGTACTTTATCTTGAAATTAACCGCCAGCATATCCTTCGCCCAGCCGTAAACCGCATTATCGAAATCATCAAAATCCGCCGCAAAGATATAATCCCAGTCCGCTCCCCTGCCGCGTATGCCCTGCCTGTCATCGTCCAAAGATATATCATATTTTCTGGGGATCAGGCTGTCGCCGATTTCGGGTATAAAATCTCCGGCCAAAATATTCATGGTCAATTCGAATACATCCCGCCATCGGTTCAAATCCGGCTCGGTCAGATCATACCACAGACCTCGATAATATACATTATCTGAGGGCAAGTAGAATCTCAGCGAATCGCCATATATGATCCCTTTAAATGACCCTTTACCCAAAAATCCGGGTGAATAGAAGGAAACCGAATCATTCTGGAAATATACTTCCAGACGGAATTTCTTTTTCAGTTCAGGCGTCCTCATTCTGACCTGCATGAGATAAGCGGAATTGGCCTGTTTCTCCTGCTTGCTTTCAAGCATTTGCACAAATTCATATTCCAGCTCATCCATCTCAGAAGGTGTTAGTTTGCGTTGTGCGGCGCATGAGATTAGAATAGCTGAAATCAAAATGAGTAGCGGAAATATTATATTGCTTGTCTTACTCAAAAGAGGCTCTGTCCTGTAAAAATAAATATTACGCTGTTAACGAAAGGACTGATTATCGGCCAGATTATTGATGTTCCGGTGAATAATCCAAATCCGATCAGCGCGATCAAGATCATCGGCCCGTAGCGTTCCAGGTTATAGACAATATGTTCCTGTCCCCTTGGGAGAAGGCCATACAGGATTTTGGAACCGTCCAAAGGCGGCACCGGCAGCAGATTGAAGAAAGCCAGGGCACAATTTACAAAGATGCCGAACCAGATAAACTTGCCCAGTATAGTCTGAAGATCTGTATCATTTGAGCCCAGCACATAAACCGGTATATTACCAATCCTGATCAGCATACCGAACACGAAGGCCTGGGCTATATTGGATGCCGGGCCTGCCGCAGCGGTGACAAGCATCGCCTTCTTCTCATCTTTTACATAACTGAGGTCCACCGGAACCGGCTTGGCCCATCCGAATGTGAAGTTGGACATCACAAATACCAACGCACCAAATGGATCAATGTGCTTAATCGGATTGAAGGTCAGCCTTCCGGCCCTGAATGCCGTCTTGTCGCCCAGCCTGTATGCCGCATAACCATGCGCGAATTCATGCACAGTCAGCGCTAACAGGAAAATCGGTATCGATAATAACGCTCTTTCCAGATCAAACATGGTCTATGTATTATTCACTCCTTCAATTCCTGTCACTGAATAATGCGAAGTTCCTCTGAGCAATTTAAATGTTCTGCTTAATGCTAAGAGATTCTTCGCTACGCTCAGAATGACGGTTAAAGTCAACATACATTAAAAGGCTCTCAGATAATAAACAACCGTCACTTAAATTGGCTCAATAAAATTTTATCTTTTTGAGACAAACTTGTTCCCATCAATAAGAAAGCGCCATTTTTTATCCCGGCCGTTTTTTATTCCAATTCTCTCAGTACGGATAATTTTGCCGGGTTTATAGCCGTCATCTTCGAGAAAAATCACATTTTTTGTCATATCTATCCCGGAATGTGCGGTCGTCAAACCGAATGCATTGCAAAGCTTTCCAGGGCCATTGGTAAGATTCATAATAACATCTGTATCGCGGTTCTTGTGCATAACCTCGAGCCCTTCCAGCGGTTCCATGGCGCGAATCAGGCAGGCTGCAGGAAAACCCGCTTTTTCAGTCACAAAATTGAGCATGTTATACATGCCATAGATAAAATATATATATGTCACGCCTCCCGGGCCGAACATCACGCTGTTTCGTTTGGTTAAACCAAAACGTGCATGACAGGCCGGATCATCCATACCGATATAAGCCTCAACCTCGACAATTCGTCCACTCATGCGCGGCATGTTTTTGAAGACGAAGATTTTACCGAGGAGCTCGCTGGCAACTGTGAGCGTAGGCCTTTCGTAAAAATCCCTGGGAAGTTTCGGCAATCTCAATCCTCATGCATTTTGGGAAAGGTTTCATGCACAATAAGATGCGCCATCTCGAAATCGACAGCAAGCTGATCGGGAGCATGGGCATCGCTGCCGAGTCCGCCAATCAGGACATTGGCCTGGCGCGCTTTATGCAGGAGCGGTTTGGAGGGGTACCAGTCGCCGATGCCGTGCCGAATCCCTGAAGTATTTACCTCAATCGGCAGTCCGAACTTCACCAGCTGCTCCAATGTCTCATCCAGAAATTCATAGTCAATCCTGGCCGCCTCCTCGGGAAACAGCTTATGACCGATCCGTCGATAGATGTCCAGATGTGCCAGGCTGTCAAATATTTTAATCTCGCAGGCCTGCTGGACGATTTTATAGTACTTTTCAATTAATTCGACCGGAGAATATTTGCTGAGCAGACGCTGCACATCCTCTTCAACCGTTAAAAGACCGTCATCAACGAAGTGAACCGCGCCCAGCACAAAATCGAAATTCAGATCGGCAACCATCTGCAGAAAGGAATCCTTGACTTCCGGATGGTATTCCAGCTCCACACCGCAGCGAACCGCAATCGGCACAGGGTCATCCCCATGAATAAGCTCATTGACTGCATCCTGATATATTTTCAGATTATCAGTGGTAATCGGTTCTTTCTGGCCGTTTATGATTATCTTGTTCCAGTCCTCGCTGGCAGGATTGGAGTCCACATGGGTGGTAAAAACTATCTCGGCCAGACCCAGCTCAATCGCTTTCTCGCAATATTCCCTGAGCGTTCCCTCGGCATCTATCGAAAAATCGGGATGTACGTGGTAATCTCCTACTGGATGATTGAATTCCATAGTGCTATTCCTCTATCAAGAATGGATTGAAGGTTTTTTCCTGAAGTACTGATGTTTTCGGGCCATGCCCCGGATAGATTATATAATGATCTCCCAGGGGCAGGATCTTGGTTTTTATGGCATTGATGATCGTGTCATAATTTCCGCCGGGAAGGTCCACCCGTCCGATCGATCCCGCAAAGATCAGGTCGCCGCTGATCACGAAGCCCTCCCCCACAAAACTGATTCCTCCCAGGGTATGGCCCGGCGTTTCAATAACCGTGAGTTTATGCTCTCCCACACTTACAGTATCACCCTCAGACAGCAGGACATCAGCCTCACGCAGTTCGATCGATATACCCAGATTCTGCGAGAGATTGCTCGAAGCATCCCCGAGCATTGGAGCATCGGCCCTGCCAACCGCAATTTCGACCCCCAGTCTTTTCCGGATATATTCAACCGCCCCGATGTGATCACCATGTCCATGCGTAAGAATTATCTGGTCGATTTTAAGGCCCAGATCATCCACCCGATGAAGAATATGCGAGCCTTCATCGCCGGGATCGACAATTATCCCCTTTTGGGATTCAGCGTCATACACCAGATAACAATTAACTTCCATCATGCCGACCGGAAGCTGCTCGACGATTATGCCGTTAAACTTATCAACCATAAGGCACTATTATAGAATCAAACGGATATGATGTCAAACAGATTTGACGGTTTGAATAAGCGTCTCAGCTGGACTTAGGCAGATTGCCCTTTAGAAAATCGAGCAGTACTGTGTTGAAATCTTCGGGGCTTTCCTCATGCGGGAGGTGTCCGGCTTCGGGAATCATCACATACTGAGAATTCGGCATCTTATTTGCAAAATTCTCGGCCATAATTTTTGGAAGTACGGGATCTTTCTCACCCCAGATAATCAAAGTGGGCACCTTGATATCCTCAATCCCGTCCACGCTGAAATCACCATTGGCCTGCAGGATTTTATGCGTACATGCCGGCACATCCTCACGGACCGCAAGCTCCGCGATCTTCTCGCGCTCATCAGCAGAAACAGCTGAGGGATCATTGAACTGGCTCAGGTAAAGCCTCAGGACCATATCCTTGTCATTAACATTGCCCCTGACCGGCAGCCCCCGTACCGAACCCGATCGTCCCGCTTCCATACCAAGCGCATCGATCAAAACCAGCTTCTCCACCATATCCGGAAACATGGTCGTAAACTTCAGGGCGATCGCACCGCTTCCGGAGACCCCTCCGATCGACAGCTTCGTGACTTTCAGCTTATCAAGAAACTGCTTCAGATGCTCGGCAAAGGACTTCAGTGTGAAATCAAAATCATCCGGCTTGGTAGAGTATCCACAGCCCAGTAAATCCGGCATAATTACTTTGTATTTGTCAGACAGCGGACCATAGACATGACGGAATGAATAGGCGGTATTCAAAAGGCTGTGCAAAAGAAGCAGGACTTTGCCGCGACCCTTTTGATAATAGCCTATCTTGTAACGGCCGATTTTGGTTTCTTTTTGAATATTCTCCATACTTCCGCCCTAATTTAAGGTATATTTATATAAGATCAATGAAAAAGTCATTTTTTTTGTAAAATTGACAGGATGACTGTATTAAGATATATTTCAGTATGGCTAATCTGTACCCGGAACATCTGATCGAAGAGATAAAACAGGTCAACGATATAGTCGAGGTTCTCTCGGATTTTCTGAAGCTCAAGAAGCGCGGGGCCAATTATCTTGCGCTCTGCCCTTTCCATAACGAGAAAACTCCCTCATTCTCGGTCTCCCCTTCAAAGCAGATATATCATTGTTTCGGATGCGGCAAAGGGGGAAATGTCTATACATTTCTGATGGAACATGAAAACCTGTCCTTTATAGAGGCTGTTAAATATCTCGCCAAACGAGCCGGAATCGAGCTTCCCAGAAAAGAGATTCCGCCCGAAGAACGCTCCAAGTACGAACAGCTGTACTTCGCCAATCAGGTCGCCAAAAACTTCTTCATAAAGCAGCTCTGGGAAACGGATGACGGCAGGAAGGTCTTGAAATACCTGAAGGAGAAACGGGGCCTGAGCGAGGAGACAATCAATCAATTCGAGCTCGGGTTCGCTCCTGATGCGTGGGATAAGCTTTTGAATCATGCGCAGACCCTCAAGCTGTCGGAAGTGGATCTGGTCAAGGCCGGACTGGCGGTGGAACGCGAGGACGGCAGCGGATATTATGATCGTTTCCGGCGTCGGCTGATCTTTCCCATCCTGAATTTCACCGGCAAGCCGATAGCATTCGGCGGAAGAGCTCTATCTAAAGAGGACCGAGCCAAATATATCAATTCGCCTGAAACCGACCTTTATAACAAGAGCAGGGTTCTATATGGCCTGAATTTCTCACGTCCCCATATCCGCAAGCTGGAATACACAATTCTTGTCGAAGGTTATATGGACCTCCTTGCGCTGTGGCAGGGCGGTTTCCAGAATGTCGTGGCGTCCTCGGGAACTGCTTTTACCTCCGAACATGCGAGGCTGATATCCCGATATGCGCCGACTGCAATCATGCTGTTTGATTCTGACCAGGCCGGGATTATGGCCGCGAAAAGATGCGCCCCGCATCTCATGGCTGCAGAACTTGATTTCAAGGCGGTGCTTCTGCCCGAGGACGAGGACCCCGATTCCTATCTAAGAAATAAAGGCCCTGAGAAAATGCAGGAGATGATTGAGAATGCGCCGAGTTTTCCCAAGTTCATTTATGATACTCTCCGGCCGCCTTTCGAGAAACTATCTGCGCGTGACAAGGAGAATGTATTGATGGAGTTGGTCAATGTTGCCGCGCAATCCGACAGCAGCATCAGGCGAGAATTGTTTCTAAAAGAAGCCTCGGCAATTTTCGATATCGCTTTAAACAGCCTGAAAAGTGAGTTGGACAGGCTGATGCAGAAAATACGCAGGACTCCAAAAGAGGAGGTCAAGAGATCTGCCGATGCAACATCGCAAAAGATACAGCTTCAGATCCTGGCGGTATTGATTGAAAATATGAATCTGCTGGAAAAAGCGCTTTTGGAGATTTCCGAAGATGATTTCAGCGATCAGGTGATCAAAGAGATTTATAAAAAGATGCAGCTCCTGCGAAGCAAGAATCCCTCCATGGATGTGTCATATCTTTTGAATCATATAAGCGATCCCGAGCAATCCAGGATAATCTCGCAGGCTTCGAACATGGAACTCGGAACAAGCGACACAGAAAGGCTTTTCAGCGACCTTGCCCGGCGGCTAAGAGCGCTTAACCTTGAAAACAGGCGCAAAAAACTAATCTCCCAGATCGCCAGCGCCGAGAAAGCGGGTGATCTTAAACGGGCCGAAGAGCTCACCGCCGAATTGAAAGACCTTACCGCAAGATTTTCCTCAGAGGAGGAGCTTACGGATTAAGTCTGTTCTCTCTGGACCGGTCCGAAATACCTTTGGATGACCTGCATCTTCTCCCTTACGGCATCATTTGCTCTCTGTCTCTCGAATGAATTCTCCGGTTCGCCAATAGAATCGAAGCGTGTTTTGTTGGTCTCCTGCAGGGAATTCTGTACCTGGTCGACAAATGACCTGCTTTCCGGATGAAGCACTTTGGTGCCGTCATACAGGAATGTTATCGACCTCATCATGGACTCAGAAAGCATCGAATTGTCCACCATGCGATGGAATGCGTCGGGCATGGGCATCAGAGCCAGGATAAAGAACAGAAAGCCAAAAAACACCCATCCCCTCACAACGCCCATAACTCCGCCCCCAATCTTATCGGTCCGCCCCAGCGACTGGATCTGTGATACCTTGTAGAACATGATCACGACCAGGCGGAACAGCCCATATAGAATTGCCAGCAGGATGATGAAACTTATGATGGCAATAATCATGGGAGAGGCGTCGATATGACGGGCAACTTCGATGGCGATAATATCGGCATTGTTAGTTGTTATAATGATGCCTGCGGCCAATGCAAAAAATCTCATGACCGAACGCACAAGACCGATCTTGCTGCCCAGTATGAGAGCTATCAAAAGGCCGGCAACCAGCACGAAATCAAGCCAATTCACACACAGCCTCCATGCTTAGAAATTGACTCTAATATTTATCCCTTCAAAAGCCGCATAACTACGGCCTTGACAACGCTGCCGTCCGCTTTCCCCTTGACCCTGGGCATCAAACCCTTCATTACGATACCCATGTCCGAGGGTCCCTTGGCATCGACTTCCTCGATGACCTCGCGGGCCAGTTTCTCGATCTCATCCTCACTCATCTGCTCGGGCAGATATTTAAGCGCCAGATCGAGTTCAGCCTTGGTTCGGGCTGCATGATCTTCCCGTCCCGCATTCTGGAACTGCTCAAGCGATTCACGCAGCTTTTTGACTGCGGAAGAGAGGACCTCTATTTCCTCCGCTTCCGTCAATTTGTCCTTCTTATCGATCTCTTTATATTTAAGGGCCGATTTAAAATTGCGCAGGAAGCTGAGTTTCTCAGTTTCCCGCGCTTTCATTGCCTCTTTTATATCAGATTCGATTTGTTGGCTGATTGTCATCAGAAAAATTATCTGTCTCTGCGGCGATTTTTTCGTTTGGCCGCATTTATTTTCCTTTTCCTCCGATCGGAGGGTTTTTCGAAATGCTGATGTTTTTTAATGTCCGAAAGAATTCCGTTCTTCTCGCAGAACTTATTAAAACGTCTCAGTGCTTTTTCAAACGATTCATCATCGCGTACACGTACGCCTACCAATAATATCAACTCCTTTCCGGTATTCTATCTTGCCGAAATATCGACAGTTACACATAAAATTTCATCTAAATATTAAATAATTAATAATTTATGTCAAGATTTCTTTTGCAAAAGCATCAAATATACAGATGATCACGGCATATTATATAACAAAGCCCAAATCCATTGGTTCCGAATAAGTTATGCTCTCCCTCATCGCATTTCATGTGAACACTTGTCCATAAAAGCAAGTCATTCAAAAAAATTATTGCCGTTATAGCCTTTTGATTTTATTATAAGTTATTGGATGACCACCATCATCCGGCCATATGATTGGCAGAAGAACAGCAACACCGACGCTCTGGGGGAAACAGGAGAGTCCCGCTATCCACGTGATTTCCAAATTGAACCTTTAGGTTCCGGGAAAATAGGCTTCTGACGGGATAATGTCGGTGTAATGAGAGATAATTTTCCCGAATGGGGGAGCTGCTATGAAAGCATCAAAACATCTTCTATTGCGAGCGTTAAGCGTTCTGCTGGCGGTAGTGCTTATCGCCTCCGGCGCCATGGCCGATTCAGATGACGCCGCAGTTATCCTGGATAAGCAGGTGACCTGCAAGATTAAGGGCAATAAAGAAATAGAAACAGAATATTACCAGAAAATCGAAGTTCTGAATCGTGATGGGGCCTTTTATGCCATTAAGATAATCGAGCAATCCTCGCTACTGGAATTAAAGGAGTTCTCAGGAAAATTGTACGATCCCGAGGGAAACCTGGCAGAGGAAATCGAGAAAGATGACGGCAAGACTGTCTGCGGATACGGGAGCTATGAGGTCTATTCAGACTATTGCTATACTATTTTCGGATTTTCAAGAGACATTTATCCCTTCACAGTGGAATACAGATATAAGCTCAAGCAAAAAACTCTTTTTCAATGGCAGGACTGGCGTCCGCAGGAATACATCTCCGTAAAGCATGCGAAATATACCTTGATTACAGATGATGATTTCGTCTTCAAGTATAAAAGCAGCGAGCTGATACCCCCGCCTGAAATCACAGAATCCGGCGGAGACAAGATTTACACCTGGGAGATGCATGATGTGCCCGAGCTGGAGGAGGGAGACTATGCCAGTATAATCGAGTTCCGCGGAATCGCCATCCAGTTTGCACCACCGGAATACAAGCTCGGCAAATACAAGTTTGACGGCAGCAGCTGGAATTCTTTGTCGCAGGGCAGTTACATAATGATTCGTGAATGTCTCGATATCAGTGACGAACAGAAGGACATGATGGACCGCATTGTTGCCGAATCGGAAAGTGAACTTGAAATCTGCCGAAAGCTGCACAGGAAAATATCTGCCCTGTCCAGATATGTGGCCATACATGTGGACATAGGCGGATGGCAGCCCCATAAATCCAAAGATACTTTCGAGCGCGGTTATGGCGATTGCAAAGACCTCAGTACCCTTTATGTTTCGATGCTCCGATATGCCGGCGTCGACGCCAAATATGTCCTGCTTTCCACACGAAATGCCGGAATAACCGATCCCGACTTTCCCTCGCTGGCGAGGTTCAATCATGCTATCCTTTTCGCGGTGGCGGATGGCGATACTATCTGGATCGATCCGACGCGCAATGACTGCAATATCGGGGAGTTACCCTGGGTTGATGAGAATACATATGCGCTGGTGATAGACCAGACCACAGGCTGCCTGGTGCGTACTGATTCATCAGAAGCCGATGAAAACCTGATCAGCCGCAAAGTCGAGCTGTGGCCACAGGAGAATCGATCGGTGCTCATAAGTATGGAGTATCAGCTGACCGGCAACCCGCGGGATCATTTCAACGCTTTCATTTCCTCTTACTCCGAGACCAGCAGGTCCGATATATTGAGGAACCACATTTATAAACTCTCAGATAAGTTTCTGCTGGACAGCCTGGATTTCCCGAAAGGTGGAATCGATCAGCCTGTTCAGAAACTTAGGTTATGGGGCAGGGTGCGCAGCGCACTTCATAAAATAGGTCAGGATCAGATTATGGATCTGACATTTCTGGACTATGAGAGTAAGAAAAAGACTTATATCAATCCGGAGACATACAAACAGCCCTTTGAACTGCTTTTTCCCAAAAGATTTGTGGATACCGTAATAATCCACCTGCCCGATTCGAAAGTCGCGGTTAATCTGCCGGATTCGGCTGACATAAAAAATGATATCGGAGCGTACAGGATTTGCTGCCAGGCCGATGACAGCCTGGTTGTGATTACCCGGGAGGTAAGCAACTACCAATACCGTATCATGCCGGACGACTTCTATGAATATTGGGCCCATCGCGATGCAGTAAAAGAGCTGGGCGAATGCTTTATCAAGCTGGGAGATAAGTAATTTATTATTGTCCGGCGGTAAAAAAAATATTGACTTTTATACTCCGATTAATCTTATTGCAGCCATGACAATGGTTGTCCCACATTATTTTTCCCAGGATTTGCATTCCCAAAGCTGAGCTTTGCATGAACTTAATCTGGTGACAATTTAAAATTAACTTATTAAAAGGTATGTTTATCAAATAGCAGGGTTTTAGATTTTCGAATCCGGATCTGATAAGCATCATTTGGAGAGTAGAATGAATATCTACGTAGGTAATCTGTCGCACGATACGACAGAAGATGAACTCAGGCGCGCCTTTGAAGAATACGGCAGCGTCGACAAAGTTAACATTATTATGGACAAGTTCAGTGGTCGCTCGAAGGGCTTTGGGTTTGTTGAAATGGCTTCCAAAGAAGAGGCCGAGGCTGCCATGAATGCGCTCAATAACACTGAGCTTGACGGCCGGACCTTGAATGTCAATGAGGCTCGTCCGCGTCAGGATCGCGGCTCCAGAGGGGGCGGCGGTGGTGGTCGCGGCGGACGTGGTGGTCGCGGCGGTGGCGGCGGCTACGGCGGCAACAGACGTTCCTGGTAATTCGGGAAATAACTTTCTGGTAAATGATAAGCAAGGGACCGAATCTGTTTCGGTCCCTTATATTTGACTACCTCTACCC
>JABAHP010003997.1_pt3 | contig 19433 bp, 23 predicted proteins | sample 7062081 | NCBI WGS metagenome assembly JABAHP01 (sample SAMN14534357, study PRJNA622989) | marine sediment metagenome | biome: marine biome [ENVO:00000428]; feature: marine pelagic biome [ENVO:01000023]; material: deep marine sediment [ENVO:00002113] | place: India: Gulf of Kutch | collected...
ATACGAGCTTCCGAACGGCGCGCGCATAAGCACCAGTGGGAGCGCTGGTGACGCTCGGGTTCTCAAGAACCTGAAATGTCAGATCCGCCGAGCCCTAGCTCAGAAGAAGGTCAACGTATGACCCGAGAAGTAAAGCAGGTCATCGTCATGAGGACTGACCTGGGGATGCGCAAGGGCAAGATGATTGCCCAAGGCGCCCACGCCTCCATGAAAGCACTTATGCAGAGGATGGGTCGCTATAGCGGTAACGCCTCCGAAGATGCTCAGCTAGGTAAACATATCTGCTGGGGAATGGACATGTATGAGCAGGAGCCGATGTGTCTCTGGCTCGACGGTATCTTCACGAAGATCTGTGTGAGGGTGGAGTCCGAGGCCCAACTCCTGGATATCTGCTCTAATGCTGAGGTAGTGGGCATCCCGACCGCACTGATCGAGGACAACGGCCTCACTGAGTTCAAGGGCGTGAAGACCAAGACGTGCTGCGCGATCGGCCCCTGGTGGGCTGATGAGATCGACAAGATCACGGGAGGGTTGAAACTGCTATGACAGCTACCCTGGAGATGACCATGAAAGACGGCAGCATCGTCGTCTTTCCCGCCAAGCCCGTGGTGTGCAACTACTGCAACGGAACGGGCGATCACGCCGATGGGGAGAACATCTGCCCGTGGTGTCACGGGGACGGAGCCGTCCTCGTTATCGACCGTGAGAAACTGGATTTCGAGCAGAAAGCGGCCCTCCTGGCCGTGACCACTCAAGTTTCTGGTTAACTTTTGGGACTCTCAGGCATACATATAGGTGGGAGCGCGGGTTGAATCCCATCGCTAGCCTCCTAGACTGTTCTTGCAATAGTAAAGGAGCTAGTGATGGGAGCCCTACAGGATCTAGGTAAAGCAGTCCCCAAGTTCGTATGGGCTCTGTTGGTCCTCAACCTGACGGCGTTCAATGCGGCCATGATCTACTTGGCTCTGAACTCGTCGAATCTCACGATCGAGAACAACTACCTCAGGCTCAACATGGAGGCAGGGGAGCATCGTGAGAAGCTCCAGAGCTACCAGAAGGAGCTTGAGGATCTTCACAAGCAGCTCCGTGAGGCTGTGGCCAAGGCCAAGCAAGGTGAAGAGGTCGCCATTGAGATGGAGGCCCTCAAGCTGGAGCTGGAGAAAAAGGAAGAGGAGTTGCACAAGCTTCACTTCGAGCCGAGGCAGCTTGAGCAACGAGCGATGCCTCCCCAACCACGCTAGGAACATCATGACAACAGGTTCAACTCTGATCGCCAACGAGCGACACCGGCAGATCAGCGAGGAAGGCTGGACGGAAGAGCATGACGCTCAACACCGTTACGGCGAGTTGGTATACGGCGCTATCTGCTATGCTCTTCATGCCCATTCCATTGGGCGTTGCTCCGAGACTGCTGCTGAGAGGTACATCAAGGAGAACTGGCCCTGGGGCAAGGAGTGGTGGAAATCCTCCGACGACCCCATCCGATGTCTGGAAAAGGCAGGTGCTTTGATCGCTGCTGAGATCGATCGCCTGCAGGCAGCGGGCGTAGAAAGACAGGGATGAGAATAATCTCTAAGTTCAAGGATTACTACGACATCGGCCTCGCCCAAGGCATCGATGAAGATCGCGTGTTCGTCCGCGAGACGAAGGAGCGCAATCACCCCAACACAGGCTGGAAATATTTCCCTGGTTACTGGGCGCACAGCCTCCGCCATGAGTACCGCGCTTCCGTTGTAGGTTTCTGCGGAATGCTCTACCCCCTTATCGAGGTGAAGCACAAGCTCGACAAGCATCCTTGGACGGAGACTCATCACTTCTTCTATTCCTGGGATGACTTCATCGGGTGCATGGACAGCCTCAAGGTGACGAGGGAGCTGCGCAAGCAGGTCGGTCGTTATAAGCGTCTGTTCCAGGGGGACTTCTGGGAGAAGATCCGCAAGCACTTCGAGGAGCCCCACGCAGGTATAACTGAGCTGTTCTTGGAACACCGTGTGCCTATCCTGTGGAGCTTCCTGGTCGGAGACCGGGACCATTATCTTCGCGGAACCCCCAAAACGCGGGAGACAACCCTCAACCCGTGCCTGAAGGACATCGAGTTCTACAAGGTGGTTGACCCGTACACTGCTTTCCAGGAGATTAGCATGTACCTGGGAGGTGTGCTTGGCGACGTTGATCCGAATACGGTAACTGTTGCCGACGAGCACCGCTACGCTGGGCATGGGTACGACAAGGGAAGCTTCCGCCAACCGAAAGGATCCAAGCCCAATCGAAAGAGTCGGAGACGCTGAGATGGAAGAACTCATTGAAGCACTGACCATCATGGCCAAGTATATGGAGGGGGTGAAGTACCCCACTCATTGTGAGCATGATGTTCTGTTGGTTTGCGTGAAGTGGGACGACATCTCAGAGGAGGACCAGAAGCGGCTCGACGAGCTGAGCTTTAAGGACTTCCCGGAATACGGCTGCGTAGGCAGCTTCAAGTTCGGCTCCGCCTAACCCACATCGAGCGCTAGCTCGCGCGAGCAGGAGAAACAGGGCTTACCCTGTTCGCCTCGTATTCGGCCCTGAGAGAGCCACACATTATGGTGGCAATAGGAGTAGCCTTTATGGCAATCGAAGCAAAGGAGGTGAGGGTCACGCCGAAGATAGCTGAACAGCTGTTGGAAAAGAACACCCTCAACCGCCCGCTGCACGACTACGCAGTACACAAGTACGTTCGCATGATCAAGAACGGCGAATGGAAGCCGAACGGTCAGACGGTCAGCATTGCGCCCGACGGTACGCTGCTCGATGGGCAGCATCGTCTGTGGGCTATCATCGAGGCCGACACCCCGGTGAAACTGCTGATAGCGAACAACGTCCCCAAGGAATCTTTTCCCACGATCGACCAGGGCGTGGGCCGCACGGCCTGCGACGTGTTCACCATCGAGAAGATCCCCAACCCCAAGACGGTGTCGAGTGCCCTCAATAGGATCTACCGCTACCTGTTCGGCGAAAGCCGGACTACCTACGGTGGCCTGTCGGTCGAGGAGCTGGTAGATCTCTACATGCGGCACCAGGACATCCAGAAAAGCGTCGAGTTCGGGGTTTTGAAGACCAACGGTCTCAACCTCCTGCCTGTGGCCTACGGGGTGGGTTTCCACTACCTGATGGCCCAGGTGAATCGCGCCAAAGCCGATCAGTTCTTCACCGCTCTCAAGGATGGGGAGTTCGGGATCGGGATGGCCACCATCAAGAATCTGCGCGAGCGCCTGCTGGTCGCCTTGAGCGACCGCACGACCAAGAAGCTGAGCCCCCAGGCCAAGGGTGCGCTGGTGATCAAGTCGTGGGAGGCTTGGAGCCACGGGAAGGTCATTCGGGTGATGCGCTACAACGAGAACGACCACTATCCGAAGATCAAGCACCTGCCCCGCAAGTTCGTCAAGAGCTTCCAGATCCGGAATACTTGATGCTCAAGAAGCTGATGATCCTCGTAGTTGAGGACAGCGACTTCCGGTTCAAGTCCATTCGCGACGCGCTCGGTGAGAACGTCATCAAGCGCGCCATCAGCGTCAAGCAGGCGAAAGAGGCGCTGAAGGCTGTCGAGTTCGATCTCGTCATGCTGGACCACGATCTCTCTCCCGAGCACTACGAGGATCCCGACAAGCCGGTGCCCGAGAGGCAGCCGGACGGTTCGGATCTGACGAAGTGGATTCGCGAGGGGGCCGAGATCAAGGAGCCTCGGGCGTTCTTCGTTCACTCGATGAACTACGCGGGGTCCATGCGAATGGTGGAAGATCTGTCCGAGCGCTACCCCGGCAAGCGCATCTCGCGCTGTATGTGGGGGTATCAGGCCGCTGCAATGATCTTCGAGTTGCTCGTGGATCTCGCTGGGGGATAATGTCCGCCAGCGAGACCCTATGGACTGTGAAACGGCTGTAACTCTTGTACAGAACCGGATCCGGGGCTACGTACTTTATTACAGTGACAAGCCCCGCACGCGTCCCCCTGGCCGGAAGGCCAAGGAGTTGATTGCTCTAGTAGGCCTGATTCTTCCAAAGATCTGGTCTGATCTACAGAGCACGGTGACGCTGCGGGGCTTGACCGATACTTACAACATCAGTGACAAGGCAGAGAAAATGGCCCTGAAATGGATTCTTCACACTTTGTGTGAGGAGGGGGCTGCCTTTGACGCAACGCGCGGACATCGTATGCGCGGATTCTGGACCCTGAAGGGTTAGGAGGACAAATGGACGAAACGACGCAGGCACCTGAGGGTGCCCGTGAGGATCTCGCTGACTTTTGGCCTGACCTCATTGGCGACAACGGGGTGCGTGGCCGTTTTCAGGATTTCGACGGCACCAGAGTAGCCCTCGTCATGGTGCCTATTGATCGTGACATCTCTACCATCGAACTGGAAGAGCAGTTCGTGAGCCAGCATGAGGGCCAGATCTACTGCTTCATGCCGGTCATCCCCGGTGAAGAGACCAACCCCGACAATGAGAATCCGGCCACCTGGGGCGGAGACGTCTTCATCCAGGTGAACATCGGCCGCTCGGCGCTGGGTATCCAGGCATTCCGTTATTACCAGTTCATAGCGGAACGGAACATCCGGGGTCGTATCTGGCTTGTGGATGAGGTTCCACAGCCCGGTCGTCGGCCTGAGCGTGAGCGCGCAAATCCCTTATTCAGGGGATTGCGCCGCCGACCAAGGCCAACGCCTCCCCCTCCGGTAACTGGTGACGAGTTTGCGGATGATATCGGCCCCACTCTTGAGGGAGGTGACGTTCTCAATATTCCCGAAGAATATGAAGAGGAAGAGTTCTGCCCGGTCACGATGGCCACCTACCTTCGTGACGACCGGCAAGAGTTGGAAGCGGTATGTGAGAGGCCGTTCCATATTTGCAATCTGGAGTGCCAGGACAGGTGCGTCGCCTACGCTGACTACTACGACAGAGTTGATCGGATAGCGCAGGTTCTGTGCCCGTACCCAGAGCAGGAGCACGAGAACGGCCATCCTGACCTCTATCTCTCCTTCATCGAGGAGACAGAAGGCATTCCTCACGGCATCGACATCCGCCCAGATCTGGAAGAGAGCACGCGAGTTCTGGAAGCTGCTCGTCCAGACCGTCGTATCGGCTATATGTGCGCGTACAGGCGTCATATTGGTCTGGTGCGTTTGTTTGTCATTCTTCGGGTACTGGAGGAGGGGAACGAGGATGCTGCGCGCGCGTTGGTAAACTCTTGGCGTCGCGGCACGAACATCCAGGCGGACCCCATTGAGGAGGAACCTCAAACCCCAGGATACGTGGATCCGCCCCCGCACGTAACGCGTTTTCCTGACATTAACGCTGACCCTGCTCCGAACGTGACTCTCAATGTTCCTCCGGCAGTGGTGATAGATGAGGTTGGTCCAGCTCCTACGACGATGAACGTAGCTGCTGTCAATCAAGTGAACCCTCCGCCTCCTTCTCTCTACGAGATTGCGCGTGCGAGACTCGATGAGCTGGACGATGAGCTGGGCTCGTTGTGCTCAGACATGATGGAAGACGTTGCTCGGTGCTTCACCGGGCAATACTGTGATCAGAACCACCAGGATTGCCCTGGGCTTCAGGGATACGTCAATGCCCTACAAGGCGCCGCTGACGACTTTTGGCAGGGCACCGACCAAGAGGCCATCGATCTGCCTGCTCGGGGTATCATCGTGCTCCGTGAGGGTGGTCTGGAGGCCCACGTAGACGGAGTTTACAATCGTCTTAACCAGATCACGCCTCGGCTGTGTCCGAGAGCTGAGACCGCTCACCTGTGGGGTCAGAGGTGCTTCGAGGAGTGCAACACCGCCTATGGCAACTGCACCGAGTTCTCTGAGTACCTCAAGTGGTGCAAAATCGCTCAGGGTCTTTTGGAGATGGATGCGATTCTGGGGAATAACTCTGTGACCGCGCGGTCACAGTCCGGTGGCGGCTTTAAGGGCTTCCTCAAGGGGTGGGTCCAGAAGAGCCGTCAGAGTTGACGAGCTTGCAGTTTCGCTCAAAACCGTTACGTTAGACGGAAAGGAGGCCTCATGGCCGACGAAGAAGGTGAGTTGTTCGCCAATCCTCTGGTAACTGCCAGTGACCAGGAGTTGATCGACGAGTTGATCAAGCGCTTCAATGTGTCGGATCAGCACGGGATGATCATGATCACGGGCAGGCCCCGGGAAGGTGACCCCACCAACTCGGATGGCAAGCTGACGGTCTCTGGTACGAATCCCAAGCTCATTCAGTTCCTGATGGGCCTGTTGGTGAAGAACTTCAAGCTGCGTGGCTGTCCTGACGGTCGCATCGAGATCCCTCCTCTGGCGTTGACGGAGGAGGGGGCTCTTCACCCCCAGGATATGGGGAATGTGCTCCCCTCTACGCCAGCGCAGCTTCGCGTTGCGCTGGCCGGGGTTCCTGGCGTTATCGAGGTGGTTTCGGTCATTCCGGGCTACTACCAGTTCGTGAGTTTCACGGCTCCTGCGGCTCTCAATAACCTTCTTGGAAGTTGGGGCCTCAGCCGTTTCGAAACGATGTCGCCGCCGATCGATCTCCCCGAGGCTGGTTGGATGACGGATTCTACGAACCAGTTGCGTGTGGCACTCCAGTACATCGCCAATACGCCCGATGTTGGAGTCAGGATCAGCGTGCGGGCGTGAAGCACATCCGATTCCCTATCTTTAGTCGACGTAAGAGGTTACTGGGTTATTGGTACCTTCGGAAGACCGAAGACGGGGAGTACCTCGTCACGTTCAAGTACCCAGGTCAGGACCACAAACAGCGCAAGACGGACGACCCTGAGGACGCCGTTGCGATGTTCTATGAGTCCTACCTGAGGTACTTGGCGCGTGACTATCGCCAGCTTGAGGAGGAGCTTGCAAAAGTACCGAAACGCGAGTATGTTAAACGCGGATTTAGAAAGGGATGGGTACGAAAGCTCCGACATCAGTTGGTCCACCGGAAGAAGGGGTTGATCTCCAGAGGCCGGAAAGCGTTGCTTCAGAAGCTGGACGAGCTTCGAGAGCGGGGCTGGCCAACCCCGCCTCTCCCACCGTTACCCTGGGACAAGATTGATGGGACAAAAGCAGCAACTGCCGCCTGGGTTCGAAAGATTGGTCCTGAATCTGTATCAGAACCAGGGTTGGCCAATCAACAAGATCTGCAAGCAGTACAACGTCAGTTACAGCAAGATTCGCGGGATTCTGGAGGCTCACAACGTGCCAATCCGGGGCCGTGGGACGTACACGCTGCGGGGAGCCGATCACCCATTTTCCAAACTGAGCGACGAGGATCTCGAAAGCTTGGAGAACGACTTGAGGGGCTTTCAATCACACGGGAAGCTGGCAAAGAAATATGGGGTAAGCAGGGAGAGGGTGCGTCAGATCGCCGAGAGGCTGGGGACACCGACGGGCAGAGAACTCCAGATGATCCGGAGATACCAGCAGAAAAGAGCCGCCGAAGAGGCAAAGAGACGGAAGCAGGCGGAGAAGGAGAAGGCTAAGTTCGACAAGTACGCCCTCTGGCGTCAGATGTGGAAAGACGGCCTCAAGGTCCAGGACATGGCGCTCGAACTGGGTCTCTCTGAGGGCTCTGTGAGCGTTCGAATCGTCAACTTGCGGAAGAGCTACCCGGATTGGTTTCCGCTTCGTCGGGAGTCCAGGGTGGGCGCGTAGGCGCCCGTTGGGCTTTTTCTTTAGCTATGACCTCCCAGTCTTTCGCACTATCAACCTCCGTAGCCCTTGGTAACCTATTCCCCACAAGGAGTTCAGAATGGCACAAGTGACCTCTGACTTTATCTGGTACCCCGACGGTTACCCTGGTCCGGCCTACGACCTGCGCAAGATCATCAGCTGGGCGCCTGATCCCAACTACGCCACCAAGGTGAAGGTGTACTTCGAGGACAGCCGCGAGAACTCCGTGGAGTTCACTCTGGCGGACTTCGAGACCGCCATGCAGGCTGCCATGGACGCGACCCCCGTAGCTCCGTAATAGGGGGTCCCCTTGGGCTGCCTCACTGACGGATACATTGGCGTTGAAGGTGACACCAACTGGCTCTACGCCAATGTTGGGGGTAGCCTAGGCACGGAGTGGATCCAGCCCGCTGACCTATATGAAATAGCTTGGTGTAGGCAATCTGACGGTGNNAGGTCAACATCGATGGGTCGGTCCAAGAAGGCCCTGTAATCGATCTGAGCGAGACGGCGTCCATCCCTACGCAGGCTCCCAGGGATGACGAGGCTGAACGCCCCTACATTGTGTGGGCAGGCGTCAACCCGATGTCCCTCACCGAGGGCCTCATTGTCTGGAACAAGGAGGTGATGCTCCTCAACCGGAACGCCATTATAGGCAACGCCGAAGAGGGGAGCGAGGTCGAGTTCGTCAGCATCGTTGGCCGTCTCATGGTCGTCAAGCTCAAGAGCCCGGTGCCTATCGACGCCTCAGCGTCCTCGATCATCACGATTGGGGCCGGGGCGGTGGGCATGTACACTAGCCCTCCGGACTCTACATGCCCCACCGGAGAAGAGGACGAGGAGGCTCCCGAGGATGAGATTGCAGTAGGTATCCCTCCTGGTGGTGATCTCACTCCTCCGAGCCCGTCGTGTGGTAACTGCGCAGACGGTGGTCAAGGTAATGACGAAACTCTGGAGGGCCCTGATCTCTCGGACGCTCTCATCTTCACCGATCTGTGCAATCCCAACGCCCAGTGTGGTGACGTAGAACCTGATGAGGGTGCGGCTTTCGCGGTGAATAATGCGATGACGGTACCCCTGCGGTGCTGCTATCCGTTTTTCTACTGTGAAGTAGAAAACGAGACAGAGATTTGGTTCGCCAGTTGGAATGTATTCCGCTCGACTTCTCCTCTTCAGACGCTCCCCCTCGACTCGCTGGTTCCCATCGAAGAAGTTTTTATCCCAGAGGGCACTTTCTCTGGTGAGTTGATGAACGACACCTGGAACGGCGGTTTTGGTGGTCGTCCTGGTTACATTGTCGAGCAGTACCCTCAGCGTTGTGGCGAGTATAATGCTGTAGTCGCTTTGGTAGGGATCGCAGGACCACCAGTATACCTGGAAGTCAACTGGGGTGGCTTGCTTCCTGGCTTCAAGGGCCAGCTTGTTCGGGTGTTTAGGAACACAGGTCCTTGTGCGGGCGATCTGGGTTGGACTGCTGCTTTTGACGAAGACAACCCTGACGAACAGGATGTAGTAGAGGGCTTCGTCCAGGACGAGATCATCAAACCGGTAGAGCGCACTATCCCTGTGGAGTTCTTCCGAACTCAGGGCGTGAGTATCGAGACAGTCGCGTTCCCGTCGGCCTTCGAAGAGATCGAGATTCAGATTCCAGGCCAGCCTCAGATTCAGTCAGATGTCATTGTTATCGATAATGTCATTACTACAGAGGCGACCTGTCCAGTCCCCATTCCGGCTAGTCACGCATACTGGCAGTTTGGTCGTACTGCTCCGAAGACGCAGTCCTTCGACTTTCTGCCTACTGATTTCGCTACGGGTACTGTGCCTCTCATCACCAGTGTTGGTGTTGATGCTAGGACCATCGTAGAACAGATCGATACTTACGCTGCGACGGTTCTTGTAAGCGCTGCGTCTGATCCTACCGCGACTACGATCCCAATCGATTGGGGTGAGGTCGAGTTCACTCTCCAGAAGTTCTACGACTACACACTTCAGAGTATCACTTCAGAGACAGCCAATCTGGTGGATGCCATCACCACGGCGGCAATCACGTTCCGTGACACGCTGGGTACTCATACCAACTTCGTGGGTCAGGTTCTGACCGATACAATCACTGGTCTCGACTACGGAGCGGGTACTGTTTCCACGTTGACTCTGGCTGAGCCAAATGCTTCTCCGGATATTTGGTTCATCACCGAGGTAGGTACTCAGGCGTCTACGATCATCACGGACCTGACTACCGCTCCGGTCACGTTCATTACATCGACGAATGATAGAGCGTTTATCGCAGGTATTCAGACGACAGCCGTTCCTGTGGTGGCTCCTGTAACTGGATATGTCTATACGGATATTCCTCCTACGCAGTTCGTCACGGATCTCTTCAATAACCAAGTCAACTACGTAGCGGATATCCCTCTCGATTTCATTTCTGGTGTTGTTGTAGCTGGTTTCAACAACGTTGACAGGATTATCACTAGCGTCAATCTCAGCACCTCTGGTACTCCGTTCATCAATATTATTGACGGCACAGAACTCACTGCGTTTATCGATTCCAATATCTCCAGCATCTCATACGCCTACGACGCTGGTACGCAGGCGATCACTTTCCTTACCTCCACGAATGACCGTTCTTTCATTGTCGATTTCGACACTACCTCTGTGACTGTTACAAATGAGCTGGGCACCACAGTAGGGATTACGGTGGTTACAGACGTCAATCTTACGGTACTGGACAATACCACCACAAGCGTATTCCTGACCGATCTTAATAAGACGGAGGCCGTATTCGTCGAAAACGTCACTGTACTCCCACAACCCGTTGCGACAGCGTGGACCGGAGCGTTCTGGCCTGTTGCCTACGGGATTAACGTTGGAAGTGTTCTTGTTGGTACACAGAACCTTACTGGTATTGGTTTTGGAGGCCCTACTACTTCGTTCCTCACGTACGTGGAGGGTTCTGAGTTAGGCACAGCTGGTTACAACTTGCTCACCGTAGCAGACATTGAAACAAGTGTTCCTATGACTGTGGTCACGGATATCGTCACGACTGCGCTGGATAATGTCCAAGTCGCGACTATTCCCGCCACGTTTGGATTCACGGTCTCCACCAATCCTGAGGCTATCCTCGGGGTGGAACAGGCCAACGTCGACACCGTCACGGCGTTCCTGGATCCGTCACCCTTGGACATCAACCGGGTCACTCAAGTCGACGTTGCTGGTACGAACAGTGTCGTGACGGTCGCCACTGACTTCGAGCAGAACGAATACGACGTCATTCAGGACATCAATGAGACCGGTTTTTACGCCTTTAGCACCATTGTAGGTGACTATGGTGTGGCGTTCGCCACGTTCCCAGGCGGTGATGGCGCCCCGATTCAGGTGGTAGGCGGTATTTCCGGATTCCAGGCCGGTAGTTTCATGTACTATGATGAGGCTACCGCTCAGCTCGTCACGGACATTTCCACCAACGCGGTGGAGTTTGTCAGCACGATTGCCACTTCGGTAGCTACTCTTCCCGTCTCCTTTGCAGGTACTGGTCCGATCACTCTCATTACTGACCCATCGTTCACCTCTTTCTTCCCGATTGACGGTACAACTACATGCACGGTTCTTCTCACCAATATCGAGACGACCTCTATTGATGTGGTCACGTCGTTCCTGTCCGGTACCACGACATCCATTCTGTTGCCCTCTGGTAGCTCAGTCACAGACCGCGAAGTCCTGGTACCTTTCACCGAGACAGGAACCGCTGACTTCGAGTTCCTGGTCAGTGCTAGCCCTGGGTGTTCGGACGACATCATTAAGGTTCTGGGCCGTGGCACCGAGTTGGTGGTAGGCACTGANNGGGACGAGAGCGACTGCACCTCCTGTGCGGGTTGGAATGCTACGACAGAGACAGTTGAGGACACTGACTGTCGGGACTTCTTCCTGCTGCGTGCTAAATACGTGAAGCAAGGTGACGGCTGGTACCCTGCGGAGGGAGATGGTTCTATCCGAAAATACCCAGCTGAGCCTAGCTGTTCCTGTTTTGACGGTGCCGATGAAGGTGAAGTGGAGAACCCGGATTGGTACAATCGTGAGTCAGATCCTGGAGCGGCTTCGGAGGACGACGTGGGCCAGCCTGTGGGCAAGTCGCCTGATTATTCGTTCCCGAACCCAGAAGGGTTCTTCCACCCGTGCGTGGTGCCCTTCCAGCGTATTGCTGTTCGTGGTTGCGTCTTCTGCCGTGAGATCCCGCAGGATAGCACGGCCCAGTGGCCTTACCTTCCCAATACGCCCTATTCTCCCGATGAGGATGTGGTTGATACGACTCCTATGCTCTAGGGTCAGAATGGAACACTATTGACAACTGCTCCAATCCGCTATAGCTTTCTCAGTGAAGGGTAGATGAATGCCAACTAAAGTCTATCTGCATCAGGTGATCCGATCTCTGCTCTGCGCTGACGTATCCGCGCCTACACAGGTTGAGGAGGCTAACAAGGCCGCCTTCCTGGGGATCTGGCCCGGACTCGAAAACGACATCGACGAATACCGGAAGAACCACAACTGCAGTTGCCGTTTCAAGCTCATGGAAGCTATGCGGGAGAACCGTGACGGCATCCAGGCTTATCTGCGGAAGATCAATAAGCAGGACGAGTGGCAGGTGGACCTGAGCATCACGGATAGTGATCGTGGTCGCCAACGCTCGGCCCGTGGGTTCGTTCGTGACATCGATGACAGCGAGGAGGCATTCATGGCCCTTCTGGTGGAGATGACCCAGGCGCGTCTGCGTTTCATGGGTCTGACCGTCAGAGACATCGGAGAAGGAAAGATCCGAGTCTACTTCTATTGAAAAGTGTCTGCGCGGACACAAGCGAGGGCGACATGCTATTCGACGTACCGATCAGGGACCAGGAGCACCTGGATAGACACGAAGCCTTCGCCTACTGTTTCACTCGTATCAAGGATCGGTGGGAAGACGCTGTCTACGTGATCGATGGTGATGACCGCCAGCGGGTCTCCATTCGAGGTATGCCCCATTCTCCAACCTGTATGCAAGTGTTCCTTAGCAGTGATTCGCGCCTCACAGGACGCCTTCTCCACAAGCCTGTCCCAGTCCTCACCATCATATACAAGAATGGTCACATCTGTTTCCGGCCTCGGAACGGCGCTGAAGACATCGCTCGCTGGATGGCGACCCTTCCAATCTGGTCACACAAGGTTCAGTCCGAGAGATTGATAGCAGTTGGAGCTTAGGTGTATGCCCGATCCTTTTTTCAACGGTGGTGGCGATATCGTTCACGGTGCTGCGACAAAGGCGGTACACAGTATAAATGTGGCTCAAATGAAAGCAGAAAAAGCGATCAGCGCCTACCGTCACAATATCGCGTTGCCGGACGTGCACATCGCCGACCGCAACGAGGAGTTTGTGCCCAAAATCGTTGGAGAAGATGGCGAAGAACTGACCATTGAGCGTCGCCGCGAACTGATGGCTGGCAAAAAGCCTATGTGCGACGAGAATGGCGAACTCCGCTCTGACGAGAACTACACGGAGCAGTTCGATGATGACATTGAGCAGGAACGGCTGGGTAAGACTGCTGAAGAGAACCGCCCCGGCATGCGGATCGTTCAACCTCGTGAGCTGGAGCTTCAGCTCGACATCGACGACACAACGGTGAAGAGCAGTGAAGGCACGCCCGTGGTACATGACTGATGGGGATTGCGTCTATACCAGCTGTATTGACGCACTGCGAGAGCCAGAAGACCTCATTGTTACCTTGGGGGCTGCTAAACGAGAACTGCGAAAGGCTGACGACAGCGATGAGCCGATTACGATCTATGCTTCGCTGGTGGCCATCGACTTCATTCGTAACTGTGAGGCGATTGTTGGTCAGCCTATCGTGGACCTCGACGTTGTGCTTTCTGACAACCTTGAAACCAGGATTTCGGTGGTTAAGGGCTCGTACTATGGCAGCCTGTTCATCCATCGCGAAACGTACCGCCATTTGGTTTCGAACTACGAGACCAGAGATACCGACACCATAGTACCGGGAGACACCAATGACACCTGAAGAGAGAGCCTGGGCCCAGGTCCTGGAGGTTGAACCTGAGGCGATTGCCAAGGCCATCGACAAAGCCGGGATGCTTGCCTGCTTTACCACCGCCCCCTACTATCATGAGATCTCCGGCCGCTGGATTCCCACAGGGGACGGTCGCCGGACGAACCTGGGCCTGACTCCCATCGCCAACGCCGACGAGCAGGTGAACACCCTGGAAGTGCGTCCTGGCTATCAAGACTTGGTAGCCCAGCAGCTCGAAGAGCATCGGCAAAGACAGCTGACTCCGGTCCAGGTCACTGAGGTCCAGTCCCCCACCAAGGAGCAGCTCGCTCCTGAGTACACTGATCCGACCGTCCGAGGCCCAGATGCAGTCGCACAGCCAGAAGTACAGGCAGATGAGCCCGAGTTCGTTGGGGTGCCTCCTGAGCATCCGATGTCCAACGGACAGGTGGAGCGCGTCGAGGTCGGAGGTCTCAACCAGCCACCCCGCGTGGTTGAGTCGAGAGATCTTCTGCTGGCGTCTGTAGTGGACCTGAGCTTGGAGTTCTTCGAGGCCCTCCCGAAGGCTAAGAGGGAGAAGATCGCAGACCAAGCCAAGGCGCTGAGGGAGCTACGAGACCGCCTGGAGGTGTGACAGCGACCTAGGTTGCGCCCCCGGGCCGTGCGTCTAGAATAGGACGGACACTCGTACGGCGGGGAATGGGGCATGCCCGAGCGCAAAGTTAGAGATATCCGGGGTGACGGTACTCTCCGGCGTAAGTCGAGTACCTCCAGCGGGCCAGCCGATAGTTTTGACTCGGCAGACACGATCGACCCCACTGGCATCCTGACTGAGAAGAAGAACAACGGCACCCCCAAGCATCAGGTTTGGGGCGACGGCCGTCATCTGTTTCCGATTCTGACAGCTCCTCCTGCGGGCGCCGTTCCCGGCAACGTGTGGCTGGAGCAGTTAGCAGGCGTCACGTACTTGGCTTACGTAGATGCAGCTGGCACTCCTCAGCTCTTGTTTCCTGCTGGTGGCCTCCCTCCCTCCCCTACCATCTATGCGCTGGTCTCCGGCGTTCCCACTACGATCGCCACTTCCTTGGTCGACGCGGTGGGCACCATCGAGTGGGGCGTCTGCTTCTATAAGCCAGCCGCAGCTCAGCGTACTCATTTCAGGGTGGTGGCAGGCCATGACGGTACGACGGGCGCGGACGCCACGGTCGCCCAGCTCAATGAGCAGGCGACCATCTCCTTTGGAGCATTGGACGTTACGCGGCAGATTCAGCTCAACGGAGCTGGAGCGGGTCAGACGATGGATCTCGTGGTCACGGCCGGATCGGTGGGCTGGAGTGTGGCCATTGTGGCTGAGAGGCTGGTTGCCCCATGACTGACGTCTCGACGCTGGAGTGGATCGGCCTTCGCTTCGGCCGTGTTGGTACCGCTGCAAACCTGCTCATTGCCGCCCCTCTTGCGGACGGCGATCCCGATGTCGACGCTCATACCGATGCCTCTCGGATTGGACTCTACTTCGACCGTACTGGTGGCAGCGAGAAGATGGGCCTCGTGGTCATGGGGACGGACGCGATTGCGTTCTTCGATGACCGGATCGAGATCGTCGGCAACGCCGTCTGGGATGCTGGAAACCTCATAAATCCTCAAGAAAAGAGCGAGAAAGGCGTGGCGAATGGCTACGCTTCTCTGGACGGTACCGGCAAGGTCCCGCTCTCTGAGCTTCCTCCGATTGGTGGAGGTATCATCTACAAGGGGGCTTGGGACGCGAATACCAACACTCCGGCTCTGGCGTCAGGTGTAGGTACCACAGGCGACTACTATCTCGTCAGCGTGGCGGGTACCACCAACCTGGACGGTATCACCACCTGGAACGTAGGGGACGCGGCTGTCTTCAACGGAACGGTCTGGGAACGGCTGGCTTCGGTTGAGACCTTCCAGGTCAAGGCCAACGCTGGGGACGCCACCCCCGGATTCCTGAACGCCAAGGTGGATGGCACCTCCATTCAGGTGAACGTCTCTAATCAACTTGAGGTCATCATGAGCGGCATCTCGATTGATGCCGATCAGGTCAGCCTCGATACCAGTGGCTTTAGCGGTATCCTGAGCGGTGCTGACACGGATGTTCAGCTTGCGATGGATACGCTGGATGACCATACCCACGCCATTGGGGCTCTCACCAATACCAACTACGTCAGCGGCGTGGCTCTTACCAACGGGGTGGGCGTCGCTATTGACTCGACTTCGAGCGGGAAGGCCTGGAAGTGGCTTCTTACGATCTATGACGGTGCGGGGGCAACTGTAGCCGTGGAGGTACTGGCGGCGTACGTAGATGCAACAACGATCGAGTTCACAGTTCTGCCTGGAACGGCGAACTTCGGGCACACGATTGATGTTGTGATTTCGCTCGGAACCATTACGTTATACGTCACAGCCTCAGGAGTAGGCTACACCGCAGACGCCCTGAGGATCGATATGCCGTAGCACTTAGCTACATAACCCGCATTGCCTTGCGACGAAGGAGACTCCAATGGCAAAGAAGAGCGACGAAGCACCTGCCACCGAGAAGGTGGAGGTCACCCGTGGCGCTATCCGACTTATCACACAGTGCTTACAGCAGGCTGGGTGGGCGAAGCAGACGTCCACTCTCTATCAGGCTGGCAAGCTCGCTACGGAACTGGAGGAGCGGTTCGAGGACGACAAGATGCCCGACAGCGCTCCTGAGCCCGTTGTGAAGGAGTGGGCCCACAAGACGGTCGAGGTCGAACTCGACAAGAAGCAGAAGAAGCTCATGAAGGCGTGTCTGAGCCACCACGTGGGTCAGGGCGTCGTGGCACCCACCCAGCATTTCATGTGCTTGGCCGAGGTGTTGGACATGGACCTCGACTGAGGGAAAATAAGCGCGAATCATAGAGGTGGAGTATGGGAACAGCTAGACCGTTGTACGCGCGGCTCGGACTTGAAGTCCGACCCACCGGAACCGCTTCTGATCTAGCTGTGGCCATCGGGGGGATGGCTAAGGACGCGCCGAACCGAATCGGATTCTACGCGGACGACACACCTGCCTCTGAGTACCTCGGTGTCGTCGCTGGCGGCACCGAGAGTGCTCGTTTCCACAACGACTTGGTGGATATGGGCTTCCAGTCCTTGGGGCCCGGCGTCTTTACCAAGAACATCAACATCGGCGACATCGACGGTAGCCACACGCCGGTAGCTGGTGACATCCGCTGGACCGGCTCTGACTTCGAAGGCTACAACGGCGCGACCTGGGACTCCTTTACCCTCGGTGGTGGAGGAGGTTCCCTTGGTGGCCTGAGTGACGTCACGATCACTACTCCTGCTACTAATGAGGTCCTGCAGTATAGCGGCTCAATCTGGGTCAATCAGTACCAGCAGGAGAACATCCTCAATATTTCTACGTCACCGCTGTTGCTTACCCCGGCGCAGACAAACGGCCTCCTCATCCTGGATACAGTGACCTTGGGTGCGGCGATCACGGTGACGCTTCCTGACATTGCTACGGCTCTGGCTGGACGGACCGTCCGGATCATCAAGCGTGGCGGTGTGTACGGCGCTACGATCAACGCTGACGTCAGCGACACCATTGATGGCGCGGCTAGCTGGTCGATCCCTGCTACGGCTGATGGTCGTGGCGTCGTTTTGATCGCCAACCTAACGACCAACAACTGGGATGTTCAGTCTTCCAGCTCCAATCTGGCCGCTGACGGTTTCATTGGTACTGGGCAGCTCGTCACCAGTGACACGACGGCGCCTACGGGGGCGACAGGCACTCTGACGGACGGCTCGATCTTCACGGCCGGTGGTATCGCTGCGAACGGCAACATCTATACTGATGGGGAGATCGAGGCCCAGGGTTTCATCCAGACGCGCGCTGCGGGTGGCTTCCAGATCCTCAACTTGGCTACGTGGGACACTGGAGGCGGCACAGTCCGCACTCAGTACCTCCTGGATAGCATCTCGTACATGGACACCGGTCCATCCGAGACATTCACGCTCTCAGTGATGGGTGAGTTGATGCAGACCTGGAGGGCTGATAGTGGCGCTCCGACCACTCCTGCCTCTACCAACGTTCAGCTCCACAAGCACGTGATCTTGGACGACGGTATCCAGATCGGTGATACTACGAGTACCGTCAACGGTGTGGTCAAGTATTCCGGCGGCATCTTCCAGTTCCGCGAGAGTGGTGCATGGATTGGCCTTGGAGGGGGTGTCACGGTTGATGCTGGCAATGCCAACTTCGACATGCTTTGGTGGGATAATGGCAACACCAAGTGGACCTACGGTACTGGTATTAGTTGGGACGATACCAACAAGCGTCTTGACCTGCAGGCTGGTCTTGTTCGTCCTCTTGGTGTTGATCTGACTCCCACGGCCTCCAACCCGGGCGTAGCAGCTGTCAGCACCATCTGGATCAACAGCGCTGACGGTCACCTCTATCGTGGTGCTGTTGACACCGAAGCTCCTACGCCTCCTGGCGGTGCTGATACTCAGGTTCAGTACAACAGCTCTGGTTCGTTCGCTGGTAGCGCTAACTTCACGTATGACGCTACGCTCGCTACTGGTGGTATTGCTCTTCTTAACACCACAGATGCGACGGCCACTGCTGGTGTAGGTCCTGCGGATGGGGCGATTATCGTAGACGGTGGTATTGGGGCGAAAAAGAAGATATACGCTGGTGATGACATCGCGACTGATAGCGCGATGTACGCCAGTACGATTACTGTGGGCACTTGGCCGTGGATCGCACCGCCGTCTACTGCTACTGGCCAGCTCACTGGTTCGGCTCTGACTTGGACGGATACTAGCGGACCGGCCTATGCTGCCACGATTGGTATCAACGGTACGTTCATTCAGCTTCAAAATAGTGTCAGCACCGGGGAGCAGGTTCGCCTTGATAAGAAGCTCCAGCTTACCGCACTTCTGAATGCTGCGGTTCAGAACGGCGACATTTGGTATGACTCTGGGGCCACGGAGTTCCGTTTCCGTGAGAACGGTGTGACCAAGACACTTGGGGACGCAGATCCTGCAGGCGCTGATACTCAGGTGCAGTTTAACAACGCTGGGGTACTGGCTGGAAACGCCAACTTCACGTATACTATTGGTACTGGTCTGAACATCGGTGACACGACAGCTTCGACCAGCACAGGTACAGGTGCTCTGGTAGTTGACGGCGGTGCTGGGGTTGCTGGAGACGTTTACATCGGTGGCGCGGTGGATATCACCGGCAAACTGACTGTTGGTGGCCTGATTGACCCCACTGGTTTGGAGTGCTCGACCGAGCTGTCCAACCCCGGCACGGTGACACCTAACACCCTCTACATCGACGGCAATAATGTCCCGATTCTCTACTCCGGGGCCGGGGGTGTCGGCGCGACCTTCACCGGCACCGTGACCGGCCAGACCAGCGGTGCCACGGGTACCGTGGTCTCCGATGACGGAGCTGGGAACTTGGTGCTCGATATCACCAGTGGTTCCTTCCAGAACGGCGAGACCATCGCGGACGCACAGGTTCATACCGCGACTCTGGACGAAGGTGGTGTACCTCGGTGGACCATCCCGGGGCGCCTCCACATTGACTACCCCTTCGCCGGGATTGGAGATAACACCGCGCCTCCGTTCCGGGTCGAGGGCAACTTCACCAACGACCGGTGGCTGGAATACAACGGCACCTCGCTTCAGATGAGCGGGTCCACGGC
>JABAHP010003155.1_pt2 | contig 19404 bp, 18 predicted proteins | sample 7062081 | NCBI WGS metagenome assembly JABAHP01 (sample SAMN14534357, study PRJNA622989) | marine sediment metagenome | biome: marine biome [ENVO:00000428]; feature: marine pelagic biome [ENVO:01000023]; material: deep marine sediment [ENVO:00002113] | place: India: Gulf of Kutch | collected...
AAACTTTGTATTTTTTCCTGTAATAAGGGTAAAACATAGCTCTTTGTCATCTTAACCTCTGTTCCATCCCGAAGTCGGCTTACAAGGACATAATCATCTTCTTTGAACTCGATTTTTTCCAAGTCTTCCTTTGTTTTCCCATCTAATGCCCCTGCCTGGATTATCTCTATTCCCTCCCCTAGAATTTCGATTAGGGTAGGGAGAACATCATCCCTGGGAGACTGTCCAATTGTTAGCATACCTATTTTTCCCATAATAGGAAGATGGTTTCAGCGCGATTTAGAATTACCGACGATTATGCAAATCTTTTCTTAAGGGATGCCCTCTCAGCCTCCAAAATACTTTCGTAATACTGGTCTGTCTCCCCTTCAGTTTCTGCTAAAATGTCCCATGCTGTTGTTATGTCAACGTTCTTAGCTGCAGCTATTATTGCTGCTCTCCTGCCATAAATGGAAATTAGTTTTGCTGACGTTTTTCCTTGCTCCCACCAAGCTGGAAGCTTNNCTTTCTAGAGCTTGTACCTCAGCCACTCTTTCGATCTCTTGGTCAAATAACCCTATCTCTGTTGTTCCACATCTTGGGCATACAAGTTTATCAGGTATGTCTTTGACCTTGTATGAATCCAACCAGTATTTCTTCCCTAGGCATGCTAATGTTCTGGTTTCGTTCAAGAGCCTGGTTTTAGCTGATTCCAAAATTACCCTGGTGATTTGTTCTGGTGGAACAATATCGCTTTTTAAACTAATGCTGGATAATCCTGTTTCACTTAAGGGGGATAGTACTCCTCCGCTGTCGATCGTGGAAACCTGAATTTCCCCCGTTGACATCTGTTTTAATATAGGTATCACGGCGTCTAAATCAAGATCCTTCCTTAGAGTATCCTTCATTGCTTCGTCGTAAATCGCTGTGCCTTCAAAACTCTTCATTAATCGCCCTAGTGTAATGTTGCTGAAATTCACGAATTTGCTTAAAGCTCCGGATTTTCTTGCCACGTTTATCAATCTTTTCTTAAATAGGCCTGTTTTAACGATGGCTTTCTCAACTATTTCATCCAGGTTTGACGTAGCCAAGGTTTGTAACATTTTTGATATGTGGTCTGAGTTGATGTTTCCGACTGTTTGAGTTACAATCATATATGTATCTTGTTGAACCCCTACTGGGTACCCGGTTTCCTCTGAGATGATGTGTCCGATTATTATTGATAGGGTTCTGTTGGGTAAGGAGCCGAAGTTTGCGTGGATTATTACGTTGTCATCCCAGTCTTCTAATGTGACTTTTTTGTCACCCGGAATTGGGTATCCCATGTTAAAATGCTCTACTAACACAGTTATTGCCCGGTCGATTGTCTCGGTTGATGCGGAGTATTTTTTTGAAAGTTTTTCAGCAATTTCTTGTTTTTTGTATCCCTTCATTAACTCTTTTTCCACGTAAGTTTTAATCTCACCGACTTCCATTGCTACTTCCAATGGAACGGGTATCTGTTCCCCTATCCAGCTGGGTATTGCCCCGGTGGGATCGTCTTCGGTTTTCACATATATTTTATCATTATGTACGTTCAGTATCTTCCAAGGTCTTCCCCGGAGGGTGAATTTTACCCCTGGTTTTGCGTATTCCGCGACAAACGCTTCTTGGAGAATGCCTACTGGGGCTTCATCCACGGCGTCGATTACCAGGTAGTCTTTCTCGTCGGGGATCATTGATAAATTGTTAAAAAAGTAACGATAAACGGTTTTCCTGCTTCCCCTTGGCCGTATCAACACCTCATCTTCTTTTGACACCCACGCTAATCTTGGGAAACGGTTATGCATGTAACTAGCTATATACTCTATATCCACCTCAGTCAGTTCACTGTATGGATAAGCTTTGCTGAATAGATTCTTGGCCTGTAAAAAGTATATTTTTCCTCTGTTCATTAATTCAGCTACGGTTTGGTTGACTAAAACATCCAGAGGTTTGTCTGGGATAATAATCGGTTCCATGAGTTCAGATAATGCTCTTCGGCATATCACCATTGACTCTAGAGTATCATCACTGCTTTGGGTGATAATTATCCCTTTACTTGTCAATCCTACACTATGTCCGCTTCTTCCCACTCTTTGAAGGAGGCGTGTTACTTGTCGTGGACTGTTATACTGTATTACAAGCTCTATTCTACCTATGTCTATTCCGAGTTCAAGGGAGCTTGTGCAGATAACCGTTTTTAATTCGCCGGTCTTTAATCCGGTTTCTGCGGCTATTCTACTGCTCTTGGCCAAGCTACCATGGTGAATGCTCATCGGATATTCTGTGTCCCATATGTTAAACCGGCTTGCTAAAACTTCACTAGTGCTCCTGGTATTAGTGAAGATCAAAGTGGTATTATGTTTACCAATGTGGTCTCTCATGACTCTTAATCCTGAAGCCATTTCAGGGTGGGTGAATAGACTTGTTGCGACCTGATAATCTGCGGGTTCAGGTTCTGGAAAGATTATCTCAAACTGGTGCTTTCTCATGGAAGACACCTGAACGATTTCTACTTGACGGTTGTTTCCGACAAGAAATTTTCCAACTTTTTCAGGACTTCCGATGGTCGCACTTAGGCCAATCATTTGGGGATCATTATCAGTGATATCTCGGAGTCTTTCTAATGCTAAACTTAATTGACTACCTCTTTTATTGTCGGCCAGTTCATGAATTTCGTCGATTATTATCCATCTAACGGATTTCAAATATCCTTTGAGAACTCTTCCAAGTAAGATGGCCTGCAAGGTCTCTGGAGTAGTAATCAACATATCGGGAGGACTTCTACGCTGGCTGTTTCTTTCACTCGTACTTGTGTCACCATGCCTCACTGCTAATCTGATATCCAACCTGTTGCACCAGTAGGTCATTCTATCTAAAATGTCACGATTCAAGGCTCTTAGAGGCGTTATGTAAAGAATACTTATGCCAGGATGTCGCCCTCCTGCCATTATGAACCTGTCGAAAACAGGTAACATTGCAGCTTCTGTTTTTCCCGAAGCTGTTGCTGAGATTAAGAGAACGTTTTTACCTTCTAAAACATGAGGAATGATCTCCTGCTGGGGTGCCGTCGGTTTCTCAAAGCCTTTCTCCTCTAATAATGCCCTCACCGGACGGCATAAAAGATGAAACGCGTTCTCTGTTATCAATAGCAGCAGCTATGTATTTATGGAATAATATAAAACCTGTCCAAAATGAATTCGCATGTAAAATCCTCTATTTTTCATTTATTTTAGCCTCAAATTAGGTGTCCATTTTAATTTTGGGACGAGTGAAGATTCGTGCAAGCACCAAATCCCACATAAAATAGAATATTTTAATAAATTAAGAAACAAGGATTGAGAAGAATTGATTCAAGATGGGTACGCCTAGGCTTATTATGATAACCGGAATGCCAGGTTCGGGCAAAACAACGTTTTCAAACTTTTTTAGAAGGTCCGGATTTGAGGTTATCAGAATGGGAGATGTTCTCAGGGAGTTGACAAAGGCAGAGGGTTTGGAATCCAGCAATTCCAGTGTAGGAGGCCTGGCAGTAAATATTCGAAAAATAGAAGGTGAAGCTATAGTAGCGGAGAAATGCTTAGAAAAGATAAATGTCAATCTGGAAGACCATCTGATTATTGAGGGGATTCGAAGTTTAGTTGAGGTTGAAAAATTCAGTGAAGATCATTCGACTGTTTTGATAGCCGTTCATGCGTCTCGAAAAACGAGGTTTCAGAGACTCTTTGACAGAGGAAGAGATGATGACCCAGTGACAATTGAAGAGTTTACCAGAAGGGATCTTAGAGAGTTGGATTTTGGTTTAGGAAGGGTAATTGCTTTGGCAGATTATATGGTTGTTAACGAATCTTCCCCGGATGTGTTTCAATCAAAATTTGCGCGTGCGCGCGCAATATTGTTAGGAGGGTGAATTTATTTCGCATCTAATCGTAGAAATTTATGCTGAAATCAATCCAACCGAAGACGTTGAGAAGGTTTCAGAAGCGATAATAAACATTTTTGGTGAATTAGAGCTTGAAAGTCATTCAAACCACATAAGATCTCGGCTTGAAGGGTTAAAAAGTCTTGAACGTTTTCGTTTTATCATAGCCAGAGATAGAATCAGAGCATCAATGAAAAGAATGTTGAATAGAATAAAAGAAGAGGGGCTGCTAAGATTTGGTCTAAATCGTCAAGCTGCCTATGCGGGGCATGTTTCTTTTTACCATTATAAAGAGTCGGCGCTTGGCCCCATTCAAATTACTGTTAAAGGAGATATTGAAAGATTCATCGAATTTGTTTGCAGATAAAAATCTAGTACTTTTTAATCTTCATGTCTATGATATGTTGGCTAAACGTATTAGATACATTAATAATTATCACTAAATGCAACAACTGTACAATATATTCTATTTATTTACTGCAAAAACCTATAAATAGATAAAAACATGTCAAAATCAATGTCGGGTGACCAAGTTGAATAGATACGTTGAACATGTTTACGATTATGTAGTGAAAAAAGACCCATATCAAAAAGTTTTTCACCAAGCCGTTCTCGAAGTCTTAGAATCTCTTGAACCTGCAATTGAAAAGTTTTCGAAATATCAGGAAAAGAAAATTCTGGAGAGGATAGTTGAACCTGAAAGAATAATTCAATTCCGGGTTCCTTGGAAAGATTCGGGAGGGGAGATTCAGGTTAACAGAGGGTTTAGAATTCAGTATAACTCGGCGATTGGCCCCTATAAAGGTGGGCTAAGATTACACCCAACCGTAAATCAAGGAATCTTAAAGTTCCTTGGCTTTGAACAGGTTTTCAAAAACAGTTTAACAGGGCTTCCAATGGGCGGTGCTAAAGGAGGTTGCGATTTTGATCCAAAAGGGAAGACTGATGCCGAATGCGAGAATTTCTGTTATAGTTTCATGACAGAACTCTACAAGCACATTGGACAGTTCGTAGATGTTCCCGCTGGAGATATCGGAGTAGGAGCCAGAGAGATCGGGTATCTTTATGGAGCTTTTCGATCGATAACAAATATTCATGGAACCGGAGTTTTAACAGGCAAGCATCCAACCTATGGAGGGTCTCTAATTCGACCAGAAGCAACAGGTTACGGATGCGTCTATTTCACTCAAGAGATGTTAAAAACAGTTGGTGAAGACATTAAAGGAAAGAGTATTGCGATATCTGGTTCCGGCAATGTTGCTCAGTATGCTGCCGAAAAAAGTCTTCAACTTGGCGCAAAAGTAGTCACTTTAAGTGATAGTGACGGAGTGATTTATGATCCAAATGGGATTGACACTGAGAAATTACATTATGTTCTTCACCTGAAAAATGTGGAAAGAGGCAGAATAAAGGAGTACGCAGAGAAATACAATGTAGAATACGTTGTTAAAGGTAAACCTTGGGCTTACGACGTTGATATTGCTTTGCCATGTGCCACTCAGAATGAGTTAACAAAGGATGATGCTATAAAACTCGTTGAGAATAATGTTCAAGCCGTTGCAGAGGGTGCCAACATGCCATCTACACCTGAAGCGGTTAAAATATTTCAGGAAGCTAAGGTTCTTTTTGCACCTGGGAAAGCTGCAAACGCAGGAGGAGTTGCTACGTCAGGCTTGGAGATGGCCCAAAACAGTCAAAGATACTTCTGGAGTCGAGATGAGGTTGACTCAAGACTGCATCATATAATGGTTGATATCCACAGGAATGCTTTAGAGACAGCCAAATACTTTGGTGTTCCAGGTAATTATGTTCTGGGCTCAAATATTGCGGGCTTTATTAAAGTAGCTAATGCGATGATCGCTCAAGGTTATAGCAGCTAACAAACGAATACATACACATTTTCCATTTTTCACTTACGCAGACTCATATTACGGTATAGCACACGTGTATATTAGGTCAATATGTTCTTTGAAAATTGATTTTTAAAGATTAGAAGCCTATAAGAAGGGGGGGTTAATGTTACTAGATATACGTGAACTTGATGAGCGAGGGGATGTGGGCTGAAAAGTATCGGCCACAAACTTTGGACGAGGTAGTAAATCAACGGGAGATAGTCCTTAGATTAAAAAATTTTGTTGCTGATAGGAATCTCCCTCACTTATTGTTTGTTGGACCAGCTGGGATAGGGAAAACTTCTAGTATATTGGCACTTGCCAGAGACCTCTATGGGCCCGGTTATCAAAATTTTATTCTAGAGCTTAACGCAAGTGATGAAAGAGGTATAAATATCATTAGAGAAAAGGTTAAAAACTTCGCCCGTACCGCTGCCCTCGCTTCCCCTGTAGCCTTTAAAATTCTAATAATGGATGAGGCTGACCACTTGACATCAGATGCCCAACATGCTTTAAGGCGTACAATGGAGATTTACACTAGGACGTGTCGTTTCTGTTTGATAGGCAACTATAGTGAAAACATTATTGACCCGATACAGAGTCGGTGTAGCGTCTTCCGATTTACACCTTTAGAAGAAAGTGATGTTGAAGGATATTTGTTTAGAATCGCACAAAAGGAGAACTTAGAACTATCTGAGGAAGGTTTTCTTGCTTTATACAATGCGAGTGAAGGAGATTTAAGAAAAGCAATAAATCTTTTACAGGCAGCAGCTGCCAGTGGAAAATGCGTTGACGACGCCTCGGTCTATAATGTATTAGGTAGCATAAGCCCAGAGACTGTCAGGGAAATGTTAGAAACTGCGTTACACGGAAGTTTCCTTCAATCTCGTGAACTTTTAAGAGATTTATTAATTAATAAGGGAATGGCTCCTGAGGATATTTTAAGAGTAAGTTACAGGGAGATAATGGAAAATTCAGGAATCATTGAAGTTAATAAAATGAAGATTATTGATAAAATGGGGGAGGTTGATTATAGATTAACTCAAGGGGCTAGACCAGAGATACAGATCTCAACCCTTCTGGCATATCTCACCATCGTTGGTGAAAAAGGAAATTGACAGGCAGACAACCTTGGATAGGGATATATAAACCAATTCAAAGGGTGGATTTTGTAGGAAACGAAGAGGCAGTAGAAGAAATCAACGAATGGATAAAAAAATGGAATAAAAAACCTCCTAAAAAGAAGGCAATTTTTATTTATGGACCACCTGGAACTGGAAAGACCTCCATAGTAAAAGTGCTAGCAGAAGCGAATGGCTTTGAACTAATCGAAGTAAATGCAAGTGATAAACGAAACAAGGCAAATATCGAAGAGATTCTTGGAAAGAATCTTAAACAAAACATCACTTTGTTCGGAAAAAAGAGAATGCTGCTTCTGGATGAAATGGATGGTTTAAGCGGAAATCAAGACAGAGGTGGAATATCCACTATATCAAAAATGATTGATAAAGCATCATTTCCAATCATCTTCGTGGCAAACACCATAAGAGAAAACATGGAAGGCCGTTTCAGAAGCGTTTTGCGAAAAGCAAAGAGTATAGAATTTAAACCTTTAAAGGTATCAGAGATTTGTGGTAAATTAGAATTTATCTTGGATGATCAAGGGCTTCTTATCTCCTCTGAAATCATTGAAGATTTAGCGATTAGATGTGAAGGCGACCTACGTTCAGCAATTAATGATCTTGAAACCCTAACGGCGGGAAAAGATAATATTACTTCAGACGATCTTGCTGTAATAGGAGAGAGAAACCGTTCTGATTATACCCAAAATATCTTAAACGAGATATTTTCTTCCAATAGTCTCACAGAAGCTAAACAGGCTTTAAGAAAAAGAATGATCTCATATGATGATCTTTATGATTGGATATACGAAAATCTACCAATAGCCATTGACAATAATAAAGAGCGTTATGATGCATTGGAAAAACTAGCAAAAGCAGATATTTTTCAACTTCGTGCCAGATTCAATGACTGGAGATTGTTGAAATACATGTTCGATTTCATGACTGGGGGCGTAGCTTTATCTAAATCAAATTCAAAAGGACTAGGTTACTTGGAAGAATTAAACAAAGCCATATACAGCGTTGGAATAAACCCCAGCTCAATTTCCACAAATGAGATTCCAGATGGCTTATCAATAAAACCGAATAAATGGCTTGAAAAAGACAAATGGAGTAAATTAAACAAAAACCTCACCTCAATTGGAGCAAAATACCATTTTGATAAAAGGTTATGGATTCTTCCATATTATAGGGAACCACAAAGAAAATGGAGATACATTTCAACATACCATCAACGAAGAAGACTTGATAGCGTTCTCAATCAAATAGCATTTAAATGCCATACATCGAGGGCCGAAGTGAAACGAGAAATTCTACCATTCCTGAAATACATGATTAGAAACAACGAAGAAATGTACCAAGTAATATCAGATTGGCTAAACGATGTAAAAGAAACAAAACTACAAAATATTCGTGATTACAACTTCAGCAAAACTTCTAAAGATTTTCAGTCCCTAGAAAGTTATGCCAAGTATAAAGCTAGAGAAATAAAGAAAACTAGTGAAAGTGTTTTAAAGCAAAAAGAAACTGATACAAAAAACATTGAAAGATGGCTTCAAGAAGAAGAAAAGCTTGCGACTTGGAAATAATGAAACAGGCTTCATTTACAAACACATCCACCAGTAAGCGCTTTTCTAAGTAAAAATAAATGTGGGTTTTCCTTTAAATGATGTTCAGTCAAAAACTTCCTTACATTACGAGTGATACGCCGGGGGTTGGGGGCGTGTTAAAGTCGAAACCTGAGAACTTTATTGTTGAAGAGGTCCCATCTTTTGAACCAATTGGGAAGGGCTCCCACCTCTACATGAGCATAACGAAAAAAGGGATTACTACAAGAGATCTTCAAAAAAGAATCGCTGAAACCTTGGATAAAAGAATACATGATGTTGGATTAGCCGGGTTAAAAGATAAAGAAGCCTTAACGACTCAAACATTCAGTGTAAATCTAGGATTAATACAAGAAACTGAAATCCCCAAAATGATAGAGACCCTCGAATGTGAACTCTCAATTAAAGTGAACTGGTTCAAAAGACACCCTAAAAAGTTACGACGAGGCCATTTAACAGGTAATAATTTCCGAATTATCCTATCTGAAATAAATGAGTCCCCTGAGAAATCTATCAAAAAGTGCAATCAGATAATTAAAAAGTTGAATATAATGGGGCTTCCCAACTTTTATGGGTATCAAAGAATCAGCCAAAGTCTGGATAATGTCAGAAAGGGTTACAGGCTTCTCATTGAAAGAAAAACAGCCAGTAATTTATGGTTACATCGCCTTTTAATTTCAAGCTTTCAAAGTTTCCTATGCAACGAATACCTTGTTTCTCGTATAAGAAATGGGATGTACAATAGACTATATATCGGGGATATTGCGCAAAGACATGATACCGGGGGCGTTTTTAAAGTAACAAATTTGGATCAAGAACAAAAAAGATTCACTGATAATAAAATAAGTTTTACTGCACCCATCTATGGATACAACATTGAAAAAGCTACAGGGTTAACGGGTATACTGGAGGATGAAATCCTAGAAAGATATGGCTTGGACGAAAAACTGTTTAGATTAAACAGGGTCAAAGGGACGAGAAGAATTGGTCGCGTGTTCCCAAAAATAAATCTTGAGCCCCATGAAGAGGGTATAAGATTCGATTTCTTCCTACCCAGTGGAAGTTATGCGACGATCCTTATGCGGGAGTTCATGAAAGCAGAATGAAGAATTAGGGCTTCCACCATTCAAATTCAATGTACTTGATGCCAGAGTCATTTATGATTGCTAGGATGAAGTTTTTATGAACTGTGGTAGCTATCCTTCCAAAGCCAACGATCTCCGAGGCATTGATTTTTTCAATGTCTTTTCTTATCTGAACAATAAATGGAGCGTGTTCTAGCCCAGGGCCCTCCTTATAAACCGTGAAATCACAACCATATTTTACACCTGGCGTGACGATCCAGCCCTTTTCACGTAAGTCGGTGTATACTTTCAACTTTTCATCGAAACGCTCCATAGTTTTTCTGGAGTAGTCGAGTAGTTGTTCATCAACTATTTTTACTTCATCTTGAGTGGAATAAACTTCTATGTCACCTTTCCTAAGTAAATATAATCCTTCAATAGGGTCTAAGATCAGTGGTGTATCAAAGTCTTCTTTGGGTTTGGAAACACCTAATGGTTTCCCAAAAAACCCATTGAAAAATAGTGCCCTACTATCCTCGATGGACCAGACAATTAATCTGCCATCTGATAGAAGATGAACTTGTAAAGGGCTCATGTTGTTACATACCGATTATAAGAATCAGGTCAGATGCAGTTTGTAAGTAATCCACTAAACTTTCAAACAATGAGGCGACATCTCTCAAGATCAAGACCATTGACAAATTTTCAGAACAAGTAATGATATCATAGTCAACATCGACGTACAACATGTCAAGGGTTTTTTCTGTATCATAGACTTGCTGGGTAAATTTAGTAGCCTTCTGCGAATCGAACCCTAGACTCATTATAGCGTCTCTAAACTCATTAATAGCCTTAAAAGAAAGATCTGCCATTTTAGAGAGGCCGATTGCAATGTTTTTAGGAACCTTCCAATGGGTATCTCTTATTTTTGAAAACCGATAAGCTATTGCTTCCAGGTGATCTATAATGTCGTTTAAAATACTGATTAGCCTGATGAAATCGTCTCTATTAACCAGCAATCCCCCAACTTTTTGGATTTCTTTCAGTGACGTTAATTTAACTTGGTCCGCTTTTATGATTATTTCCTTAAATTCACTTAAACTTATGTCAATATCTTCTTTTTTGTTATTAATTACAGCGTCGAAAATGTGCAAAGTTTTACGGAATACCTCTACAGTTAATCGTGTATTCTCTTGCGTGAGCATTATGAGGCTTCTCACATTTCTGTCTTCTACTCCTGTTCTAAAACCCATTTAATCGACCTTACCTTGGTCTAAAAATAATTGGTTATAATACTGCTTGGAAAAAATTGTTAATTACCTTCTTTTTTTGGATTTGTCGTTAAACCACCAGTCTAGATAGTCTCTGTTTCTCTGCTGTCTTTTTTCTTCTTCGTCGTCCTCTCGATTATATAGTCTATCTACCGCAGCTGAGAGTTCTGCCTCGTTAAAGGAGAGCCCACAGCTTTGACATGAATATTGTCGAATTTTTCTGTCCCAGTTCAATTTTCCTCCACACTCTGTACAATATCTAGACATGTTTTACATTCACTTCCTTTTCTCTAATGGTTTTCCTAAAATGATGTTAAGACGGAATCCCTTAAATCTTTGGTGTATCAAATGTAAATAACTTAACAGAGAAAGGAATTTTATGGAAGTAATAGTTAGATTTTATGGTACATACAGGACTATTACCGGAGTGAAGGATTTTAGTTTATTTACTGACGAAACCATAACTATAATAGATCTAATTTCTATGTTAAGAATGAAATTCTTAAAAAATAACGGTGAAATGTTTTCTGAATTTCCTGAAGGACTTATTTCTTCTTCTTTGATACTGCTTAATGGCGTTGAGATAAATAATATTGAGGGATTTGAATCAAAGATCAACGGAGACTCGGAAATAGTTTTTCTACCTATTAACCATGGTGGATGAAAAATTATAGACGCGCGTGCATAGGTAATATTCGGGNNCAACCATATTAAATTGTTAACTTCAAGTTGTTCGAGATGTGGCATTAACAAATCGGTCTACCGTAGATTATACTCCGGGGAGAGGCTATGCAGTGGATGTTTCAATGACTCGGTGATTAAGAAAGTTAGGAAAAGCATCTCTCGTTACAAAATGTTTGAATACGATAATAGGATAGCGGTGGGAGTCAGTGGAGGAAAAGATAGCTTAAGCCTATTACACATTCTAAAGGAGATAGAGGAAGAATTCCCAAAATCTGAAATTGTAGCCATTTCAGTCGACGAGGGCATAAAAGACTACCGTGATGAAGCCTTAAGCCTAGCAAAGACGTATACAAGCAAGCTTGATGTGGAACATATCATTGTCAGTTTCAAAGAATTATTCGGGTTAACAATTGAGGATGTTGTTGACAATGAGTTAGGAATTACGCCATGTAGTTATTGTGGTGTTTTAAGGAGAAGGGCTTTGGATAAAGCCGCAAGGATGATTGATGCGGACAGGCTAGCAACGGGTCATACTTTGGATGATATGGCTCAGACGGCACTTATCAACATTTTCAGAGGTAATATTAAGGGATTAACCACATTTTGGCCTGGAGGGAAAAAGGTTGATTGGTTTGTCCAACGGGTTAAGCCCCTCTGCGAAGTACCTGAGAAGGAATCAACATTATTTGCTTTTTTGAATTCCATTGAATTTCAAAGTATAGCTTGCCCATATGCTGAAGACTCTATGAGAACAGAGGTGAGGCTATTCTTAAACAAGATGGAGAATAAGCATCCAGGAACACTTCATACCATTTTAAAAACTGTAATTAGAATTGCTCCAAATCAAAATTTACATGAAAATGTTTCTGTGTGTACGATCTGTGGGGAACCTTCTACGAGCACCATTTGTAGGGTTTGTGAACTAATAAAAATGCGATGAACTAAATTTATTTTCATGGAGACCGTATCAACAGGTAATGAAACCAGCTCTTAGGCCGGTATTGGCAGAGATTCAACTTGACAATTTAGCCCATAATATCACTGAAGTAAGTAGATTAATCCCAAGAAAAACGAAAATTATGGCAATCGTCAAGGCTGACGCTTATGGCCATGGAGCAATTATGGCTTCCAAGACGTTTTTGGAGAATGGTGCTGAATATCTTGGTGTAGCAACTCTTGTAGAGGCTATTGAATTAAGAAAAAATGGTTTGCAAGCCCCAATTCTTATTCTGGGTTACACACCTCAAAGGGCTTACGAATACCTTTTCGAGTATAACCTTATTCCTACAATCTTCAATCCTCAACAGCTTAAAAAATTGAATGAGATTGCCATGGAAAAAGATGAGCCGGTAAAAATTCATTTAAAAGTTGAGACCGGAATGGAAAGGATTGGTTTCAACTATTCTCAATTTCATTCATTAAAAATGACAGATTACAATATGTTAGAAGTGGAAGGTGTTTTCACTCATTTTGCCATCTCTGACTCCTCTGATAAGGCTTACACTATGACCCAATACGAGGTATTTAACAAATTTGTGAATGTTTTTGAGGAATTGAATTATAGTGTACCGATTAAACATGTTTCTAATAGCGCTGCTGTAATTGATCTTCCTGAATTAAGTCTTGATATGGTTAGACCCGGAATAATGTTATATGGTTTCTATCCATCAAAAGAGGTGAAAAAAAACAGGGTTAGGCTAAAACCTGCAATGAAGCTAGTGACAGAATTATCTCATAAAAAATACGTGGAGGCTGGAAGAAGCATTGGCTATGGACTATCTTACACTACGAAAGAAAAAACTCTTGTGGGCACACTCCCGTTGGGTTACGCTGATGGATTAAATCGTAGTTTATCAAATAGGGGATACGTTGCATTAAGAGGAAAGAAGGCACCAATAGTGGGGCGAATATGTATGGATCAATGCATGATTGATCTAACAGGTATCGCGGAGGCTATAAAAGGTGATAGGGTTATTGTCTTTGGGGATGGTTGTGAGGGAGAGCCACATGTGGATGATGTTTCGGAGTTAAGGGGTACGATCGCCCATGAAGTTATCTGCAATGTTTCAAGACGTGTTCCAAGGGTCTACTTAAAGGATGGCGAAATAATCAATATTCATTACTATTTTTAGGTCTCATTTACGCGCACCTTGTTTCATTCTCACGTATAGGTCTTTACCAATAATGTTGTTGCGCGGACGTTCCGATTTATCATTTAAAGTAATTGAAATATATGGATTTGTTACCGCTCCGAATATGTCATATATTCTACCTATCATTTTCTTGTTTTTTGTATATACTGAGTCACCGATGTGAACATTCTCAGTAATTTTTGAAATCAAATTACCACTATTTGATGAAATATGTAAAGACGTTCCAATTTTTAGATATTTACTTCTAGATTTTCTCAGGATATTCTCGTCCTTTTTTGATGATTCTACCAATCTCCGTTAATGCTTTTGTTTTTCGCATATTCTCGTTGATTAGTACGAAACCAGTTTTTCTCCTTGGATTTTTTGGGTGAAACGCATCCTCTACCACAATTGGGTCAAGATCTAATTCGCGAGATGCTTCAGCTATTTCTTCGAGTTTTGGAGATCTGACAGCTAACTTTTGTGAGACTTTTCTACTCTCACCCCTAGAATTTGTTGCGTCAAAGTAGCGTGGCCAAACTCGAATTTTTCCTCTTTCTCGCATAGAAGTTCAGCCTGTTGAACCCAAGATAAATTATTCTAGCTTATTCGTTGAATAAAACCGCATTAAGGGAGCCGGTCTGTCCTGGCCTGGACACTATTTTTGCCAAGCCTTTAGGAGTTCTTATAATCGTTCCTTTGGTTATGACCCCTCGTCTGTTGTAGTCAGTGTTAGCTGGGTTGCGAACCACATCCGTTATAGAAAGTCTTTCCGTTAAACCAGATTCTGGGTCTGCAACATTTACAAAGTTATTTGTAACAATTTTGGTTTTTGGGAGTCCACTTTGCCCTTTTACCTTTTTTCTTCTAGGCTCACCTAACTCTGTCTCTATAGGATGTCTGCCCCTTTCATGAGCTCTTTTTGTTCTATAGGGTCTTTTTTTTCCACCGGTCTTCTTTCTTTTTTTTAGTTGATAATGCCACGCCAAGTCTAGTTCTCCATTAATGGACTTTTTAGTCATTAAAAAAGGGTGGTATATAAAAACATATGGTAAGCTAAATAATTTTAAATTAATTATCCCTTGCGCTCACACGTTCTGTCTATTTTTTCAGCCAGTTAATTAATCTTCAGCTCGAGAATAGTTCGAGAGCATTTGATCATTTCTTTCCCATAACTCTGTAAATTCTTTTATTTTGTTTGATAATGATTGGTTACCGTTTTCTATTTTTGTTATCTTTAACTCGTTGAAAATTTCTTGTAGTTGGATTTTGGATTTTATTGGATCCTGGTTAAAACCAAAGTAATCTGAGAAGAATGGTGTTGTATTTACTATGTATCCTCCTTTCTCCCCTTGCTCTCTAATGATTAATCCTAGTTTTTCTATTTTGTATAGGTGGGAGTAAGCATGCGAACCTCTTTCATTTATAATCTGGGATTGTTCTACTGGTTGGTTAAATGCAATATAGCTCAAGGTCTTTAGGGGACCAATAGTGAGGAGGGGACGGCTTGTGATACCTCTTATTAACTGGTTATATTTTCCTTTGACTTGAAGAATCGCCCTTCCGTTTTTGGATAATTTAATTTCAAATGCTGATCCTCGCTTTGTATATAACTGACTTAGTTTGTCAATTATTTTATGGACAGTTCTATCGGAGCTTGTGCCGATAACTCTTTTTATGTCATTTATGCTTACTGGACGACCTGCTGAATATAGTGTAGCTTCAAGCTTTACCAGTTTTTCATGATTTTTATCTATCATATAATTCTCCCTCATTCAAATCAATTAAGATATCATCCTCATTTTCATCTTGGAAAACACTGACGTCGAGTCGTTGTGCCAGAAATAGGAGCATCATAAAAATTTTCACGATCTGTTTCCATGGAAGTTCTTTGACAAGTTCAAGGAAGGTAAGAGTTTTTCCCAAGTATGAGCTTTTAATATTAGACAATAAGCCTTCAGCATCTGCCTCTATCTGAAGTAGGTAATTCTCGAAATGGAGAAAATCTGGTTCTGGTTCTGGTAATATTGGTAGCCTGCTTGACTTTTTTACGCTACTCTCAGTTAGCGCTTTTTCTAAAGCTTCTATAAGATCAATAACACTGGTAGTTGTTAATTCAAACCTGTAAGGTAGCATAACAGGAGGAGGTATGTACACGTCCGGTTTTTCGTCTTCATCAAGGATTGGCTTATCTATTTCGAGCAATAACTCAGCTTTTTTTGCATAGATTAGAACCGAAGAACTGACAGCTGTTCCTGCTATTCTAAGGTCTATTCCCGCTTTCTCCATCTCTTCCAAGAGAGTCGCTAAAAGAAAAACCAGGTCAACACTCCAGGGTGATACTTTTTCCATTTTCCCTTTTTTGAAAAGTATGTCCCAGGGTTGCCTCAGATAATAAGGTTTTTTATTTTTAATCATTGTTGAATTTCCTCCGGGGCCATTGGGAGAGCAACTACCCTACTTCTCCCTGCCTGAGAATAGACCCCATAAATTCTGTCTGCCTTTTCTACCATTACATCCTTCAGTGATACGACTAGAAATTGTGCAGACTGGGAGTTTTCCTTTAGGACTCTAGCCAATTTTCCAGTATTCACATCGTCGAGATGGGCATCTATTTCATCAAATAAATAGAAGGGCGCTTTCAGAAAATCTTGTATAGCTAACAAATATGAAATTGCCGCTATGCTTCTCTCTCCTCCGCTGCCACCTTGTATTAATCTCAGTGGTTTACCCGGAAACTGCACGTACAGGTCGACACCCCCATTGAATGGATCTTCGGGTTTCTGAAGCTCAATTCTACCATCCCCCCCACCGGTTAAATCTGAGAAAATTGTGCTGAAGTTTTCGCATATTTCATTGTATGCACTCATGAAGTGCTGTTGTTTTTCTTCTTCAATTGTCTCTATAAACCCTATTATTGATTGTTTCTCTTTTTCAAGTTCATTTATTCTTACACTTTGTTTTTTATAATTTTCTGTGTAAATTGCGTAATGATCTATTGCTAGCTGATTTACTGCTCCAAGAGAATTTAACTCTCTTTTAATTTTATTTATTTCATTTTTAATCCAGTTAACATCACTGATATTTACTTTTACTTCTTCTTCATAACCGAGCTCATTAATCTCCCTGATTATTTGGTTTTTTATTAATCTATTTTTTTCTAATTCTAGATTTTGATCTTGTAAATCACCTTTACGCCTTGAACGTTTTTTATTGATGTTATCTATTGCGTTTTCAATTATCCTCATCCTATTCTGGTATCTACCTAAGACTTTTGATGTGGCTTCAACTTCTTTAGTTAATTTTTTTAACAGTACTTCTTCATTCTTTATGTCATCTGTTAAGAATTTTTTCTCTTCATCTAATGATAATATTTCTAATTTAGCACTTTCAATATCTTTTTCAAGATTTATTATATTATCTTCTGATTCATTTATTCGAAGTAACAGAATTCTATCTACAAACCCTTGTTGAACATCTATGTTATTATTTATATCATTTAATATCTTTGTCTTATCATTTATTGTAGATTCTATTACATATTTTTCTTTTTCTAATAAATCAATATCATCAAATTCTATGTTTTTAATTTTATTTATCTCATCCTTATTTATAGAAATTTGTTTTGTTACATTATCTTTTCTATCTATTAAAGCTTTTATTATATTCAGATCATTTTCAATTTCTTTTTCAATACGTACTATATTTTCCTCTACCAAGGCTATTCGGGACTTTACACGTTCAATATTCTCCCAGGTTTCGTTTTCTTCCGATTCTATTCTGTTTATCTGTATTGTTGTGTCATCCATTATTCCTGTGAACTTTTGTAGGTTTTTACCTGAAAGTTTAAGTTCGGTCATTCTTTTTTCCAATTTGTTTCTGAGGGTTCTCATTGTGGTGGACAGAGACGATATTGTGTCTTCACTTGGGATAAGCCTTGAATAGTTGGGGGGCCTTCGATAATGTCCACCAATTATCCCGCCACTGGGTTCAAAAACGCCCCCTCTCTTAGTAACCGCTCTGTACCCTGCAGAGGTTACTTTTAATGCAGCTCTTCTGTCTTTAACAAGGAAAGTATCTCCCCAAATAAGATGCACTACCGGAGNNTTATTTTGGGAATGTGGCCTAGAACTCCTTCAATATTTAAATCTGGTAAGGGTTTGGGTTCTTCGATTTCATTTAATGGTATAAAGTGAGTTCTACCTAACTTTGTTTTCTGTAAACTTTGAATGAGATCAATGATTACATTAGTATCATCCAGTATTACAGAATATAACCAACCATCTGAAGAGCTATACACTGCCCTTTGATTTTGCAGATCTATTTTGATTAAGTCCCTGAATATTNNAATAGCTCCGGCCTCTCCCATTTCTTTTATTCTGTCTAAAGCTTTTTCTTCAGTGATGACATTTTTATATAGATCCCTTTTTGCCCTAAACTCGGTCACTGTCTTTTCGGCTTGTTTGGCTAGTACATTTGCGTTCTCTATAGTATCTCTTATATTTTTTTGCCGTTTTATTTGTTCATCCAGTGTATCTAATAAATTTTCTAATTTTTTTGTTTCCATATTTTTTAATTCATCATATTCGCTAGTTTTTAACATCAGGCTATCGTAGGTTTTTATATAGTCTTTCTTTTTTGTTTTTAAATCATCTATTTTATTTTTATGACTTTCAGAAGAATTAGAATATTTGTTTATTTCAATTTCTATACCACTTAAGATTTCCTGCATGGGAAGGATTGATTCTGTCAATCGCTCTAACTTATTTTGATTATCATCTTTTATATTACGTATATTAGCTATTTTTTCCGTTAAAGAATTATTTTTAAATGTAATTCCGTTTATCTCTCTATTTAATTCTTCTTTTTTAGATGACAATATTTTTATTTCTGACTTTCTTTCTTCAATTTCATTTTTTGAATTAATAATATCTTTCTTTTTTTCTTCAATAATATTAAGAGAGTTAATAATTTTAATTTCTAAATCCTTTTTTCTTTGGTTGTGAGAATCCAACGTCCCTTTTTTACTTACTAAATCAGATTTCATTATAGGTAACCGAGTATTACCTTTTTCTGATGCTTCTTTATTGAAATTGTCAATTTCTTTTCTCAGAATATTTCTCTTTTCAAAAGTTTCTGATAATTCTAGTTCAATTTGTTTTAAATTAGATTTTAATTCCTCATTTTCTTTGTTAATGATAGTTATGTTTTCCTTAGTTTGATTTAAATTAAAGGATAACTCTTGTGCTTTTAAACTTCTTTCTTCATTTTTCAAATAGTTGTATTTTAAAGCGTCATTTCTCTGTTTTTCCAAGTCGATAACGTGTTTTTTTACTTCATCAATCCTTGCTGATGCAATTTCAGTTTTTCTCTCTGCTTCATTTAGACGTGTTCTTGCATCAGATATTTTTTCGTCATACTCTGTTATACCAACCAAGTCTTCGAGAGCTGACATTCTCTCTGATGGTGTTAAGTCACTTATTCTTGTTGCAGTTCCCTGTAATACTATGTTATATCCGCCAGGGGTTATTCCTGCTACTTCTAAAGTTTCTAAAAGCACTTTTCTACTGCTTTTTTTACCGTTTAAATAATATCCACTTTTTCCTTCCTTGTCAATTTTTCTGCCTATGCTTACAGTGTTACGATCTATTGTAAATCCTTTATCAGAATTATCGAAATGTAAGGTCACTTGGGATACTCTGTTTTTATTG
>JABAHP010004894.1_pt4 | contig 19367 bp, 19 predicted proteins | sample 7062081 | NCBI WGS metagenome assembly JABAHP01 (sample SAMN14534357, study PRJNA622989) | marine sediment metagenome | biome: marine biome [ENVO:00000428]; feature: marine pelagic biome [ENVO:01000023]; material: deep marine sediment [ENVO:00002113] | place: India: Gulf of Kutch | collected...
TAATTTTTACTGATTTGTTCTCTTTTATAATTACATAACAATAAAGATTAATTGAAATAGGTTAATATTGGATTTATTCCTCCTAATGAATGACTCAATTAAAATAGGAGGTGATAAAGGCTGAAAGAAAAATCAGACAGAATGGATCTGATATTAGATTATTATCAAGATTGGGATTCTTATAAAAGCCCAGTAATGATGTCATTAGATGCCCCAAATGAGTTTTCTGAAAGTCTTGAAGCGGAAGATGAAAAAAGACTGAAAGCTTTAAGGCAGAAAATGAATAAAAGGCTGGGTTAAAAATTTCAGTAAGATTAAATAAATATTAAACTTTTTTTTTAAAATTTTTTAATTTAATAATGATTTTATTCTATCTATTGCTTCAATTAACCTTTTCTCTGGTTGAGTCAAAGCAAACCTTACAAAACCTTCTCCATATTGACCAAATCCTATTCCTGGGGTGACAATTACACCTTTATCAATCAGCTTTTTTACAAAATCCATACAATTAATATTATTATATTTTTCAGGGATTTGAGTCCATACATAAAATGTTGCTTTAGGTATGTCGGTTATCCACCCAATTTCATTTAATCCTTTAACTAGGATATCTCTTCGCTTTTGGTATATCTTAATTGCATTTAATACTATATCTGGCTTTTTTTTTGAAGTAAATTCATTTAATCCTTTTATAACAGCTTTTTGAATAAATTTAGGGCAACCAGAATCAATTTGAGATTTGATTTTTCGTAAACCTTTAACGATATCTTTATTACCCGCAACCCATCCACACCTAAATCCTGTCATATTAAACATTTTGGATGCACTATTAATTTCAATATGGTTGGGCTCTATTTCTAATATTGAAGGGGCTATATAATCTNNTAAACTCGGAATATGGATTATCATGAACTATTATAAAATTATAATCTTCAGCATAATCTATAACTTTTTTAAGAAAATCTTGATGTATTGTTGCTCCTGTTGGATTATTAGGATAATTTAAATACATCAATTTTGCTTTTCTAAGAATATTTGAACTAATAGCTTCTAAATCAGGTAAAAACTGATTTTCCTTTAATAAAGGCAGTAAATGTGGTTCAGCATCGCATAATTTTGTTGCTCCATTCTCATAAACTGGATATCCTGGATTAGGGCAAAGAACAATATCTCCCGGGTTTACAAATGCCCTAGCAATATTAGCTACTCCCTCCTTCCCTCCAATCACATTCGAAATTTCATTATCTGGATTTAAATTTATGTTAAACCTAACTTTATACCATCTTGCTAAAGCTTCCCTAAAATCTTCCTCGCCCATACTAGCAGGATATCTTTGATTCTCCTTAAATCTAACCTGTTTTACGAGTTCATTTACAATAAGTTCAGGAGTAGGTAGATCTGGGTCTCCAATCCCAAGTGGAATCAAATCGATACCTTTCTTTCTTTTTTCTGATACCAATTGCTCAATTTCTACAAAAATGTAGGTTGGCAGTCTTTTAATTCTTTCAGAATATTCTAATTTGATTTCAAACACCCTTCTCTTAAAAATTACTTTAGAAATATGTGAATTTAAACACAATAAAATGATAAAAATTTTTCGAAAAGTAAGATTAATGCTACTAGAAAAGTAAGATAAATAAATAAAAAAAAAGAATTATTATAAATTTCTCTTACGAGTTTCTTTCGAAGTCTATTTCATAATCTTTAGGATCTAATGTAAAAAAGGGAATTAAACCTATATTCATAATTATTGCCATAGTTAAGAAAATAATAGCGTAAATCATGAATGCTTCCAATCCTGCTAAAATTCCAATTAATATACTCGTTAGTTGAAGACCAATAGTTGATCCCAAATTTGTAAATGAATTGCATGTAGCATAATAAGTACTATCCATTTCAGGGTATTGTTGTGATTCTTGACCTATAACGGCAGAAAAAGCAGAATTTCTCCAACCCGCAGAAGATCCTAGAAGTAAGGAAAATACCATTAATACTGGCCATGGTATTGGTATCATGAACAACAAGAAAGAGCCTCCTGTCAAAATAAATGAAGTATAAACAGCGCGTTTTCTAGATTGTAAATCTGCTATTCTTCCTCCAATAATAGCCCCAATAATCACCCCTAATCCAATAATAAATGCAACCAAAGCTTGCGGAGCATATAAATCTGGTCGTGTAGGATCACCAATAAGATCCATCGACGCGCCGGAGGCAGTGACTAAACCCCATTGAATAAGGATAAAAAGAGGTACAAGTACAAAAACAATACCATCACAGAATGCATTGAATATCGAGAATGCGTATACTTTCCAATTCTTTCTTTTTCCAAAAATGACTTTAAGATTATCTGCAGCATTTATTTCTATATGTGTTACAGATTCTTTAACCAGTAATGTAGTAAATGAAAAAACCATCATTGCGACACCTAGTCCTATAAAGACCATTTGTACGATTCCTCCTGTCAATAAGATAAGAATTACTAAAAGTGGACCACCAGCGATAATGCCTACAGATCTTAATCCCCAACAAATTCCTTGAACTCTTCCAAGCCTTTCTTTAGGATATAAATCTAAAATTAATCCATCAATAGCAGTATCACCCATGGCAACTCCTATTACTATTAAAACGCCTAAAATTGTTACTAATGTCATAGCATTACTTGCATTTAATAAAAATGGAAATAATATCCAAATTAACCCTGAAAGAATTGATGGTCCTATTATCCAAGGTTTTCTTCTCCCTAATTTCTTAAAACCAAATTTGTCTGAGAGAATTCCATATATAAATTTCACACCAAAAGGAAGTAGTACTATTGACATAAGTGACGCTACTTCACCAGCATCTACGCTTCCTATTATTTGCAATAAATAAATAGGTATAATTGTTGTAAACATCGATTGATTGATTCCTTGAACAAAATAGTTAAGTGAAAATATACCAATATACGATTTTTTTAATTCTACCCCACTTACTCCCATACTAATAACCTAAACTATTCTATATTTTTTTAAAATTATAATTTAAAAAGTAATTTGTTTTTATAATTAATAATATTAATGTATTTTAGTGGTGTAAAACTGAAATCTTCACCCCCAAAAAAGTATCTCTAATACTAATAATAAGAGTGAAAAAAACTAAAATTAATATTTTATATTGGAAAGTCTCTCCGTATTTGGAGCTCGCGCTTATAGTAAAGAATTTGGCCTTTAATAAACCTAAGTGGTTGTGGTTGTATAACATGTTCATATTTTTGTAGATGATCTTCCAAAAGATTTATGGCAAGTTCTAATTTATTAATTCTCTTTTGAGTTTGACTCATCATAACTTTATCTTACCTCTAACCCTTAAATTTATATTAATAGAGACTTAAGAATCTTCAATTAAAAAATTTTTAGGGTGTTGAGAATTTATGGATTTTTACCATGATTTTGGACTAGTATTATTAAATCTTCTCATAATATAATTAAATCATGAATTTTTTTATCAATTAAAAACTTTTTAAGGAATTTTTACATTAATGGGCAGTTAAAATGAATAATAATTTTTGGTATAAACTTTCACGTGTAATTGTAAAAGCCGGAAATATGCCATTTCCAATAACTGATACTCTAATCGAATTATTACAGAACATTGTTTCTGAGGAAGAAGCCAAATTTATAATTAGAATATACAATAGAAAGCCTAACATGAATCTGGATGAAATTAAAAATAAAACAGATTTAGATGACACCTCTTTGATGAAAATATTGGATGATCTACAAATCAAAGGAGTGATAGTAGGTACAGAAAGCAAAAGTACAGGAATTATTGTTTATCGGTTACAACCTCCATTTCCGGGATTGTTTGAGTTTCAGTTAATGCGTCCGAAGGAGGGGGAACATGAAAAAAAGTTAGCCCAATTATTTAATAAATTATTTGGAGAAATGGGACAATTAACATCCCAAAACTATGAATCTTTAATTCCTCAGTATAAGAATTTTCCTCCCGTAGATCATGTAATACCCGTTGAGAAGGAAGTGGATTCGGGGACAGATATAATTTTATCAAGGGAAGATGTGAAAAAGCTTATTGATAAATATGATGATATTGCTTTAGCTCTTTGTTATTGTCGTCATGAAAAAGACTTAATTGAAGAACCTTGTAAGATAGATGCTCCAAGAAGAAATTGTTTTCTTTTTGGAAAAACAGCAAAATTTTGTATTGAAAAAGATTTTGCTGAACCAGTAACAAAAGATGAGGCTATAAAGGTTTTACGAGAAGCAGAAGATGCGGGGTTAATACATAAAGCATTTCATATACATCAAGACCCAGAGAGAGATTTAGAGGCCCTCTGTAATTGCTGTAATTGTTGTTGTGGGGTATTTCAGTTATTTAACCGAGGAGTAATGCCATTTTATACAGTATCTAATTATCTGGCTGTAGTTAATGAAGATACCTGTATTGGGTGTGGGATTTGTGAGGAAAAGTGTCCAATGCAAACCATCAATGTAGGAGATGGTATAGCAGTTGTAAATGAAGATAAATGTATCGGTTGTGGTGTGTGTGCTCATCATTGCCCTGAAGAGGCTATAAATCTGAAAAGATTTGAATCTAGAGATGTTTTTATCCCACCAAAAAAAATTGAAGTTGAATAATTGAGGATCCCATAATTGGTTGTTCAAGTAACCTACTACTGTAATAATGAAATTTTGGAATGGCAATGGGCATCCGATAATGAGTTGATGCCTTATCCTTATTTTACATCTTGTTATTTAGTGGACGGGCTTCTAATTGATTCTAGTGCCCCTGGGGGAGAGAATGATCTTCGAAAATTTGTTAATTCGCTCAATCATGATGATATGATTGATAAATGTTTTATTACACACAGCCATGAGGATCATGCAGGAAATGCCCACTTATTAAGTACTGAATTCGAAATTCCAATATATACAAGTAAAAAAGCAATAAATCTGTTAAAAAAGGGTAATACTTATCCAGAATATCGTCAAATGGCGTGGGGTCCGAAACTATTACCAGTTAACGCTAAAATAATTGATGTACCAATAATAACTAAGTCAAAAAAATATAAGTTTGAATTGTTCCCTATGAATGGACATGCTCCAGACTTAGTTACCTTAATTGAAAAGAAGCAACAATGGGCATTTGTAGCTGATGCAGTACAACCTAAATATAAGATGATTTTTGGGAGAAATAGCGATATCCAAGAAGACATATCCTTAATATATCAATCTCTTTCTGAATTATATGAATTTACAGAAAATATGGAAAAGTTGCTAATCTTTTCTGCAGGGAACGGTGTACTACATGGGAGAGAAATCATAAAAGAAAAGATGGAGGAGATTGAAAATTTATACCATAGAGTTCATCAGGAGCATATTAAACTTCAGAAAGAAGGATTTAAAGAAGACAGATTAATAAAAAAAATAGTTAAAAACATTTTTAAAAGAGAAAGTATCATAGGGAAATTAACTCAGGGCGACCTTTCTAGAGAAAATCTGATTCTATCCTTACTAAAATGGGAAAAAAAAAGTATTTAAAATATATTATAGGTGTCTGGGAACATCAATCTCTAGATCTGATATTGGATAAGAGTAACATGGATGGAAGTAGTTAAACTTCTTATCAGCAGCTTTTCTCCAATCACTTATTGGACTAATATATATATCTCCTGAGATGAGAAGAGAGCGACAAAATCCACATTCGCCAGATCGACATTTTGATGGAGGTGCAAGATTTGCTCTTTCCATCGCAACAAGAACTGACTCAGTAGCCATTGCAGGGATTTCTTGTGTTTCTTTTCCAATTTGGACTTTTATTTTAAATGTCTTTTCAGCTAATTCTTTTGGATATCCCACGTAATTAATTATATCTTTGATTTCACCAAATGCTTCTCTTCTAATTCTTTTTTGAGTTATATCAAATTTCTTTAGTTCATTTTCTACAAACTCATACATTATCTGTGGACCACATATGAAGAAAGTACTACTTTCTACATCACAATGTTTTTGAATTATATCCGCTGTAATAAAACCCGTTTCACATCCTTCTAAAGAAACAACTTCACAACTCAATACGTGGACAACTTCTAATTTATCAGCGTGTTCTTTCTCAAGTTTTTTAAATTCATCATAAAAGATAATATCATCTTCTTCGCTACTGCCGTATAAGACCGTTAATTTAGCATCAATTTTACCATTTATTATTGATTTAGCGATTGATCGAAAGGGTGTTATGCCAGAACCTCCTGCAATACCTATAATATTCTTTAGATCTCGCAGAGGCTCAAAATAAAAGAATCCTTCGGGGCCAGAACTTACAACTTCTGTACCAACTTTCCAATTATCCCAAATGTAATCTGTTAAAAATCCATGTTCTTCTTTCCGTACAGTTATTTCGTAAAATCCATTTTGAACATCTTCAGGTGAAGATGCAATTGAATAAGGTCGTGTGATTTCTACTCCATTTACTTCTACTTTTAGACTTAAATATTGACCCGCTCTGAAAAAAGCTAAACTTTTTGTAATTGAATCGGGATCTGGTACCAATTTAAAAGTTTTTGCTGATTTTGTTTCATCTCTTATTTCGTTTATAATCAGATATTGTTTTTCTGGATGTAGTGCTCTAGCAAGGTCATTTATAGGATCTGCTATTATAGGCTCGTTAGAGGCGTTTTCTATTCTTTTCTTTCTATTAGGTACCAATTTCATAAAGCTATACAAATCTTTTGTATTACTCTTTACCGTAATACTAAATTTTTCTTTATCTTCCGTCATTTTGAACCCTCACCTTTACTGTTAATTCATTTAATGTCAACAACGCTGCAATTTCACCGTCTTTTAAAGCACTGCTATATCCATGACATCGTCTTCCAAAGCCTCCCGCGAATTCTAAACCTTTTATATAGTTATGGTCCCCCATCATCATTAATCGAGGTACTAAAGAATCCCATGACTCTGGTTCATATCCATATATAATTCCATTATAAGTTCTAGTGTACCTTGCGAACGTTTCAGGTGTAGCTACTTCAATTTCCTCAATATGTTCTCTGATAGAAATACCTAATGCTTTTTCAAAATCGGTTATAAGCCCGTTAGCAATTTTATTTTTTGTTTCTACATATTCTTCAGGTTTCACATCCTTCCAAGCCTCGGGTTTAAATAGTGTAGTAATGTATAAGATTGAAGTTCCTGGAGGAGAACAATCTGGGATGGCTGCATTTAAACAGACAGTTGCTTGGCCTTTTGGTATTCCGAGTTCATTCCATTGATCATAAAGATTAGAAGTATCCATATCATCCATAATGAAATAACTATACTCATTTATTCCTAATTCTTCAGCAGATACGTCAAGTCCTAAATAAACTACAAATGCTGAGAGGCCATGAATTCTTGAGTTTACTTCTTTATATGCAATTTCTGGGACTTCAGATTTAGGATGTATTAATTTGTTATAGACTAAAGTTTGTGAAGCATTAGAAATTATATGGTTTGTTTTGATTTTATCCCCATTTGAGGTTTCTACTCCTATAACCTTACCATTTTCCACTAAAATTTTCTCAACCCGAGTATTATACATGATTTCTCCCCCCAATTCTCTAATTCTCTTATCAAGGGCTACAGTAAATTCAGTAGAACGGTATTTTGGAATATAACCCCCTCTCTTTATGTAAGTGTTAATCATGGCAACAAATAGAGTGAAATTTATCCTACTCATTGGGAGTCCAAGATAAGCCCAATACGCATTTAAAATGTCACGTGCTTTCTTAGGAATTCCTAAGGCTTCTTCTACTTCTAATGCGGAATAAGCTGCAGTTTTAAGGAAATTAGAATGTTCCTTAATCAAGACTTTTTCATCTGGATTCCCTCTTGATTTACCAATATATGCGAAGGCAGCGGAAATATCTTGACCAAGTTTAAAAAAATTCTCTACGGATTCTCTACTTCCAGGAACTTGTTTTTCAATCTCATTAAGAAAATTTTCTATTCCAAATGGCATTTTTACATCTAAATCTTTTGTAATAATCCTATAAGCTTCAGGAACTTCTAAAAATTCAGCATCAACTCCAAGTTTATCAAAGAGAACTCTAATGCCTCCAGGATTTGATACTGAGCCAAAATCCGCCATTTCATGCAGAGAAGTCTCGAATTCAAATCTTCCTCTAACAAAACTTGATGCAAAACCACCAGGTAAGTTATGTTGTTCGATTAACAGTACTTTAACGCCTGCTAATGCCAATCTTGCGGCTGCAACTAGCCCACCATTTCCAGCCCCTATGATTACAACTTTATAATCTTCACTTTCTTGCTCATTCATATTTATAACCAAGTTTCCTAATCAAAATTAAGATATGTAATAATAATTTAAGTCGAGTAGAATTTAAGAATTTTAATTATTATCAAGTATTGCTTTTAAAAATAAATTGATAATGAAATTCTCAAATTTATACTAAATTATTTATTATGATTTCAGATATATCTCCGGCATATTCTCCTGTTCTCCTGATACTCTCGATAATATACCCTATAGCTATTGACAATTCTGCGCTATTTGACGTATCAAGAGATATTTTTTCTGTACTTGAAATTAATTCATTAATTTCTTCTATATTTTCATTTGCTAGCAAAATACTTTTTTGAAGCCATGCATCAAGACTTTTATCTAACAAATCTAATGACATCTTACTTGCTATTAAAATGTTTTCAATTAATCCTTTCTCAATTTTCTTGTAATCTATTAGTAACACATTCTTAGCTATTCTTACAGCGTGATCTCCAACCCTTTCAAGAAACCTTGAAATTTGTTGGAAATGATTAGCTTGTTCTAAAGTTAATCCCATTTTTTGGCAGAGAATAATATCTCTTAAAGCTATATGAGACTGACGACCAATTAACCAGTGTAATCTGTCAACATCATTATCTCTTTTTATTACTTCTTCTGCTAATGTTGTATCTCCCGTTTCAAAAGCTTTAATTGCATCTTCATGCATATCATGTACAAGAATATACATTCTTTTTATAGTTTTCTCAAAAGGCATTTCTGTTGGGTTAAGTAAATCTTTAATAACTATGAAATTATTGGATTCTTCCACTACTTCAGGACCGATTGCTATTTGAGTGAAATTATTGATGCAATCTCTAATATAAGGCTCAAATTTCTTGCTAGATTTTATAACGATTTTAGAAAAACCCATAATATATGCGCCAATTAAAATTCGGAAAAAATAATTATTATCTTTAAAATCCTCTACAATTATCTCCTTTGTTTTTATTATCTTTTCAGTATCTATTTGTGGGGTTATTAGTAAATTTCCATCTGGTTGTGAAAGAATTCCTAATGTATCATTTTTTTCGACACCATGTTTATCAATCCATACTTTTGGTAATGAAATAATATAACTTGAACCTCCTGTTTTTTGAACTTTTCTTGTTTCTATATGAAATGGCATGTTTTTATCTCTATTTTTATAATTATATAAAAAGAATAAACAATATATTTAAACTCTAATCTATATATTCTATATATTTTTTTCTTTTTTTACTTATTTTTACCCTTGTTTTTAGAAAAAATACCTATATTAAATATATAGATCAGATTTTAATGATAGATTTTATTGCAGATTCTTATGGATTCATATGAAAAATTACCTGATGCCGAAATTAAAGGTAAGGGGGAATTATCACAAAAATTTTTGGAATTGGGAATAAAAACTTTCAAAGAGGCTTGTAATTATGTGCATAAGGTTGAATATGGATACAACACAAATTATGATGATAAATTTATCTTTTTTNNAAAATTACTAACATAATTAAGGGATAATCTTATGGATTCGTATGAAAAATTACCTGATGCTAAAATTAAAAGCAAAGGAGAAATCTCAAAAAAATTTTTGGAATTAGGAATTAACACTTTCAAAGAAGCCTGTCTATATGTGCATAATATTGAATATGGATACAATACAAATTATGATGACAAATTCATCTTTTTTAAGGAAAAAAAAGGAAGTTGTACATCGAAACATGCAGTTATTGCTGGTCTTGCTGAAGAATTAAATATACCTCTTTCCAAGCATGTTGGAATTTATAAATTCACTGAGGAAATTTCAACAGGTACTAAAGAAATTTTGAAAAAGTATAAAATTCCTTATGTACCAATGATACATTGTTTTTTAGTGTATAGAGATTATCTATTTGATCTGACTGAAGGAAACTGTAATGGAAAAAATATCTCTATAGAGGAATTCATTCATGAAGAGAAGGTGGATCCCTTCATTACCCAGAAAGATGAATATCTACTCTTTAAAAAAGTGATAAAGGAAAAAATTATACCCTCTAATGAAATGGAAGGGATTAAAGAGAGAACCATACTAAAAGCTAGAGAAGAAGCAATTATTCTAATAAAAGAAAACGTAAAAAAGCAAAAAAATTTGAAAATTCACCAATACAAATAGAGATATTTTTGACTGGTTTAAATACCTTTTTCTGAAGTCAATAGCACCATAATGTAATCTGCCACCCCTTCTATTGAATCTGAGATAGCTTCAAGTATATCAAAAATATTACCTACTGTAAAAATGGTGAAAAAGTTTACATCATAGTGGGTTTGCTGGAGGCTTTTTCTAAGTTTTATGTTAAGAAGATCAATCTTATGTTCATGTTGATTTATTTTTCGCGCAATTTCTTTAACATTTTTTCTTTCTTCTACTAAATCCATTACAATTTTATCAAGGAATTCACCACATTCAACTGTAGTTGTCATAATTTGACTAATCAAACTTATAGTTTCCTCACTGCTTTGTTCCCAAAATTTGACTGGTACTGTAGCAATTCTACGAGCAACACCAGTACAGCAGTTTGCTACATCATCCATTCTCTTAACTAAATGAGAAAGATTTTGTCTTATACTAGGATCTAATTCTCCTCTAGAAATATCTTGTTGTATTTTTCTTCTTAATTTATCTGCATCTCTCTCTATAATATCAACATTATGAAAAATATCATGAGATTTTTCAAGGCTTTTTTCAGTTAGAAGTATTTGTAATCCAGTATCTAATTCCCTTACACACTCTTGAACTTTTTGAGCATGCTCTATTGTCTTTTCTAATGCATTTAAAGCAGTTTCCCGTTTCAGATATTCAATTAAAGAACCCATTTTCACCAATTTTTTTTATTCCTTTTATAATGTCTATATAGAATATATAGAAATATATATCTTATTATTATTGACTACTTATTATGAAAGTCCAAACATACTAAGTCCAAAATAGATAAAACCTGCTAATACTGCTGCAATTGGGAATGTTGTAAACCAATAAAGTGCCATTTTGCCTAAACCTTTATAATCAACTTCTTTTTTTTGGGCAAGACTCATACCAATTATACAGAAGACGATAACATGGCTATGGGAAATCGGAAGGGCAAATAATGTAGCAATCATTAATATAATAGCTGAACTTAACTGAATAATAAATCCTTCACTCGGACGCGTATCTATCATATGAGATGCTAGATTTCTGATTACATATCGAGCTGCAAAATAAATACCGAGACAAGAAAATATTGCACATAAAATTGCAAATATAAAATATAATCCACTTGTAATAGAATTATTTTCCCTAAGACCTAGAAGTATCCCTAAAGCTTCTCCTGAATTAGCACCCACCCATATCTCTGCAAATAAGACAGCAATCAATAAAAACCATTTAAAAGTCTTTTCAGACTTTTCAATTTGATTCAGTCCCCTTAAGCGAGATAAAAAAAACTTTGCGCTAATTTTAAAGAGGATATATGTTATTAATAGACCAGATACTGGAGATATAAACCAACTCAAAACAACATCTCTCAATTTTTCATAATTAAATGCTGTACCTAAATCAATACCTCCTTGGGAGATTGCATATACTATAACAACTCCAACAATACTACCGATTAATGAGTGAGTACTGCTAAGAGGAATACCAGCAAAACTACCAATGATCAGCCAAATAATACTACTTATTAATACTGTTAAAAGCATATAATTAGTGTACTGTGATGCCAAACCCTCGCCTAAAAGACTTCTTCCTACTGTTTCTGGGACAAAACCTCCACTAAAAAGTATCATACCACTACCTATCGCAATCCCGCCTAGAATCAATGCTACTTTGAATTTTATCACACCAGCTCCTATTAACGAAGCGAGGGTTTCATCATTAGCACCAATACTAAAGGCTAAACCAATAGCCATAGCTACTAAGACTATAACTAAGATAATAGTTAATTCTTCAGCCATATTTGTTCTTGTCTTTTGGATTTTTAATCAAAAATTAGATATTTTGTTGCAAGAAACTGGATATATTCTGAGAAATTTTTTATATGATCGGCTAGCATCATAATATCTTCGATTACCTCTTTCAAATATATGAATGTACGAGATAAATAATCCATATCATAATTATATAAGCGATTCAACAATTTCCATTCCTCATCTCGCATTTTTCGCCTTTCGTCTTTTATATCTTCACATATATCATGAGATTTACTAAGATCAGAACCAATCGATTTCACAGCTTCTGATAAATTGAGGGAGATACTTTTCAACGATTTCAGAATGCTCATAATTTGAAGTTTGAATTGTTCATCAGGGAATACCGCCTTATAAAGGAGCATTTTATTTGCTAAAAATTCTCCTATGTTTTTTATCTCATTTATTTTATTAAATAGTTTTAATCTATCTGCTTTGGAGAACATCAATTTAGATTTGAAAATTTTGGATTCGAATTTTTTTTTGATTTGAACTTCCGTATTAGTTTCTATCACATAGCTCATATTTTCTCTGAATTTATCAAAATTTTCTTGAACTAGACATTCAATGCCTTCTATGAGTTTTAGATTCTGTTCATTAATATTATCCATAAATAAATGAGTTAAGTCATCAATACTAAGCTTCTTTAATTCTGGATCTTCAGTTCTTTTCATATTCTAGTAAAGCCAATTATATATTCTATATAGTATAATATATTTTCTATTAATTTTCTATATATAATTTAGTTTAATTGTAAATTTATTAATCTCAAAATATTGCCCAGAAGAAATGCAAATTCTTATTCTTTTGCCATTTAGGATAATATCCCAAAAACAATTAAACTTAAAATTAAATGAGAAAAAGTTAAGTAAAAGAAAGATTAAAAATTATATTTATAATTACTAAGAAATATTTTAACCGTTTTATCCTTTAAGTTTTCTTCGCTACCGTCAACATTATAATATAATCAGCTACATCTTCAGCGTTATCACTAACAGCTTCTAAAGAAGAAATACAGTTGTGAATTTCAATAGCACTAAAAGGATTAATATTTAAATTATTAGATACCAGTATTCTATTTATGCCATGACGTAAGTCATCGCATTTATGCTCTAGGATATTAACTTCTTCTCCTAATTGGGTAATTTCTTCTTCTTCAGCGCTTAATAATTTGTTTACCATAATATTTACTTTTTTAACTGCTTCTACTGATATACTTGCCATTTCTGAAAATTTCTTATGAATCTCCTCCTCTAATTTCAAAAAATCAGAGTGATTCATATATATAAAGATTCTAGCTCCGGCATTAGCTGCGTTTGCTATATCGTCAATCCTTTGAGTAAGATGAATCAGGTTTTCTCTTATTGTTGAAGAAATTTCTGCTTTTGAAATCATATTTAAAATATTCCGTCGGATTCCATCTGCTTGATGTTCTAGTTCATCAACACGGAAGAATACTTTTAATGAAAGATCTATATTTTTTTCTTTTAGAAGATAAGAAACCGCTTTTTCATATTCTACAACACATTCTAATACCTTTTGCATATGAATTAATGTCTTATTAATAACACTTTCTTCATTACGTGATTTAAACCACTCAGATAATGAACTCATCTCATGACATACCTCATTTTTTATTTTTTTTTCTCTTTATATTATTCTAGTTTTAATACTTCCTTAATGATTTTATTTCCCGGGTGTTTGAATAGAATCCCTAATTCTTTAGGAAAATAAATTGTTACTTCTGAATTTTCTAGAAAAGTATTATGTACTTCACTAGTTGCTGGAATTGTAACTATAATATTTTTTTCTTGCTCCTTTACATTTATCAGAACCTCAAATCGATAAAAGACACCCATAAACTTACGACGTTTTATAATTCCAAGCATTGCATTTTTTTTTTCTTTTACTCGATTTCCAATTCTTAACTTTATATGGTTTGCTCTTATAACTAATAATATTTTATCTCCATGATCTATATTATTATACTTTTCTTTTGGTAAATAAGAAGCAAACATTTCATCAAATCCAATATTAACAGGCATAGGTAATGAATCTTCATGTATTTTAGCAAAAAATTTATCTCTTCGTTTGGATTTTTTATGGATGTCCCATGTTGGTGAAGTATCTTTTATGCAAACTCCCTCAAAATAATTAATTTCACTCATAAAGTTTGCAACAAAAAGGTTTTTAGGTTTATAATAAATTTCATGAGGATTTCCTATTTGTATGAGCTTTCCTTGATCTATAATAGCAACTCGATCAGCAAGCATCATTGCTTCTTGTTCATCATTTGTTACATGGATTAATGTTAGTCCTAATTGCACTGATTTAGCCATTAATAATAATTCCCTTCTTAAATTCATTCTTAGTCCTGCATCAAGTGCCTTTAGTGGTTCATCTAAAATTAATAACTTAGTTTGTTCTAAATTTAATAGCGCTCGACATAATGCTACACGTTGTTTCATTCCCCCACTTAATTCATCTGGAAAGGCATCATTTCTTCCAGTAAGTAGTGTCATCATTAAAACTTGATCTACGAGTGTTTGTGTTTGATCCTTATCACGAGCATGTACTCTTCCACTATAAGAAATATTTTCAACAATATTCATATGAGGAAATAGAGCATAATTCTCAAACATAAATCCTAAGTTGCGTTCTTCTGAAGTCTGAATTGTTACATCTTTCCCATCAAATAATACCTTTCCTGAATCCGGTTTTAAGAGACCGCCTATAATTTTAAGTAGTGTTGTCTTACCTGCTCCAGTGGGACCAAGAATTACGAAATATTCTTTATCTTTTATTTCTAGAGAAATTTCGTTAAGAGCTTCAAAGTTTCTGAAAGATTTACTGATGTTTTTTAATTCTATGTGTACCATGCATCATTCACCATTTTTATGACAAAGACAATTCTTTGAGAAGATTTTCAGGAGTTTCAAATACATGAATATCATCTTGATGAATCCCTATGATTAATTCTTGTCCTTGAATGAAATTTTCCTCAAAATTCCCAGGCTTTATTGATAAGAATCTATCACCATTATCTAAAATTAAATAAAATCTTTTAGTTGCCCCTATAAATCTAGCGCTTTCAAGAGTAGTATTGAATAATTGCATCTTGGACCAATCATAAGCACTAGTTTCAAAATCATAATCTAATGGAAATAAATAGACATCTTCAAAACGAAAAGCAATCACAATATTATCATCAAGGTTAAATTTAACATTAAAATTATTACACAATATTTTAGGGCCTCCTAACCGTATCCATATCTCCATTTTTTCCTTTTCTACTAATCTTAAAACAAACCCTTGAAGAAAATTTGTTTCTCCTAAAAAATTTGCGACAAATATACTATTTGGATTTTCATATAAATCATAAGGAGTTCCCATCTGCAGAATTTTTCCGGCACGCATAATGATTATTTTATCTGCTATTGTCATTGCTTCCTCTTGATTGTGGGTAACATGTATAGCGGTAAGCCCTAAGTTCTTTATTAAATTTCTTAATTCATGACGAAAAACTTTTGAAACTTTTGGATCTAAAGATCCTAAAGGTTCATCCATGATCAAAATTTTTGCACCTGTAGCAATTGCTCGCGCAATTCCAAGCTTTTGTAAACCAGGATTTCCAAAAATGTTTGGATATTCATCAGCATAGTCTAATAAACCAACTGTGTTTAAGGCTTCTTCAGCTTTTTGTATGGTAAAACTCTCGGGATGACCCCGCATTTCTAAACCGAATGTAACATTTTCCCATACAGTCAGATGATTAAAAATTTCAAAATGTTGAAAGATGAAACCCATATCTCTATCTTCTGGAGGGACACCTTTAACATCTTTTCCATCTATTAAAACTTTCCCTAATGTCGGTTCTTCAAGCCCTGCAATCATTCTAAGTGTTGTTGTTTTACCACATCCAGTTGGTCCGATTAGAAAAACATAGTCTCCATCCTCAATTTTAACTGAAATCTTATCCACAGCAAGAACCTTTCCTTCATTAAACGTTTTTGTAACGTTCTCTAACTCTATCGTTGGCATATAATTACCCCCTCTTTTTTGATACAGCTCTTAGGGCAAAAATTAAAAATGCACTAAAAATTATAACAATTACACTCGCAAAAATTCCTGAGGCGTAAGCATTTGCTTCAACAAAATCAACTATTAATACTGGAACAGTCCGGATACCTCCCATTACAACAATGGTAGCACCCGTTTCTCCTAGTGAACGTGTAAAAGTCATAATACATCCTGCAATAATCCCTTGTTTTATATTAGGTAGCGTAATTTTTCTAAATACAGTCATATTAGATGCCCCTAAAGTACGGGCAGCTTCCTCAACTCCTTTATTTGAAGTTTCTAATACCCCGATAATTGGCCTAACCATATATGGAAAAGTAAAAGCAATATGTACAAATAGGATCATAAAAAAACCAGATTGAAATAATCCCAAACCTGATGGTCCCCAAAACATGAACGTTGCAAATCCTAAAGCTGCTGAAGGGATTGCAATTGGGATATCTAAAATTGTATCTAAAAATGTAATAACTTTTCCCCAATTTCGTTTTGTAATTATAAATGCAAATGGGATTCCAAATATGAGGTTCACAACAACAGCTAAAACTCCAATTTCTAATGAATAAATTAAACTAGTATATAGAAATGCCCATTTATAATCTTGTCCTAAAAACACTTCCCCAACAAAATCTTCTCCTATTATTTCTACTACAATATAAAAAGCTGGAATAAGAATTACAACAAATAGGCTACCTAAAGCTAAAACATCCCGTAGATACCTCAAATTCTTCTTACTTAAAAACCTTTCAAATTTAGGCCAAACCGATTTAACGGAGACTCCGCTTTTTCGAGTTAAAATTTTAATTGAGAATAATAGTAAAATAGATATAGCAATTAATATCCCCGCTAACAATGAAGCAGAAGGTAACTCCAATTGTCTTCTAAAACCTACAATCAGAATTGGGGCAGTTTCTACTAAACCTGAAAGAATAATAGTAGCCCCAGTCTCACCTAGACTTCTTGTGAATGCTAGAATAGCACCAGCTATTAAACCTTCTTTCATTAAAGGAAGAGTTATAGTCCGAAATACTGTGAATCCTGAAGCACCAAGGGTTCGAGCAGCATCTTCATATAATGTAGCAGTTTTTTCTAATACAATCTTCATATTCCGTACAATATAGGGAAAAGTGAAAACAACATGCCCTAATATTATCAAGGTAAATCCAGGTGTAATTCCAGATATACCCCAAAATAACATTATTGAAAATCCTAATGCACTTGTAGGTACTGCCATTGGTAAATCTACCATGGCATCAAGGATTTTCTTCCCTCTAAAATTATACCGTGTTAATATTATTGATATCGGAAAAGCAATTATAATATCAATTCCAACAGCTATTGCAGCAATTGAGAAAGAATTGCCAAGAGCTTTTAATATATTAATCCATTGTAGATTGCCTAAAAGAGGATCATTAAAAACATCCTCATTTATAGCGGGAATATTAAAAAAAATTGTAGAAAAAATGTTAATTATTGGGCCAATAATTACCAAAATAAAAAATAAAATGACGATCGTATCGAGACTTTTCCTGTATATTGGTTTAGAGAAGAATCTATCTAATTTCAGACTAAGAGGTAATTTTAATTCCTCTTCAACATACTCTTCTTTCAAATTTTGTGTCTTTTTAATGACGTTTTTTAACATTTTTTTTAGTATTTCCTTTTAAGCAGTTGCTTTACATAATAACCATAAATCAGGAATTTTTAATAGAACATCACCATCTACAGGAGTATTTAATTCAGGAACATTAAGCTCAAATGCAATTCCATTTGTCTCATAATTAAATACTTCTGGATCTAAGGGAATTAAAGGATTAATTGGTCGAAATCCATATTCAATAGCAGATGTAACCGTCTCATTTCGATTTAAAAAATTAAGGAATTCTTCAGCTACAAATCTTTGCTGAGGACTTATCCAATCTGCATCTAAAATGCAAAATGGATGGTCACTATATAATGTACCTTCCTCTGGATAAACTGCAATGATTTTTCCCCCTGTAGCTGTGCTTGAAATATCTCTGATTAAATTTTCATATAAGAAAGCGATGTTTAAAGCTGTTGGACCCTCATTTTTCATATATCGTGCCAAAAACCCGGTAGATGTGCCATAAACCACAGCACTAGACTCAAATTCTCTTAACCATTGTTGATTATCTAAATCTGTTAGATCAGACATTGTTAAATTTTGTGATGATATACCAGATGAAGCAGATAATGCCATAATTACACTCATAAAACCTGAATTTGATAAACGGGGATCAGTGTGAGCCATTCTAATGTTTACATTTGGATTTAAAGTCAGGTTATGGACATCTTTAAAACCTTTAATATCATAAGTTTGATTAAAAGATTCCCAAGTAGCAATAACTATAGGAGAATATATTATTTTAACTGCAGCGCTAATATTTACTATCGGTATGAGACTTTGAGTTAGATCAGACCATTTAGTGTTTAAGAATGGCATCCAAATAGAGCTTGCGGGACTCCAGATGGTCGGATAAATTTCACCATTGAGAATACTTATTATTGAGTTTGAAGAACCATATGGATGCATATCAATACTTATTGGATCATCAGGGTGAGTATTTTGCCACTCAATCATAAAATTTGAGTGTGCAACTGTCATCCAACTTGCTTTTTCTGAACTATAAATGATTGTAATATGTGTTTTTTGTTCTGTACCCCCTATTATAAGATTTGTAGATACAGTTCCAATCACGAAGCCAATTATAAATAAGAATACTATTTTCAATGTATTATGCTTCTTAACCTTACGTAATTGATTCATAATCTTTAGATATCCAATAAATTATAGGTTATATGAATGATCTAATATATATATCTATAAATGTGAAGATAACTCCACAAGTTATCCCCAATATTAAGGCTAGTAAAATTAGCATTCTTCTCTTCATAAGATCTGTTTCCTAATTTCCTATATATATTAAATTTAAAGGGTAAATCAATATACTATTTGAAATTAAATAGTTGTAAGTTATTTGAATAGTTTT
>JABAHP010006020.1_pt1 | contig 19351 bp, 2 predicted proteins | sample 7062081 | NCBI WGS metagenome assembly JABAHP01 (sample SAMN14534357, study PRJNA622989) | marine sediment metagenome | biome: marine biome [ENVO:00000428]; feature: marine pelagic biome [ENVO:01000023]; material: deep marine sediment [ENVO:00002113] | place: India: Gulf of Kutch | collected...
CATCGCTGGTGTGTCCAACACCGATGGTGTCATCTCCTTCGCTCATAACGATGTTGACTAATGACACATCCGGCGATGCATCACATTCGTCGCTTACGGTCCAGCTCGGTGTAATCTCGACCATCTTATGATTCGGTGGCCACAGCACGGAGGGGGTGACCGTTAACGCAAATTCAGGCGGAGTAGTATCCACAACCGTTATCACAACATCGTTAGGCTCGGAGTCTTCAATACCATTATTAACTACCAATGTAATTACATACTCACCGGGACAACCACTTTCTAAGGTAACAGTCGGCGTAGCCCCGTTAGCGGGACTTTCGACAAAAGGTCCCGTCCAGGTAAACGTTAGCGGATTATCTCCTTCATCGTACGAGCCGGTACCGTCCAACGTGACCTTTGTGCCTTCCTGGGTATTGCATGCACATTCGACAACCTGGTCAGGCCCGGCTTCCGCAAAAGGCCGAGGGCTGAAGTACTCATAAGCCCCCATATCGATTCGGCCGCCGATTACGCGGGGATTGCCGTCCAAATCTGTTTCGTCAGGTTCGAGTATATAATCCGGATCACCAGCATCGATACAGGGTGAACCAAGCAGTAGGTGATAGTCACCCTCAATCCAAACACCGTTCACATCCCAACAACCCTGCTCAACAAAACACGGATCCGTTCCAATGTTGCCGCTTCCGCCTAAATCACCTGTCCAGCCTTCGATACAACAGTAGTTGATGACTGGGTGGTAGCTACCGTAAATTTGTGCTGCTTGGCCCTGTTCTTCCGGATTTGTATTACCCCAAAGGATACAATTGATAAGATTCGCCTCACTTCTCTTGTTATAAATCCCACCTCCAAAGGAGCCGGCCCAGTTGTTGGTTAGTGTGCAGTTCGTCAACATCGGATTGCTGAGAATATTGAAAATCCCACCGCCATTTGAACCTGAGACATTTTCTATGAAGATGCAGTTAACCAATAAAGGAGAGCTTGCATCGTTGGACATCCCTCCTCCATAGTATTGTGCTGAATTTCCAATGAATACACAGTTAATCAGTATTGGATTACTTGCTCCGTTGTACATACCACCGCCTTCGTATTTTCCTGAGTTGAAGAGAAAATTACAATTGGTCGCAGTCGGACTACTATTGGAGTTGCACATTGCGGCGCCAAACCAATATAAAGCATTGCTCGTAACATTGTTGGTAAACGTACAGTTTTTAATTGTCACACTGCTATACTGGTTATACATCCCGCTACTATACGCGGAAGTGATAGTGAAGCCGTCTAGAACTGCTGTTGCGTTCGTCATACTGCTGGTTACAACAAAGAGAGCGTTATCCATGCGGGTAGGTTCGTACCAAGGATTACAAGGATCGAGGACTTCCACGTCGTTTCCATCCAAGTCGCCGCTCAAGATAGTTTCATACAATCCTATATTGCGGGCGTTTGGATCGGGGGCGTTTGCACCGGCATATCCACCGATAATTGCTACACCACTTTTAAGCCGGAAAGTGGCTTCTCGGTCTCCCAGCATAACCCGATGCCCTCGGTCTGGTTTGTAAATACCTTGCGCTACAAAAATCTGGTCGCCATACTGGGCTGCGGCTAATGCGTCCTGCAGATAATTGAAAGCATCGGCCCAAGATGATCCATCATTTGCACCGGTAGCATCGTCATCGACATAAAACATAAGTTCCTGACCAGGCCCCTGGTACTCATATGCGCCCATATCGATTCTACCTCCAACGATACGCGATCTGCCATTCAAGTCCATTTCATTGGGCTCGTCTAAATAATTTGGATCACCGGCATCAATACACGGTGACTCCAATCGTAATTGATAGCAGCCTTCGTACCAAGAGTACTGTTGAAAATACCCAAAAACATTCCAGTAGCCTGGCTGAACAAAGCACGGATCATCATAGATATTGTCGGTTCCATCAAAAACACCAGTCCAGCCCTGGATACAACTGTAGTTTATAATGACAGGTGTTTCGTTTGGATCCAACCTAATTTGTGATAATTCATCGGTGCCATTGCTGTCCCTATTATCCCAGAAAATACAATTGGAAATCATCGGAATATTACTGTCATTGAAATCAGTTATCGACAGACTTTCTATAGGGGTACCAATTTTGATCGAACTTTCTGTAAAATGCGGAACTGACGGAGGTGGAGGTGGAGGCGGTGATGCGGGAGGGCCTGGATATCGCCAGAAGATTGCGCCACCTTCTTCGTGTGCCCGGTTTCCAGTGAAGGTGCAGTTGATTAGTTCTGCGCTACTGTATTCGTTGTACATCGCTCCTCCAATTCCGTACACAGGAGGAGGCTGGGGAGGCCAAGGAGGAATAATAATTGGCCCTCCAGTATATTCAGCTACATTTGCACTGAAGGTGCAGTTTTTCAGTGTAGGGCTGCTCTTTATATTGTACATTCCACCGCCTTTTTCTTCTGACAGATTTCCGCTGAACACACAATTGGTTAATGTCGAATAACTTATAAAGTTGCCCATCCCACCGCCGGTGTCTGCCGAGTTCTCACTAAAGATACAATTGATCAAAGTCATTTTTCTATTGAGCACGTTTGACAAACCGCCGCCGCCGCCAGCTGAATTCTTAATGAAAATGCATTCGGTCAGCATTGTGTTGCTATCTTCTGTGTTGTACAATCCACCTCCGCCTCTACTCGCAGAGTTCTCGCTAAAAATACATTCGTTCAAGGATATGTTGCTGTCCCAAATGTTGAAGATCCCACCGCCCCAATTAGCAGAGTTCTTGTTGAAGGTGCAATTGGTTAGTGTTGAGTTGCACGAATAATTACAAATCCCACCACCGTCTCCCCACATTATGCCGACATAGGACACTGAGTTGCCTGTGAATGTGCAGTTTGTCAAAATTGTGTGACTGGACTCATCGTTGTGGATACCGCCGCCTGAATATGTTGTCGAGTTATCGTTGAAGATGCAGTTCGTCAGAGTCGTGTTGCTATCGCCCCAGTTGCACATCCCACCTCCAATATTCATCGCCGAGTTACCGCTGAAAACGCAGTCTGCCAAAGTTGTGTTACTATCAGTGATACATATTCCTCCACCCGAACTTGCCAAGTTTTTGCTGAAAATGCAGTTAACCAGGATTGGGGTGCTATTTTCGACGAACATTCCACCACCCCCAAGTGCTGTGTTGTCACTTAAAATACAGTCAGTAATCGTCGGGCCCAACAGGTGACCTTCGGATAAAACTTCTGGAGATGGTTGTTCACTATGTGAGCCTGGCGGTGGTGGAGGTGGGCCCAGAATGGTTAAGAAGTCCCACAAGTAACCAGTGGTCTTGCCATTGATATTGAGCTCGTTGATACGCCAGTAGTACTTGGTACCACCAGCCATTGTACCCGGGTCAAATGTCGTGGAAGTCTGATTGCCAACAAACGGTGGAGGTTTGCTGGTCCCGAAGTACACATCATGCGATGTTGCATATGCACCAGCCTTCCAACTCAAAATAGCAGTGGTGCTTGCCATTGAGCCGTCCGGTGGATTCGGATCTGTCGCCCGACCAGGCAAATGCGGCCACGGCATAGAGCAATCCCTGAAATAGATTCCACCACCTTCGTATTGTGCTGTATTACCGGAGACTATGCAGCTCGTGATAGTCGGCCTGCTGGCTTCACAGCAGATACCACCGCCGTTGTCAGCATAGCCGTTTGTTATTGTAAGACCGGCGAGAATAGAATCTGCTTCTTCTCCGGCGTTAAAAAAGAAACCTCGATGTGGTTCTTCTTCAGTCCCATTGCAGTCAATAATCGTGGCGGCAACAATGTTGGGATCGTTTGGATCTTCGCTGCGAACGGTGATTGCTTTGTCGTTAAAACTGATGTCGCGGTTACCGGCGCCTGTATATGTGCCGGGATGTACTATGATAATATCGCTATCGTTTGAATCATCAATGGCTGACTGGATGTTATCGAAATCCGCCGGCCCATCGTCATCGACGGTGATATTCCGGGCCGGTGCTGTAGATACTATTGTGAGAAAAAATACTAAAACTAATAGGAAAACCGATGTTGCAAACAGGTTATTTATATTTGTTTTACACAATTTTGCTCTCCCGAAAAAGGGCCTCGTAGATACATAACTCCTTGCAATATATTACCAAATTGATTGGATTTTGTCCAGAAGTTTTTCATGGGAAAATTCTATTACCCTTACTCCTCAGGAAATAGGCACTGAAAACCCTCTCATGGTATTTCTTAAAGCTTTCTCAAGGTTTTTATACTCGCAGAATAATGAATCTGGTACCAAGAAACATCAATGGCAATCCTCTTTCATAAATCCAGTCTGAAAACTTACTTTCAAGGTAATACATTGCTCAATTCGAAGGCTTTGCCTCTTTTATGATGATTTCATGTTGTTCATAGCGCTACCTTGGCGGTCTGCGGCGTAATGGCTTTGACTTTCTGACGGCGGGCTTGCTTGGCACTTGAGCAACGGATAGCCTCTGGTATCTTTCAGGCACCTCTTGCAGTAGTTCCGTTGCCTTCTCGGCCTCGGGGCTGTCAGGATAGTCTGCAAGTATCTTCCGGCAGCAATCCGCCATAATCCTAAAATCCATTTCAGAGGGATTGTCGCGTTCCGGGCGAGATAAAGCCATCTGATACAAACCTTCCGCCCTTGTCTGCTGCACCCGCGGCGGGGGCTTTAAGTCAACCGGAGCATCTTTCGGCCCCGTTTCCGTTGGCCAAAAAATTATGCCCCCAACAACCAATAAGACTAAGGCCAAAGCCACAACTAATTTTATCCATATTGTTTTCATATCTGTTATTTTCCTTTTTTAATTGGAAATTTGCGTTTCCATTATCGGACACTTGAGAAACATTCGTCTATCTCGGTATAGAAGTTCTAACCCGTAACAGCATAAATGTATGGAAGAAAAATTTGCATTCACAGTTTTTAGATATTAAAGAATCTATCACTTCTGTAATCAGCCATTAGCTTCTACTCTCTATGTTTTTAAGCGATTTAGTTCGTAATACATGTTTTTTTTGGATCGAATCTATGATTGATTGCCTCTTTTTTGTACCAATTCATTTGCATGGCACACGTCAACTTGTGTAAGAGTGTACTATTTCTTCCATCCCTGCTGCTGACCGTACCATTCTTCGAATGTATATGTTTCTATCTCATATCTACCTCTGAATCTGTCCAGTAAATATAACTTACCTGCTTTATTGAAAGTGTGTCTGAAGACAGGATTGTTCAGAAAACACCTTACCTCACAATTGAGCTTGGGATTGCACGGATCGTAAATTACAGGGATGGCGGATCCATTTTCTAAACCTTTGTAGTATTTTTCAGGTCCTTGGGAGCTTCCTACGTATTTCTCAGGTTGGTTTCTATTAGGATTATTTGCATTAAACTCATAAACCACTTCCCAGCCAGCGGGGCTAAGAATCTGATAAAATGCCTTGTTTACTTTACCTTGAGTAATAAGACCCCTTTCCAGAAGCAAAAGTTTACCTTTATCTCTCTTCAGACTTGAATGCATTGGAGTACTCTTTGAAAGAATAAACGCGGAAACAAAACACATTAAACCAATTCCCCACATTGGTAAAACAACAAACAGATATCGTAATAATGGAGTATTAAATTTGCTTTCAGGAGAAAAGTGAAAAATGATTTTTGCAATTTTTGTAGAAAAAAGTATAGACAACAATCCTAAAATAAAAAGTACTATTGAATTGGTATTCATTATACCGATCCTACCTTACAAAGACTCCAAACTTAATCTTACTCATCATTAGTCGAGGACTCCACTAATCCACATTACTGTTCCCCAAGTAAAAAGGACCGCTTCCCATTGTAACAAATTTTGTACCTCATAAATCTGTCTCTCTAATACATCGTTCTCATACGATTCATAGAAATTACTAAATGAGTAATCTCCCACGGCGGTACCGAGAATATGATAATGGTATTCCAAAGGAAGTGAGAAAGAATACCCAAACGTCACTTCTGCCCCCCAGTAATTTCTGCCAAATAAGAAGTCTATTCCTGCACTCATAAAACCAATGCTCACAGAGCCACCATATTGAGACCCTATTCCAGATAAATCATAGACTGAAGGTGCGCTTGTCATACCGAATGTTGTTGCCTCACCTACACTAGGTACACCCACACCTATTCCAAAGCTTCTTATAAGTTCATGGTTTCCATATTCATCAATCACGAAACCAATTGCACCAGTAAGACTTCCACCAAAAGAAGCCAGTCCCTGAACCATGCAATGGAAAGTCCACAAACCCCATGGATCTATTTTATTCAACGGATCATTTCCACAATAGAGATATGTGTGAAGCGTAATCGGATTTTCGATTTTACCAAAGATGAGATCGCGGGCAGTGAATCGTGCGATGTGCGGATCGTACTGGCGTGCCCGGAGATAATACTGGTCTATCTCGGAATCGAAGTACTGACCGGTGAACATAAACGGATTGGAGATAGTTTCTTCTTTCTCGGCCTCGAAAAGCTCGCCAAGCTCGCCGAAGGGATCATATGTGTAACGGTTTTTCACGTTGCCTGAGGTGTCTATTACTTGCCGGACGCTGCCGAGCCGGTCGTGCAGGTAGAAGTACCTGTTTGCTGTGTGGTCGCCGGTGTGCTGGGCGATTATCTGGCTGTTAGCGTAAATATAAGTCTTCACGATACCCCCGCTGTTATTTAACTCCATTAATATTACCGGTAAATCGCCCGCAATGTCAACTATATATTTACGCTCTTCTGATATGTTTTTCTTGAAAATGCGATTGCCATCGGGATCATACCTTACAGACATGACAAAAGTCTCGTCTTGCTCCTCGACCTTGCGCAGCTTGTCGTCCCAATTATAGGTGAAGTTTAGGCCGTTATTCAGGGTAGTAGTGTCTATATTGCCGTGTTTGTCCCAAGTGAGTGTGAAACTCTCACCGCCTTCGGCCTTGGTCCCATTCATAATCTCACCGGTATAATCAAACTCTGTTTTGGGTATGTCTGTTGTCCTGTCCTTTAGATTGCCGTTTTTGTAATAGGTATAGTCGGCATCCCACCATGGACTGCCGTCCTTGGTTATGTCGGCTTCTGTTAACTGTGAACGCATATCGTAGGTGTAATCGAGATTGTATGTTACGGTGGTGTTATCGGTTTTTGTCAGCACCTCCTGGGCATCAACGAGCCTTCCCAAGCCATCTATATCAGGGGGGCTGGTGCCGGTAGCATTAAAAGTGAAGGTTCGTCCACCCGTAGTAGAGAAGCTTGTCAGGAAATTGTCTGGATTGTAGGTGTAGTCGATATCAACCGTGCTCTCGGCGGTCCCATCCTTGGAATAGCTAATCTTATCTCTATTTCCGTTATTGTCATATTCCAATTGAGCGATTAAGTCATCGGTGCCAAGTCTCGGCTCATACACCGCATTTAGCCGCAAAGCGTAGTCATAGTCATACACCACCCAGTAGATAGGATCCTGCTGGCCCGGCTTGTATACCGCGATGTCTTCCTTTTGGCCGTCTGCACGATAAGTATAGTACAGTTCGTAATCGTACTGGTCGGTGACCTTGACAACCCGCCCGAGCACATCATAGTCATATTTTATCTGGCTGCTGCCGCCAATGTTGTCGTCTGTGATTCGGTTGTCTGTAACCTTTGTTCTCCGGCCGAAGCCGTCATATTCATAAGTAACTTTGCCAGGTGTGGGTAGATCGGGGTAAGTAACTTCCTTCAGGCGGCCGTAATTGTCATAAGTAAAGTCAATCCAATCGTAACCGACCGGATTAAAGACCCGTTTCCTCATCAATGACCCATCTCCGTTATATTGCATATCCTGAAACTTCCCTGAGGGATAGGTGACCTTGGACACTTTGCCCAGGACATTGGAGAGGATTTCCGTTTTTTCCGTACCAACGGGATGATTTATAGTTATCTTGTATTCCTCTCCGGCTTCATCAGGGTCCTCGTAGTCGAAAGTGGTCACAGCTTTATCGGGATTTTCTCCTTCAGGATCTTCGAGGAATTCCTCGACCTTCTCCAGCCGCCGCCGGTTGTCGTAGTCGAACGTTTTATGAGCCAAGGCAGTTGTACCATCATAATCATAAGACGTTACAGCAGTGATATCGTTATTGCCATTATAGTTGATTTGTTTCTTACGAGTTGGCTGAGTCACCGAGTCCGTCGCGAAATATTCGGTTGTGTTACGGTTGGCGTTATCGTAGTCGAAGTAAATATAATTTTCGCAGGGATCGATTATATGGTCCAGGTTGCCGGCATCATCATATGAATACTGCGTCACAAGATTGAGGTACCCTTCTCCTCCCTTATCGACAGTGAGCTTGGTCATCCTGCCAAGGATATCATATTCGTAATCGATAAGCTTTTCGATAATTGCATGTTCACCATGCAGGTCTTCGAACTTCTTCTGTCCGGTGTCATAATAATGATTAACTTTTGCTCTTTTTACTGAGAAGTCATAGTCCAAAGAAGTCTCATAGAATTGCCTTTCCATATCGTCATACCAGAATAAGGTCCACCACTCCCGGTCTGTAATCCCATCATGTATGAGTTCTGTGCCTTTGTTGCCCCGGCTGTCGTAAGAATATTCTACGAAGCTATCATCGAAGTCTCCACTAGACTCATAAGTGACTTTCTTGAGTAAGTTGCCTGAGTTGTATTCCAGGGCGATTGAATCGCGGGTCGTCAGGACCGGTTCAGCTCCCGGGGAACCGGCCAATACTTCTTGCTGTTGGAAGGTCCGGTTGCCCACCGCATCGTAGCCGTACCTGATTCTGGAAAGCAATTTGATATCTGTATTCGTATCTACATAAGTACTCGGTACAAAGGCGTTGTCAGGTAGCTTCATTGCCCGCGGATCCTCATAGACTTCCACAATCCCAATTCTGCCGAAATCGTCATAATAGTTTCGTGTAACACGGCCACTGTAATCAGCCTCTAGTTCAAGTTGTCCTATAACATTATGGTAGAAACGCTTCACAGGATCTTCTGAACCATCAGGGCCAATTTTTTCAAAGGTCTTGTAGCCATAATCGTCGTACTTGTATAGGGTCCTGTTTCCTTCGGGATCAATCTTTTCCTTAATCAGACCGAAACCACTGCCGAACCTTCCGATAAGCACGGGTCCGCCATGTTGTGTAGAGCCACCCATGTTTAAAGGTTCGTAATATTTGTATGTTGTTTCGACATATTCATCAGGATCTTCACTTTGGTCGGTCAGTACTTTTTGTCTAACAAGATATTTTCCTGAATTGCCGTATTCGCTTGGAACCCCATCTTTATCACCATACACATAAATCGTCTCGACCTTGCTGTTATCAAGATCACTCAGGTCCTGATATGTCGTTTTCTTGTGTACGAGTATAGGATAGTCTAAGTTATACTCTAAATCGGTACGTGCGCAGAGTGTCTCAGTTACACCGTCTTTTTCATAGACATATTGCTTTTCCAACTGCCAGTAGTCATTTTTATCATCAGAGTAGTCATATTTGGTCTTCCTCGTTTTACCATCAAAATATTCAAATTTCTCATCAGGCTTAGTAGCTGGATTAAGATTCTCTCCTGTACCATATGTTAGCTCCAGATCGACAGCCCCTGTGCCATCCCCCGTTTGAGTTTCATGACTCATTGCTCTGCCTTCCGGCCCGATCTTTGTTCTCATAATTTTGGTAGGAGTAAAGTTGTACACTATCAGGTTTACACTAGGTTCTTCTTCAGGTTCGAAATCATAAATGAAGTGCTTAGGCCAGGGATAAAGCTCTGAGTCTTCAGAATCCACGAAGTCCTCGCGGTGTTCAAGTCTGCCGTCATCGCTATAAGTAGCCGTTGTGACCAGCTTCCCATTACGACAAATTGATCTCAAGTTCATATTACTTTTATAAAAATACTCAGCCAAAACGTAATCCTTGTCACTCCATATATCACGGGGACCGGCACCTTTACCCTCTGCCGATATCGTAAAGACCCATCCTATGTCATAGAGATCCCAGTCATAATTAATGGTACGATAGACGTTACCATCATATTTCAACTTGGCGCTGATATAATAGTCATATTCGCCAGGTTCAAACTCTATCGCGATGGTCTTATCGTCCCCTCTCTTATAGCCGACCTTTGTAACTACTATCGGTTTGACCTCCCCAAATCCCTCGATAACTTCCTCCTTCTTCCATTCGACGTCGAGTTGATTGCCAAATCTATCTTCAACTGAACTAACCCCACCGACAACTTTCCACATGAAGCCTTCTTCACCCTCTGAAGGATCTATTCTAATCCACGGCATTGGGTCATTATGTCCGTCATAATCGGTATCATAAAAACTCTCAAAATATTTTGCGTTATCGAATCTTACGATCGTACCGTCACTCAACCTCAGCTCATAGTATATAGAGAGAATCCAAAAACCTGGTACATCCTCAATACGATACCACAATGGTTTACGCGTCACCACATCGCCTGGGCTGAGTTCTGGCTCTACCGGATAATAAGTTGCTGTAGTTGCTTGCTCAGATTCTTCTTTGTGCGTAAACACCCGCGTCGAGCCGTCCGGATAGGTCACCTGGATCTGTCCAAATGGAAGGCAATCGCCATCATCTATTTGATAGAAAAATCCCGATTCCTCATTCCAAGCAGCATTCTGGTAAGTCGTAACCTCAGATATGGTCATTTGAAAGTTGTGGGTCCAGCCATTCGGAAACGGCTTTTTTGAAAATCGTCGATTATTATTGAAGGTGCGCTTTAATTCAAACGGAAACTGTCCCGGCCAGGGTACCGAAATATCCACTTCTTCAAAAGACAAACTCGGAGCCACTTTGTTGTTCGACACTCGAAAATCTTCATACAAGCAGTCAGCGGCATAAAGAAGATTCCACCGTGGATCATCATGTTCATAATTTTCATCTGCTGTGTACTTATCCCAAAAAAGAATGAGCAAGAGGTTATAATGCCCCCCTGAAAGAGATGACAAATTCCAGGTACCCATAGTATCACCTTCCTCTACTATATCATAACCGGAACATATACGGATGTAATCGGCTCCATTAGTGGGATCAAGAGGTGGCCAGACATTATTCGGGAAGAAGCAAACTTCATACTTACCCAATTGAGAGCACATTATATAGCCTGTAATGGGTACTTCCCCTGTGTAGGTTTTCTGGCCGAAGCCTTTGGGACTGTCTATGTAGCAGTTCGACCAAAATTTGGTGTCCAGACCAGCGAGAATTCCTACATCCCGACTTAAAGACATTCTATCGACACAGAAAGAGTTTTCAGAGAGTGGGCTATTATAAAATGCTACTTCAGTTAAAAATTTATGGTTGTAGGCAAGGAATGCTTTACCAGATCCGGGGAATCTCTTCCCGAAGTAATATTGCTCCAGTGGATCTTGTTTTCGGAGTCCTTCATCTTCCCAATGAACAGTGTAATGGTCATGAGGCCAACCATCGAAATCAAGCGTAAAAGATAGAATACCCCAACCACCTGTCCAGTCCACATCCCAATCCCAGTCCACTTCCAATTTTGTTACTTTGTTTACCGTATCCCAACTTTGTACTTCTACTTTATCTTCCAAGAATCCTATACAGGCAATTATATCTTCTCCGTTTAAAACATGTACGTACATCCCAACTTGCGGGATTAATCTAACGCTCAGCATTCTATAATTCGTTTGATAGGGGTCCGGAATATACTCATCATTAAAGATTTTACCAACTCTCGCGCCCGGTTCAAGCTGGAGGTAATTTATCTTTAGCCAGTAAGGATCTCCTTCGGTAGGTGTTACCTCCATAGTTTCGTAGTTTATCCATGCAGAGCCTTCATATACTTTCCAGCCGTTCTGATAATGGACACTCTTAAGAGTTTCGTATTTCTGGCATGGCTCGAAAGACGTTACGTATGGAAGATCATGTGCATAAAATCCACACTCTGGGACATCCTCATCCTCTAATGGGTCCATTCCGTAAGTAACCTCCCAATAATCATTCCTGTTGTCATTGTCAGTATCGACATTTTGCGGATTCGTGCCGTAGTAGTATTCCCCAATGTTAATTAGGTTATCATCATCTTCATCATTGACAGGATCAAGATCCCCGTATATACTCTCCCACGCATCTGGAATACCATCGTTGTCGTTATCGGCGCCTTTTGTCGTAGCGTCTGCTGTGTTACCATAAGCCCCCATATTAATCCTGCCGTTTGGATAGTCCGGCTCATTGCTGTAGTCCGAAGCGGGATTGCCCATATCAATGCAGGGTGAATAGGATTCTAAGTGGTAAACATCATTAACCGGATCCTTAAAGTAAGGTGCGCATGGGATATTGCCAATGCCCTCATCTGGCTTATCTTCGCAATAACCATCATCATAGTAGCAATAATTCTTCGGGAAGAGCAATCCTCCATCAACGGCAGAGTAGGTTACAGTACAATGACTACCGCCTTCTGCGTCGATATAATTGAAGATTTCGTCGCCAAGCCAGTACAAAGATATATCATCCCAGAGAATGCAGTTCATTATTGTCACAGAAGAGTTCTCATTGAACAGGGCACCGCCAAAGTCAGCCCAATTGTTGGAAAAAGTGCAGTTTATTATTTTCAGAGCCGCCGTGCAATTCAGATTATGCATACCACCACCTAAATTGTGCATACTATTCCAATAACCAAAGTATCCACCGTTGTAGACGAAGAGACAATTAGTCACCTCTGGAGAACTCTCATAGTTAAACATTCCTGCACCGGAATCAAATGCTGTATTTTCATAAAAGGTACAATTACGAACTTGTGGTGAGCACGCCTTGTTGTCTTCCAGTATTCCGACATTGGCTATGCCACCGCCAAAGACAGCGTAATTCTCCTTAAAGATGCAGTTTTCAACGATGGGTGAAACTCCAAAGTTATACATACCACCACCACTTTGATCACTTAGAAAGGAACCATCGGCGCTCCCGTCTTTGATGATGAAGCCATCCAGAACAGCATTATCAGCTCCGGTAACAACATGGTAAACCTTGGTTCCACCGAGATCTCCACTCAAATAAGTCTCGTTGTTCTTCCAGTCACGATCATCTCGGTCCGTTTCGGTGACTAGGCCAGCAAAACCTCCGTATAATGCAACACCTTCGATTAACTGGAATGTTGCTTTCGGACCGCCAATACTACTGTCGGGCGCGTAGGTTCCTGCAGCAACCCAGATCTCATCACCACTTACAGCAACATCAAAGGCATCCTGTAAGTATTTAAAGGCAGACGCCCATGATTTGCCGTTTCCTCCCTCGTCAGCACTGGCCTTAACATACCATGGTGCCGGATATTCATATGCTCCCATGTCCGTTTTAACCACATTATCATGATTGCCGTCACGGCTCCGTGCTCCATCGGTAATATCGACTGTGATATCTTCTGCGGCATCGTTATCGCCAGCATCTATACAAGGGCTGTTGTAGCTCAGGGCCAAGCCGTCATCTACAGTACCGAAGATACCATCCGGACCGAGAACATCGCAGCCGTCCGCGAACTCGGGATCGTCATCTATATTTCCTTCGCCATACCACCAGTAGTCGTTCTGTACACAACAATAAGTAACAGTTGGATAGGAGGATATCTCATGTGTCTCATAGGGCGTATCACCCCAGAGAATGCAGTTGGTTACCTCTATATCGCTCCAGTAGTTGCATATCGCGCCGCCCGCGTCATCAGCAGAATTTCCGTTGAAAGTGCAATTGGTCACTTTCAAGGTGCCGTATGGGTAGTCACAATAGTAGTTGTACATTCCCCCACCCTGATCGGCCTCGTTTCCACTGAACACGCAGTTGATTAAGGTCGTGCCGTTGCAGTAGTTATACATCCCGCCGCCCTGGCCAGAACCCACCTCTTCGGCCGAGTTTCCAATGAATAAGCAGTTGGTCAGAGTCGGACTGCTACTGTAGTTGTACATCCCACCACCAGACCATTTTGCCGAGTTGTCACTGAATATACAATTGCTCACCAACGTGTCGACATCGTTGAACATTCCACCGCCGAGAGAGCTGACCGAGTTGTCCTTGAAGGTACAGTTAGTAACTACAGGGCTGCTCATACTCAAATATCCATTGTACATCCCACCACCATACGATTTAGCCGAATTTTCGCTGAAAGTACAGTTTGTAACTGTCGGGCTACATTCCATGTTGTACATCCCACCACCGCGATCGAATGTTGATGAAGAGACATTGGCATTTCCCGCCGTGATAGTAAACCCGTCCAGAACAGTTGACTCATCAATCTCGGGATCATCTGCGGTAACAACATGGTAGCTGTTATCTAACTCAATACCTTCCAGGCCGATATCGCCACTGAGAATAGTTGGATTAAGCTTCCAATCCCTTTCAGATTCCTCCATTTCATGGCCTGCAAATCCACCTAAGAGTCGTACACCTTTTACAAGTTGGAACGTATTTGTTCGGTCACCCCTGTTGACCCCTTTGGCAATAGTTTCAGACTTCACAGCCAAGTCCGGTTTGTAGGTACCCCTTGCGACCCATATACTGTCACCATAAGAGGGATTAGCATACACGAGAGCATCCTGTAAACAGGTAAAAGCATCATCCCACGACGATCCATCTTCGCTGCCTTTGGCATCCCATTTCACACGGTAAATGGGATCTTCTGAGCAACCCATTTCAACACCATCGCCTTTGGGAGACTCAAGAGACAGGCCGTATAAATCTACATCCCCGGTGTAGTCAGCATTTGGGTCGCCCGCATCGATACAGGGGGAATCTGGTAACAGACAGTAGTTATTGCAATCTGCATTAACAAACATGGGATCATTTGTTATATTGCCGATACCATTGGCATCATTAGAGTCTTCAATGCATGAATAAGTAGCATTGCAGTCCGAAAGGTCGTTACCATCATGACCCCACAAGATACAATTGCTTATGTTCGGTTCTGTACCTGAGCCAACATATATCCCGAAGCCATTATTATCTACAATCGTATTGTTTCGGATCATAGCTGCCGAAGTTGCCGAGGTAAAACTTATTCCCGTCTTATTTTTATATATCAAGCTGTTCTTTATCGTAGGAGGTGCCGTAGACGACGAATTGATACCATCTCCGGAGTTTTCACCGATCTTGCAACGCTTTATTGTTGGTGAACCCGAAACACAGGCAACACCAACAGAATTGTTATCTGTGATGAAACAGGTTATTACAGTGGGGCTTGAGGAATTGTCACAATAAATGCCATTTTTGCCGCCGGTCAATGTTAGACCCGTTAGTACCGAACCGGTGTCCTGGCCGGAATCGAATGTGACCACATTCGCGTCGGAGTCGTCGGCATCGATTATTGTGCACTCGACTACATCCCAGTCATTAGGATCGGTGCTTGTCAGCGTTACGTTTACGTCGTTTATATGGATGCTTTCATTGAATGTCCATTCATAAACCACGATCACGTCACCGTTGTTAGCATCATCAATCGCGTCTTGGATACCTTCGCCATCCACGGCACTGTACCAGGTACCCTTCTCCCCCTTTGTAGTATTGTGTACCTCGCAAACCTCGTCAGCTCCCATATCAACCGTTTTGGCTTCGCGCACCTGACCTTCAATATCCGTTTCGTCACTGTAGTTGGGATCTGCGTTCGGATCGCCTGCATTGATACAAGGCGAGGTTCGCTGCAAACGGTAATCATAACCACCCGCATCAATGAATAGCGGATCATTGGAATCACCATTTATATTACCTGTCCCAGCATCGTTGTTTTTGATACAGCTGTACGTAGCACTGCAGTTGTCTAAATCATCGCCGTTATTCCAAAGGATACAATTGCTTATCGTCGGGGCAGTATTCGAATCAACATGTATCCCGTTACTGTCATTGTCCACAATGCTGTTGTTCCGAACTATAGCCGCTGAAGTAGCGGAGCTGAATCCTATCCCATTACTATTACCATATATAAAGTTGTTCTTTATAGTGGGTGGTGTTAAAGAAGATGAATATATGCCATCACCTTCCTCATTTAAACCAATCATGTTGTTTGTGATCTCCGGCGAACCGGATGTGCAGTATATACCATGAGAGTTATTATCCTCAATGACGCACCTGGTTATTGTTGGACTGGACGAATTGCTGCAAGATATGCCGTACTGACCATTGGTAATCATAAGGCCGGTCAACACAGAATTTGCCTCTTCACCTGAATCGAACACAACGACGTTGTTGGCGTTGTTGCCGTCAATTACAGTTGACTCAACAACCCACCAGTCATTCGGGTTAGTACCGGTTAATGTTACTGCCTTAGCACCAAAGTCTATACTCTCATAGTAGGTACCCTGCAAGACCTCAATCACATCACCATCAATGCTCACATCTATCGCAAATTGGATTGAGTTGACATCGGTAGGTACTGTAATCGTATTGGGCTCAGATAAACTGTTAGCATCATTGGGATCACTGCCATGGATAAATTCTACAACATTGGAGTGACCATCCTGATCCAGGTCTCCATCTGCATCGTTAGGATCCATTGGATTGAAGCCGTGAGAATCCTCCCAACCGTCCGGCATGCCGTCAGTATCACTATCGGTATTCTTGGGACTAGTACCTATAGAATACTCCTCTATGTTTGTTAAACCATCCCCATCAGAATCAGCTTCTGCATCGCTGTCATCGAGAGGGTCCAGTCCATTGTTATACTCCCAACCATCAGGTATACCATCGCCATCAGTATCCGAATTGTTAGGATTAAGGCCGTTGTCAAGCTCCCAGCCATCCCAAAGACCATCATCATCGGTATCACTATCATTCGGATCAAGTCCAATGTGATACTCCTGAAGATTCGTCAGATTATCCGTGTCCGGATCATCGTTCGCATCATTGGAATCAATAGAGGGCCAGTACAACAGTTCCCATGTATCCGGAAGATTATCGTCATCGCTATCTGCACTTGCTAAAGCAGCTTCCGGCGTATTGCCGTAAGCTCCCATATTTATCCTGTCTCCACCGTTATTTGGTTCATTGGAATAATCCGAATTGGGATCACCTGTATCTATACAGGGGGAATAACTCAGCAAATGATAGTCCGAACCGCCTACGTTCGTAAAATAAGGCATATAGTTTATGTTACCCTCACCGGAATTGCTATCCTCAACGCACGAATAAGTAGCAGAACTATAGTACAACTCGTCATAACCATTGCCCCAAAAGATGCAGTTTCTGATTTGCCCGCCGCAGTCTCGCAAGCCGTTACCACCATTGTAGACAATTGTGCAGTTGGTTATGGTCGGAGAACCACCACTGATTCCACTGCCTGAATTCCCTGTGATTATGCAATTCTTAACTATCGGAGAGGAGGAAGCGCAGCGCACACCAAGACCATTATTATCTCTAATCACACAATTTGTAATTACGGGTGAAGACAACATGCTGCAGCAAACACCAGTATTTCCACCGGTAATCGTCAAACCTGACAGCACAGATCCGGTACTTCCACCCGAATCAAATATGACAACAGGTGTATTGGCATCATTGGGATCGTTAGGATCATTGGCATCGATAATCGTGGCAGCAATTACATCCGAATCTTCCGGATCAGTGCTTTTTACAGTCATGGTCTTACCAGAATAGCTGATAGACTCGTAGTAAGTCCCCTCAGCAATGATTATAGTGTCACCATCAAGAGCAGTATCAATAGCATCCTGGATTGAGATAAACGCATCCTCCCAAGAGAATCCGGTGTCTGCTCCGTTGGCATCGATATCTACATACCAGGTCACTGCCCCTTCATCGGCGCCCATATCCACATTTTCACCTCTCACACGTACTTGACCATCAATATCGAACTCACCAGCATAGTTCGGGTCTGCATTTGGATCGCCTGTATTAATACAAGCCGAGTTCGCTGAAATGTGGAAATCCGCATCGAGGTCATTAGCATCAGGACCCCAATTGTGGATGAGAATCCCGGCAACGGAATTGACATCGAGAGGATCGTTAGCAAAGGTAATTGTGCCGGTTGCAGTGTTCACGTCGGTTACTGTTCGAACTGTGCCGTCATTATTATATTCGATAACATCATTTACGTCATACAGATTGGCGTCGGCCACGATTATGGTGGTTGTGTTACCGTCAGATGTGGTTTCATCAAGGAACTCAAAGATATTTGCAAAGCACGGATCGTCACAGATATTGTGCATATTGGGGTCACCTGCATCATTGCTATCCTCAATGCAGCTGTACGTAGCAGTGCAGTTGACCAAATCGTCTCCATTATTCCAGAGGATACAATTGCTGATAGTAGGGGCAGTATTCGAATCAACATGTATTCCGTTACTGTCGTTATAAATAATAGTGTTGTTCCGCACTATAGCTGCTGAAGCAGCTGAGCTGAATCCTATGCCGTTACTGTTACTATATATCCAGTTATTCTTGATTGGAGGAGGTGTCGAGGAAGAAGAATATATTCCATTACCATTGTTTAACCTAATCATATTATTCACGATCCACGGCGAACCTGATGTGCAATATATACCGTGAGAGTTGTTATCCTCAATGATACACTTGGTTATGGTCGGACTGGATGAGCTGCTGCAGGAAATGCCGTTACTACCTCCCTTTACGGTAAAACCGGTTAAAACTGAGTTCACATCATTACTATCAAATATCACCACTGGGACATTCGGAGCATTAGCGTCAATAATCGTTCCCTCAACAATCCACCAGATATTGGGATCAGTGCTTGTTAATGTAATGGTCTCACTATTAAAGTTAATACTTTCATAGTAAGTGCCTTGCAGAACTTCAATCACATCTCCAGCAATACTTACGTCTATAGCGGACTGTATTGAGTTGACGTCAGTAGGTACTATAATCGTATTAGGCTCAGATAAGCTATTAGCATCATTGGGATCGCTGCCGTGAATAAACTCAACAATATTTGAGTAGTCATCCTGGTCCTTATCCCCTTCTGCATCATTAGGATCATTTGGATCAAAGCCATAAGTATCCTCCCAGCCATCCGGCATGCCATCAGCATCGCTATCCGCATTCTTGGGATCGGTACCTGCATCGTACTCCTCTGTATTTGTTAGACCATCCCCATCAGTATCAGCATCGGCGTCGCTGCCATCAAGAGGATTCAATCCATTGTTATACTCCCATATATCAGGAAGGCCGTCATCGTCAGTGTCCGAGTTGTTGGGATTAATACCATTTTCATACTCCAAACCATCATTGAGACCATCGTTATCCGTGTCAACGTCATTCGGATCCAGACCAATATAATATTCCTCCAGGTTAATCAGATTGTCATTATCAAGATCTTGGCTCGAATCGCTATCATCAAGCGGATCCA
>JABAHP010000131.1_pt1 | contig 19337 bp, 16 predicted proteins | sample 7062081 | NCBI WGS metagenome assembly JABAHP01 (sample SAMN14534357, study PRJNA622989) | marine sediment metagenome | biome: marine biome [ENVO:00000428]; feature: marine pelagic biome [ENVO:01000023]; material: deep marine sediment [ENVO:00002113] | place: India: Gulf of Kutch | collected...
TGACAACTTTCTCTCTGACACAGGCAGATGCCGCACAACGTCTCGGAGAAGACCGCTCTGTAATCGCTAACTATATGCGGCTACTTGACTTACCGAGCGAAATCAAGCAAATGCTCGCTAAACGTCAAATAACCATGGGCCACGCACGTGCAATAATTGCCCTACCGACAGATGAAATTAGAAGAAAACTCGCAAATAGAGCAATGGCAGGCAGATTGAGCGTGCGAGAGGTCGAAAGATTGGTAAGAAAGTACNNTGGAGGGCAAATTATGCACGCAGCTTGGCACTAAGGTAACCATTGAAACACGAAAAAATGGTAACAGAGGCAAGATAATCATCGAATTCCACTCACTAGATGAGTTTGATAGAATCGCGGAAAAAATTGGATTGGAAACAGTAGAGAAGGTATAAATCGAAAAAAGTCAAATTTAGCCTATTTTTATCACATAGTTGAATAATTTTGGTGTATAATTGGTATAAAATAGTAAGATCACCAATAAATACTTTATAGGTCTTTAAAATACAAAACACAGTTTTGGAGGATATCGTGAAACGTTCGATTTTTTCGATTATATTAATTGCTCTTTTGGTGCAAACGGCCGTTCTATTCGGGGGCTCTTCATTCACTGGCGACGAAATAGACTTGAGCAACAATAAAAAAACTGTCTTGAAATCACCCACAAATCACGGTGGTTTTTTCAGCTTCTCTTTCTCGCCGGATGGAAAATTCGTAGCCGGTGGAACGGGAGCAATCAAAGATGTAGAGTCGGGGAAAGTAGTGGGTGGCGGAGAAACAGTGCTTTGGGATGTCTCTTCCGGCAGATTGGTAAGGACACTCGGCAGTCACGGCGAAAGCGTGACATGGGTGGCGTTTTCAAGAGATGGTGCCACGCTGGCCAGTGCCAGTGAGGATAACCGAATGATCAAACTATGGTCCTTACCGAGTGGACAGCTGCAGCAGTCACGAACCTTGCCCATCACTGCGGGTGAGGTAACGAATCTCATATTGAGATCGAACAGTTCGAACATCGTTATCGTCGTGAAGAAGCCGGCGCAAGAAGGTACGCCGAGTGAATACGAAACGCTTGTCTGGGACGCACGGACGGGAAACGTGAAATGGAAACTACCAAGCTCGTATTCATCGATGGTCGCTCTGGCGCCGGATGGTAGCACACTGGCAGCGTATATAGCAATAATTAAAGATCGCAAATATGTTTCCCGGGAAATTCAGATCTTCAACGCACAAACCGGCCAGGTAACGAGCAAGATAGATCCGGGAAGCAACAGCCCAAATGGCGCTCTCGCATTTCTACCTGATGGAAGAACCCTGCTGGGCATGGCAAACAAAGCTATGATTTTCTGGGACATTTCAACGGGTGAGTTGACGAGAACACTGCAAACGCAGTCGGACTCGACATACAAAACGCTGGCCTTTTCATCGGATGGCAAGATGCTGGCCCTGGCGAGTTTCATGGGTGATGCCATTGAAGTATGGGACATAGCCGCGGGTACTCCGAAAGGGACAATCTCGTTCAAGTTTCCGAACACGGTCCGCCATCCCGCCTTTTCGGCCGATTTGTCGAGGGTGGTTTGCTATCAGCGGGGACCGGCGATTCTCGACCTGACGGCGATAGTACCACTGAAAGTGACCACGCCGTCAAGCCCTACAGGTAGGATCGACATACCTTCCCCAACAACGACATCACCCGTATCGACTAACAGTTTGACGGGGCTGAGACCACTTGTTCCACTACAACAAAACGAACAAAAGATACAATATCAGATGAGTTTTAAAGAGGGTGAAAAGTATTATATGCGGTTCGTTACTGAGCAAAAAATTTCTCAGACTATCCTCGGTCAGCAACAGGGCACAGAGCAGACTATCGGCCTTGGCTGCGACTTGGATGTTAAGAGTGTGGAGTCAAATGGAAATGCCTTGGTGAACTATACTTACAGGTGGGCGAACTTAATACAAACAGGAGCTGGGGGCAAGGTAGTATACGATTCATCTGATAAAGGTGCGCCGGTTCCACCTATGGCGCAAGGATTTGACGCGCTTTTAGGTGAGGGTTTTTCTTTGAAAACAACTCCGCAGGGCAGGGTTGAAGAAGTCATCGGTTTACAGGAGCTTCGTGAAAACGTTGGAAAGAAACTCCCGGAAGGGCCAATGAAAGAAGCATTGAAGGTGGGTATAAAGCAATTTATAAACGAGGAAGGTATAAAAGAAATGACCGAAAGCTCAATGGCGATATACCCGGATAAACCTGTGGGTATCGGGGATTCCTGGAAGAGAATGATCACTTTGACTCAAGGCGCTTCAATGACGTTGGAAAATGAGTGGATTTTGAAAGATCGAAAGAATGGGGTCTCATTTATCGACGTTAACTCAAACATAAAATCGAATCCCAATGCGGCGCCTATAACAATGGCTGGCGCGAAGCTAAGCTATGATCTATCAGGAAAACAGAAGGGGCAGATAGAACTCGAAGAGTCAACGGGAAGAATAATCCGCAGCAGGATGAATCAGGATATATCGGGACAGATAAAGGTGGAGGTACCCGGCCAGCAGACGCAGCAGCCACCCATACCCGTGAGGATAAATAGCATAGTGACTTGCGAGATAACTAAGCGAAATGATGTAAAGCCGGTCCTTAATGCCCAAAAAGTTGTAGTTACCGACACAAACGACCCAACTGAAATTATGGACCGAACCAGTGCATTTGAGGGTATGGAAACTGAATTACAAAACATTGAACAGCAAAGCGAAAATGAGATAAACGAGTGGATTAACGGCTTAGAGGGTATCACGCCTGATATCGTAAAAGCAATCTATGAGAGTATCGGAGCAGAGTACGAATTCGTAAAGAAGCAGGCTGACCAAGAAATGGCTAATAAAACAACAACAGTGCTCGATGGTGTGATGTTATACAGAGGTGAGAGGTTCAGCAAAATTGTAGAAAAACTCCAGGAAGAACAAATGCGCCGTGATGTGCTGGAGTCAAGGAGGGGTAGCCGGACACGAAGAAGCACAACACGCAGACGAACAGACACGAGGGATGGCGGCTATGGTAGCTATAATGACGGAAGAAGGTATCAAGGCACAACAAGACGCAGCGGAAGAAGAAGGACGCGGGATGATATGACCACCAGCAGGCCAACGCCGGCAAAAGTTACTATGAAACTTCCATTTACAGATCCGAACACTGTAAAAGCCGAAATCAAAACCTATGAAGGCCTGGACAAAGAATTAAAAACCATAGACAGGTTGGGAATAAGGGAAATGCGAGGTTGGATATCCAAGCAGGGCACCACCACACCAATGCTGGCAAAAGCCGTGTATCAGCAGGTCGCCGAAGAGCTTAATTTTACAAGAAAAATCGCCATTGAAGAAAAAGCCGCAAAAACGTCGGTAGTAATTGATGGACTGCTTGTGAACAGAAATGAGAGATTAGAACAACTCTCCGAGAGAATGGTGGAGGAAAAGAGGAGGTTACGCCTCGAAGAATCCCGCACAAGCAGAACAAGAACCCGGCGATAACAGAATCAGGCCCACTGAAAACCTGCGCGCTAATAACATACCCCGAAAGCATCAGGTAAACCGGGACTTCCCCTTTTCATATTTTTCCTTTATAATCCCTGAACGATTTTAAGAAGGACTGCATTATGGAAAAGCAATTGGCCGGAAAAGTCGCGATAGTAACAGGGGCAAGCCGTGGAATAGGAAAAGCTATTTGTATCGCATTGGCAAAAGAGGCCGCAACGGTTGTCTTGGCCGCGCGAGCGATAGATAAAATGAATGAAACTGCAAAGCTCGTCACGGCAGCCGGCGGAAAAGCACAAATCATCCCCACAGAGCTTACTGATGAGAACTCAATAAAAAACCTCGTCAAGGCAACAGACGAAAGGTTAGGCCGGCTCGACATACTGATAAATAATGCCGGTGTCACTCACTCGGCAAAGCTTCAGGAGACGTTAACGGAAGATTTGGACCGATGTCTTAATATCAATGCACGCGCTCCGTTCATGCTTTGCAGGGAGGCACTGCCGCTGCTGAAAAAAGCTGAAGCTGCATACATCATCAACATCGCATCTGTCGTAGGCGTGAAGGCTTATCCACTTCAAAGTGCATATACCGCTTCAAAGCATGCACTCCGCGGAATGACAATGGCCCTGGCCGAGGAAATGCGAGGCACAAATATTCGCGTGCATTTGCTCTGCCCCGGCGGTGTCGATACCGAACTGGTCCAGAATGTCCGACCCGATATAAAAAAGCAGGACCTTATGCAGCCGGAAGAAATCGCTGAATTAGTCTTGTACCTTCTCACTCACAAGGGAAACGCCGTGGTCGATGAACTGCACATTAGAAGGGCGGCCTCAACACCATGGTTTTAAAATCCTTTAATTATTATATTTGAGGATAGTTATGCGCTTTGTTTGTCAACGTGTTTTGCAGGCCAGGGTTGAGGTCAATGAACAAACAGTTGGCCGAATCGATAAAGGCCTGCTCGTTTACCTCAGCGTCGGCAAAGATGACACCATCAAAGACGCTGAGTTCATAGCTGAAAAGCTTGTGAACCTGCGTATCTTCCCTGACGAAGACCGAAAGATGAATCGAAGCCTGCTTGACATCGGCGGTGCGATTCTGCTCGTCAGCAATTTTACCTTGCACGGCGACTGTCGAAAGGGCCGCCGCCCGGGTTTCGACGCTGCCGCCGATCCAAAATTAGCAAATCAGCTCTACGAAAAAGTAGCTGGCCTGATCGCCGGCCAGGGCGTATCTGTCGAGAAGGGCGTCTTCGGTGAATATATGCGAGTCACCAGTACAAACGACGGCCCCGTAACCTTCATCTTCGACAGTTCACGCCTGTTTTAATCTTGTGAGTTAAAATATTATAGGACTCAGCGGTTCTGATTATCAGATACGTCGTGCTCTTTTTGCTGCCTTTTCTCTTCTCCATTGGGCTGTATGTCTCTAAATCGCCTTTTGTCCCTGGCCCTGAAAATAAATAAACTTGTTAAAGCACCGAATACGGCAAGCAGTATTATATTGATAACCCAAAGCGGATAATCGAATCCGAATGAACCATCACCATATAATTCCTTCCACCTTTCCCATCTAAGATTCACTACCACAAATGTAAGCAGGGCAATCACCACCATATCGATTATGACGATACGCCAATATTTAACCGGTTCTCGAAGGCATTTTGTAGTGCTGACAAAAAAAAGGATCAACACCGATATCAGTACAGATAATGCGGTCAACCAGTCTTTTGTTATAAAGGCTATCACAAATATCCAGCATACCGAGCCGAAAATACTCCCTCCGAAAGCCCCGTATACATTCCCCTTCTTTATTTTCATCGGCCGGAATACAGGCTCAATGTATGTGCCCTCCTCTATCTGGATTTGTCGCTGACGGGCATTGCCCCACGCTATAGAAGGTATTAGTAATACAAAAAAGAGACCGAAAAACGGCCAGCAGGCCCATTTGGGAATCACGCCAATCACTGACAATACCAGAGGCACGGCTATCAGCAAAAGAAGTACGAGCCAGCCGATTATCCCCATTATGACCATAAATCTCCTCTCGCGGGCCGATTTCGTATTCTTAATGCTCATCCATGTCCCGAATATCCCCCCCAGCAGTCCAAGCAGCGGCCCAAGAACGGCTCCGGAAATACCGCTCAAAAATGTGGTTTTTACGGCCGGTGCTCCTTTCGCCGCCATGCCTACTGCTGCTGCGGTAGCGGTCTGAGCGGTTAGTGCTGGAAGTGACGCAACAACCGCAACGCTAAACGTCTTGCCCGGACCCGTCTGACCAAGCACATCTGCAACAACCGCTGCTATCTCTGCCTTCAGCAGCTTCCGCCCACGAGAAAGTCGCTGTTTAACAACATCCTCCGACAATCCAAGATCCGTTGCCGTCTGATTTACCGATTGCTTTTGGCGATAAAATAGTACTATCGGCTCACGATACTTCTCTGGAATTCTCTCTAAAGCCCACCAGACGACCTCCTGCTGTTCTTTACTTATCACCTTCTCAACTGGCCCCGGCTCAAAAGATTGAATCTGATTTGCCTCCTTAAGCGGTAAAGCTGTCTCTGTTGCATCTCGCTTCCGCTGCCTGATGGATTTCCTTGCCAAATTACGGGCTATCGTGCTCAGCCACGCTCGAAAACTGCCTAAATCCTTTAGCTGGCCAAGCCCCTTCCATGCCCTTATAAACGTCTCCTGGGCCAGTTCTTCACTCTTACTCAAATTGCCTGTAGTGCTATAGGTAATCCCGCAAATAAGGGCCTGATACTGCTCGACAATGGCCCCAAAGGCCTCTCTGCTCCCCCCCATGCTCGCCTGCAATAATTCGGTCTCGTTCGTTATTTTCTGCATCTATCGAATCCCTAAAATCAGCCTGTATTATAGTCTCATCATAATAGAGTCAGAAACCTAAAAATTGGTGACAAAAATTCCCGTTCATTTTAACCGGTTCCACGCAGCCACTCAGACAGTGGTTGAAATTAACTTGAATTCATGATAAGGTGGGCTTGATTTGTACAGGAGTGTGCCTGAAAAACAGTATTATCGGTACTTTGTTAACTGAAATGGTAAATCCACATCGATTAAGGAAGTGAGAATGAAAAAAGCATATCTTCCCGCAATGCTATTGGTTTGCATAGTTTCGAATTTTTCTTATGCCCGGAGTCTAACTCTTTATATTGAACCGGATCAGGTTGTCGGCGAAATTGACAACAAGATATACGGACATTTCCTCGAACATATCTTCCACTCGGTCAATGGCGGCCTTTGGGGCGAACTAATCTGGAATCGAAGCTTCGAGCAGAACGAGATGGGCCATTGGAATGTTAGCGGAGAGAATATAGCACAGCAGGGAACAGGAACAAACGTTCGGCTCACTTTCGGAGATCAGAACTGGCGGGACTATGAATACACCCTCGAAGCCAAAAAAACCGGCGGACAGGAAGGTTTCCTGGTTCTCTTTCGAGTAAGGAGCGAAGATGATTTCTACTGGTGTAATCTGGGCGGATGGAACAACACCAGACACGCAATCGAACGAGGCAACAAGGGCCGTGGACGCTGGGGAATAGTGGGCTCCACCGTTGAGGGTAAAATCGAAAAGGATAAGTGGTATAAAATTCGAATTCGCTGTGAAGGCCCGAAGTTCAACGTCTGGCTCAACGACGAGCAAGTAATCGACTTCACCGACGGCGCTGTTGCCCACCTCACCGGACGTGTTGGAATCGGCACTTGGGCAACTCAGGCGGTTTTTAGAAATCTCAAGGTAAAGTCACTCGGAGGAGATATTCTGTATGAAGGCATCCCCGAAAATCTGGCCCGTCGCAACACCGCTAAGTTCTGGCAGGCTTACGGCCCCGCTGAGGTTTATCTCGACGGCACCGATCCGCTAAACAGTCGGATTTGTAAGAAGGTTGTAACAGGTAACGAAGGAGGCGGATTGCAGCAGCAAGGCATCTGCATACGCGCCAACAAATCTTATGAGGGTTCTGTTTGGCTAAAGGGTGATGCACCTGGGGGGATGATCGTTCGACTTCTCGGCGAAGACCAACAGAAAACTGAAAAGTCGATAGGCCGCCCCTCGTCGAACTGGCGCCGGTACGAATTCACCCTTAAACCGAAATGGTCGTCTGACAATGCCTCGCTTTGCATTGGCATAAAGGGCAAAGGCCGGTTCTGGATAGACCAGGTCAGTCTTAACCCCGGTTCTTTTAAAAGCAAGGGCGGTTTTCGCCCCGATTTGCTTAAGGCCATCGCAGAATTAAAGCCCCCCGTCATTAGATGGCCGGGTGGCTGCTTCGCTTCATCCTACCAGTGGAAGCAGGGAATCGGCCCACAGCACAAACGCCTGCCTCACCCCCGAGAAATCTGGGATGACCTCGATATTTATAGCTTCGGCACAGACGAGTTCATCAGGATGTGTCGCGCTGTCGGCGCTGAGCCCTTGATTGTCGTAAACATCGGCTCTAAAAGCTGGAACAGTGATGCTGATACACACGACTACACGCAGGATATCCTCGACTGGATCCAGTACTGTAACGGACCCGCCGATTCCAAGTGGGGCAGGATCCGCGCTGCAAACGGCAGCCGTAAGCCGTACAACGTTAAATTCTGGGAAATTGACAACGAAACCTGGCACACACCCGCCGCCCAATACGCCGAAGAAGTCCTCAGGCTCGCCCCATTGATGAAGAAGGCCGATCCTTCTATCAGTCTGATAGCATGTGGCAGCGGTGGAATGGGAAGAAGCAATCGAAACGGTATGCCCTACAACCGCACTGTTGTTGAACGCTGCGCCGACGTGCTTGACTACATTAGCATACATCACTACGAGAATCCGGACAGATTCGCTGATGGCCCGCGAAACTACGAGCAATTCTTCCGTGAGATTGGCGGGATTATCAAATCTTCCGGTAATCCCGAACTGAAAATCTACGTATCCGAGTGGAACGCTCAGAGCACCGACTGGCGCACGGGCCTTTATTGCGGCGGACTGCTAAACGCCTTCGAGCGGTCATCCGATATACTCACAATGGCCGGCCCCGCACTCTTCCTTCGCCACACATCAGCCAAATCCTGGGATAATGCCTTCATAAACTTCGACAATTGCTCCTGGTTCCCGGCTCCCAACTATGTCGTGATGAAATTATGGCGCCAATATTATGCGCCCCTGCGACTGCAACTCACAGGAAAAACAGAGCCGCTAAACGTCGTCGCAACAAAATCGAAAAATGGAAAAACACTCTACTGCAAAGCAGTGAATCCCACCCGGGAACCTGTAGATGTCGTGCTGGATATCAAAGCCGGTTTCAAAATACGAAAGGCCGAGATGCAACTGGTTACTGCTGATTCCTTGAGGACTCGAAATACGCTCGATGAGCCACATCGCATACACCCTGTGCAGGCCAAAGTGAAAACCGACAGAGAATCTCTTCGCTTTAATATGCCCGCCTACTCAGCCGCTGTCGTTTCACTAAGTCGGTAACCTGCTGGAAATATGACTTGACGAATTGCCATGTAATTCGTACACTCATCACTTCGTTTCATTGTTATTTTCAAAAGTTATTATTATGGAAGAAGCTATTGCAAAAGCTGGTGCGCTCATCGAGGCGATGGGATATATCCGCAGCTTTCGCGGCAAAATCGTCGTTGTAAAGCTCGGCGGAAGCGTCCTCGACGATATCCCTCTGCGAAAAAAGCTCCTGACCGATATCGCCTTCATGTCTACGGTCGGAATGCAGCCGATTATCGTCCACGGCGGTGGAAAGGCAATCACAAAGGCGATGGCTGAGGCCGGCCTGGAGCCGGTCTGGGTTCAGGGTCGTAGATATACCGACCAGCGCACACTGGCCATAGCCGAGCATACCCTTGTGCACACAATAAATACCCCCATCTGCGAGACTCTTACTGAGCTGGGCTGTCGCCCGATGGGCCTGCACTCGCTCAGCAGTTGCGTATTGTTTGCAGAGCCCTTAAGGCTGACCAGCGAGGATGGACGAAAGCTTGACCTCGGACTCGTAGGAAGAGTTGTAGATGTAAACGCCGATTTATTAAAGACTCTATGTGCCGATGGTACTATACCGGTAATCGCCTCCGTGGCCAAAGACAGGGCCGGCGGAAAGTTAAATATAAACGCCGACAGTGCTGCCGGCAAGGTCGTCGCGGCCGCTGTGGCTGAAAAGCTCGTCGTTGTAAGTGACACACACGGAATACTGGCCGACCTCCAGGACCCCGATAGCACGATTTCGACCGCCGACGAAAAGCAGGTTAAGGATATGATTAAATCCGGTATAATCGCCGGCGCGATGCTTCCCAAGGTCGATGCCTGTCTGACCGCCCTGGATGCCGGCGTCAAAAAAGCACATATTATCGACGGCCGAATACAGCATTCGCTCCTGCTCGAAATATATACAGACAAAGGAATAGGAACACAAATAATTAAAGAATAACCTATGTTATAGGACGCTCTCCGGCCCGTATCCCGGGCCGCGAGCAACGAGATGTGAATTATGACTACACAGGAAACCATTGAATTGTTTGAAAAATACGTCATTGGCAACTATCCCCGCCTTCCTCGCGTGATAGTAAAGGGCGAGGGCTCTTACATGTTCGATGCCGATGGCAACAAAGTACTGGATATGTTCCCCGGCTGGGCCGTCAGCGGTATAGGCCATTGCCATCCAAAGGTCGTAGAGGCTATCCGCAACCAGGCCGGCCGGCTTCTACACATTGACAATACCCTATACTCCGAGCCTCAGGGCAAACTCGCAAAGCTCTTGAGCGAGCGGGCATTCGGCGGCAAATCCTTTTTCTGCAACAGCGGTGCCGAGGCAAATGAGGCCGCACTGAAACTGGCACGCCTCCACACCCCGCAGCAAAAATATAAATTCATCACCGTCGAGGGCAGCTTCCACGGCCGTACTTTCGCAACGATGACGGCAACCGCTCAGCCCAAGCACCACGAAGGCCTGCTTCCCCTGCTGCCGGGATTTGTTTATGTCCCCTTTAATGATGTTGTCGCCATGGAGGCCGCATTCACCGATGAGGTAGCCGCTGTGATGATTGAGCCAATTCAGGGTGAGGGCGGTATAAACATACCCGACAAAGAATACCTGCAAAAAATACGCCGGCTCTGTGACGAAAATAAAGCGCTTCTGATTTTCGATGAGGTGACAACCGGAGTAGGTAGAACGGGCAAGTGGTTTGCATATCAGCATTTCGATGTCGTCCCGGATATTATGACAATGGCAAAGGCCCTCGGTGGAGGAATGGCCATAGGGGCTATGATGGCAAAAGATGAGGTCGCCGCCTCCCTTGTTCCCGGCAAACACGCCACCACCTTCGGCGGCAACGCCCTGGCGTGTGCCGCGGCCGTCGCGGTAATTGAGGCGATAGAAGAGGAAAAACTGCTACAAAACGCCGCCGAGGTCGGTCGTTATGCAAAAGAAAAACTCGAACTGCTAAAGCAAAAGCATTCCATCATCGACCATGTCCGCAGCGTTGGATTGATGATTGGCGTTCAATTAACAGGACCGGGCTCGGAAATTGTCGATAAATGTTTGGACAATGGTCTGCGAATAAACTGTACACAGGGTACCGTCTTGCGATTCATGCCTCCGATGATTGTTACTAAAGAACAAATTGAGGAAGCAGTCGATATCCTTGATAATGTTTTAACGGAGCAAGCAAAGTGAAAGATTTTCTTACAATAGCTGATTATTCCCCTGAAATGCTCAGGGATTTATTACGAACAAGTGCAAGGCTCAAGAGCCTCTACAGCGTCGGCGGAAATGACTTGTGTCTGACAGGAAAAGTCCTCGCCATGCTCTTCGAAAAGCCCAGCCTGAGAACCAGAATCAGCTTCCAAGTCGCCATGACAGAGCTTGACGGAGGTGCGATCTATGTCAAGCCCGAAGACATCGGCGGCATCGGAAAACGCGAACCGGTAAAGGACATGGCAAGGGTCCTCAGCCGATATGTCGACGGCATCATGGCGCGAACATTCGAGCATTCTAAAATCGTTGAATTGGCTAAATTTGCGACCGTGCCGGTAATCAATGCTCTCACAGACCTGCTCCATCCCTGTCAGGCGATGGCCGATGTACTAACCATGCAGGAGCATTGCGAGGATTTGAAAGGCATAAAAATTGCTTTCGTTGGCGATGGCAACAATGTCGCTCGCTCTTTGGCCTTCGCATCTGCTAAGCTCGGTATGAAAATGGTCATCGCCACTCCGCCCGGCTACCAGCTCGATCCCGAATCGATACAGAAGGCAAATCAAATCGCTCCCGACACCGTCATCCAGACAAACAATCCTGCACAGGCCGTCGCGAAAGCTGATATCATTTATACCGACACCTGGGTCAGCATGGGCCAGGAGGCCGAAAAGCAGAAACGTTGCGCCGACTTTGCCGGTTTTCAGGTAAACGCCAATCTGCTCAAAGCCGCCCCGTCCGATGCAAAAATTATGCACTGCCTGCCGGCTAATCGCGGATTGGAAATAACCGACGATGTCTTCGAGTCTCCAAACTCAATCATCCTTGACCAGTCTGAAAACCGCCTCCACTTCCAGCGGGCATTGCTGAAAAAACTCTTAAGCTAACGGGGATAAACAGGTGATGAAACGTAAAATTCTCGTTGCTACTACCAATCCCGGCAAAGCCGCTGAATTGCAGGAAATGCTCGACCTCGACGTAAACTGGCTTAGCTTGGCCGATTTTCCGGATATTCCGGAAGTCAAAGAGGATGGTACCACTTTCATAGAAAATGCTCGCAAAAAAGCTATCGGCTACGCAAGCACAACCGGCCTATGGACCATCGCAGACGATTCGGGCCTCGTAATCGACGCCCTTGATGGCGCCCCCGGCATAGAATCGGCAAGGTTCTCAGGCGAAAAAAGCCCGGATAGAACACTTATAGACCATAAAAATATCGCAAAAGTCTTAAAACTTTTGAAAGGCGTGCCCACTGAGAAAAGAACGGCAAGATTTGTATGCTCTCTGTGCTTGGTAAGTTCCGTTGAAATCCTCATGGAAAAACAGGGAACACTGGAAGGCCTGATAACCGAGGAGGAAATTGGGGAAAACGGCTTCGGATACGACCCGATCTTCTTTGTTCCGAAATTAAAAAAAACCGTCGCCCAACTGACCCGCGAAGAAAAAAACGCGATCTCGCACCGTGGCAACGCAATACGAAAACTAAAACCTCTGCTCGCTGATCTTCTCACAAACAGCGAAGTCGAGTGTGACAAAACTTCCGAAAACTAATATTAGCAATAGGAGGTATTATGAGTGCTATAAATCGAAGACGTTTCCTCAGAAGTTCTATTGCCGCGGCAACATCTCTGGCTCTTGCTCAAAGCCCCGCACGCTCTGCCGGCCGCAGCCGTCCCAATGTCGTGGTCATCCTTACAGACGACCAGCGATGGGACTGCTTGAGCTGCGAGGGACACCCTTTTCTGAAAACCCCCAACATGGACCGCATCGCCAAAGAAGGCGCACGGTTCGCCAATATGTTCGTCACAACATCACTCTGCTCACCCAGCCGGGCCTCGTTTTTGTCAGGCCTCTATGCCCACGCCCACAAGGTAACCAATAACTTCACCGATTACCCCGCCGATCTGCCAAGCTATCCCCTCCGCCTGCAGCAAAGCGGCTACGAAACGGCATACATAGGCAAGTGGCACATGGGCGAACAAAGCGATGAACGCCGCCCGGGATTCGACTATTGGATCACTCATAAAGGTCAGGGCAAATACTACGATACAACTTTCAACATCAACGTAAAACGCCAGGTCAAAAAAGGCTACTACACCCACCGCGTAACCGATATGGCCGTCGACTGGCTAAAGCGCGAACATAACAAGCCCTTCCTACTGATGATAGGACACAAAGCCCCCCACACCCCGTTTACGCCTGAGAAAAAATACGAAAATATCTACGATAACGTCGAAATCCGTTATCCCTGGACCGCCTTTAACCTTCAGGGCAAGCCCAAATGGGTCCGCGAACGCCTGAATACATGGCACGGCATATACGGCCCGATTTTCGGTTTTCGCAAGGACTTCCCCGATACCTCCGCCGAAAGTGTGCTCGAATTCGCCGACTTTGTCCGCGCTTATACCGCCACCATAAAATCAGTCGACGACAGCGTCGGCAGGATCTATAAAACGCTCGAAAACCTTGGCCGACTCGACAACACTGTTATTGTTCTCGCAGGCGATAACGGCTTCTTCCTCGGCGAGCACGGCATGACCGACAAGCGAACAATGCACGAGCCCAGCATTCGCGTCCCCCTCCTCGTTAGATACCCAAAGCTCATAAAACCCGGCACAGTCATAAAAGAAATGGTCCTGAACGTCGATATGGCTCCCAGCATCCTCGACATCTGCGGAGCAGAACCTCTGAAAAACATACATGGAAAATCCTGGAAAAAACTCTTTTCAGGCCGCACTGCCGGCTGGCGCAAATCATGGTATTACTCCTATGACTATGAAAAGCAGTTTCCATACACCCCCAACGTCCGCGGCGTCCGTACAGACCGTTTCAAGTATGTCCACTATCCAAACGGCGATAACAAACCAGACCAGTACAAGGCAGAGCTGTATGATTTGCTCAACGACCCGCTCGAAAAAAATAATCTCATCGACGACCCGAAATATGCTCGCAAAGTCAAAGAGCTGAAAGCCGAGCTTCGCCGCCTGATGGCAGAAGCCGGCGCGTTACCTGATAAGATGCCCCTCTACATGGGAATTAAAGCCGAACTGCCCGACGAAAAAATCAGATAATATCTTCAAAACATTCACCGTTTGAACGGATTTGTTGCCTCCACCGAAAGGCGTCCCCAGGTGGAAAACTTTTTTGTGGATGGCTCCCCCTTACTGTTCTTCCTCATCTCCATCCTGTACATTCTGTGAAGATTGTTGAATCTCTTCGATAATCCGTTTGGCTTGCTCTGCATGCGTAGCCGGAACGAGCACACTTGGAACCATGCCATCAACACAGAGAGCCCCTTGCAGATTCTCGTTGGCGATCTGGACCGGAATTCCTGCGGTCTCAAGATTTGCTTTCATCAGATAGGCAAACGTAATATCGGTTGCAGTAAAGACCTCTACGTATTTGTCCATGTGAGCACCTCTTAATACGAACCCGCAGGTTATTCATTACGCTTCATACGAATTTGTTTAATATATTCACGTCCGGCTTGCTGACCTAACATTTCTCTTAGTGCCAAGTGTGCCATAGTATGTACACTTGTCGAAATACCGCAACTATTAGATTCGGTACAAAGAGGAGGGAATTGTATGTCCGCATCTGTGTTGTCATCCAGACATTTAGCAACTATCTCTTTGTGTTCATATCGTCTGCACTTGCCCAATGCAAATAACGCCATCGCTCGGACATTGGCATTTGAATTCCCTGTTAATTTCGCTAATTCAAGAAATGCATGTTCACGGATTTCTTCTTCCCTTATATCTGGACGTTCTGAGTAGTTTCGATTGGCTATTTCCATCAAACCGAAGACCCCCATACTTTTGGCATAGCGAAAGTCCACATTTAGAATTTGCTTAAAGCCTTCAATATCATTCGCACGGATTAGCTCCATATAGAGGCTGTCCAATTGATGGTTTAGGGAAGCAACATCGTATCGTGTCTTATTCCTTTGCAGCATCTCCTTATGCGCATCTGCTAGTTTCTCTAGGAGCGATATGAACTTATTCTTAATTTCCGCTGGATTCGGTTCTCTGGCTTTTAGACACTGACGAATGTTAACGGTAATGCTCAGAACCAACAGAATTACAAGAGCAATAATAGCTGCATTCTTCATAATGATTACTCCTGTGCCACAGAGTGGCCTGTGTATTCATCCATGTGATTACCTCTTTGTGAGCAACTACAATAATCTTTTCCGAATTGTACCAGGCATTGCTGTTTATGGCAATGCTCCCTTTTCTCCCATTTAAATTCTAATAAAGAAAAACAGGAACCTGCCCCACAGCTCTCATCCTCAATAGTTTTATTGCCAAAAAAGAAAATTGGGAGATGATTTCTTAAGAATTATTTCGCTTGTTTCCACCAGCTTCGCCGGGTTGCCGCAAAGCCCGATATTACTGAGAAGGCTAACATAAGCAAAAAAGCCGCGGTAGTGAACCAGTAACCCCACGTTGCGGTTTGAACATGGGCCATCTTAATAATCACTGTACCGATTGCAAAGGCCTGCACAACTCCTTTGACCTTCCCGGTGGCCACTGCCGGGAAGACGAGGCCGCGAGCTTCTGTGATGTGCCGTATTAAGGTAACGTAAGCTTCTCTAAGGATAAGTATTCCCGCTACAGACCAGTGAATTACTGCTAATACCACTGGCTCCAAACCAAAAAGTCTCGGCTCGCCGATTATCGCAAAACAGACAAAGGAACCGCATACGAGGATTTTGTCGGCGAGCGGGTCTGTCATTCGCCCCAGCTTGCTTCTAACATTGAATCTTCGAGCTATCTTACCGTCGATGATATCCGTAAGTTCAGCGACGACAAACACGACAAAGGCGATATTCAGAAAGAGCGGCTTGTTTGTGGCCGATGGTGAATATAGAATCATACCCAGGAAGATGAAAGTTAAGGCAAACCGCATGAAAGTCAGAATGTTCGGTATGAATTTGACCATAACCGAAAGTGTACTTCCGTTTCGAATACGATTCAATTCAAAATTTGTAGCTATATATAGTCACGCAGGTTTCGATTTTTCACAACATTTTGACCGGCAAACCACCGTCGTTAAGGTTAACATTTGTCGGAAAGGTATTACAGTCATATCAACAGCGGACTCGGACGAAAATGTACAGGGTAATATGGGAAATTCGGGATTATATTATATTCTTAGCATGATACGGAAACTTGCAAAACTTACCCCTGCATTCAAAGCCGACGCTTCGGCTACAACATCTTCATAGAGATTTACAGCCCGGTTTCGGCCGATTTCTAAAGCCCCCGCCGAAGAGGGAGAGGAAGAGAGAGGGGGCAGGGGCGTAAAACATAACAAAATTCTTCTATTATTTATACGAGTCAGGTAATCGGTTAGTTCTTAATAGGAGTCTGCCTGATACTCTTCAACACCAGATCAGTGATTCTAAGAGGGAAAAGTACTGCTGTGTGCCGTTGTGAACGAAATTCGTACTTGCGCTATGCGTGGTCCTAATAAAGTTAATTTCTCGATAAACGCCAGATAGCCCCTCGCATCAATTCTAAGGTGTTAAAAAGTGGTGGAATTGAGATTATGTAGTTTGGGCCGAAGGTGCAGAAAAGGCAAGTTAATTGTGGACGCAAGTAGGCCGGTTTGTAGAATGGTAGAATGATAGGGAGGCTCTGATGATGAACAGGAAGCAAAAAGTCTGTCTAAGGGATTCATAAAATAAATGAAACCCCCGGAAGAAACTGATACTTTCCAGTACGAAACTTTTTATAGTCTTGTAGCTAAAAGACTGAGGATAATCTGGGATTACAGGGACAGGAAAGGCATATTACATTCAGGATTAGTTGATTCTCTTGGTGATGCTTTTGAAAAAGCAAAAACTTTTGGTTATCAATCCAATGATACAGCTGGCACATAGACTCAAAACAGGGGCGGATGAAAATTAAAGATAAATTAACGTTAGAAAGAAAATGAGATGATATCGTGTCGGGTGCCGGGCCATTGGAAGAATTAATGCAGGACCTTGATAATTACAATTATGTCACCGACCTAAACTAATGGCTTGAAACACAAAACGAAAAACGGTTTATGATTTGAAGCGCCTTTTGCCCAATATCACCGCCCCGAAGCCAAGCAGTAAAAGCGTGGCTGGTTCGGGAATATATGTCAATGTCATGTTGCCCTCAAAGGTGTTCGCTTTGCTCCCCGTCGTATACATCACCAGTTCAATATCGTTAATGATATAGGTGGTATCTGGTTCGGTCGTATCAAGATCGTAAAAAATGATGTTTGTTCTGAGGCCGTCGACACAGGTGCCTGTATCGAAGTAAGCTGTGGCCAGGTGGATGCTGTCATTATCGAAAAGCTCTAAGTTCCCCTCCGCATAAACGGTATTGTCAACCAAAGTCAATGATGGCAGGTTCACCTTATAGCCAATCATATCCTCATAACCTTCAGCTGACTGAATGGCTATATTTTGTTCAAAGTCAAAAACGCCACTGTCATATGACCAGGTGGCCGGTTCAAATTCGACGTAGCATAGTGTGGCAAAGGCCGGCCCGCAAATGAACACACTTAAAAGGAATGCAAACAGATTTTTTGTCATCTCATTACGTTTCTTTATCAAAAAAACTACCTTGTTCTCAGGGTTTTTGGGAATGGAACTTATAAGATAAGCTCTACATATATCTACCAACTGGCTGAAAAACGGGTAAATTAATGTGGGTCATTCCATTCCCCCTGTTTTTATTTTATTGTAGTAAAATCAATGAATTAAGTCAAGCAGTAATTCTGATTCCCGCCGCTTAAATCTCCCCTTTTTACTTATGATTATATCTAAGATGCTTCAAACGTCAAAATCGTTATTACCCTTCCGCAGGAGAAAGCTGATTGTACATGCTAATGGTACACCTGTGCGCCGGATCGACAGGAGATACAGGAACGGTGAGTCCGATAATGCCTAATAACGCTGATATTATTTAATCGTTTGGCTATTGAAATCTACAATGTAATTCGCCGATCATTCTTGAACGCCCTCGTCCAATAAAGGATAAGGAACAATACCTGCCTCCCCCACCGGATCGACCCTAAGCGTGAGCACGGTGCCGGTCGGCTTCCAGTCTTGTGGATTGAGCATATGGATGTGAAAACCGATTTCGTAAATTTTGTTCGTCTGTATTGGTGTTGTGGCGATGGTAGACTTCTCTGACAGCAGAAGACTTAGGGTAACCGGCTTATAGTCACTAAATCTTCCGGTGCCCGTCAGTCCAATCAGGGCGCCGACAACAACCTTTTCTTTCATCTCTTCTGCTGTTTGACCGTTAATCGAGACCAGTGTGAACATAAGGGTAAATGTCTCATAACCGCGGATGTCGGCGCCGTTCAGTGCGCCCATTCCCCCCTGTCCGCTGGAAACATAATCTACTCTGCAATAACCGGGGCTGTTACTGGGAAAATAAATGTCGAATTCCACACCCTGCTCGGGGACAATTCTTTTGCCGGTTATTCTGGCCCCGCCTCGACCCGGATTATTCCAGTCCAGGGATACTAATTGTTGCTGCGATAAGGTAAGAGCCCGGCTGGGAGGTATCTTCGGAGGTGCTGCCACTATGATAGGTTCTTGGGAGCTGTCCTGGCAGCCGCTTTCCAAAAGCAGGAAAGCAAGAGTACACACAAATAACACACACTTTTTAGCCATTCTATATCCTTGTGCTATTTTTACATGAAAACGTCAGACGTTCCGGAATTCCATCTTTAATTATCACAGGCTATTCTTTTTCCTTTTCTTCTATTGTTGTCTTTCTATATCAAAATCATTCTCCGATTGTCAAGGATCGAATTCTGCTACGCCCAAATTCAATCACCTCGCTTTCGAAAGAATCTAAGCGCCGGAAAAAGGGGTTCCAAATCAAAAAATCCGGGCGAAGTTTCACAATTCCAGGGGCTAAAAAATCCTCTCTAAACTGCTCTGAAAAATTTTTTGAGGGCATCATGCCCTTATCAGTATTGATAATGAATATGGCCGAAAAAAGGACGCAAAACAATATAAAGAAAAATTGATTGGCCCGTCGATGAAGAAGAAAGAAGAGCTTTATTCTCTTCCTTGCTGCATAAGGAAAC
>JABAHP010000200.1_pt2 | contig 19292 bp, 8 predicted proteins | sample 7062081 | NCBI WGS metagenome assembly JABAHP01 (sample SAMN14534357, study PRJNA622989) | marine sediment metagenome | biome: marine biome [ENVO:00000428]; feature: marine pelagic biome [ENVO:01000023]; material: deep marine sediment [ENVO:00002113] | place: India: Gulf of Kutch | collected...
ATCAAACTGGCTATAGCCGGAATAAAGATTAAGACGCAAACGAGGCGTCAAAACAGGAAGGCTATAGCTGCCAAAAACCGCGTATTCCTCCTCGATACCTTTCTCCCAGGGTGCCTGGTACATTGCCGAAAATCTGTCATCAATACCTGTAAGATTTGTATTGACGATACCCACTTTTGGCGCCCATTTCCTGTCATCCGTGCCTGAGTTATCTACCTGCACGTACAGGTGCCATGGACTTGATTCATATAAATCATAGGTCAGGTTCAGTGCGTTGGATTCTGTACTTCTTGAGATAACCGCGCTGACATACCTGTCCGGATTCAGGTTCAGCAGATTCACATAATCGCCGAGCTCTTTTTTATTGATTACCGCACCCACCTGTGCCGGCGACCAGGAACGAACCACAGACTCCTTTAAAAATCCCTCTTCCTTCTCCCGGCGGTCAAAATCATACCTTTCAATTGTGATCTTTGCTACCTTCCCTTCAATAACCTCTATCGGTAGGATGTTGTCTGCTAATTTGGCCTCACCCTCGACCGCTTGCGCCGGAACGTAAACATAAATCCCCGCGTATCCTTTATTTTGATATACTGACAAAACATACTTTGTTAGCCCCTGGATAGTCTTAAGGGAAACCTCCCGTTCCCGGCCGGGATTGACAAATATATCAAGTACGGTTCTAAAGTCATAAATTTCCTCGACGCCATTAACGTCCCTCTCTTCAACCGCCGAATAGGTCAGCGGCATCTTCTCTAAAAGCTCCCCTATAGAAACCAAATGGTTGCCACTGATGCGAATCTCCTTCACGGCAAAACGTTGACTCGTATCCTCTGGAAGTGATGAATCACCTAAAGATGCTTTATCCTCCAGACTCACTCTTAATTTACCTATCAGTTCTTCAAGTTCCGCCTTTTCGCTCTCTTTATCAGGTTCCGCAACTACTACAGAACTGAGAACAAGAAAACACATCAGCGCGACAACGGTTAATCCTCTTAACAATCTCATATGAAACCTCCGTAAACAAACAAAATATTCTCCCTTTCCTTAAATAAATAACGAATGCTGCTTACACGGCAAGTTGCTGCGTCAAGCGCTGTTTTAACATTGTTTTATATCCGACCTTAATAATATGTCAGACTTAAACCAGAAAAAAACAAACCCTTACCTTATTTGCTGGAAGCAATATGTCCTCCTTGTCATGAACCCTCATTATATCAAAAAAAACACTCAATGTGAAGACAAAAATGGATAAATTACTCACATTTTATACTGAGTTCATCATCTTGCTTCCTGCATTGATACAGTTATTTTCACTCCATAGAACAGTGAGAACACTATCATATTATTGCTTGGCCCCAAGACAGGCAATGAAAAAATTGCGGGTATCAAAAAAGCTGATAATAGACAGGTTAATGCCGCCCAAGCTACACACTTATAGGACTATGTGGCAAAAATTACTACCCATATGAAAAATCCCGGCGGTTTGAATCCCTCCCTCCCGGCCGAGAAGTTAGTCTTGTCTTTATATTTAGACCGCCAAGCCGGATCCCAGGGACTCAAGGTTTTTCTCGAGCGCTACAGCCACCTTGTAATCAATATAATTTTGTCCTCATCCTCGCTCCCAACTGTTGAACTGATTTTATGAGAGGTCATTATAAGTGTCAAAGAATGTATCTTACATCCGTTAAGGACCGTATCAAATAGAGGGGTGGTAAAAACTGTGTAAGGAACTCTTCTATTGATTCTCTCGACGACTCTATAACCGGTGTGATTACACTCCCCGCCACCATGAAAACAATACTGACCTGCTTTGCCTATGCCATTTGAGGCATCGCTGTGGTAATTCTTATTGTCAAAACCAAAGACAAAACAAGTGACTTTCAATTTCTCATAATTTAATCTCCAACAAGTTTTGTATCAAAGGTGGCTGTCGTCAGGATGCCCTGCACATGTGAAGAAGCGATCATACCCATATGATCGGTGGGAACTTGAGGGTCAAAACTGACTTCCGCCCTTCCCAGTTCTTTCCATCCGTCACCTTGATAGTAGTAGCCCGTCGCGATATTATCCCTAATCTCAAGACGCAGAGATATCGGAGCCTTTAGATGGGCTACCGGCCCGTATTGGATTGACTGTGTTATATGGCCTTTCCACTGGCGCCACTGAAAAGCAACGCCGCGAAGTGGTGTTACCACAATCATCGCATGTGCCGAATCCGGTGTAAGCTCATCGCGGAACATAATACCCGCCTTGGCCCAAATGTGAGTATCCTCCAAGGTCCGGACGTTTGCCGTCAACTGAGTGTGGACAGATTTCGCTATCGGCTTATAGGCATAGTGGAATCCATCTGTTGTATCCCAAACATCGTGGCCATCCGCCTTTATGGTCCATACACCGGAACCGGCATCGTAAGTGGCGTCACCGATTGTCGCCGTACCGACACCCCGATCCAGGAAATCACCGTCAAAGGTGATATCAAAAGCCGGCTGTGTAGACACAAGCCATCTATTAGCGAAAAAAGCGAAATCGCGGGTATCCGTAATACAGTCGCGGTTTAAGTCGCCAAATGTAAATCCCCGGCCGCCGCAACCACCTTTGACAATGGTTACCGGCAAGACAAAGCCATCACATGGGTCATCAGTTATATAACTTGCAAGCCTGACCTTGTTGACTAAACGTGAGTAAGGAGGGAAAATTGTATCAAGAAGGCCTGGCACCGGCTCAAGAGAAGGAAAATCATCAGATCCCGGTGGACTTTCAAAAGGTGGTGGCTCAGGAAACCATTCAACAGAGACGTCTTTTGGCGCTGCTACTGTTATCATTATTCTTTCATTCCAATTCTGCTGATCAAAGATATGTTGGAGGATACCGTTTGTGTCGGCGCCTACAAGCCACAACGATTCGGGATCGGAGGTCATAACAGTTACGCCGAGCGGGGCTTCAGGGGGTTGACTAATTCCAATCTCGAAGGTTGCTGTTTCCCCCTCGGTTATTTCTATTGCATCTTCGTTGGCTTTAAGGATCGACGATGGGTGCTCCCAACTGCCATGGCTAACAAGAACGGGGCCCAGCCCGTTAGGATCGTTTGCCAGCAGTCGACGGATTATTTCGCTGCTCATAAAGTGATGTACGTCGGCGTCGGTCATTCCACAACTTCTTACGAAGCCTTCAAGCTGGCCCGTCAGGACGGTATGCATACCACTGAACTGACCGCTGACTCTGGTATTAACAGTAAAGGTGTGGCTGAGGACCTCAAGGCTATTGGCAGTATCCTGGTGCAGGGGATATATTCCCCGACCACCTGAACCCCCATCCTCAGCGAACATAATCAGGCAATTGCCTGTATTGGCGGGATCCCAGAAGTACATCCAGCGGTCAACTGTGCGAATCCTTGTATCGTTGTATGTGAACGTCATCCGGTCGGTGAAAGCCCAGAAATACGGACTCCCGGCCCACTTTGAGTAATGCACATATAAGGGTTCAGCATCCGATGACAAAAAAAGCTCGTTATTTTCGTCTGTTGCTATTCTGAATCGGTATTTCGTATCCTCTGGATCGTACCAATATTGGCTTTCGTCCTGAAACCAGAACCAGCCACCAAAGTAACCATTGGGAACAGTTACCGGTTCGGGTGTCTTAACCAGAGTCAGGGGACCATTGTAGAACCAGAAAGACTCGAATGCTCCGTGTTTTAAGGCAGCCACTCCATACATGTTCCTATCGGCCGGTTTGGTGAAGTCATTTTGCGCACGCAAAGTAATCGTGCCTGCCGAGACGTTTTTAAAATATACCGAGACCCACTGGTCTATTTCTCCATCTCCACCTTCATCGATACCTATGTTCATACCGGTATCCATAAAGCCCATGTCATATACCCAGCCCATACCGGCCGCCCATAGGTCGGGATTCAGATTAGGATCGCCGCCGGGTATGGAGCCATAACCAAGACGGTTGTCGAGGAAAAGCAGAAGCCTGGCATCCTGTGATAAGGTCACATCCAGCGAGTAGTCTGCCTGCGTCTTGTCTGAATTCGAGACCATAACATACTCGGCCCCAAGCAGAGTTGTCGGTACGGCGTTGTACTGATGCGTTCGGTCCACGTAGCAAAGTTCATCTTCGTTGAGCGAATTCGGCGCGATTACAGGCGGTGTATTTTCACTGGTACCGCCTCGTGAAACGCTATTGATGATCGCTGCTTGGGAATTAGTGAAGCCGCCCAGCCATCCTGCAACCAAAACAACCATAAACAATGTTAGCTTTATATTCCTCATAACTAAATCCTCCACAAACAATTCATTCTATGACCAGTACTGGAATCGCACAGCAAATCATAATGTCAATTTGAACTTTCATTTAAGGCCTATCCTTATGGGCAGTTACTTAGCCATTGCAGCGTGAAGATATCGAGGTCGTGGAAATCAACGCTGCCATCGCAGTTGAGGTCGGCGTTGTTGTATCCGCCGGGCCGGCCGGTCCAGTTCCAGTCTTCTGAAAAGTCCGCATAGTCTGTGAAGTTGACGATATTGTCGGAATTGTAGTCGGCACAGTTGATACATTCACCGGGATCGGTGAACAGCATGAATGACATATCTTCAGGACGAACTCCCCAATTAGATGAAATGAGGTCAATGAGGTTAACATAGCCATTTTCAGATACGCGCTCATGATTTGTCCAGCACCATTGATGTGATTTACTATGCCCTTCTTTGTAAACGGCTACCACGCTGAACCAGTAAGTCTCGTTAACATCCCTCTGTCGGAACCAGCTCTCTTCCGGCAAACGCACCGAATAGCGGAAGACCGGCCTGTTAGGTTCATCACAAACACCACAAATGGGGTGTTTGTCATAACCGACCATGACCTCGTCATAATCATAGGCCTTATACTGCCATATTATCTCATTGGGATGGCAAAATGAGAAGTCAACACCGGCCGGCGTGTTGTTCCATATAATCAACATGAAATAGTCGGGCTTATTGGGTTCCTCTTCGACAGGGCAGGTGCAGGCCTCATAGCCGTATTCAAGATACGTGCCCCACCAGACAGCGGCTGTCACCGGTGTTCTTCGCTCGCAGAGCCAATCATCCGCAGAAGCAGCATTTTCAAGAGATAGGGTACCGTCCGGTCTCTCAGTAGATGTCGAAGGATAAGGAAAAAACGAGTAATAAGGCCAATTGCGGAGGCCGGTGTAGGGCTGGGCAGCCTTGATGTAATCGGCGTCGGTTCCAAGTTCAAAGGCCACATCGTAACTCTGCTCATATCCGCACACTGCGTGGTTTTCAATAGGAGTAATGAAGTTGGGATCCATAACTAAATCGGGGTAAGGAGGCGCAGGAAGACTGAAGGTAACCGCGTTATCCATCCAGGACAGAGGTCTTGTCTTCCATCCCCACGGATAATTAACGTCAGCAGAATCGGGATAAATCGCCACGATGCTTATCCAGAAGGTATTGTCATTTGTATCATCAAGATATTCACCCTGCCGGAAGTATTCTTCCGGCCTCAACTTCAAGTCATATCGGAAGCATGTATCCGGAGGTCTCTGGGGGAACTGATCCACCCCCACGAACTCAGACTTTACGCGCTCGGCCGGTATCTCAATATCCCACAGCAGCACATCCGGATAGCTGTATTCAACGCAATCCTCGCTGTTAATTACAAAAGCCAGTTCAATTGGCTCCTGAGTCTCCGGATCTCTCAATTCCCTCCAACTCAAAGAGACATCAAAGACTGCCGCCCCATTGAACTGAGAACTTTTCGACTCCTTCCAGCCCAATTGGGGTAGCAAGCCGTCTATCACCAGCCAGTAGAATGTGCCTTCCTCCTGCATGAATGGTTCTGAGATGTTTGTTATGCCAATCTGCTGCCATAACTCATGGTTGTTCGGCTCGAACTCTCCAAGATACGCGTCAAACCAGCCCTGCTCGTCAAACTGCAAATCGCCAAATTTAAGATCACTCCTGAGGAATAGACGCTGCCAGAGAAAGTCATTGGCCGGCATACTGTAACCGGTCGGGCTGTGTTCGGCAGGGATGTCGGAATGAATTCGGACATAAAAGCTAAAATTCCCCGAAAAGACATGATCATTTTGCCATGACGCCCAGAAACGAATGTTCTTGACCGGGCCGCTTTCCGTACACTGCCAGCTATCAGCCAGGCCCGGTGACGTCTTCATATTCCAGCCGTCCGGTTTCGGCAATTGCGCATAGTGCATCTTGTGGTCGGTGGAATCCCAGTCGCAGGTTGCGGGAACATTGCTCCAGAAACCTATCCTCCACGCAATCGGCTGTACATCGGGCGGATTTGAATCCATCCAGTCAACGTACGACCCCCACCAGCGCACCGAGGTTACCGGCATACTGCCCAGACATCTAAAGTCGTCCGCCACGAAATGCCAGTTCTGCGCTCTACCGTTGCAATCTGCCGGCGGACTGTTTTCCCAGTTCTGCTGCATTATCATCACGTCAAACTGATCGACCGTCAGGTTTCTGTCAAAGTCGGCACAAGGGTCATAATTCGGATCGGGATGGTTAGTTTGATACGCGGCAAGTACGATGTCCGAATCCTTGGGCCCAACGTAGCCGTCACAGTCGGCATCACCGCGGCACTGTGTACGGCAATCCCAGCAGTCGAACCATAAGATGTCAATCATCTCTCTGTAAGAGGGCTCATCCCAGCCGCAATATATCGGCATTTCGCTGTTCGGGTCGATTTCAATAGGCGGCTGCGACCATTTATTAAGGTTGTTGACCGGAGGGTAGATACCGGGCTTGTACGAGAAGAAGTCTATGTCGATGGCCCCGCTCTGTGGTGTAGAGCCGACGCCCATAGCAATATAGCTGTCAGGATAATCGAAACCGTTCCCGGCGGTAACGTAAAAAGTCTCCGGCATAATGGTAGAGCCATCCCTGTAAACTTTGACTATATGCGTACCGGTTCCTCTCCCGGACCTCGGTCCGATGGTAATCCAGAATTCGTGCCATGTAGTCGGGTCGAGTTCAAGGAGATTAAGAGTCCCCTCGCTCTCGTCGATATCCACATTTTCGCTGGGCGTGTTGCCATCGGTACTGTTCATTGCCAGGCCACTTCTGCCAGCCAGAAAAGTGTGGTCAGAATCCAGGGCCAGGGTGAAGGAGATTATTTTGCCGTCGGTCCCTTCCGACTGGCGGATGCTGAAGTTACCTTTTCCACCACTGTGGGTAACGTATCCATCTCCACCGGCCGGCCATGGGGTGATTGGACCACTACCATCCGGATGGAGGTCATCCAAAGGCGGCGTCTTTGATATGCGGGCACGGAAAAAGATGGTGATTCCGTTGTCGAGGATATCATCACCCCACGATCCTATGTCATCGGTGATACTGTGAGCGAACATTATCTTGCGGTTGCTTGGCTCGGACATACCATGACTGACAGGATTGCCGGTATCCTGGAGGCGGAGAAAATTAGCTCCACCTTCGGTTAGTTCAGATACACCGCCCGGGTGTCCGCCGCTGATGATTTTGCCGTCCCAGCGGTCCGAGACGTTGTTATGATCCCAAGTCCCATCGAGAGCAGTATAGTCACCGGAACCGGCAGCGGCATGGTTACCACTGTATGTGTATAACCAGCCGCCGGGCGGGTCATCATATCTGATACCTGCCTGCCCCTCACTAACTACGCGGGCTGAGCCGAACTCAGCCGTACGCGTTACGCCTTCCTGGTGTGATGTAAGGACCAGACCAATGTAAACATTCTCATCCATTGGGATAGTTATTGGGTCTCCGAGCTTTATCCAGTACATATTGTCAGGAGAGTAGTAACCTGTAAATGTATCGCCGCTGCGTATTATCCTGACCCAGTATGGGACAGTAAGGCCTACAAGGTTGTTATTGAAAGTTACTCCGCCTGTGATAGAACGCCACTGGAATGCAGCACCAAAGTCCGGCGTCATTACCATCATCGCGTGTTTGGATTCTCCGCTCAGGTCCTCGCGAATCATTACACCGGCCTTGGCCCATCCATCGGTGCCGGGGCCGGTTATGCTCTTTACCTGTGCAGTTATTTGTCCATCACCCTTTAGATACTTATAGACGTAGTGGAAATTGTCGGAATTTCCCCAGATATCATTGCCGTCGGCCGTAATGGACCATGTGTCAGTTGTGGCATCGAAAATAGCGCCTCCGGCAACCGACGAAGGACTTCCAACATCCTGATTACTCCATCCGGATGCGCTTCTCAGAAGCCCGACCGACAATAATACAATCATCAGAAAAAGCTTCACATGTCTCATAACTAAATCCTCCACAAGAGTTTTTCTTCTGCGGCCCGTAATTATACTTTACAGCATACCGAAATATCGACTTTACTCACTTTAACGGCCAACCGGTCGGGCAATAGCAGAGCCATTGCTCAACAAATAGTCCGAGGTCTATCCTGTTCACACCATCCAGTTGATTCAGGTCGGCTCCCTCACACCAATTATTCAACTCGTCGCAGGGCTCAAGCCAGTACTCAGCGAATTTTGCATACTGATTGAAGTCAACGATGCAGAAAGGTTCACCCGGCCAGAAGCCGCCGAGCAGCTCAAAATTGCTACCCGATGAGTAGGCCGCATCCGGCTGGCCGATAGTGCCGTTAAGTGTATACGGACCGCCGCTGCTTCGCCCGCCGCCGCCGTCAATCGTATGCCGGCGAATCTCGTACTGCCCAAAAACATTCGTTATGAACATCAAGAACAAGATTAAGGTTAATATACGTTTCATCATTACATCTCCCTTTTTGTCAGTTAATCGTAAATCCAGATTCGAACCCGGGCTTGATCGGCAAAAGGATCATCATTTGATCTCCCCACGCTGATACTCTCATATGTCAAGCTATGCCAAAACGCCCCTTCCCACTTCAATTCATAGGTCGATGTACCCATAAACGAATTATACCAATCTCCTCCAATTCCCTTGCAGTGAATAACACACTCACCATCGAAGTCACCTTTGAATTGCATGTCCACTACGTAATTGTTTGGATCCCCACCCAGATTATGGTTCAATTTGACACGAAGACCGGGGGAAACCGACACCCACCCGCTGTCATAATTAGGACGAGGGAATCCATAATAATTTTTGATTTTATTAGACGATACGTCGATGTTTCCCTCCACATCAAGCTTTTCAGTCGGGTTTGCAGTTCCAATACCGACATTACCGGGAAGGGTTGAATACATGTTTTCCCCTGAGACCATCCAGTCATTATCAGTATCTGCATAAAGTGCATAGGGTGTGGGTGTAACTTCCTGCCGAGGACTTAAGGTAGTAAAGCTGCCGGTGCTATCTCCCGGCCGAACGCCAATTTCCAGCCAGCGAGCATTGCCGTCGAAGACATCAATGCCGAATTCCAGCTCTGCTGTAAAGTAGCCGTCTATCACATCCACATCTTCTACAGTATTTGTCCTCCCCTGCTGAGTTCCTCCGCCGGATATATCGTAGAGCTTAACCTCGAAGTCGTGTAAGCCATCTGCCGGCTGGTCGGCATCTATTAAAAGCCCCTGATAGGTAAACACGGGAGCCAGCCCTGTATTGCCGATGGTCTCTACAACACCGAATTCAGCAGTACGCGGCACACCTTCCTGTTGTGACGTAAGGAGCAGGCCAATATAGACGTTCTTATTCATCGGGATGGTTAGTGGTGCCCCAAGTTGTGTCCAACCCATATTGTTGGGAGAGTAGTAGCCTGTAAATGTATCGCCGTTTCGTATCAGCCGAACCCAGTATGGAACGGCAAGCCCTTCCTGGTTGACATTGAAGGTGACGCCACCTGTGTTCGAACGCCACTGCAATGCAGCGCCATGGCCCGGCGTCATCACCATCAACGCGTGTCTGGATTCACCGCTCAAGCCCTCGCGAATCATCACGCCTGCCTTTGCCCACTCACTTGTGCCGGGCCCGTTTATGCTGTTTACCTGCGCGGTTATCTGTCCATCACCCTTAAGATACTTATAGACGTAGTGGAAGTTGTCGGAGTTTCCCCAGATGTCATTGCCGTCTGCCGTAATTGTCCCCGTACCCGTGTCTGGATCAAAATAGGCGCTTCCCGGCACTGAAGGATTGCCAATATCACGATTACTCCATCCTGAAGCGCTGCCAACCAAAACAATCACCAAAATTAAGATTCTTAATATATTTGCTCTCATTTTTTTGACCTTTTTATAATCGTTGCTGTTTTGCAGCACATACAGTGTATACAATATCTTCTCCACAACACTCGCCATCATCTCAGCCCTAAGGGATCTGAGCAATGCCCTCACAGTAAAGATGTTAACTTTTCGCTCGCCTCATATAAGAAGAAACACGAATCATCACTTGTACCACCTCAATGCTCTGAAAAATGTAATGGAGGAGGCACGCGGCCTCCTCCATATCTTTATTCGTCTTTTGGGTTGTGGAGGACTCCTTCAAGGATTCCTTGTTTGTTTGAAAAATCCCACGTCCCATTCAGCCTCAACTTCCAACCCACGAAGTCCCCGCTGACACCCTGGTAGACATGGCTCGAGTTGCCCAACGAGTGGTTCGTACGAGTGCCACTGTGGTGGCCTCGGAAAGTACCTGTGAGGTCTCCCCAAGTTACCTCAACGCTATGATCGCTACCCCAAAAATCGCCATCGCCGGCATTCATATCATAGTTGTGGTTGCAGACACCATTGAGCGCTATTTCTATATTGCCGCTACTGGGCTTTGAGTTGAGCCAATAAGTTATATCTCGAAGGTGCAGGACATTATCATCGTCAATCCACTTCTTGGCAATGTGTGTCCCTGCGTAGTCAAACTCACAGTTGACCGGCTCCTCTGTGGCCGAGGCCCAAACGATTGACGTAACCAGCACAATGCCAACAAGCAGCGCAAGACAGGCGAAAGTTTTAATCCTTGTTTTTGACATTTCATACTCCTTTCATTGTTTTTCTGCAGATAAAACAGTGTTAAATAACAATTTGCGGTCTTCTCAATCCTTTGATGAAAATTTATCCTCGTGATTAAAGTTATAATTTTTTCTTCATTGGCATCTACTCCATTTTGTTTTGGTAGGAATAAAAAACAATTACAACCTTTTGACAGGCTATAGTTGTCACTTGACTTCTTAGCGAGAGATTGTTCCTTTACTTTCAAAAGTGACCTGTCCAATCGAGAAGTCCATTTGGCCATTGACTCGCAGTTCTCCAGAGGCATCTTTGAAGACACCTGTTCCATCGGTAATATCCATATTTCCGTGTAGAGTTAGAACTGCTGGGTTCTCATCCGTGGGCACAGCAAACTCAGCGCCGATCGTAGTCAAAGTGTTGTCATCACCAAAGTTGAATAAATGCATAACCTCGGGGTAATGTGTCACACCATCTTTTTCGTAGGGTGGTTGGAGGGGGATAACCGTAACATCGCCCGACAACGCGTCGTTTCCGATATTGATAGTTGCCTCACCGAAAAATGGGGGCACTTCCCCCAGGGTAGCTTCCCCAGAAATAGTCACCGGATCGCGTCCAGCCGCTAAAGCTACACCTAAAACGAACAGCAGCGCCAGCGCAAGTACAGGCATGACCATGATTGAAGTCGATTTGTTAATTCTCACTTTCATTGAGTTTTCCTCCAATTTGATTGGAATTGTTACCAAGAGTACCTTTCAAGAAACACGTATGCACATATTACACCACTACACATATCAAACAAAAAACTACTGCAATCCTCGTCATTTACTTCATTTTCATTACCTCCTTTCACACTTCTGCCACAACCGGCAAGTGTCATATTTTTTTCACAGGGACAATTTCCTGCTTCTTCCACAATGCAATCCGTAAAAAAAAAGTGATCTTGCGCAAATTCCAAAATTTTTTTGATGTTTTTCGCTGTCTCAGTGACAGATATTTGTTTCAAGTGCCGTCAAACATGCGTAAGTGGCTGAAAAAACAGGTTTTATTCCTTGCAGGCTGTTTCTGATTACGCTATTATTTCCCATATCAGGTTGTACCAATCTCGTGACAACTTATGCCTATATTCAGGTAATAAAGGACATGAGAGAAAAGGATGAGACAGAAATGGGGGGGGAGAGGGAAACGTTTCTCACCACTCACTGGTCCCTTATAGAAGATGTTCAATCCCGCGAAGATAAAGACCGTGCTTTGATAGGCTTACTGCTGGATAAATACTGGAAACCTGTATATTGCTACCTCCGTCGAAAGGGATACGGCAACGAAGAGGCCAAGGACCTTACTCAGGGTTTCTTTCACGAAGTGGTGTTAAGCCGTGAGTTGATCAGGCGGGCCGACCAATCCAGGGGACGTTTCCGTTCTTTTCTGCTGCATGCCCTCAATCAATATCTGATAGATGAAAAACGCAGGCAAACATCGCTCAAGCGCATTCCAAGGAACAAACTTGTGCCTCTCGATTTTACCGATCCGCCTGTTTTACCTCACAAAATGACCATGCAGGCCCCTGAAGAATGCTTCAATTACGCCTGGAAATCCACACTACTGGATCAGTCACTGTCGCAGGTACACGAGCAGTGTTCAGAGCAGGGTATGGAAACACACTGGAATGTTTTTCGTGAGAAGGTAGTGAAACCAATCCTGGATGATGTTAAGCCTATTTCGCTAAATGAAATCTGTGCCAAATATAACATCGAGAATGAAACCAGGGCCTCCAATATGATTGTAACCGTGAAAAGGCGTTTCCAGGCTGTGCTAAAGAAGAATGTACGAAATACGGTGATTTCAGAAGACCAGATAGATGAAGAATTGAGGGAAATACTCAAATTTTTTCCTAAAGGCGCGCAAGATTCAAAAAATCCTCCGGATTAAATACCAGACATAGAATCGACGATTCGACCGGGATGTTTTTGTATGCAAATACAGGTTCAGCTAATAATTTTATGTTGATAATATGGTTATGAAACGCAATTCTTCGTTTGGTATAGATCCTGAACGACTGGATCGCCTTCTTGCTATGGGGCTGGAAAAATCAGGTCTTCAAGAAGATATGACCCATACGGCTTCATTTGACCTGTTTATAGAAAAACCCGGCACTCAAATTGATCGGTATAAATTACTAAACGTACTCGGCGAAGGAGGCATGGGTATCGTGTACTCGGCCGAACAGCAACAACCGATCAAGCGGCACGTGGCCCTGAAGGTCATCAAGCCGGGTATGGATTCCAAACGCGTGATCGCCCGCTTCGAGGCCGAGCGGCAGGCCCTGGCCCTGTTGGACCATCCGAACATTGCCCATGTCTATGATGCCGGGACAACGCAGCTTGGAAGACCTTATTTTGTGATGGAACACGTCAAAGGCGTACCCGTAACCGAACACTGCGACCGTCAGAAGTTCACCATCGAGCATCGTCTTGGCCTGTTTCTGCAGATTTGTGAAGCCATTCAGCACGCCCACCAAAAAGGAATCATACACCGAGATATAAAGCCTTCGAATATATTAGTATCCATCCACGGCGAGCGGCTTGTTCCGAAGGTCATTGATTTTGGTGTTGCCAAGGCACTGGGCCGGCCACTGACGGACCGGACCCTGGAAACCGAGCACGGCCAGATGGTCGGCACTCCTGAGTATATGAGTCCCGAACAGGTGGAGATGACCAACCAGGACGTCGACACGCGTACAGACATCTATTCCCTCGGAGTGCTTCTTTATAAACTGATTACGGGAAAACTACCCTTCGAACTCAGGGAAGTCCGGGAGAGAGGGATTAACGGACTTCGAAACGCTATTTGCGAGGAATCACCCAAAACCCCAAGCACCCAGGTCAGCAGCCTGGCCATCGAAGAGTCGACCAAGCTGGCGAAACTCTATCAAACCGATGTTGGTACGCTTCGACGCAGGCTCCGTGGCGACCTGGACTGGATTACTCTCAAGGCCCTGGAGAAGGACCGCACGCGTCGTTACCAGACAATCCAGGCCTTCACGGAAGACATCCAACGCCACCTCAATGACGAACCCGTATTGGCCGGGCCACCGAGTAAAATATACCGATTTAAAAAACTTCTGCGTAAATACCGAACACAGTTTATTACAGCAGCTTTGGTGACGGTAATGGTCGCTTTAGTAGCAGTCATTTCTGCGATGTATACTCATGCGGTCAGTCAAAACAGGGAAGCTGAGCTTCTCAGGCATAATGATATTCTTTCGAAGGCCCGGCAACTCCACACTAATGGAAAATCCAATGAAGCTTTAACCGAGTTGGAAAGCATTCTCAACAGCAAACACATTGGCCTTAAGGCACGTTTACTGCTCGCACAGCTCACACTCGAATTAAAGGGGCCCGCAGAAGCTGTGAGTGAATTGGAAAAGCTGCTGGGTGAGCAAGATGAGATTGTTTCTCAGGCCCATTTCCTTCTTGCAAGGATTTACCTGGAAAGTGATCCCGGCGATCCCAAAACGACCAAACAATATCAGGAAAAAGCAAAAGAACATCAGCAACAAGGCGAGAAGTTGTTTCCCGAAACAGCCGAGGCGTACTTCAATCGCGCTATGCTTACCGGAAATGTTAAAAAAACACTTGAATATCTCAATCGTGCAGTGGACCTCGACCAAAGTTACTACGATGCTCGAAAGTCTCGAGCACAGGCATTTTATACCCTCAAAAACTATAGACGCATGGAAAGAGACGCCGTAGCCATGACTGCGTTGAGAGACTGGGACCCGCTCGGATACTCTCTTGTAGCGATAGCCCTTCGAGAGACAGATGATGCTGCTGAAGCCCTTGAGTACCACGATAAAGCAATCCGCCTGTCACCTGACGATCCCGAGTTATATCAGCAGCGATACGAAACACATATCGTTTTAGAAGACTACCAAGCTGCGCTCAAAGATGTACAGCATTGCATTAAACTGGACCCAAATAACGTTCGCTATCATTTCCAGGTTTTCTGCGCCCTCACGGCTCTCGGAAAATACAAAGAAGCCAAGGCTGAATATGAAAAGGTATGTCAATCCGATTCAGAATCTGCAAAAAAATTCCAGGAGTGGTCGAGCAAATATGTGTTTGACACTCTCGATGCCAAACGCCGATGGCATCCGGCCGCAAGTGCTCCTGATGGGGCCGTCTTTGCAGCTATGAATGAGGCGGACGAATATTATCGCACTTTAAGTCAGAAAGCTGTGCGAGTCGTCGACGAGGGATTTACTTCCTCCTGGGCTCCGGATGGAAACGAACTGGTTTACAGCCGTGGGATTGTCGGCTCAAGCGGCATTGAGGTTATCCATGTTAAGACGGGTGTGACCCGTCTTTTGGCGGTACCGGGCAAAGATCCGTCCTGGTCACCGGATGGCAGGTATATTGCATACGTGCGCGACCGGCAGGTGCTGCCTTTAAGTCACCTGACACAGGAGCGCACCGGAGTTAGTATACCACAATGGCAGCAGGAAGTCTGGCTGGTAAGAGCGGATGGTACCGAAGAACCCAGATTCCTGGCCAAAGGGTGGTTCCCAAATTGGGGTCAGGATGCGGGGCATGTCTTCTATCTTTCAGAGGAAGATGCCAGAATCTACAGAATCTCTATTGAGGATGGCGCCGAACCTGAACCGCTGGTATGGTTTCCATGGAGGCAACTAACGGTGTCGCCCAGCGGCCGGCATATTGCCTGCGTCATGTTCGATAGGCTTTACATCGCGGATCTTTTCGATAAACGTTTCCACTATAACCTGCTTGCGCCGGCCCATACATGGTCGGTTGCGTGGACGCCTGACGAAAAGGCGTTAATTCTCGGTGGCGATGAAGGATTGTGGATATATAATATCCAAACACAAGAAACTTTGCAGCTATTGCCGGGTCCCGTCACGCTCCCACGTTACTCAAGAGATGGCCGCCGACTGGCCTTCGCCCTATGGTCACCCTACACCGAGATTTGGGTAGCTGACACCACCACTCTCGAGCCGCTCCAAACTCTTGAGCAACATTACCAAAACAGAATCACAGAAATCACACGTGCCATTGAAATCAATCCTGAGGATATGGAAAGCTATGTATCACGTGTGCGGTACCTGGGGCGTATCGGGCAGCCGGAAAAAGCAACGGCCGACTGGCGACGTTATCTCGAGCTTTTCGAGCTTGAGAACCCCGCAGGAGATCCCATGGGCTGGGGCTTTGGCCTTCAGGGGGGATGGGTGACTCCGGAAACCGCCGTACCTATCTACCGAGCGCTGTTGGAAAAGCTATCCGAAAACTCTACGACTTACCATTTCCTCGGTCTCGCCCACTGCCTTGCGGGCCAATGGGAAGAGACCAATACAGCTCTAAATGAATCCTCTAAGCTATTTGGCGGTAAGGGACGCCCAAATGCCATCTTCCAAGCCATAGCTTATGAGCAACTGGGTAACAGGGCTGAGGCGATCCGACACTATTGTCGGGCGGTTGAATGGATGGAAACAACACGGCTTGACGTGATAGGGTCGCGATGGAACTACCTTAGAAAATATTATATAAGCGCAACGCAAATTCTAGGGGTCAAAGCTAAGGGTTTTCGGCGTGATATACCTATCACCGGCGAGCAGATCGCCGTGTCGGCAGTGCGGGCAGGCAGCACTCAAACCGGTACCACAGCGAACAATATCGTAGATGGAACAGGCCTTTCCGACCAGGACCTTGATGGTCTGCTGGAACACGACGAAACTACTGAAAGTATGTGGCTAAACAGTCAGGACGATGTAAATAGCTGGGTAGAGTTTGACCTCGGAGAGGTGCATAGCCTGGGCTCCTTTTTACTGTGGAATTACAACGAGAGAGGCCACCCGCAACGGGGAATAAAACAAGCCGACATCTCTGTCTGGATATCGGAGACGGGCTGGCAAAAAATGTTTGATGATTTCGAATTCGCTGAAGCTGAAGGCAGCTTCGACTACGATGAACCGGACCATATAAGACTGGATGGTGTAAAGGCTCAGAAAGTGCGTTTCGATGACCTTGTCAGCTTCGCCAATGACAAACATGTTGGTTTAAGCGAAGTACAATTTTTTCAAAAACGGGGCCCCGAGGCGGTTCGACCATATCCTGCCGACGGGGCCGATATAGGCACTCCTCCGGACACCTTTCTAAGCTGGACGCCGGGAATTGGCGTCAAAGCCCATAGAATTCACTTCGGGATTAATCCTGATAATCTCAAATACATGGGGCGCTTTGAGGTGAATCAGAGCAGCCAGGTGCAGTTACCTGATTTGAAAAAGAACCAAACTTACTTCTGGCGCATTGATGCAGAGAAACGGGATGGTTCAATAATAGAGGGAAAGCTCCTCACCTTCCTGACGGGACAAATGATTGGGTGGTGGCAGTTTGATAAGACAGATGGAAAAACGGTTTTTGATTCATCTGAAAACAAACTGGATGGCAAACTTATGGGGGATGCGCACATAATTTCCGATCCGGAGAGAGACAGTGCCCTGAGTCTTGATGGAGATGGCGATTATATGTATGTAGGAAACAGCCCGCTCTTGAACTTTGTCAATTCCATGACCCTGGCGGCCTGGGTAAAAGTTACTAATTCCGACAAACCCGACCAGGATATTATCAGCAAAGGAGCCGGATGCTGGAGACTTATCCACAATCCACAAAGGCCGGATCTAGGATTTTATTGCTGTGGTCTCCACATTCCCCATTATGACTATTACTACATGATCGTTGGTGAAAGAATTCCGGCAAATGGGAGATGGCACCATGTGGCCGGTGTCTATGACGGGAAAACCATGTCTATCTATATAGACGGCAAACTCGATAGATCAGCTGCCGCCGTCGGAACAATTAATACCCGCCCTTGGCCTGTCTTGATTGGTGCAAGTCCGTCAGCTGTCGACGACAAATGTGACTGGAGCGGCTTCATTGACGACGCTCGTATCTATAGCTATGCCCTCAGTCAGCATGAAATAGCCGCCATATATGCCGACCAGAACTCCGACTCAAAAAGAAAATGAAAATATAAAAAACTTGTTGTTAATTTCGCTAAAGGTTACTCGTCTGAAAGTATCTTTCTTTTTCCACCTTTTGGGCTTTCTCCCCCCTAAAAAGTGATGTTTTCTTAACAGATAATCCCGATTTAGTTGTAACAACGGTTGTATTTTTCTAACACTGCAACTGCATACAAAATCCATAACTATCTCCAACACTTCATCCTGTGATAATTATATGGACCGAAACCGAAATGTGCATTGAATCTCATATTTGCTTAAAATTTCAAAGAAATCATTTCAATAAAATTTATCGTAAAGCTTGTTGATTTTTTTTAAAGGATTCGTGGAGGATGACCAAAGACATTTTCCCTTGCTCAAGAAGATCACATCACATAGAATGCCACCTATCGCTGGATAATCCGAATGAATTCTTCTTTTGGAGGAGCATAATGATTAAGAAATGTTATCTGGTTATGTTAGTCGCGGCAATTCTGACGTTGTCAACTACGGTTGCATTGGGCCAGGTACAGGAGAGGAGTTGGCAGATATTGCTTGATGGGATTTTCCGAGATGGGACAAAACCTTTATACCTTTACGCACGGGAACGGGGCGGACGGTGGATTGCAGTAGTAGGCAGTTCGAGAGACCCGGACCGCGAGGGACGTAAGACATACAACCGGTCCTGGTACTACGGTGATCTTTCGGGCGTGCCGATTGAGGATGGTAGGATGAAGGGCCGCTTTACACTGCATGTAACACCGGACCTCTGGGTACCAAGAGACCACAAGGGCTACAAAATCGTCTTTGAAATCGATGCCAGGCTAACCGAATCAGATAAGCTTAATGGACAATACAAGATTGTCTCCATAGGCAGTAAGGACGAATCAACAAAAGGCTTCGGCAGATCCGGCTGCCTGAGAGGAACGGCAAAACCATACTTCCAGCCCGAGCTACCTGACCAGGTCACCTTCCGATGTAATATGCAGGCCTCGCTGGTTGGTGGAGACCCGCAGTATGGCGATCGATGCATGATCCTCTGGCTCGGCATGGAGAACGGCAAGCTGACTTCGACCATTCATGGGCTTCTGAGCAAGAAATACGAGGCTTATGGAAAGAAGAGTTTTGCCTATGAAGGCAATACGGTCACTGCCAATAGAGATCAATTCTCCGGTCATATTACAGTCCCAACAAAGACGCTGGACATGGAATCGTGCCGGTACATCTTCGACATCAACGGCCGGATATTGGAAGAGGTCCTGGTTGGTACCTACAAACTAACGGTCAAGATCGATGGTAAACAAGACGTCACCATCAACGGCAGCTTTGACGGCGAATGGTACGAGGGCATCACGCACATAAAGACAGATGACCGGCCGTGGTACACAA
>JABAHP010014682.1_pt5 | contig 19278 bp, 9 predicted proteins | sample 7062081 | NCBI WGS metagenome assembly JABAHP01 (sample SAMN14534357, study PRJNA622989) | marine sediment metagenome | biome: marine biome [ENVO:00000428]; feature: marine pelagic biome [ENVO:01000023]; material: deep marine sediment [ENVO:00002113] | place: India: Gulf of Kutch | collected...
GATCTAGTCGATAAAGCCCCGATCACATTCCAGAAGGGAAAGGAAATCCAAACGGATTACCATCTCCCTGAAAAAGATCTCGTTACCTTCCGCGTTGGTGATCATGATGGATCCGAGCCTCTTATCATAGACCCTGGTCTCAACTTCAGCACATATCTTGGAGGGTCAATTCGGGATGGATCAACTAGTCTGTTGGATGTCGATGGCGACGTACTTCTAGTGGGCATTACAAATTCTAGCGAGTTCCCAACGACCCCAGGGGTGATTGAAGGAAGCATGATTGGTNNAGATGCGTTCATATGCAAGCTGAAGTCCGATGGCACAGATCTCCTCTTCTCGACATACCTAGGTAGTCGCCAGTTCGATGTATGTTTAGACATGGCGATTGACAGTAAAGGAAACATCATAGTGACAGGTCAAACGGATGGGAACGATTTCCCCACAACCTCAGCCGCGTACCAACCTGACAATGCGGGTGGGAACGATGCCTTCATGACCGTGTTGAACAGCAACTGCAGCCAGCTCCTATTCTCCACATATCTCGGTGGCAGAGACTACGAGGTGGGATGTGACGTAGAAGTTACTCCAAACGGGGATGTTCTTATCCTCGGTGTGACTGAATCAAACGATTTCCCCACAATCGATGGTTGTCTGGACACTGAGTTGAGCGGTGAATCGGATATCTTCGTAACCCGTATAAATGGTAACGGGTCCCAGCTCCTCCGTTCCACGTACATTGGAGGGTCATCACTTGAAGATTGCGGCTACGGTCATGTGTTGTACGTGGATGATTTAGGGGATGTGTATATGGGGGTGGAGACAGCCTCCAACGATTTCCCATTGGGTATCAATCCGTTCGACAGTACTCTGGGGGGATGTCACGATTCCGCACTGGTGAAGATGGATGGTAATCTCACAAAGATCGAGTATGGGACATATCTTGGCGGTAGCGAACACGACAATCCAGAATCAATCCTCGTCGATGAAGAGGGCTACCTCTATGTGACGGGATGGACAGTATCACCTGACCACCCCGTCTCACCGGATGCGTGGGATTCTGAGCTATCCGGTGACTCGATGGGAGATATGTTCCTTACAAAAATGGGGCTCAACGGTTCTGTGGTGGAGTTCAGCACGCTTTTCGGAGAGGAAGGGGAGGACGTAGGTTCGGACATGACCCTTGGTGATGACGGGTTGATATATTTCATCATGGGCACCATCTCGGACGACCTACCCACCTCGGAACACGCCATTGATGATTCTTATAACGGTAACTATGATGTCTATGTTGGTGTGTTCGACGGAGAGAATCAGACCATAAGATATGGAACATATCTTGGAGGTACTGGTGACGAATCCTACTACAATCACATCAGTCTCAATGGCAGCACTGTCACGGTCACCACAGAGACGAACTCTATCGATTATCCAACAACTCCTGGTGCCTACGACACCACCCCCAATGGCAGGCGGGACACCGTCGTGTCTCGATTCGAAATAATCCTCTCTGACCCTCAAATTCCCGATCCTCCTAGGAACCTCTCGGTGCAAGTTGTGGACCGAAGTGTCTGGCTTGAGTGGGAGGGTCCTTTGGATAACGGTGGTTTCAACCTAAGAGGATTCAACCTCTATCGGGGTACGTCCTCGGAAGACCTCAACTTACTGATGAAGGTGGGACCAGGGTCGCTGAACTTCACCGATGATACTGCAGAGATTGGATTGACCTATCACTACGCGCTTACCTCCTTCAATCCGCTAGGCGAGAGCATATTGAGCAACATCACGAGCATCACTTTCGTGACAGATCCCGATCCACCATATGATCTTACCGTCGAGGCAGGTTGCGGCACGGTCCTTCTCAGGTGGAAATCCCCTGCATTCACGGGAGGACTTCCGATATTGGGTTACCATGTGATGAGGGGAACCTCCTCGGACACAATCGGGCATCACAGGACCCAGGGGAACTCCACGAACTTCCTGGACGGGGAGGTATCGAACGGCGTGACCTACTACTACCAGGTCGTCGCATTCAACGAGATTGCCAACAGCAGCCGCTCAATATATATCACAGCGTTTCCCCAAGGCCCACCATCTGCCCCCCTCGGGGTCTATGCGACAACAGGTCCTAACGAGGTCATCCTTCAATGGGAGGCACCCAAGAACGACGGAGGTCAACCAATACGGGGATACAGGGTCCTTCGGGGACTCGACCGGGAGTCCATGTCAGTGGTGTATACCACTGGTGGACAGGACTTCATGGTGATAGACAGACCTTTGGTAAATGGAATCACATACTACTACGCCGTAGTCGCCTTCAATCCCCTAGGTCAAGGTCCCTGGGAAGGCATCGTGAGTGCTGTGCCCATGGGTCAACCAGGCGCTCCTCGGGATGTTTCGGTGGAAGAGCTCGACGGTATGATTAGGCTCTCTTGGATACCTCCCGAGGACGATGGCGGAAGCATGATTGAGGGTTATCGAATCCTTAGGGGACCGACGGTTCCTTCAATGACCATGCTAACGATAGTGTCAGGAACGGACACGGCTTACGAGGACACGAAGGTGGAGAACGGAAAGACCTACCAATACTCAGTGATAGCGTTCAATAGTATCATGGACGGGCCAGCAAGTGATTCGGTCCGAGCTACTCCCCGTGGTCTTCCCGGTGCACCAAGAGCCTTGATCGCCATCAGGGCAGAGGGATTGATCAATGTAACTTGGATGTATCCAGAGAGCGATGGTGGTTTCCCGGTCACCAGCTATGTTGTTCGTCGGGGGGAGTCCCAAGATGACATGAGAATCATCGACAGCACGAACGGCCTACTGACTTACTTCCTGGACAGATGGGTGGTCCCTGGGACATCTTACACCTACTCGGTCTCAGCCGTGACCTCCGTGGGTGAAGGACCAATAAGCAAACTATTCTTTATCGAGTACTACGACAGGCCGGATACGCCAGTTGGACTCTCATACAACGTTACAGAAGGAGGCGTAAGAATCACTTGGTCAGGCCCCTCCAACGATGGCGGGATGCCTGTTACCGGATACCGGCTCTATAGGGGGCCAGATCCGATGTTGCTGGCCTTCCTCACCGAGGTGGATCCGACTGGTGTATATGTCGACAAGAGTGTAGTCTCTGGCGATGAGTATTACTATTCAGTATCGGCAGTCAACGAGGCTGGGGAGGGCCCGAGGACAGAGGTTTTACTTGTGCAGCCGTCGGTCCTTATGAAACCACCGGGTCCTCCTCAGGACCTGCGGGGAAGGGAAGTTTCGGGGGGGGTTCTTCTTACGTGGAACTCTCCATTATTCGACGGGGGGAGCCCAGTGACGGGCTATTCTATCTTCAGGGGGAGTTCGCCCGACGACCTTGTAGAGGTCGCCAGGGTGGGGACGGTAGGAGAGTACAATGACGAAGACGTAGAGGTGGACAGTGCCTATCACTATTGTGTCCAGGCCCGAAATGACGTGGGCCCTGGGAACATGTCGGAGATGATCCAAGTCCGGTTCTCCGGCGCGGGGGTGACTAGCTTCTCCCCGAACCCCCTCCTTCTATTTGCCCTCGTTGTGGCAGCAACAGTTGGAATCCTACTCGGTGCAGCAGTGACATTGGAGACATTCAAGTACAGCCTCATGCTGGCCGTGCTACCACTCTTCAGCAGACTAAGGAAGGACGAGGTGCTGGACAATAAGAACAGGTACGCAATCCACGGTCTAATCATAGACAATCCGGGGATACACTTTGCAGGGATTATAGAGGAGTTCGGTCTTTCCCTGGGAGTGGCCACTTATCACCTGGACGTCCTGGAGAGGGAGCACTACGTTCACTCAACGAGGGACGGTAGGCTCAAGCGCTTCTACAGCACAGACGTTAAGATTCCCAGCGACAAGATGCGGAAGACCCCCGAAGAGATTAGGGAGGCCGTCATCGACCTAGTGAGGGAACAACCTGGCATCGCACAGAAGGAGCTGGTAAGGGAGCTGGGCATCGACAGGGAGACCGTTGGTTACCACATCAGAGTGCTCGTCAAGAAGGGTCACCTCAAGTCCACCAAGCAGGGGAGGTACACAGTGTACCGGGTTGTCGAGGGGTCCAGGACCCGCAAGGCGGAGCCGGATACCACCTCGGTGGGCACCCAGACCTCTCGATGAGCCTGCCCTGTTCGGTCCCTTAAACCCAACCGTCCTTCTTCATGTACGGATAATAGTCCACTCCCTGGTGGGGCAGGCCGGTGTCGCCGATGCCGTCCCCGGCGGTCCTGCCATCCGAACCATCGTCGAGACCCCCATAATCGCTCCAGTAGTTTCCATGACCTGCCCCGTCATCCCAGGCACACACATCCACGTCACCGTCAATCTGGTCAGTATTCTTGTTAAAATTGTTCTGGTAGACTGAAACCGCTGGTTCGATGGAGTAGGTATCTACCAAATATAGACCCACATCGTTGGAATCGACCTCGTTCCCGGTGATGGTGATATCAACGTCCTGCTTGATGAAGACGACCTCAATGTAGATGCCGTACGTGTTCGATTTTACCTGGTTATCCGAGAATTCGAACTCGCACAGGGTCTTGCTACAGTATAGGTAGACGTGGATACCTTCGTTGTTACCCGTCATCTTGTTACCAGTGACGGTCAGTTCCTCCGTTTTGACAGTACCAATCCAGAGCCCGATATCATTCCCTTTCATCTCGTTGTCTTTCAAGATGTCGGACTGGGGGAAACCTAGGCGGAAGCCCTCGAGGGAATTGTCGTTCGCCTTATTTGATTCGTACGTATTCTCTTTGGTATAACGGGTCTTGAAACCCGGGCCTTGGTTGGATGTGGCCGTGTTCAATTGGATATTGCTATATCTAACATTGTTCAGATAGAACCCATAGTCAGAGTTCTTGGTCGCCTTGTTGGAGGATATCGTCATATAATGTCCACTGATGGAGATGCCATAACGATTGGAACTCATGAGATTGTCCTTTATGACGGAATTTGAACCGGAAAAGGACAACCCAACGATCTCATTGTCTTTAGCTAGATTCCCATTTATCAACGATTCTGGACACTGAAACATCGAGAACCCGTAATAACTGTCCTTCACAAGGTTCTCAGAGACTGTAGCATAAGAGCAATAATACAGATAGATTCCTCTATATCCGCATTTCATGACGTTGTTATTTTTCACCTCAGCATCATCGCAACGATGTAAGAATATCCCATTCTCCGCGACATCTATGATGGTGTTATAGGTCGCTTTGACTTCGTCAGAGTATTGGATCTCTATGCCGTTGGCGTCATCGTCGAGAGTGTTCTGTACGGAGTTGGTCTCGACGACGCTCCCATCGCAGTACTTCAAATAAATCCCGAATGCGTTGTCCTTAAGGGAATTGTCCTTCAGGTAGCTGTCCTCTGAGTTGTACATTGAAATTGATTCATAGGCGTTCGAGTTCACAACATTCCCACCTATCGTGCATCCGGGAGAATAGAATATCTTTATTCCGTTCCAGTTCGAAGAAGNNACCGTCGTTCCGTCGGCCTCGAACAGTATGATGCCATGGGAGTTGTGGGACAGTATCGCGTTCTTGATGGTACCTGAGCTTTTAACGAAGGCTATGAAGCCCGCGTCGGAGAAGTCGGTCTTCGCCACGGCACCGACAGTATTGTAGTAGTAAACCGTCTTGCCATTGACGGTATTGGTCGTGTCGATGGAGTGGTCGAGGGACGAGAAGGGGGAGTAACTCGACTCTTGGATGAAGAGATTGTAGAGGTTGTTGTTGAGGACATTTTCCTTAAGAACGCATCCTGTGACATACTCCATCTTTAAACCGTATTCCTCATGGTTGGAGACCACATTTCCAGTCATTTCAGTATAATGCGCCGCATTTCGAAGGGTCACACCTCTCCTGATGCCCTCGATGATGTTGTCCTCCAGGATACAGCTCTGGGCACCCGCGATATTAATACCATCCAGGTTACCGGTTAGGGTGTTCCCCACCATCTTGCACCCTGGGGACATGTAGTAGACGTTGATGCCTTCGTCGTTCCCTATGAGAGAGTTCCTCTCCATAGTGCATGTTGTGGACCTATAGATGTAGATTCCATCGGCAAAACTGGTAATGGTGCAGTCCTTAATTATGCAATCGTCAGAATCGCTCAGGAGGTGGATACCCTTACCTCCACCGTTATTGATGAAGACGCTTTTCTCGATGGTACATCTTGGTGAATCATCAAGGAAGATTCCAGTGCCAACTGAAGTGAACTGACAGTCCTTCACTATGGTATCGGGCGATCCAACTATCAAGACCCCCTGGCCGACATTGGAGATAACCGCGTTGGACACGGTCGCGCCACTCCTGACAAGGCCGATGTAGCCGGCGTCCGAGAAGTCGGTCTTTGCCACATTCGGCACGTCGACGAAATAGTAAATTGACTTGCCATCAATCGTGTTCGTCGTGTCGATGCTATGGTCGTAACTTCCTGAAGGGTAATAGCCACGAATTGAAAAACTGCACGAGTTACCGACCATTGAATTTCCCAACAAGGTCAATGATTTTCCATACGAGATTTGTAGTCCTCCACCGGAGGCAGAGACCAGGTTGGATTCGATGACGCAGTCCTCAGAATTATCGAGACGAATACCTGTGCTCGAGACGCCATGGACCTCGTTCCAAAGTATCTGACTATCGATCAAGTATTGTAAATAGAACCCCCAATGGCTGTTACGGACCACGTTTTCAGATATTTGGATGTTAGATCCTCCATTGAACCACAATCCCATGCTGATCTGGTTGGAGACGGAATTACCGGTGACGACAGCACCATCCGTTCTTATGAACTCTATCCCTATGTCGCCATCAATGATGACATTGTCTTTGACCTGACAATTGTCGAAACCCTGACACTTGATTGATGCATCGTAGGTGTTCGTTATCTTATTGTTCTTGATGATACCTCCATCACCCTCAACGGCGTATATTCCGTAATATCCACCATCGCATATGGTGTTGCCCGATATCTCGCAGTCATCTGTCATATAGACGTAGATGGCCATCTGGCATGCTGTGAACTGGGAATCCTTAACGATGGTGCCGTGGGCTTCCACGAGAATGACCCCCTGGAAGTTGGAGCATATGTCTGCATTCGAGACGGTGCCGGTGCTTTTTATCAGCCCCACGTAACCCGCATCGGAGAAATCGTTCTTAAAAACGACGCCCTNNGCCCTGGTCGAAGTAATAGTAGATCGGTTTCCCATTGACGGTGTTCGACGTATCGATGTCATGGTTATAATCATCTATGTACGACGAGTAACTTTGGCCGTACACTCCGAAGTTCTGATAGTTATCGGTCATCGTGTTGTGAGAGAGGGTGAAGAACTCAGATCTCGAGAGCATAATACCATATACCTCATTGCCACAGATGGTATTTTTTTCTAGCACGAAATGGTAGGAGTCGTCCGTCTTGATTCCATAGCGTTTGTTCGACACTTCGTTCTGGCTGATGAGACAGGAGGTTGCATAGCGCGTGATTATCCCGTAGCCCCCTCCGTCAGATATTTTGTTCCCTGACAATTCGCCATCATCAGAGAACATGAATGATATTCCGGATGCATCATCGTCAGAGCCAGATATCGTGTTGTCCAAGACATCAACGAAGTCGGAACTGTAAATCCGAACACAAGTATAGTCCGTCGAGATGTCACAGCCCTCTATCAGGATATTGTCACAATATCCGGCATAGACACCATAGTGTACGTTTCGTATGACAAGGTCAGATACGGTCACACCGGAGACACCGTACATGTATACTCCCTCAGTCTTGTAGGATGGCGGTTCCATTATGTAACCGGCCCCATCCAGGGTTATATCAGGTCTCTGAACCATGATGGTGTCCTCAACGTCGTCGGTGAGCGTGTAGGTCTTGAGGTCGGCGGAAACATCGATTGGAGCCGTGTCCGGGGAGACGGTGCCGTCCGACCTGATGTAGATAGTCGACTCCACAGCCTGGATGGATACATGATGCGGCTCCAGAAGGTCCTGGGTCCATCTCAGTGTCCCTTCTCCGTCGGTCACCATGTCCTCCATCCATCGACCGTCTTGGTACCTGAAGAACTCCTTATCGATCGGAAGCCCCTCGAGGGACAGCAGCGTAGTAGAGGTCGGTTCACATGCAGCCTCGATATGGATCGAAACGAAGTCAGGAATCGAATCCAAGGTGACATGCACGCTCTCGCTGCTAGATAGCTTAACATTGGCTCCGGGGCTCCCCTCGATGGCGAAATCGAACCCGATGTCATCGATCCAGGTGTCCTCCACGTATCTGGTTATTGGATGGAGTCCCGTGTTATCGGCAACGTCCTCCCCCCCGATGCTCGATCCTAGGGTAGCAAAGACGGTCAGTATCAATATGCTCACAACTACTATTGAGCTAATCTTTCTCCTCAACATATTTCCACCCCGATGCGTTTTTTCTTTCCATTTGATAGTGAGACTTCACAGACCTTTCTGAGGATATCCAACTCTTCATTGGACGGTGGTACCCTCTGGTGACCGCCCCTAATGAATATCCTTGTTGGTGATGATGTTGACGCTGACCCCTGTTGTACCCTATCGTACAATGTCAATTGAATGAATGCTAGCATTTCCCCCACCACGAGTCGAAGGAAGATAAAAAAATGTATATATTTAGGTAGATTGGAAAGAACTCACATAATAAGTTGAAAACGGTCTCACATTCTCAATGGATGAGATTAGCACCTATGAAAAAAAAAGAAATAGGGCGGGCCCGGTCTCCCGGGCCCAAGCAGGTCTAAGATGGCCGTGGACCTGAACGGAGGTCTCTTGTCTGCATCTATTGGTCACGACTTCGGCTGGACAATCTTGACAGAATCCGTACCCCCGATGGGCAATCCACCGGTGGTCCAACCGGTAAGACTCCCCTCGGTGTCCCCAGAGGTCAGGCCTAAGTCCTGGATATTGAACTTGAGCACAAGGTCGGTATCCCCGTCCTTGTCCACGTCCTCCTTGGACCACTTGGTAGCCGATGCGCCCTCGAACTCCACGGTTGAGCCGTCAACGTCGGTTGCGTCGAAGTCGCTGGTGGTCAGGATAGCAACAGACACCTTCCCTTTTGAACCCAGATTTATACTGTTGGGGTCTGAGCCGGGCTTGATGTCAATGTCTACATCGATGGGTCCGAAATCCTCATCGTAGTCCCCGATGGTCACATCGTCCACGTAGGCATGGAAGTTGGACCAGGAACCACCATAGCCGGCCCTCACCTTGATGGCGACCACATAGAGATTTCCATACTCCCTCGACGCGAAGGCCTTGTTCCCCCAGTAGGGGGTGGGGAAATCTTTAGCCGTCCCGTCGATGTAATCATCCAGCGTGGGTGCATAGTAGGGCAGGTCTGGGCTCTCCATCCCGACCCATAGAAGGGGGTCGGTGTCATCGAAGGCGTCCCATTCCTCCCAGGTCTGGTAAGAGAGTCCCAAGATATCTGTGTACACTGGTTCCGCCTGGATGTAGTACACCTCGCTGCTGCCCGATCCGACATCGCTGTACCAGTCGTCCAGGTCCTTTCCGGATTTCTCATGGAGGTATATGGACAGGTATGGCCGGAGGATACCTCCGTAGAAATCACCGAATGACGTCTTCTCCGTGTAGGACCAGTAGGAGAGCTCGTCGATGTCCTTGAGCTGCGGGCCGTTCTCGAATATGATCTCCGCCCTATCAGTCGTCCCAATCGTCTTAAGCTCGATGGAGTAAGGCGAACTCACGTACTCGTCCGTGCTGTACGTCGCCACCCCGTTGTCCTTCGTGTACAGTGTGTACCTGGTGGGACCATCTGTGGTCCAATATGCCGCGCTGGCGTCCAGTGTCAGGAAGGACATCATCGGCATTAAGGCGCTTGAAACAATCACCAGGCTCACGATCGTTGCTATCTTCATGGTCAATCTCATGAATACTCCTCCTCTAAAGTTCCCCCTCCATCATCTCAATCAGGTCCATTATCCTCTCCGCCAGTTCCACAGCCGCATCACCCTCGACGTGATCCGGTGGTTTTGGGTCACCGTCACACTTCTTTAGCAGGGCTTGTAGCGTCCCGATGGCGTCCTCGACGTCACCCTCCTCGTACGAGGCAATGGCCTCGGCTATCTTGTCGAGGAAGGCAGAAAGCCTGTTGTCAGCAGACTCACCATCCCCGGTCCCGACGATACCGCCATCCTCAATCTCGTCCTCGATGAACTCCTCGGTTTTCTCCATCTGTTCGTCCGGGGGGTCCTCGGATGCGACCGCCGTAGCCGAGATCTCGACCTCAAGCGCACCGTCGGGGTCATTGCTGTCGATGTTCAACACCGTCGCATGCTTACCTGTCTCCCAGGGGTGGTACGACATCTCGACGACGGCAGTGGAACCATGATCGAGGGTCAATGGCAACGATGGTGTTGATTCGACTGAGAAGTAACCGTTCACCGTGGACGAGAGGGCGATATCTTCTATGATCAAAGGTAGGACCCCGTTTTTACCAATCTCCACCTCGAAGATCACGGTGTCCCAAACATCGATATCTCCCAGATCGTGGGAGCTTGGTGATGCTGTGATTTCCGGGTCTGCGCAGAACTTGCCAATGAAGCATATCAGATGAAATGAGTTCGGGTCATTTGGTTCATAACCAGTGGCCTCTCCACAAAGATAAACCCCATCATCCGCACAAGTGATACCATTTGCCCCACTGCCTGTGTCATCCTGGTGTGTCCATAATGGAGTACCGATGGCGTCAACCTTTCTTACGAACATATTGGAACCTAACTGACCGCTTCCGTCAGAGAGGTCTCCAAACGTCTTTCCCACGGCGTAAATACCGGTTGCGTCAAGGTCAAGATCGAAGGCAAAATCATATCCGATTGTCCCGAACTGGTCCGTCCATTCGAGGACTATTGGTGACGGGGGGACGGGAAACTGTGGAGGGAATGGATTCCACTTCTGAATGAACGCGTCCCTGCCCCCTGCATTCGAGAAGCTGGAGAAAGCGCCCGTGGTTATCCCTGCGATGTAAAGCATCCCCATATCATCCCGAACGATCGCATTTGGATAGTCGTTACCGCTCGTGCCGTATTGATGGGATTTAGTCAGCAAGTCGTTCCATGCGCAGTATTCATAGAGTAGGTAATCGAAGGTGCCCCCTTGATGGGAATATCCAGGAAGCGAACCAGTGGTCACACCGACTATGTACAGATTGGTGAACTTGGACATGAAACGACCCACCAAGTCCGTCATGAAATCGGTGCCGGCAGTGCCGAACTGTTTATAATCGCCCGCTATACCAGAGTGAGAGTATTCAATCACATACATGTCGCTATTACCTGACAGGATCTCACCGGGGAAGGTTCCAGCAGTGTATCCTCCCACGAATACCCCCTCCACAGAGGCATACAAACAATCTGCAGAATCCGCCGCCGTGGTTCCGAACTGTCGGACCCAATTGATGGACCCATCGATCACATCGAGGCTCGCAACGAATGCATCGACGCTCCCGACATGCGTCTGGGTGGTGATTGCATCCCAAGCATGCCCGCAGACGTAGACGCTAGAATCGTAGACCATTATGTCATCACCAGAATCATCTTTGACACTACCGAATTGGGTAGTCCAAAGAACATTGCCATCCAGGTCGTACTTCCTTACGTAGCAATCCCAACCACCGAAGTGCACACCGGTCGACATCGAACTTTCCGTTCCCCCAACGACATAGACTCCCGTGTCATCAGAATCGATCGCGACCGCTTCGTCTAAATCAGTCGTCCCGAAGTAGTCGATCCAAGCGAAATATGTATTCGAACCATCAGTCTCCCAATCCTCGGGACCACCATCATTAACTGTTGGTAAATATGCCCCAGTGTGACCATTGTCCATAGGTTGGAAAATCACAGTCAATACCAATACCCCTACGAGAATTACTGCACACCTTTTCTCCCAGATATTTATCCCTCCTATCGGGTTATGCTCACGTGCTTTCCTTGAGCATTCCACGGATTAATGATGACGATATTAATGGAGATTGGAAAGAACTCAGATGTCCTCGTCCAGAAGACCTAGCATCCCGGAATGGCTAGAGCTAGGAAGATAGATAGGTGACCCTGACCAGACCGGAAATGTCTGGCCAGGGTCTGAGTCTCCCCCCCTCCCTCTCAGAGTTCCTTCTCCATCTCCTCAATAAGCCATTGGATCCTCGCGGCCAGCTCCTCGGCGGCTTCCCCGGTGACAGTGTCCGGAGGTTTGGGGTCACCGTCGCATTTCTTGAGGAGGGCCTTCAGGGTCCCAATGGCGTCCTCGATGTTCCCGGCGTCGTAAAGCGCCTTAACCTCTTCGAACATGTCCAGGAAGGCATCCAGCTTGTTATCGGCAGAGTTACCATCCCCGTCCCCTACGAGATCACCATCCTCGATAGCGTCGTCGATGTAATCTGTGGTGTCGTCCACCTGGTCCTCAGGTGGGTCCTCGGAGGCAACGGCAGTTCCTGAAAGGGCAACCTTGACAATCGGCGTGTCGATGTCATTGCTCGAAATGCAGAGGTATGTGCTATGACTCCCCTCTTCCCAAGGATGGTAACTCACTGCTACGTATCTTACTTGACCCCCCATCACATAGACTGGTAGGTCATAGTAGTAGGGGAAAGTGAAGTAATCAGTATCACCTTGCTCAAAGTATAGTTCGTCAATCACCAAGGCCTCCATTCCATTGTTCACCACGGTTATCAGGGTCATCGGGCTGTCCCAGACCGTGACATCCCCGTAGTCATAGGAGATGGGTGATGCGCTGATGTCGGCATCGGAGAGCATCATGCCAGCGAAGCAGTCACTATCTCCCAGGTTGACGCATCCAGGCATAGATCCTGAGGTCTCACCGCAGAAGAAAAAACCTCTGTTCGAGATTTCCACACCGCTAATCCACTCCCATCCGTCGTCAGAACCGATCTCGTAGGTCCAGAGAGGTGCACCAGCAGTGTCGTAACCGCGAACGAATCCATCCCAAGAATCCCAGTTAGCGTCAGTAGTCTCACCACCAACGTAGACTCCCCGATGGTCGGTGCAGATATCGTACGCACCATCGTATCCTGCTCCTCCGAACTGGTCGGTCCATAGTAGGTTAAGACCTGCGTCGTATCGTTGCACGAAGACATCGTACATTCCATTGTTCGAGAAGCCGGGGAACGTGCCGTCCGTATGGCCCCCTATATATATCGAATTGAGGTCCTGGGCGCATATAGACTCCACAACATCGTACTTGGGAGTTCCGAATTGGACCCAATTGATTATCCCCAAATTCAATGATAAATGATAGATAAAGGCATCCTGAGATCCCTTATTTACAAATCCTTGAAGTGCACCATATGTCATCCCACAAACGAAGAGGCTTGTTCCCAATAGAACCATGTCATAAGACCTATCCAGGTTGATTGTCCCAAGGGTAACGGAGGGTCCTAAGAACCCATTCATTGACATCAGATACACATAAACATCAGTCCCTCCGATTCCGGGATGACCATATCGGTTCAATTTGGAATTGACATTTATATAAATGCCGTTTTGTCCCACTTGAACACTATTAGCCTCATCTCCCTCAACCGTACCATGCTGCCTTATCCAAATGATGTTTCCATTGTTCGGAGATAAGAGGGCCACGAACCAATCCATCGATCCCTTGTTAACGAATCCGGGGAATGCACCTCTAGTATCACCTACAACAACAATTCCAGCAGTGCACACGTCGATGTCGATTGCACGATCCATCGCTGCAGTACCGAATTGAGATGTCCATAGAACATTGCCATCCAAGTCATACTTTCGGACGAATGCGTCGGCTCCACCAAAATGATTGATACCATCAATAGAGCTTCCGGTCGTCCCTGATACATAGACAAAATTGTTATCCATGCAAATCCCCCATGGCCAATCGTATGAAAAAGTGCCGAATTGGTCTAACCATTTGGGATCGTCGATATTCAACGAGTTAGGTATGGTTTGAACATCGTCGCCCGCAACAAACCCTGGACTCCCAATGTCACTGCTATCCGGTGGGATGAGCCCCACCGTCAACAATACCATCACCACGAAGAATGCAGCCCACTTGCGTATTCTCATCTTCTATCCCCTTCCGGACCGGACGATTCCTGGTCCGAGGTATAATTATGGATGATATTATTAATGGAGATTGGAAAGAACGCACACTTTCGTGAATGAAATTAGATAATCAATGAATAAATGGGATGTACTCTATGGATGCCTTTATCCCAGGATGCCCTTGTCGATCCTGTCCCGCATAAGCCTGGCGTTCTCCCGGGGATCCCCATCCCCCAGTATCCCGCTGATGACCGCCACCCGGGTGCACCCGGTGGCCACCACCTTTCCCACGTTGAAGGCGTTGATGCCGCCGATCGCCACCACGGGGATGTCGACCCGGGCCATCACCTGGTCCAGCAGCTGGGGCCCCACGGGCTCCACGTCCACCACCTTGGAGCCGGTGGAGTAGACCGGCCCCACCGCCACGTAGTCGGCGCCCTCCGCCTCGGCCCTCACCGCCTCCTCGACCGAGTGGGTGGAGACGCCGATGACCCGGTCGGGTCCGACGAACTCCCTGGCGCGGGCCACGGGCATGTCGCCCTGGCCCAGGTGGACGCCCGCGGCGTCGTAGGCGGCCGCCAGGCCCGCCCTGTCGTTGACGATGAGGGGCACGCCCGCGTCGCGGCAGACCTCGGTCACCTGGTGGAGGCCGTCCAGCATCTCGTCCTCCCGGTCGCCCTTGTAGCGGTACTGCACCAGGTCCACGCCGCCCTCGATGGCCTCCCGCAGGCCCTCGGGGCCGGTAACTAGGAGGTACAGGTGGAAGTCCAGGGTGGTGTCCTTGATGTCCATCGGGAATCCCTAAGGTCCTGCTCGGAGATAAGGACTTTCCCGCGGGCGATGATTGGAGAGAGAAGGAGGTCCCGACGGGAATCGTGGTGTTATCAGAACAGGAACACACTCGGAAAATAATGGGTGGACGGAGGTCGGATGAGCGTCCGGACTGTAGCGCCTGTATCCAGACCCTCGTGACCTCCGTCCATTGGGTCCCCCTCGGATCGACTCCGAGGGGACCTCACACGAATCCCTCTAGGTGGATGCAAGATTGACCGTCAATGGTCATGTCAGATCCTAAACGATTTATCTGGATCGCATGGATAGCCAGACTCGATATCGCAATCTTCATTGCAGCAGAAACAAGTCCCACCGCTGGATCCGACCACCCATAGCTGCGAGCCCCACTGGGGATGGCAGTGCTCCCCCTTTTTCTCATCCTCGAGGAACACCCCAACGTTCCTCTTCTCGATCTCCTGTTCGTCGGAGGGGTCCGCAGGTGCCGCCGCAGTGGCACCGAACCCCACGAGCATGGCGATCATCAGTATGCCCACCACGAACATCGTTGCCTTCTTCATTGCTTTCCGCCCCCTTTTCTTGGAGTTCGGTGGGTCCGTAGGGACCGGGTCCCCCCGAAACCCACTTGCACACTACTTAGCTTTGTTAATATTAGTAAAGATTGGTATAATTCCAAATATAATCATATAATTGGTACGATTACAAATGATATGTGTTAAATAAAAATTGGTACGATTACAAACGATGCACATCGTATTTATCGATAAAAAAAGATAATTGGTACGATTACAAATGTTGTCCCTCGGTGCATTACAAACGAGTATTACGATTTCGATGAAAATAACAATCCCGGGATGGACAAAAGGTCAGGCTTCACCATCCGTCTGGAAGCGACATCTCCGACCGTCGAGGGATGCACTTCTCATTTGGCAACTTCCCAAACCTTATATATACAATCACAAACAAAAATGATTAACGACCCATCAGGGGAGGGGTTATAGAAACAATTGAGGATTAGTAGGGGGCCGGGTTGATGGAAAGCTTTCGCGCCGAACACGAAGAGGGTGTGGGGACCCATAATAGGAACCGGGGGGTTATCGTTTTGTATCTGCTCCTCGGATTCGCATTAGGGTGCCTGATCATCGGTGCGGAGGATGCCAGTGCTGTCGAGAGACCGACGGACCCCGGGCCGTACAGCGTGGGTTACATCGATGTCATGCTCGAGGTAGTCGACAATGACAGACTACAAGAGGTCGATTGTCGGTACTACTATCCCGCGAACTCCAGCGGTGAGGGCACGGACCCCGATTTGACCGGTGCACCTTACCCCACTATCTTCTACCACGTCTTCGTCCAAGGTCTCTACGTAATAAAGGAATCAAAGGAGGACGATAGGGAGAGGGTCGAGGAATTGGTGTCGAACGGCGTGGTCGTCCTCACGTTCACCCCCTTCAGATGGGACGCGTACTTTGGTAGGTCATATTACAATGATTTCGTACTACACTCGGACAACTTTAGCGCGAACGCAACATCGCCCCTCCACGGTATGATCAAGACGGACTCCTACGGCGCGGCCGGCGACTACTGGGGGGGCCTTTTGTGCTATGTACATGCCCTCAGTACGCCCAAGATCACCGCCGTCGTGAGCATAGGACCCTTCTTCCCCATAAACCACACCCCGTACCACGACCCAGCTACTGAAGCTTGGAACAGCATAGATAGGGCTTGGATGATCCAGATGGGAGGGGCCTACGCAGGGAATAAGGGACACATCTTCACAGAATATTTTCTGACCACTACCGACAAGATGATTGTTACGATACCTGGGAGCGATCAGAGGGGGCCCTACAGACACGATCTGATCGTGGCCTTCTTCCGATATTATCTGGGAGGGGAGGAGGAGTACGAGACCTTCCTTTATGGCGAAGAGGCGGAGAAGGAGGTGTTCACGGGACAGTACAGACTGCGGTACCAACTGCGGAACGATGGAGGTAAGGGTGAGAGGATCCTGCTCCAGCCCAAGTTCACGCTCAGCATCCCCAGCAAAGCTATGATGGACGCCCCAGTGTCCCTCGAGGTGACCTGTGAGGGATATGTTCTCTTTGGTCACAATACGTCGCTTCACGAGTGGTACGTCGGTAATGAAGAGTTGCCCCTGATCATAAGCGAGGAGGAGCAGAATGCTACGATAACTTTCACGGAACCTGGGGAGTACTATGTCAGGTACAAGTACAAGATCGGGAACATGACATTCAAGACAAGGCCAGCTACCTTGGTTATCAATAACATATGGCCAATGACGAATGCAGGCCCAGATATAAACATCTCCCAGGACGAACAGTTGGTCCTTGATGGTTCCCAGTCATCTGATACCTCCTCGGACCAGGATACCCTCTTGTACAACTGGACGTTCGAGGGAAAGCAGACGCCTTGGTCATCTGATCCCACGTGCGATGTGGATACCAGCGTGATCCGTGAGTTCACAGCCACACTCATGGTCATGGACAGGCATGGGAAATGGGCGATGGATACGGTCACCATCACAGTATTCAACAAACCTCCTGAGGTTAGGGTGGGTGGTGACATTACCTCTCATGAGGACGAGGTCGTGGAGCTATCGGGCATTGGCAACGACACGACATCCCACAATGACACCCTCGAATATAAGTGGGAATTCGGCGATAAATCGTCGTCCGGGTGGTCCAGTTCCCCTGACGCGAGCCACATCTACACCCGAGCCGATACGTACGAGGTCCGGCTCCGTGTCAAGGATGCAGGTGGTGCAGAGAGCAGTACGCACCTCTTCATCATCGTTGACAATCTCGTCCCAATGGCAGGCATCGACCATCCCGATGATGGTGACGAGATGGACATGGAAACCAAGGTCGAGTTCGTTGGATGGGGGATGGACACACCCTCCGACAACACCAGCCTTTGGTTCACGTGGGACTTCGATGACGGTCGTACGGCCGATGGTCCGGAGGTGAGTCATTCCTTCAGGGAGCCAGGAAGATACGACGTGACGCTGACGGTGGAGGACGACGACGGTGCGACCACAGTTGTGACCCACACCATAATCGTCAATGAGCAGAGTGGACCATCCATGGACGACCCAATTGTGGTCTCCATGGCAGTCGGGTCCATCGCCATCCTTGGGCTTGCCTTGGTGGTGTCCACCGAACCTGGCAAGTATTGGTTGGGTCTTATCTTCGCACCATTGTTCACGAGGACCCAGGACATCCTTGACAACAAGACCCGCCACGCTCTCTTGGGGATAATCGTCACCAACCCAGGTGTACACTACTCCGCTATTCGGGAGGAGTTCGGGTTGGCCAACGGACAGGCCGCCTACCACCTGGACGTCCTTGAACGAGAGAGCTTCATCAGGTCGGTTCGTGACGGGAAGTTGAAACGGTTCTACTCGATCCATTCCAAGGTTCCTAGGGACATTGGGACATCCCCATTGGAGACGAGGACGACAATTGTAGAGCTTGTCCGGAAACGACCATGGATCAACCAAATGGAGGTCATGGAGGAGCTGGGGCTTAGCCGGGATGCCGCCAGCTACTACCTCCGAGACTTGGTCAAGGAGGGCCAGCTCAAAGCAGATAGGAAGGGCAAGTTCACTGTTTATCATGTTAGGAGGGCGGGACGATAATTCCACCCACACATCAGCGAATGATGACCTCGCACGAGGTAGAGGTAATGTCAAATGATACCGTGTCACCGTTGTATTTGGAATCATACCAAATCAGATATTAATCACCATGGACAATGGTTTATTGACCTGTCAGGGGTGAATGGAGGATCAAACCACACAATATACAGGTAACCGGAGGGGGTCCCTTATGTGGGGAAGAGCTAGATTCTGGGGGATGGTGACGGTTGGACTCATTGCATTGCTGGTCATCGTCCTATCTGAAGCCTCCTCCGGCGCCCTCGCCGAGAGTGGTGAGGGCACAGCGGCCGCGACCCTGTACATCGACCTCAGAGAGGACAGCAGTGGTCACGGACCCGTGAAATTAGCGATCGCGATAGATTGTGGGGATGATGGGTCCTTCGACAGCCTCCCAGGAAACGGGAGCGACCCTGCCCGAGAGCTCGGTAGCGATGCCGGACGTGACAGCAAGCACCCGAGGGCATTGGCGACCATCGATATACCGATACGTCCCCCGGGGCCTCCCCGAGAGCTGAGGGCCGTGGTCGTCGAGGACCACGTGGTCCTCACGTGGAACCCCCCGCTGGACGACGGGGGTGCCCAGGTCGAGGGCTACGCCATCCACAGGAGCTCAAAGGAGAATGGTCCGGTCGTGTTGTCGGAGGTCGGTGACGTCAGGACCTACGATGACACATCGGTTATGCATGCTGGTGAGTAC
>JABAHP010005011.1_pt1 | contig 19257 bp, 11 predicted proteins | sample 7062081 | NCBI WGS metagenome assembly JABAHP01 (sample SAMN14534357, study PRJNA622989) | marine sediment metagenome | biome: marine biome [ENVO:00000428]; feature: marine pelagic biome [ENVO:01000023]; material: deep marine sediment [ENVO:00002113] | place: India: Gulf of Kutch | collected...
GCAGGGTCCCGTACCCACGCGCCACTCCATCCCCACCCCACGCCGAGGTTGCCCAACCCACACAGGGCTCGAAATCCACCCACTGAGCCTCTGAGCCCGACGGTGACAGCAACGCCAGCCGGCCCAACAAATCCTCCCTAGGTGCGTTCTGCGTCCCCCACACCAGCTCCGCCTCCAGCACCCCATCCTGGGCCAGCACAGTGGCCGAAAGCTCGGCACCGATGATACCCACCCCATCTCCGATTGCCCCCACAAACGCGAAATCCCGCCCGTGCTGCGGCTGCGTGCGATAGACGATGGTGTCCTGATCCTCGCGCATCGGCTCGATGGCCAGCCAACTCCGCCATCGGGCCACTCGCTCCGATGGGACCAGATCGGGATGCAGGATCAAGTAGCGAACGTTGGCATCGGCCAGGGCGGCTAACTGGCGTGAGACATCGCCCAGAGCCGGGTCCATATCATTGCTTTGGTGCAGTTCATGCAACAAAGGCACACTATCAATGAAGTCGTATGCCGAGACGGGAAGGCGAGAGACATGCCCTTCAACCAGCGGCTTGCCATGGACGGTCGCGTAGTACATGTACGGTTTGGCCACAGTCCTGGCCCCCATCGGCAGGTCGAGTATGGCGAAATCGCCCGGCTCCTGAGCCAATTGATGGTAGAAGGACGGTACCGCGAGCTGAACAGTCGGGTATGGCCACGGGAGGTACTCGAAAAGCATCAGCACACTCAGACCCACGGTCCACACCCACGGCCGCCTGAGCCGGGACATCAGCCAGGCCGTTCCATATCCGACCAACACCGCCAGCGGAAGGCTCAATAGAACGGTAAACCGATTTGGATGGCGCACCACCCGCACCGGCGACCAATCCTGCACCCAGGCGTAGGGCAGGCGAACGTCGAGATGGCGACCTGCCACCTGCAGGTACGGTCCCAGCGACAGAACAAACAGGCCAGCACCAATCACGAGCCAGACCCCCCGGTCTCGTCGACCCTTGAAAGCACCCATGGCCGCCAGCGCCATTACGCCGTAACCCAGATACGCCCCGCGCCTCATCCGTCCCCACAGGTCGCCAAGCCAGGCCTGGAAGAGCGGATGGCTGCGGTCAGGCACGAAATAACTGATCAGATCGGTACTGTACAGATCGGGATCGGTGCTGAAGACATCTTCCGCGCCGTCGCCGCCCGTCATCTGGGCCAGCATCAGCGGGGAAAGCAACGGCGCCATTAGTACCACCGCCAACCCAAACGTCAAAGCCAGAGCCAGAACGGTGCGGCGATTCCAATGCCGTCGCTCGAACAACAGGCTATACACCAGATAGGCCAGAACCATCCCGCCGGTGAACAGCAAATGCAGCCAGCGAGCCAGACCGGTCAAGGCGAGAAACAGCGCCGCTGGTAATGCAAACCTCCACTTGGGCTGTTCACGTACCGTTCGGATGAGAAACAGGAAGAAGAACGGCACCCACCCGACGCTGATCATGTTCGGATGGTTGTAATGGGACATACGAACTGGCCAAAAAGCAAACACCAGACCGGCTACCCACGCTGCCCGGTGATCCTCGGTCAGGTAGCGCGCGAGTAGGTGCATGCCTATCCCGCCCAGTGCCAGGTTGAACAGAAAGATCACGTTGTAGGCAGCGATGGCCCCGATGAGAGGCGACAAGGGCAGCCACAGGGCCGTGTTGAGCCAGGCGAAATTGTGATAGACCAGGCTGACCCCGTGAGGATGGAACAGCCAGGTCGTGAAGAAGGGGTTGCATCCTTCCAGCAAGCACTTTCGGCACCACCAGTCGTTCCAGGGAAAGATCAAGAGGTCGCTGCCGGTGCCGACGTAGTGGGAGCCAAGCCGGAGTACCAACGGATAGGTCATCACCAGCGTGAGGAGCGTGTAGATCAGCGGGATCCGGCCCTTTGACCACCTCATCCGCGTCACTCTCCTCCTTGACCAGAGTATGGCAGGACGAACAATCCCAATCGATATTCCGGCTCCCCCCCAATGGTCCCGCTGTCGACCGGCTTCAGGCCCAGGACCTCAACCGCCGTCATTCCCTCCTCCCATTCGGCGATCAGCCACGCCGGGTGGGCCTTCTCCCGTCCGATTGTTTCGACCACCCGATCACTGGCGACGATGACGTGGGGCGTCCCCTGCAAGGTGAGCAGGTAATCCATCGCCGATAGGACCGTGCCCGCGTTGGACAGATACAGCAGGTCCACGCCTTCGTCGATCACCACCAGGGATGAAGGACCAGCCTCCCTGCCGATGGTCTGGGCAAATCGCAGCAGGTCCTCGTTCGTCCGGTGCCGCGCCTGGTGAGAGGAGTAATACATCCCGAGGGGCACCAGGGGAAGGAGAACCAACGCGACAACGCAGGCTCCCATCAGAACGCTCCCTAACCGGCTGTTGAACCGTCGGAGCACGCGTGGCACCAACGCGGCCAGGCCGGTGTACACCACAGGAAGCAGCCAGACGACGTATCGGGTACCCATCGTGCGCGAGTACAGATTGTTGAAAGCGGGCATCAGGGCCATCGTCGAAAGGAGCAGAGCGAACAGTAGGCCATCCCGACGCCGGAGCGCATACACCAATCCCACCACCAGCCAGCCAAGGCGCACGATGCCCATCAACAGGAAGGCCGTTGGTTCGGGGCGGAGCGAAATGCGCCCGCTCACCATCCACGTCAATTCCCAGATCAACAGGCGCAGGTTCTCCAGATAGCGCGGTAGACCGATCCTACCGGTGTAGGCATACGGATGCGCCGCTGGCTCTGAGAGCGTGGCAAATCCGGTCCTCAGATTGAACCAGATCACCGGGCTGTAGGCGACAACAGCGGCTGCCAACGCCAGGTACGGCCACTTCGTACGCAGCCACCGCCTGCCTCTGCGCTGGGCAAGGAACCAGATCACCACCCCGGCCAACAGTGGCACGATAGAAAGATGTGTCTGCAGGCTCATCCCGGCCAGGAAACCACCTAGAACCAACAGCGGGCCGTTATGTCGCTCCATCGCTATCACCAACGCCAACAGCATCGCCGTCGTGAACATCGGCGTCGTGCTGTTGGAGTACCCTATGTGGCCGTTCACCAGGATATAAGTCGGCGTGGCCGCCATCAGCGCAGCCGCTACAACAGCGGCGCCATGATTGCGCAGCTGTCGGCGCGCCAACAGATAGGTAAGGCCCACAGTCACCATCCCGGTCGCAGCGGCCAGCGCGCGGGGGACAAGCGGACTTGCACCAAAGAGCCAGAAACAGAGCGCGAGCAGATAGGCAAACAATGGGCCAAACAGCGGGTTGACGCCGACTACGGGCTTGATCTCACCCCGCGCGATGCTGAGCGCCTGAAGTGCCTCGTACACCTCGTCGCCAAGGCGGGGAATCTGCATCAGGTACGGCAACCGGGCCGCCAACGCCAGCGCCATCACCGCCAGGATCAGGAGGCCGTCCTGCCATCCCACGGACAATGACGCCTGAGACGGCACCGGCGCGAGAAAAGACGAGAACGCAGCAACGACTGCCCTCCACCACTGCCGAAGCTCATCCCATCGCACGTCGATCAGGCAAAGACCGACGCTGCCGACACCCAATGCCCCGACCAGCACCCAGGCCAGCACCTGCCACCAGGGCGCTCCCTCGGACCGCAAATCGAACGTAGTCAGCACAATGCTGTTCTCGGGCAGTGGAGACGCACACTCTCCCAACGTCACCATCCGCTCGCCGGTGCGCCAGTCATACATGCCTGTCGCCAACGTGTACCGACCCGGTGGCGCATCCGGTGGCACTGTCAACTCGTAGGGATCATCGACACGTTCCCCTGCCCCCCACAGGAAAGTCGGGTACGTCCCACGCAGCGGAGGGTTGTCCTGTTGAGCCACCAGTGCCCCCTCCGGGCCCAAGAGGTGCACGAAGACGCTGTAGTCCCCCTCGGGCGGTTCCGTCGCCGCCCAATGCAACGTCAGCCGCAGGGAGTCGCCAGGGTGGACAACCCGTCCATCCGAGGGCGTACCGCCTTCGTTGCGCTCAGTCGGGCTGTCCACGACGGCGGTGTAGCCCAGCAGACGGAGCCGCTCTCCCAGGCACACCTGCAGCGGGACAGCCGGTTGCTGCGGCCCATCGTCCACCCGGTAGAGCCACACGTAGGGCAGCCCGTGCAGATAGGCCGTGTACTCTGGCACCCGGTACTTGTACGTCTCCCACTGCTCCCCCCACTGATCCTCAGCCATGTGACGCCTCACGTAAACCTCAGCGAAGACCGTGTAGTCGAGGTCGGACTCGCGGGTATCGGCCACCTCCCCCACGAAGTACTGACGGAACGCCTCCCGCGCCGGCAACTGCACGCCGACGCGCAACTGATCGGCCCCGGGCAGGCGGTTCACGTACTCAGCCACCAGGTCCAGTCCCTCTCCCTCCGGCGTCGCCAGCAGGTAGCGTCGCGCTCCCGCAGGGCCACCGACCAACAGGCTGGCGTGGGTGATGGCATAGGGATGGTAGGGCAATACCAGCGCCGCCTGCGCAAGCAGCGCCACGGCGACGAACGCGCCTGGGGGGACCCTAGCCTTCCACGAGGCCAGGCGACGCGCCAGTGTGACCAAACCGACAGCAGCGATGATGTCGAGCGCCGGGACCGCGGGGAGCAGATAGCGGGGCGCTTTCTTGGCCCCCAGGCTCATCTGGACGAAGAAGAACGCGAAGTAGGCGACCAGCAACCCCAGCGAGCGGCGCTCGCGCCGCCACGTGGCGGTCAATGGGCCAACCAGGCCAATCACGAAGAGAGGCAGGGTCAGGACCGTGGTCTTGACCAGAAGGGCGACGCCGTAGAAGCCCAGCCCAGGATCCTCCGTCGTCAGTTCTCCCAGGTAGTACAGCGGCTGCGGATGCGCCCGACCGATGTGTTTGAACACGCCGCCGATCACCGTCGCCAGCGCCTGGCCCGGCTGGACCCACATCGCTGGCCACACGAGCACGTAGGTAATGGCCGCCACGCCAGCCCAGAGGAGCACGGGCACCAAATAACCCTGCACCAGGCGCGCACGCCCGCGGACCACCAGCAGGCTCAACCCCAGGAATGGAACGAGGAAGTAGGCCGGGCTCTTGGTCAGGAAGGCCAGACCCGCCAGCACACCCGAGGCCAGGAGCCACCGATGGCGGGGTGAGAACAAACGCCCCTGTTCTTCCCCTCCGCTGCGTCGTAGGTGAACGAGCAGCGTCAGCGCCGAGAGGATCATCAGGACGCTGAGCAGCGCGTCCACGTGCACTACCTTGGAGATGGCAATGTGAAATGGGTCCAACGCCAGGAAGCCCGACCCGGCCCAAGCCACCGCCTCACCGAACAACTCCCTCAGCAGCCACCAGATCACCAGTACGCCCAACGCAATGGCCAACGCCAGTGGAAGGACGCTGACCGCGACCTCAGTTTGAAACGCCCGGTTGGCGATATCGAGCGGGTGGGGCGGCGAGGCGCCCAATGCTGTAAGTAACGCATAGTAGCCATGCTGCGCCAAGCCGATTAGCCACATCGGAGTCACGCCGGGGTGCTCCGACACGATCGCGTTGGCCCATTGTCCGCGGAACACGGCGTCTATGAAGCGGAAACTGCGCTCGTACCACTGCAGCGGGCGTGAGACGGGATACAGCGCGCGGGGTATGAACGCGACCAGGAAGAGAGCCAGCAGGAAGACAGTTGTCCAGGATTTGCGCCGTGTGGTCATCATAGCGATCAGGGAGTCAAGGAAGCCGAGCGAATGTCGTCGGTGAGCTGTCGGGAGTCATCGACTGCATGCAGCCGGAAACCGGTAGCGGGGTCGTACCAACCCAGGCCCACGCACACACCCCTCTCATCGGCGGTCAGGACATATTCGTCCGCGGCCAGAGCGTCCTATGGTCATCAGCGGGACCAGCCACGGCTCGCCACCAAGCCTCCATCCGCGGCGGCTCCGACGAGCCAACCCGCACCAAGCGCGAACGGCCCAAAGACTGCCCGTTTCGTTATCAAGGTCGAGAGAGATCAGGGTTCCTGTTCGACCACCACAGGGCCGAACAGGAATGTATCGGCATCTGCTCCGGCTGCCTGCACTGGGTACCGAACACCCGTCACCAGATCATACAGCCCACTCTCAAGCCAATAGCTCCCCGGCGGGACGTCCGACGGCAGTTCGAGCACGTGATGTTGCGCAAAGGTATCTCCATCTTGCCACTGAATGGCTGGGAAGTCAAGCGCATCCCCGATGCTCCAGATCTCCCCAGACCCATCCACCAGGTGTATGAACACGGAGGGCATTGTCTCTGTCACCACACGCTTGGCCCTCCAAAAGGTGTCCACCGCCAGCACAGCGCCGGGCTCAATCGTCTCTACGCCCAAGCTGTATCCCAGAAACGTGGCTGGACCATCCAGGTCCGGGGGTGACGATAGATGAGCGGCAGGGGTGATTTCCTCCTCCGGTCGCGCGCCCCCTCGCGCTACCCAGACGTGCGACACCGGTTCAAGGTAGGCCGTGGGCACAGCGTCAAGCCTGTAGACGGCGAACGCCCGGCTCCCTTCGCAGGGAAGCTGTTCGAACTCAAGGACGGCCTCACCGAGCCACCGCGTCGACAGGCTACCAGGGCCCTCCGCCGATGCTGGGACTACATACCACCCAGGCGGCCCTACCTCTGGAATCACCCATGCGGAACGGCAATCGAAATAAACCACACGCAGACCGGTCCGTCCGAAACCTGCCTCGATTTCGTCAGGAGACAGTGGCGGTTCCGGCGCATAGCACATCCCCACCCAGGTTGGGCTGACAGTGCTCTCTTCAACCTGGTAGACCAGCATCGAATAGCCGATCTGATCCACTGGCTCCCGGTGAAGGAACCAGTCAAACGTGGAGGGGTTGGGCATGTATAGTCCCTGCAGCAACGTAGCACTGATGACATAGACGCCGGGGTCAGGGTGCAGGTAGTGGAACCCAGGTCCTATCTCCTTGTCTCCCCAGTCAGGCAACTCGCGCTCACGGATACCATATAGAGCGGGATCCGTCAGGCTGAACAGACTCAGCCACACCTCGTCCAACCCCTCCCGTTCCATATAGCGTCGCAGTTGGATCAGGTCCTGTCCCCAATCCAGGTTAGAATCTACCAGGACCCGGTATCCTCGGGAGGGGCCGCCAGCGAACAGGTTGAAGTACGCCAGATAGTCAGGATAGATCCATAGGGACGCGCCCAGGTACCATACAGCCAGCAACACGCTCCCAGCCCGGGCCCACCCCACCCGCAGACGATCGCACAGCAATGGAATGACCTGGCTCACAAANNAGCGGCAACTGCTCAGCCAGGCGTCGTCGGCGCAGCACGGCCACACAGGCCATCACGGATAACAGGAGGGCTGGCGGCGGTGTCTTGAACAACGTAGTCGCGAGATAGTAATACCAGCGACCGCCACCCCACCGCTGCCCGAGCAAGAAAGCTGGCCTTCCCCCCCGGTTGACCTGGTACAGACGAGCAAGATTGTCGATCACAGAAGCAGCAGGCACAGGGAATGGCAGCTCCACCGATTTGAGCTGGCGGACCTCGAACCCAAACCCTGCCCACACGATCAGGCCTGCCAGACCGAATATGACGGCGGCCATCGCGAGAGTGCGTACCGCAGCCTTGCGTCGATCCAGTCCAGCCCACACCGCCCACCGCCAATCCCTGTAGTGCACAGCCAGAGCCAGGACGATCCCCAGGACAGGCACCAGGAGGAACGTGGAGTACTTGACCAGCAGCGCACCACCCAGTACCAGGCCCAGCAGCGCGGCTCGCGGGATGCCCGGACGGCGGAGCAGGCGCTGTAGCACGTACATCGTGGACAGACAGGCCAGCGCAGCTGGCAGATCGTTTGTGATCAATCTGGAGTGAGCGAGGACGTTGGGTGAAAAGGCGTACAGAAAACAGGCAGCCAAGCCGGCCGTCCACCCGAACCACTCACTGGCCCAACGGAAGACCAGTGCTCCCAGCAGCACGCCGAGGAGGATTACCTGAATCCGTCCAACCAGAGTGTAACGGACGATGTCAGAATTTCCGTAGTAGAAATCAGAGACAAAGCCGAAGAAGTTCCTGGGATCGTCCCAGCCCCGAACGTCGGCAGGTGACGGCACCCTGCGATCCAGCACCAATGGCAACGCGACCCAGGCTTCCGCCAGACGGGGATGTTTGTGGAGCCCCTGAAAACGCAGATCGAAGGTTTTCAGGTAACTGTATCCCATTGCCAGCTTGCCACCTTCGTCCATCGTGGCCGATTTCACGGTGGCACTGCTCAAGGCCAGGGTGAAGAAACACCCCAGCAAGACAATGGCACCCCACTGGCATAGCCGCCGCTCCGTGATCCTCAAAGTCCCTTTCACCATTCCGCATCGCCGCCAACCGCAGCCCCGCACGTTCGCCACTGTCAGTAGAGCGCGCGAATTCAAGGTGCCCGAGTTCATCTATCGACTCAGACGAGGGTAGTGGATCCGTCCATCGATCACGCTCAACGGGCAAGGGATGCCGAGCAGTCAGAACCGGTGGATGGCGCCGCACAGCCCCCGCGCACAATCAGGTCGATTCTAACATATGTCAACACCTTTGTCCAGAGGTTTGCACCCAGTCGATACTCTAAGTCTTCCCAGGCGCTATGCCTCTTTCCACGCTATCCTATCGCCAGCACGATGCGCTCGTAGACGACCGCACCATCGCCCCTTCGCTAGCGTGTGGCGGTGGATGTGGTATAATCACCGGCAAGCCAGCCAGGTGCGGCGGGCGACGTCACGAGCGTGATTGCCTGGCTGATTACCATGGTTAGCGAGGCCAGCTCCCCCTCCTCGTCCGTTGCGTTGGAGTTCGGCAGATGATGAAGATGACCCTCGGCTTTCTTCTGGCAGCGGCGCTGATCGTATTGGCGGCCTGTGGCGAGGTGATCACCCCTCGGCCGACCACAGACACGTCGACCGCAGGCACCCCCGCCCCTGCCGCCACACCCACGCTCCGGCTGACCGCCACACCACCGCTCACCCCGCCGGCCCCGACGGCGACACCGACCCTCACCCCCACACCAGTCGTCCACGTCGTCCAGGAGGGTGAGACGCTGTTGAGCATCGCTTTCGACTACGGGGTGAGTCTGCAGGCGCTGCAGGCAGCCAATGGCATCGAGAATCCCCAGTTCCTGCAAGTCGGGCAGAGGCTGATGATCCCCACCGGCGGTGAAGAGACGGTTACGACGCCGGGCCTGCTGTTGCCCACGCCCACACCGCTGCCTTTCGGCGTGCGGGGTGTCGCCTTCTACGAGACGCCGGTCGGCAGCCTGTGGTGCCTGGGGGAGGTGGTGAACACCACCGAGTTCACGTTGACCAACGTGCAGGTGCGCGTGATGCTCTTCGACGCGGCCGGCGAGCGGCTGACCGAGGGAGACGCGTTCGCGGCGGCCGACCTAATCGCGCCCGGGGAGCGCTCCCCCTTCGGCATCCTGTTCACGAACCCCCCACCGGAGTGGACCAGCCCACAGGTGGCGATTGTGCGCGGCGAGGCCGCCGGAACGCTGGCCGACTCCTACGTGCCGATCGCCGTGATCGAGGCCGAAGCCCAGCCCGCCGGTTCGCAGATCCAGATGAGTGGGGCTGTACAGAACACCAGCGCAGACCAAGCCGCCAGCGGCGTGAGCGTCATCGTGACGACCTACGACGCTGAGGGGCTGGTCACAGGGTTTCGACAGGGTCCAGTGGAGGTCGATGGCGCGCTGGCGGCAGGGACCACTACACCGTTCTCGCTGCGGTTCACCTTCCACGGTGACGCGCCCGCCGACTACAACGTGATCGCGTTGGGTCGTATCCTGACCGAGTAATCTACCAGCGGGAGGATCGCCTTGTACCACATCGTACGCGCCATCGTCAACGCCCTGCTCCATCTGCTCGTCCGCCGGGAATACGTCGGGTTGGAGAACTTCCCTGACCAGCCACCCTACATTTTGGTGACCAACCACCTGTCCGTCTTCGATACCCCATTGCTGCTGACCGCGTGTCCGCATACCATCCGCGCTTTGGCGGCAGCCAAGCACAAGCGCAATCCGGTCTACGGACCGCTGATCGCCTTGATGGGCTCCATCTGGGTGCGGCGGGGGGAGGTGGATCGCCAGGCGCTGCGGGAGGCTTTGGACGTACTGAGGGGCGGGGGGGCACTGGGGATGGCCCCGGAGGGCACGCGCGCCCGCGGCACCTACGCGCTACAGAAGGGGAAGACCGGCCCAGCCTACCTGGCAACCCGGGCCGACGTGCCGCTCGTACCGGTGGGGCTGACGGGCTCCGAGCGGATCAAGGACAACCTGCCCCGGCTGCGCCGCACCCCCGTGCGAGTCGTCGTTGGCAAACCCTTCCGCCTGCCGGAAACCGGCCAGGTGCGGGGCCAGAAGTTGCACGAGTACACCGACATCATCATGCACCACATCGCCGAACTGCTGCCCGAGGAGTATCGGGGCATGTACGCCTGAGATAGGGCAGATGAAGATAGACTACGCAGACTACCCACTCCCAGTGGTCGAGGACATCGCGCGGCTTCGACGGCGAATCGAAGATTCCGAGTTGCCTGCCAAAGTGACCGACTACAACCTGCTCGTCGGCACCTGGAACATCAAGGCCTTCGGGAGGGTGCACGAGGCATGGGAAGAAAACCCCGGGTCACCCAAGCGTAACCTGCGGGCCATGGCGTATATCACCGAGATCGTCCGCCGATTCGACGTCATCGCCATCCAGGAAGTCAAGCGGGACACATCGGGGATACGCATGCTGCTTGATGACTTTCTTGGGCCAGACTGGGGCCTGATCATCAGCGATGTTACCGCCGGGTCCGCGGGCAACGCCGAACGACTGGCCTTCATCTACGACCGGCGGCGAGTGCGGCCATCGGGGCTGGCGGGTGAGATCGTCCTGCCGCCTACAGAAAGCGGGGATCCGGTCGAGCAGTTCGCCCGCACCCCGTACCTCGTCGGCTTCCACGCGGGCAGTGAGCGTTTCGCCCTCCTCACGGCCCATATCAAGTATGGCCACGTTCGCGAGGATCGACTACCAGAGCTTAAAGCATTGGCTGAACACGCGGCCGGTGAGATCCGTGACCGGGCGAGATTCGCCGACGCCGAGGAGGGCAACCTGGTCGTCCTGGGAGATTTTAACATCGACAAGCGGGGTGACAATCCCCTGTTCCAGGCCTTTGTGTCGACGGGGCTCGTCGTCCCTCCTCAGTTGGCGGACGTGAAAACGACCTATGGCACCGAGCCGAAGTTCTACGACCATATCGCATGGTTCATGGGCGACATAGACCTGAACTACGCCGAGCACGCCGGGGCGATCGATTTTGCTCACGCGCTTTACCAGGAGCTCACGCTGAGAGAGATGTCCTTTCGCGTTTCAGACCACTTCCCGCTGTGGGTCGAGTTCATCATAGATCGTAGCACTGAGCATATGGCCCGCACGCTGGGGCTAGACCCGGCTATGCCCGATCCCCTGAGCACGGTGCCAGACTGAAGGGAACGCTCCCCTGCCGTCGAACTGGCACGCACCCTCTCTCCACCCACCGTAACTTTCGGACCGTCCACCGCCCGATTTCGACCGCTCGGCCGGAAAGTGTAGATTTCCAGCCGAGTTTATGCTACTATGGGGATGATCCTGTCAGTGATCAAATACCAGATCCAGAGGTGTGGACGTGGAGGAAAATGGATGGACACATGGGCGGGACAGAATGCACCAGGTCGACCGAGTCGCGGTGGGCGTCGCCCTGTTCGTGCTGGCGATCACGCCGTCGAAGTCTATTGTCAGAGTCCTCACGGTACCACCTACGGCGAACGGCCTCTAGGCTGCGTGATGGACCCTGCCTGCGGATCGGGTCCGCTGTCCCAGCACAGATGGCAGCATGGGTCAGCGTAGCCCGTTCCTCACTTGCGCACCATGCCGTCGGGAAGGGTTGCGGCTTGGAGTGAGCTGGCGCGAGAGTTTGGAAGAGGCTGAAGCGGTTTCCGATAAGCCTACTCAGATTTGATTCTCGCCCAGCGTGACGATCCCCTGTGCATCGATTGAGACAGCATGCTTGGCTATGAAAAGAATCAGTGGATCACACACGTAGCGTGATATTCGCTCGACTGCGACCGAGGTACGTCTCTCGTGTGATCTCACCGCCTGACAATGGTGTCGGAGCTCACTCAAACCAAGTCCTGGTGAGGGTGATTGCACAAGGCGCTCGCCCCTTGAGTTGACCGATAGGGATGAATGGGGATACGCTGATGCTAGCTGCTCGGCCAGAGGGCTGCCATCAAAGACCAGGGTTCCGTGGACGTCAACCGCGTAACCAGCGTGTACGCCAGTCTGGCCGCCAATCTGGTTGTATAGGCTCTCCATTTGCTGTACGAACCGCAACGATGCCTCATGGTCTTCCTCCGTGTCTCCGGGGAAGCCGAGCATGATACCCACCTGCGCGGTAATCTCATTCTGGAAACATGCCTTCAGCACTTCCAGGGCTCTCTTGACATAGCGGTCCGCCTCAGCTTGGGAACGCACTTTGTTCATGCGCATCAGCGTCCCAGCGCTGGCCGATTCCACGCCCCAGTAGATATGTTCCACCCCAGCCTCGCGGAGGATTGGTATCAAGTCCGGTGCCAGCACATCTACCCGGCTTTCGAGAGCATAGGTGAAGCCCCTTCCCCGCATCAGTTGACATAGCTCCAGGGTCCGCCCTCGGCCCAGCCCGAAGACCGGATCGACGATGAGGATCTTGTCGGTGTGCAATGTGGCCGATAGGTGGTCCAACTGTCTGCCGACGATGGCAGGCGGATATTCCGTGTAAGAACGCATGTAGTTCTCGAGACAGTAGTTGCAGCGGAACGGGCAACCCCGTGACGTCATCAGGTACGCGAGCTGATATAGACCGACATTGCGAAGGGACCCGAAGTCCAGGGGACCGAGGGCATCGGCAGCCTTCTTGGACGGAGTTGTGCAAATCCTGTCCCCCTCCAACCAGGCCAAACCCGGGATCTGCTGGGAAGGGAACGGTTGACCCGTGGCCAGCCGTCGGCTGATCTCCAGAGCCGCGGTTTCACCGTCGCCACGTACGATGCCCGTGAGAAATGGGTAATCCTGAAGCAAGCGCCGGTAAGCCGCCGAAGCGAAGTAGCCACCCAGGATAATGGGAAGATCAGGCAGGGCTACATGAATCGCCCGGGCCAGTGGGAGGCCATTGTCGGAGCTCGCAGTCTGCGAGATGCCAACCCAGGCGATACCGTCGCCTTGCGCGCGCAGATGCTCGCTGACACGTTGGTATGCCGCCTGGGCACTGGCCTGGGTCGTGCCTATGCCAACGTCCATCTGCAAATCGATCAGTTCGACGGGCATGCCGTGCGCTGCCAAGTACGTTCCTAACGATACAATCGGCAACGGCGGTCCCGGCACTGGAACGACCGCTGGGGCTTTGCCACCGGCCACATCCATCGCAGCAGAGATGAGAACGGCCTTCTTCTCCACCGTGCTAGGTCTCCCTCCCTCGCGCCCTGGTCACCTTTGCACTGCACATCTATCGTTCACTCTACCCCCGCTTTATCCGCTGGAACCCACCGATGTGTGGCGTTTCGCCAATGCCTCAATGCAGAACGCTGTTGTCAGTTCTTCGGAACCATAGTAGGGCGCCGGCCCAAGAAACATCGGTGTTCTCGGCCAAGATCCATCTTCCTTCTGGGTTCTGAGTATATGCTTAACCGCTTCAGGTATCGCGGGCGTCGGCATGTTGAAGTTCAGGAGGGTGCACACCGCCAGGGCCGTCAACAGCTCGCTGCCAAAGGACCCGTCGTCATCCTGCATTCGGATGACTCGGTCTGTCACCGGGACTCGAACACGCTCCAGAGAAACAACCCCATTGCAGTAGGCTCGCGAAAGCATATAGTAGAACGAAAGACGATCGGGGTAGAAGGCGCTGCAGCCGTCCTCTTTGCCGTTGAGCACGATATCGACGAGATAGTCCACGACGGCCGTCGTGTCTTCGTCCTCGCCCAAGTACAACAAGGCATTGGCATTCACCACGCAGTCGATGTCGTCCGCCATGCCAGACAGAGCCACCAGCAGCAGGGATTCCGGATCCACAGCATAGCCCAAGACTGCGCCGTCAACGCTGTCCGACGATTGGGAGAGTGAGGTGGACGTGGGTATCAGCCAGGTGTGGAACACACCCTCATTATTCCTGTTTGCCAGGAGGATGGCTCTGTTCAAAGGCACGGGCCTCTGGTTCCGCTTGAGGATGAAGGATATGCAGCAGGTATCATCCAGGTCCGGGGGCAGCACGTTGTGTCGCTCGTTTCTGGAGGCCCAGTACCGCCACAGACCTGGGCCCTCCATCTCCGTCTCAAGGAAGTCAAGCGCCTTGGCTGTCATTTCTTCCACGCGAGGGTCACTGACCAGACCGATGGAATGCAGGATGAGAGAAGTGGCAAATGGCGAGCTGTCGAAATAGGACTCGTCTCCCATCCCTTGGTCAGGAGAGGCATAGGTTGCGAACTCACCATGAGGTAGTTGGCGGTGATGCAGGAAACCTATCGCCAGGGAGATAGCGTGCAGCAGTTTTCTCGTTCCCGGTGCGGCGAGTAGATCACTCATGGACGTGAACTCCGTTGATTCCCCGCGACGGTCGCTGCCCAAATGACTGCATCCAGCGACAGCACAGGCCCAAACACCTGGTCTGTCTCACAAACAGGGTGTCCGGCGAGGCGATGTGCCTAAAATGGTGCAGCAAACTCGCCTCGCCATCATCGCTACGGGAGAGCGTGTGGGCACACTGGTCGGCGTCGACCCTCAGAGTCGCACGGCCTCCCGACTTCTCAGCAAACAGAGCGGCAGCCTATGGGCTGCCACCGCGCCTGCGCCCGATGCAGCACACAAGGTTCGGCCTACCCTCCGATTGCGCGGCACGCCGAAAAGACCGTGCCCTCCACGAGACTGTGCACGGCCACGCCTCGCTTGTCTAGCTTCGAACTCAGGGCAAGCAAAAGCACCCTAACACCGGCGAGGCGATGCCTCCGGTTCAACGATGCCGGGTGTCAGGGCGGCGACCCCGCATGCCGCTGGAGCCTTGCTCGACGCAGCGGGGCGCCGACTGATTCAAGCCGGATTCATGACTAAGGAGCGAATTCCACGGTGTGATCGGTCCACCTAGAGAATTCTACTATCGCATCACGGCTCGGGGAATCCAAGATCCGATTCAGAGCCCCGAGCGCTTCCTCCAGCCCTTCCGGGTCGTCCTCGAAGTAGGGCGCAAGAGCATCCTCTCGGCCTTTTATGTTGTCGCCTACCACTTGCTCTCGAAACTCGGGATCCTCGAAGCACCTGTCGATGATCTGTCTGACCTTCATCTCACCCTGCATTGTGCTCACCTCCTATGGCACTCTGACTGTCCAGAACGTTGTCCCTTCGGTGCCACCCAAGCGGGAAGTCGTTCTGAATCAACGTTGGCTTGGCAGGTCAAGAAGCTCTGCCAGGCCGCGCAAACCTGTAGCGAGTCGTTCCGCTTGCTCCAACAGCATCGTTTCCCGTTCCCCCAAATACACTGCCAAGTCCTCGCTCCCAAGACCGCTGGCCAGTCGCTGCGATTCAGCCATCCACTCCTTCAGAAGCTGGATCCCCCAGTCGAACCCGCCCTTGATCACCCATTCCGTCACAGACTCGGTGGGATGCTTCCGTCGAGCCACTTCCGAAAGAAAGTAGGTCTGGTTCTGATTCCGGCCGTCACCGTACCAACCGAGAATGTCATTCCACATCTGGTGCCAGCAGCCGAAGGAGTCCAGGAACTGTGACCAGGCGGGGATCAGGTCGATGCGTTCGCACTTGTAGCAGACAGCCGCCACAGGGATTCTTGCGGCATATGTCTTTCTGGCTGCCACCTGCACGAATTGGTCCTGATCAAGATCTGTCAGGCTGGAATCCTTCATTGTGGCTGCCGCCGAGTGAAACCACGCGGTCTTGAAGAACTCCCAGAATGGGTGATCATGCTCAAAGTGCCGTTGGTATGCCGCCTGGAACTGAGTATGGAAATAGCCCAACGACGGCAAGAGATCCATCTCTACCGTCGCGTGGCCATCCATCAGGTTGTCGATCAGCCGGATGTAGTAGTAGCCATTGATGGTGGAATGTGCTAGGTCGGCCTGGAAGGCGGTATCTGGGCTCGGGCGGATTGCTTTCTCCGCCCACCAGGGAAGAAGCAACATTGGAAAGGAAAACGGGTGCTTGAAATAATCCGCAGGCCCTTTATGGTGCATGGTGTTCATCCAAGCTGAGATCTCTCGGGCCATGAACGGGGAGGCCTGCGCTGTTTCGGCAGCGATTCGCAAGAAGGCCTGGTCAATGATTTGGCTCAGTTGTCGATCATACATCAGCTAGGACCTCTGCTACAGATGACCGGAGGACAACCGTCACACTTGTCGATTCGCGCCTTGGAAGCGACACGAGCACACCCAACACCTGGCCTTGATCCAAGTCATGTGCGCTGCACCGGTGCGAGTTCTTGCCTAGAAAGATCTAGGTCAGGTGTCGTGCCCAACCGATCAAAGATCTCGCAGGCATGGGTCAAGTGTTCTCTGCGATTCGGATCATCCTTTTCGAGATGTCGTCCTATTTCAAAGTGCGCCAACCCCTGATCATAGGGCATGTCTAGCCGGTCTGCCTCGGCCAGACTCTTGCGCCAGGCTTCGTGCGCCTTCGATGGCTTACCGGCCAGCCATGCGTGCAACCCTTGCCAGAGCAAGGCGCGTGGCTGGCCAATGGGGAATACCCGGGCATACTTCCGCAGGACTTTCAAGGCGTTGCCTGCCAGCACGTCGAGCTGAGGCACCGGATACTGGGCCTCCCAGAGAGCTAGATAGACCTTCGGAGCGTTGGCGTAGGCAGGGAAAGTCCCATAGTTGCTGGGGTAGGAGTGGGATGCCAAGCTCAGCACCTGCTCGGTCGCTTCAAGCGCATTCTGAAAGTCGGACAAGTACAGGTGTGCGATGCACAGCAGGCCATACAGCTCAGACTTGAGCAGCTCATCGGCGATTTCGGTATGCTCAGCAAGCAAGGCCCGTGACTTATTGAGACACTTCATAGCTTCACCAAATTCTCCCAGGTGCAGAAGGCAATTGGCCTTTGCTTGCAGTCCGCTGGCTTGAAGAATCACGTCGGCACGCTGCTCAGCGGATTCGCATAGGCGGTCAGCCACTTCAGCGCCATAGGAGAAGCGACCCTGAAAGAAGCTCATACACATGAGGTTGCCGAGGCCGTCGTCATAGCGCCGCCGATCCCCAAGGTGCTCAGAGATCTCTACCACCTTCTCAAAATGCTGTTGTGCTCCTGTCCAGTCACCGACACCTGCGCAGTTGAAGCCGCTGGTCATCGACACAAATGCACGCGTGGGCAGGTGATCCGCGTTTTCGGCAGCTTCCAGTGCGCGGCGGGAGTATGCATCAGCCATGCCCCGAAGTGGGATGAGCCCCAAAAGTGCTCCCACAGTCGCGTAGGCCCTTGCCAACTCGGGAGAGGGCCCCGCAGCTTCCGCCAAATTGAGTGCACGGAAGGCGGCATCCATAGACAGGATCGTATCGCCGGTGAAGTAGTAGACTTCAGCGAGCCTGTCGTTGGCTCGGGACGCGGCCAGCAGCGCGCTACGCAGCTCCGGTAGGTGCAGCCTACCGCCAGCAGGACGTAGGCGAAAGAGGAGCTGCCGAAACATCTGGCTCGAGAGGCTGGCCAACTGCCGCGGCAGCTTGGAGGGCGCTGGTTCACCCAGAAGGTCCAACCCAGCCTCCAGGTGACCCCGCCCCTCACGGTGCTTGGACCAATTCACGTACGCTTCGCCCAACTGCAACTCCCAGTGTGCCCTGCGCTCCGGTGTGCTCTGCGGGTCGGATTCTGCATCCAGGGCCAGAACCTGGCTGAGAAACGCCACGGCTTCCTCATTGGCAAAGCCGCGCAGTGCCTGCTCGCCAGCCTTCTCCAGGCAGTCGATGGTCTTCGAATTGACCTCGGCGATGCTCCAGTGATGCGCCAGCAGGGGATAGAACGGTGACAGGTCGTCGGCGTGGTTGCGCTCGTACCACTTCGCGATGGCTTCGTGCAGTTGCCGCCGCTGGGCAAAGGGCAACTGGCCGTAGGCCACCTGCTGCGTGATGATGTGCTTGAAGATGTAGGTCCGCTCCGGTGCCGTAGCCTCCACCGGCGTGATGTCCAGACGTTCCAGTGCGTCGAGGTCGTCACGCAGATGGGCTTTGCCGACTTCGATGGGATAGATGTCCCTCAAGAGGCGGTCGGGGAATACCCGCCCGATGGCACTCGCAACCTTCAACGTGAACTGCTGCCCCGGCGTCAGCCGGTCGATGCGGCTGGTGATCACACCCTGGACGCTATCGGGGAGGGTCAAGGTGCTGAGGTCGCCCGCATCGGGCGCGACCTGGCACACGCCATCGGCGACGAGGATCGAGCCTGAATCACGTAGGACGTGGGCCAGCTCTTCGGTGAAGAACGGATTGCCCTCAGCCCGAGCGTGGATGGAGGCGACCAGTGTTTCCGACAGCCTTGCCACGCCCAGACGCTCCCTCAGCAATTCCCGTGTGTCTTCGAGGGATAGTGTACTGAGCCGTAGTAGCTGGGTGCCGGAAGCTCGCATCAGATGATGGTATGCCTCTGGCAGCGGGCCGTCCATCGGTCGCGTCGCGATGACTAGCAACAAGGGCTGGACCTGCCGGTGGACCAGGAGCGTCAGAGCCCACGAGGCCGAGTCCAGCCATTGGGCGTCCTCCAGAACTAGCAGCAGGGGAGCATTGGCCGCCGCCGTCTGCAGCAGGCGCACCAGGAGATCGTGCGTGTTGTCCGCCCGTACCTCGCCAGCCAGCTCCCTGGTGATCTCGTTCTCCGGCAAATCCAGAGGCAGCACCGCGTTGAGCAACGGCGCCAGGCGGGACAACTCCGGCTCAGGCGCCAAGCGGCTCAGGACGCGGGCGCGCCGCGCATCGAAATCGGTCAGTTCGTCCAGCCCAAAGAGCTGGCGAAAGATCGAGCGCCAGGCGTGGTAGGGCGTGGATTTCTCAATGGCGTCGCCGGTACCTTCCCGGCTCGCTACGCCCCGGGCCGACGCCTGCTGGAGCAGGTCCTCCACTAGCCGCGACTTGCCAATTCCCGCCTCACCTTCCACAAGCAACACGCCACTCAGGCCGTTCTCCAACGCCTGGAGATGCGCCGTCAGGGTGGCCCTTTCGGCCGTGCGCCCAACCATCGCCG
>JABAHP010003370.1_pt2 | contig 19253 bp, 21 predicted proteins | sample 7062081 | NCBI WGS metagenome assembly JABAHP01 (sample SAMN14534357, study PRJNA622989) | marine sediment metagenome | biome: marine biome [ENVO:00000428]; feature: marine pelagic biome [ENVO:01000023]; material: deep marine sediment [ENVO:00002113] | place: India: Gulf of Kutch | collected...
AATTTAGTGTTATTTGAATATTTTTCCGCTCTAGATCACCCTTCTTGCTTTGTAGAATCATCATTTCTCCTTTTATATCTGAAATTTCATTTTCTGTAGTATTTAGCTCTTCTTCAGTATTTTCCAATAAACGAAAGATATTAAATGCATTCTTATCCGCTTGCTGAAAAGCTTCTCGCTTTATATTATATTCTTTTTGGACAGATTCCAAATCATACTTATAAGTATTTAATTCATCTTTCACTTCCTTTAGAACAGCAGAGTTTTCATTTAGTTTTAAATCCCATTTTTTCTTGTCTTCATTTAGAATGGCTAATTCATTAGGAATTTGTTTAATTCTATCATTCCACTTAAGAAATTCTGGATCCGTTTGAGATTTTAAAATTTTAATTTCATTCTCCAATTCAGTTAGCTCATTTTTGAGAACATTATTATTTCTTTCTAAACTATGAATTTGGTCATATAAATGATTTTTTTTGGTTGTAATTCTCTGTTTTTGGTTGAAGTTATAAAGAAGATCATTAAAAGAATCTTTCTTCTTAAATAATTCTTTTTGGTTAGAATCTAATTTACCTTGATCGACTTTTAATTCTAAAATTTTTTCATTCAATGACTTAAGTTCAGATTCTAGAACTATGGACTGCTCTTTTTGAGTCCCAGCGCTTAGTAACCCTTTTAATCTTTTTACATAGGGTGTTTCATATACATATTTATACGAAATTATTTGTTCCCCCTTTAAAGTAACACATTTTCCTTTAAAATTTAGTTTACGATATAAATCTCTTCCTGATCGATAATCAGCAACTACAAGGCAATTTTTTACCTTTGAGTAAATAACCTTCTTGATATCAAGATCATCATCGACAATTTGTATTAATTCTGCTAAATACCCAAGAATTCCTTCTGCAGAAATTTTAGTCATAGGAATAATAGTTACATTTTTAGAAAGATATATATTACAATACGCTCCATATTTTTCTTTAATTCTTTTAAGTAAGTTTAAGGTATCCCAATCTTCAGCAACATAGCTATATAATAATTTCTCGCCAAGTACTGATTCAATGGCATAACTTAGACTATCATCGTATTTTAAATAATCAATTATAGGACCTTTAACTTTAAGCCCTCTTTTCTTAATTTCCTCTTTTAGAATAGAAATGTTTGGAGGAAGAACAACTCGGCGTTCTCTAAGGGAAACTTGCAGAATTTTTAATTTATTTAATTTTTTTGACTTTGAGATCTCTAATTGTTTTATTTCGGAATCTAAATCATAAATTTTTAAAGAAATTCTCTTTAACTCTTTATCAAGCTGAATCAAAAGATTTTTAGACGGATTTTCTAAGAACCATCTATTTTTTTCTAACTTATGTTCAATGTCTTTAAAACTTTGAAATAATTGATTAATTTCGTCATTATATACTGAAATTAACCTTTCATTTTCTTGGACTTTCCTCAATCTTTCTTGTTTCTGAAGATTAAATTGATTATATTTACCAAATAGCTCTTTATTTGCCTTAATTTTTTTTGTTAATTGATTCTGTTCTGTTATTAATTTATCAATCTTTTGTTCAGTGTCTTTACTATCTTTCTTTATTATTTTTAATTCCTTGCTAATCTTTTCTTCTTGTTTTTCAATATTTTCTTTAACTTTTTTCAATTCATTAATTTTTGCTGATAATGTATCTAATTCCTGCTTTGCAGCAATTTTTTCATTCTGCCAATTTTTAATCTTTGAGGTTAACTCTTGTTTCTTATAGCTCAATTCACCTATTTTTTTTGATAAATCCTGAATGGTTAATTCCTTATTTGAGATTTTATTATAGTACGCTTTTATTTCTCGTTCAGAAAATTCCTTTTTCTTCTTGATTCCTTCTAATACTAATTTAATATTATTAATAATTTCTTTAATACTAATGATCTCCTTCTCTAATTTATCCCTATTAGCCCATAGGAGTTCATCATTGTATCTTTTTTTGATCTCGAGTAATTGATTCTTTTTCTCTAAACGCTCCAATTTAGGATTTAAAAGATCTAAACTAAAATTTAAGGTATTTCTTCTGCTCTTTAGAGATTGAAGATCGTTACTTAAGGCTTGAACATTTGATTTTTGCTCTAAAATTTCTTCTCTAAGATATCTTAGTCCAATTCCATCTTCTAGGAAAGAACATAGCTCGGAAGGTTTCAAGTTTTTAATTGTATCAATTTTTCCTTGACTGACAAACGCAAATTGATTATCAGGATTCAAATTTAAATCTGAAACTAATTGTTGTATGTCTTGAACAGAGAACTTAATAAAATCTCCATTTCCGCCCTTTTGAACTTTATAATGTGGTGATTGTCCTCGAATTACATATCTTCTTATTTTTATTATTTCAGTGCTATTTTGAATATGAATCTCAACCATAGCATGGTTTTGCCCATTCCTTATGAAATCAGACCATTTCTTGTATCGTTCATCTCGTTCATTACTACCCAAAGCAAATTTAATTGCTTGAAATACAGATGTTTTCCCACTCCAATTTGGCCCTACTATAATTACGAATTTAGATTTACCAAAATCTACTTCATCCTTCTGGAAAGATAAGAAATTCTCTAATATAACTTTTGTAATAAAAACCTCTTTATTGTTCTCTAAAACTGTTTCCTCTTTTTCTTCTAAAGAAGGTGTGATATTAGCCAAGATTTTTCATCTTTTTTTTTATTTACCAAAAGCTTGCTTTATTAAATCTATTCTTTTTTTTGCTTTCTCTAAATTGATTTGCGCCTTATTTGGAGAATCGTTTAAAATAAATGGGTGTTGTGATAATAATTTTAAATCATTTTCTTCCAATTGCTCCTTTTTATTTAACTTATCGATGATAATTGTGAGCTCAGTATAATTTTTTGACGCGGCATCTTCATAAAGTTGATTTAGCATAAAATCTGAGATTCTTGATTCACGAATTCCATCAATCACACTACTAATATCTTTTGGCGGCTCGTTAACTTGTGCATCCTTTTCAACGTTAGCCTTTTGGTAATGTATTATTTCATTGTTCATTTTCACTTTTGAATTCCCCTGTGTAATGATTTTTCGAGGAATTGGTAAATACTCACCTGACTCAATTAGATCAACTAATATATCCGTTATCTCATTACTTGTTTCATTTAATTCAGAGTTTAAAAATTGCTTAAATATTCCAACTTTTAATAGCTGCTTTATATCATTAACTTCCCAATTTTCAGTGTAATTTAATATATCATTTATATCAAAAACTATCTTTGGATTGATTTCTAAATAATCTTTTAAAACGGTTTCCCGTTCTATTTTACTTAGCAAAGGAATTTTTATAAAAAGATCAAATATCTCATATAAATTTCCTGAAATCTCATTAATATCCTCCATGTCGTAATTTACCCACATTAAAATGGCATTGGATTTAATACAATTAAAATTATGTCCCTCGTTCTGCCATACATCAAATAAGACTTCCAATAAGTTTTTATCTTCAAAAACTTCTTTGAATTTTAGGTTTTGGTTTATCAATAGTAATTTTTTTTCCTCAATTTTATCGGGATCTCGGGTAATTGTCCCCATATCCTCTTCTTCTTTTTTATCATCTACATTTATAACCTTAAAAACTGATATTAAGCTATTCAAAAATTTTTTTGGGTTATTATTAATCTCGATTTCATTAAATTCTATCAAATCTAAGTAATAATTTTTAGCAATTAATCGAATATAATCTAAAATATCTGTACCAGGACTAATGTTAATCAAGACAGTTCCCTTTGGTTCTAAATAACCATTCAAAACAGTATCATCATAATCAGTTAACATTACTTTAAGATAATTCATTATATCATTGTATTTTTCCCGATAGAAGATATTTTCTTTATCAATCTCAATTTCTGAAGGTTTAATAATCTCAAAATACTTTGCGAATTCCGGAATGTTGTTTAAATCTTTCATTGAAAAATTTCCTTTATTGTCATCCTATTTTTATAAACATTATTTACATGGGAATGAGGTATATTTATATTTAGCGGGTGTTATATATAGATCTCCGACATAAATCGTAAAGTTTATAAAAACGTAGTTTGGAAAAGAAAATAAAAAAAAAATTATAATTTTCAACCAAGTCTATCAAAATATCAAATAAACTAAATTTTATCTAAAATAAATGAGGGTAACCGACCTTCATCAACTAGAATTCTTACTAAATTAGGCATACTATTCCATTGTTGAATAGCTAGATCAAATTCTTCTTCTGTAATATTTTTTAATCCACGTGCTCCGTAAGTTAGCATGCTAATAGTCGATCCCAAAAGATTTTTTACTTTATTACATGGAAACTCATTACATTGAGCACAACTTTCAAATCCCTTTTCCCGAGCACAAGGGCGAGCTTCACAATTTTTATCCGCTATTTTATCTCCTTTACATTTACACCCCTCACAAGCTACATTTTCCGCAGTATACATTTCATGTCCCAAATATTTCTTCCATGCGTCAACTAGTTTTTGCCGCAGTTCAATATTCGGAGAGCGAGCAGCGCAAGTATAACAATTGTAGCCACAATAACCAATCATATTATCATTGACTTCATTCATAGCAAAACAACCTCAAGGAGGTGAATTAATGGTAATTTATATAAATTTTACAGTTTTGTGGATTATGTAAGCATATTAAGTCAAATTGTAATATCTTAGTTCTTTTGGCACATGTGATATGTTTAAAAAAGGTAAAAAAATGAAAGAATTATTTATTTCTGTTCCCAAGGCATACAAAAGAACCCTTTTTCCAATTCATACTTTGAAAACAATCCACAACCAAAACAACTACACCCTTTGTTTTCTATTTGGTCTCTTGGTTTAGTTGATTGACCTCTTGAACAGAAAAGAGCATGCGGTTCAAATTCATTTAATTGATTTGGTTTGAATGATGGACAAGGTCCACAGAATTTTCTGCATTCATTCATAGATTCTTCAGTATCAGGTACTGGTTTTGGCATAACATCACTAATCTCATTAAATTTAAATTCGTTTGATATAAATTCGAATTACGTTTAAAATAAGCAATTAAGTTTTTAAATTTGATAATTATAAACTATTAATTTTTGAAGAAATAGACTTTTTAGATTAATTCTTGTTGCAATTGATTCAGATTTTTTTCAAATTGTTCCTTAATAAGATCATAATGGGTGAATTTTCCTTTTTTCCACCCTCTAATTAACCCAGCATTTTCAAGAATTTTTAAATGGTGTGATATAGATGGTTGCGACTCATCTAATGCTGCTTCTAATTCACATACACATCTGTCTTTTTCTTTTAAAATATTGATAAGAATTATTCGCTTTTTATTTGATATTGCATTCAAGAATTCAATCAAACTATCAAACCTTGGTTCTTGAAACAACTCATCTCCTAATGTTCGTAAATTTCTAAAATGGAGATCCACATTTTCTACATCTTCACACTTAATTAACTTATCCTTAATTTCAGTTTCATGTTCAATATCCATTTTGAGCACTTTTCCTCTATTCTTCATATAATATAAAGAAAAACAAATTTATAATAATTTATTCAAATCAATAAATTTTTATTTGAATAAAAATTTTGTCATATCAGAATCATTAAAATTCTTTATAATATAAAAAAGATGGAAAAAAATGAGTAAAGAAGAAAGTAGTACAATCGCTAAATCAGAAACAGAAGAACTTTTAACAAAAAAGGAAGAGGAGTCTAAAGAGCTTGGATTCTTTGAGAAATTCCTTACATTATGGGTTGCACTATGCATTTTAATCGGTATTCTTCTTTCAATATACATCCCAGGTATAGGTGAAGCTATTAATTCTTTTAGCATAGGTCAGATTTCAATACCAATTGGTATATGTTTATTTTTAATGATGTACCCTGCTATGTTAAATTTGCAGTTATCAGAATTGAAAAAATTAGGTAGAAATCCGAAACCAATAATATTAACTATCATATCTAATTGGTTGGTTGCTCCATTTGTTGGTTTGCTTATGGCTCGTATATTTCTACAAGGGAGTGAACAATTAATAGTCGCAGTTATATTACTAAGCTCAAGTCCATGCACTGCTATGGTCTTAGTGTGGGGATGGATGGCAAAAGGAAATCAAGAACAAAATGTTGTAAATACAAGTCTAAATACAATTACAATAATATTTGGTTATGCTCCTATGGTTACATTATTAACAGGGATCCAGAACATTCCAGTTGATTGGGTTCTTTTATTAGCATCGACTTTCATATTTATTGGACTTCCATTATTACTCGGAATGGTTAGTAAAAGACTTTTAATATCAGCTAAAGGTGAAGATTGGTTTAACAATAAGTATCGACCTGTTGTGGGAAAAATTTCAATCGTAGCTTTGCTAACAACTTTAGTTGTACTCTTCTCAATGAATGGTGAAGCATTAATCCTTAATCCAGATTTACTTTTATTGGTGTCAGTTCCACTTTTAGTTGGGTTCGCAATCGTGGTTGGTTATAATATTTTGATTACTAATCTTACAAAATTGAAATATAAAGAAGCAGTAATAACAGTGATTATTGGGTCCTCCAGTCATTTCGAAATTGCTATTGCTACTGCCATTGCTATGTATGGAATAGGCTCAATTGCAGCTTTAGGAACAACAATGGGACTCTTCTGGGAAGTTCCAATCATGCTTTCGATTGTCTATTTAGGGAAATATTTAAGAAAAAGAGGATTTTGGAAATCCTAATATTTTTAATTTTTAAATAGATTATTAGTTAAAGAATAGAAATCTTGAAAAATTAACAATTATTTTATTGAGTAGCCATGAAGGAAGAAGAAATGGATGCAGAAATCGCTAAGATAATGAAAGAGGCTTTAGCAGAGATGTCTCATTCGAGTTGCAGTCTCTCAGAATCAACATGTAATAAAGATAGCCCAGATTATGAACCAAAACATATTCATTGTGGTACTGATAGATGTAAAGGACTTCATCAAAAAGATTAAGCTAATTCTGAGGTGATGAAAAGATTAGTGATGATAGCGTTTTAAATAAATTAAAAGTGGATATATATGTCCCCTTAGATGCATGTGCCTGTGAATGGGATAAATTTATGAATCGGGTCTTCATGGTACTTACTCCTTATATAAAGCATATAGATTATGATACTATAAACCTTAATTCTGAACAAGCACGGCAACTAAATCTACGGAATAAATGTATTGTCATAGATGGAGAGAAAATATTTACTTCATCATTTACTCTCAAGAAAGAATTACCTAAACTCCTTAAAACAAAAGGACTAATTTAGATTATTAAATTAAATTTTTTTTATTTTGCAAAGGGTGATTATTAAAATTAAAAAAATTAAACTAACTATTTTTGCTCCAGATCCTGAAAAGAAATTATCAAATGGGCTTGAAAGCAATATACTTATAAGAGATAATGGATCTATTATTGATGCACTAACGACCTTAGATAAAAAAACTTATAAAAATCCTAGTTCTTCTATATTTCCTATCTATAAAGGTTTGATTCACAGTTACCTTCAATTAATCTGGGATGCTGAGGATAATGCTATTTACGATGACTGTGCTGTCAACGCTTACGGTCCAAATAAAGAATTCATGCCTTTACATGAAGATATTAATTTTAACTTATATCCTGATAGTGAAATTACTATAGTTGTACATGCTGATTGATGAGCTGATGTGATGAAAGAACGACTTGATTATGGAAAATTCAAAAGAATAATAATGAAAACTTATGGAAAAGATCATGAATTATTTGCCCATTACTTTGAAGGTAAAAGAAATGAATAATAAATTGAATGATACCTTTCAAAAAATGTTAGTGAAGGGTTGACAATAGGATTGTCTCCTAGATGAAATACTAATAAACGACTTTTAATATAAGCAAAATTATATTTGTTTGAATTAAATAAAAATTAAATTAAAAAAAATTAAGAAGCTTTTGAGATATTAAATAACTTCCAAATTTGTCTTAGATAAAAATAAATGTAAGTACTATATATAGAAACATAAGGATAAAATAAATTTCTATCATATAATTATGCAATCAATCCCTAAAGATACTAAAAAAGACAGAGATACTAAAAATGAAGAACATTTAGTAGTCTACACTAAACACCTTGAGAAACGGTTAAGAAATCTCGAAAGTGAAATAAGTCTGTTAGAAGCCGAAAGAAGAAAACTGGAAAAAGAATTAAATTTTCTGCGAAATGATTTTGATCAAATAAGAAAACCTGCTTTAATGCACGCTACTGTAATTGATGTTCTAGATGATAGAAATGAAAGAATAATTGTTAATAGTTCTTCTGGTCCTAATTTTGTTGTAAATGTTAGCAAGAATCTTAAATATGAAAAATTTGCTCCCGGTTTGAGCGTTGCTTTGAATCAAAATAACCTAAAAATTGTGGAAATTCTGCCTACCAATTTAGATCCTTTTGTTAAAGGAATGGAATTAAGTGACTCAATTCCAGACATCTCTTACGATGATATAGGTGGTTTGGAAGATCAAATTCAAGAGGTTAAGGAAACGGTTGAACTCCCATTAAAAAATCCAGATATATTTAATAGAATTGGTATTGAACCACCTAAAGGTATACTATTCCATGGACCTCCTGGTACAGGCAAAACATTATTAGCCAAAGCAGTTGCTCATGAAACTAAGGCAACATTCATAAGGGTTATTAGTTCAGAATTGGTTCAAAAATTTATTGGTGAGGGCGCTCGTTATGTTAGAGAAATCTTTAATTTAGCAAGACAAAAGGCTCCAACAATATTATTTATTGACGAATTAGATGCAATTGCAGCTGAAAGAATGGATGATTCTACATCTGGTGATAGGGAAGTTCAACGGACTTTAATGCAATTAATGGCAGAATTAGATGGATTTGATAAAAGAGGAGATGTAAAATTCATTGGTGCAACTAATAGGGCAGATATATTAGATCCGGCATTATTAAGACCTGGACGATTTGATAGAATAGTTGAATTTCCTGTTCCGAATGAAAATGCTAGAGAAGCAATCTTTAAAATTCATATGAAATCATTAAACATTCAGAATGATGTTAACTTAAAATTTCTGGTTGAAATCACGGGTGAAGCTACTGGTGCAGATATTAAAGCCATTTGTACTGAAGCTGGAATGTATGCTATTAGAAGAGATGCAGATATAATAACTAATGAGGATTTTACTAATGCAATACAAAAAGTTATGAGGATTGATAGGATAAAATCATCTATCCCTGAATTTTTTGTCTAGAAATCAATAAATAAATCTAAATTTAAAAAATCTTATGTTAGATGACAAAACTCTTTCTATAATTAGAGATTTTGCTTTTAAAAATTCGGAAAAAGATGATATTCATGGATTTTCTCATGTAGAAAGAGTTTATAATTTATGTCTTAAATTTGGCAAAATATTAAAAGCAAATTTAAGAATATTGCAAATTTCGGCTCTTCTTCATGATATTGGTAGAATAAATGAAAAGCATATCACCAAAAATAAAAAGAATCATGCTGAACTATCTGCTAAATTTGCTATTGAGTTTTTAAAAACTAATGATTTTCCACTTTCTCAAGAAGAGTTTAAACAAATTTCCCACTGTATTAGATCTCATTCATTCTCAAATAATTCAAATCCTCAAACTCTTGAAGCCAAAATATTATCTGATGTTGATAAATTAGATGCTCTTGGAGCTATTGGATTATATAGAACTATTGGATTTACAATCAAAAAAAAGGGTGATCTCAATCAAGTTATTGAGCATTTAGAAAACAAAATTCTAAAGCTAAAAGGTCAAATGTACTTAGATTTCTCAAAAAAAATAGCTGATGAACGTGAAAGGATTATAAAAGATTTCTATAAAGAAATTTTGAAACAGCAATAAATCTGATGTAATCAATTTTTTTCAATCTATGTCAAGAGAAAAAGTCTTTTCAATCCAGTTCTCGATATCTTTGGTGGATTTAGAATTAGGCTGCGCTCCCTTATAGGGATCTATTTTCCTTCTCTCCTCCATTTGATTAGAAAGGTCTTGAAATAAAACTAATTCTCCATTTTTAAATTCTAATCCAAGAACCGTTGTAAAAGCTATTGGTCTCTGGAATCCCATATGAACATACATGGAATCCATAAAATCTTTTGCCAGAAGAATTTTCCCCGTGAAATTCGTTTTAAGATTTAAATTCTTATACTCATATTTGAACATGTTATTTCCTTGTTCAGGCTTAACTCCATTGATTTCTAGTGGTTTATGAACATTTATTAGCAAATCATCTAAGATTAAATGGTTTTTATTTAGAATATATTTCATAACATAGCCTCGCCAACAAGCAGTGCAGCTAAAATATGGAGTTATTCCAAAATCCTCAGGTTTATATAATCCTTGACCTTTCAATCCTACTAATGAGAAACATTCATCATTAAATATAACCTCATCCGGAATTTGAGCTGTCATAATAATAACCTCTTGAGATTTAAAATTAAAAACCAATTTTGAAAAACATATCCATTAGAATTTCAAATTTTCCTTCTGAACCCCAAATTATGTATATCTTATTATCAATAGGAATCGAAACTAACTTAGCTACAATAATCCAATCATCTCCAAGAGAATTTGCTGTTTCAGTTCCTCTTTTAAATTTTATATAGATTTCTGAACCTACATAATTTTGGATATCAATTTCATTAATTTTTACATCTGCTAAATCTTTTAACTTACCAATTTCCTTACGTTCATTAATGATGGTTTCTAATTTTTTAGAATAGATTCTGAGTTTTACTTTATCTAAATTTTCCTCTCCCTTGATTATCCTATCATATTCATAAATCATAATTCCAAAGTCTTTTTCACTACCAATAATTTCATGAATATCTAAATCAAATTGACTTTTTTGTTCCTTTTCTAAGTCTGAAATTATTCTCCAACCATTCTTAATATTATCTGAAATGAGTAATTTCAAACCTTCTAAAATCTTGATTTCTTCCTTCTTTTCTTTTATAAGGTTATCTAATAGTTCTTTTGGAGGTCTAGCAATGTAATATTGTGCTCCTGTGGGAGTTCTTGATAACTTATCAACCCAGTCCTTTTCGATTAATCTATCAATAATTCTATAAATATGTGTTCTCTTTAAATCCAATTCTTTATCTAAATTTCCTACTTTTTCTCCCTTTTCTCCTTTTCTTAGAAGCGTTAAATAAACCTTAGCATCATCTTCGCTTAATCCAACACGATAGAATCCTAATTTTTCAAGAACTCGTGAAGTCTCAGATATTATCTTTGGAGTTAAGTCAGTAATTTCTTCTTTCTTTTCTATTGGAATATTTGAATCTAGATATGGTTTTTTAGAACTTAAATTCCTTAACGCTTTAGAAGCAGCTACTAAACCCAATTTCATTGAATCACTTGAAGCGGTTTTACAAATAATCTTCCTTTCATCATCTCTAAAACCAAAAATTCCTCCTTCTTTTATAGAACTTGTGGCGATAAGCTTTTCATCAGAAATCTGTAGAATTACATAAGTTTCACCTGATATTGTAATATTTCCTGGTTTATTTGAGTCCCAAATAGTGTTTATTGTCTCTAGATCATTATTTATATCCCAATTCTCTGATGAATATACAATTTCTTTTTCTCCTGCTATTATCGCAATTGAAATTGCTTTTGATTCTGATTTTAAAAGACTTTTTACTTCAGGCAATACTTTTTCCATTTTTCTCAACCCTTTACCTCATTTTAATATTAAAAAAAAAATATTTAGAAGAGCAATTAAAAACAACGATGAATTACATTTGGCCCCATCTCCTTATAATCTCTTCGAGTAACCCACATTCTATAAAAAGATTTAAGTGAACTCAAGATTGAACCACCAATCCATACAGAATACATACGTTCTGGGGGGGCAATTATCTTGACGTCTACGCTCTCTGGGATTTGTTGCTTTATCTCTTTAGTCAATCTTTCCTTAATGCCTGGAAACATAGTGCTTCCACCTGAAAGAACAATATTACTGAATAGATCTCTACGTAAATCTACATCACATTCAGAAATTGCTCCTACAACTACATCATCTAATGGAGCCAATTCTTTTCCTACGACAGAAGGATTGAATAAACATTCTGGAGCTAAAAACCTTTCAAGTCCAACATTCACTATTTCACCATCAGGAAGCATATAGTTTTTTGTCATTCCTGTGACTTTATTTGAAAGCATAATCTCTTTTTCAGGATCAATTGCTACATAGCATAGCTTTTCTTTAATATCTCTTACTATCTCTTTCTCTGCTGTAGTATAAAATGTATGTCCGTTTTGACGTAATAATCTTTGCAAATAAGTGGTGACATCTCTTCCTGCGAGATCAATTCGTTCTATTGCATGACTTAAAGCAAATCCCTCATAAATTGGAACAATATGTGATACACCATCCCCTATATCTATTACACATCCAGTAGTTCGACCAGAAGCATAAAGGGATAAAACAGCTTGAGTAGCTATATAAAGAGCGGGAACATTAAATGTCTCAAACATTATCTCAGCCATTTTTTCTCGATTTGATCTTGGATTTAAAGGTGCCTCTGTTAATAATACCGGATATTCTGAAGGATCTATTCTTAAGTCAGTATAGAAGGTATAATGATATATTCTTTCCATAGCTGGCCAGTCTTCAACAACTCCATGTTCAATTGGAAATTGCAAATTCATAATTCCTTTTAATTCCATGGCCTCTTCTCCGATATACCACTCACGGCTATAATCTTTTACATCAGGCATAATATTTCCATATTTTGGCTTTCCGATTACAGTTGGAAAGACTGAACGTGGTTGATCCTCTCCTCCAAAACCATTTTTCGATATACCTGTCCCATTGTCAACAACTATTGCTCTATTATTTAAATATTCCCCGTTGACTGAAATTTTTGAACCACCTCTTTTTTATTTTAAAGTGTTATGAAATGAATATAGAAAATAGACTATTTAAACTTTGTCACAGTCATGTGACAATATGTGATAGTATCATCACAAATATATAGAAAAAAATTATTTTAAGGATGATATTTGCTTATATTGATCTTCTGAGACTTTATCCTTTACTACCTCAAAAAGCTCTAGAAGTACATTATCGGGAGCTGCTGCCATAATATACTTCAAAGGACCAAAATTCTTGATCTCTTTAATGAATTGAAATCCCTTATCTTTCATATGTAATACTAAAGCCTCTAAGTTATCAGTCTCGATACCCAAATGATGAATAGCACCCCTTCCTTGATCCTTAGGTGGCTGATCATAGAAATTAATTTTAGAGGATCCAATTGTGATCATTACATTCCTAGCTCCCGCCATTTTTAAATCAAATAATATTTCAGCCCCAAACATATCTTGATAAAATTTGATACTCTTATCCAGATTTGAAGCAAATAAATGTGCGTGATGGAGTGATGTTTTCATATATCTACCCTCTCAAAATTGTGAAATTAATGATGTAAATACAAATGTATGAACTCAAATAAGTTTTTTATAATACTGTTTCTATTTTATTGGATATGCTTTAGCTCCTTGAATTTTGAGATCTATATTTGTCAAAAGTTATTTGTTTGAGATAAGAACCAGTATTGGATTTTTTATTTAATATCAGATCTCTTGGTGTACCCTCTGCAATAATTTCTCCTCCCTTAGGGCCTCCTTCTGGGCCTAATTCAATGAGATAATCACAGTTAGAAAGAATTTCAGGATCATGCTCAATTATTAAAATAGAATTGCCTTCTTGAACTAATTTTTCAAGTAATTGCATTAATCTTATAGCATCATAAAATGATAATCCGACTGTTGGCTCATCTAGAATGTAAAGAGATTTGCCTTTTCGAACTTTTCCTAATTCTTTAGCTAACTTTATTCGTTGAGCTTCCCCTCCGCTTAGAGTAGGGGCAGGTTGACCAAGTTCAATATAACCCATTCCAATATCATCTAAAATCTTAAGGACTTTTGAAATACTTTCTTGGGTTTTAAACAGTTCTTTAGCTTCATTCACGGTCATCTCAAGGACTTCAGCTATCGATCTCCCTTTATATTTGATTTCTAAGATTTCTGGTTTATACCGTAATCCTTTACACTCTTTACATGGTATTTCAAAACTTGTCAAGAACGATACTTGAAGATCTTGAACTCCTTGTCCTTTACAAACTGGACAACGTCCACGCTCTGAATTATAAGAAAAGTGTCCCGCCGTAAATTTTCTTTTTTTTGCTTGTGCGGTCTTGGCAAATAAATTTCTAATCTTATCCCATATTCCTATAAATGAACAAGGAGTAGAGGTTCGCACTCGTGATATTGGTTTTTGATTGACCACAATAACACCATTAATATTTTCCCATCCTTCTACTTGTCCAGAATAATCTAAGAAATCCTCATTATTTTCTTCTTCCGCAACACTATCTCCCTTCTTTCCTTTCTGATTTTTAATACCTCTTTTAAAGAATGGTTTTAATAAAGGAACTAATGTATCTAAAACTAAAGAACTTTTACCAGAACCAGAAACTCCAGCAATTCCCACCATTAAGCCTAAAGGAAATTTAACACTTATATCCTTTAAATTATTTGTATTTGCATTCTTTAAAATTAGATAATTTGTATTGTCGTCTAGTCCCCTTCTTGATTCTTCCGAGATCTTTGGTAAGTGAATAGTTCCAGCAAGATATTGTCCAGTATGAGATTTTTCAATCTTAGCAATTCCTTCTAGGTTTCCTTGATATACAATTTCACCTCCATCTACACCTGCCTCTGGACCAATATCAATTATCTCGTCGGCAATATCAATAAACCTCTTATCATGTTCAACAACGATTATGGTATTTCCTAAATCTTTCAATTGCTTTAAAATTTCAATTAAAGAATCCTTTTCAAGTTCATGTAAGCTCATGCTTGGTTCGTCTAAAATATAAATTAAAGAGTCAAGTCCAGCATCTAGATGAGTCATTAATGAAAGCCTTTGAAGCTCACCCCCACTTAATGTTGGTAATGTCCGGTGTAAATGCAAGTACTTTAATCCAACATTAACCATCCGGTTTAGGCTCTCTAATATACTCTTTCTAATAGATTTGCCTTGTGGACTTCTAATATCTTGATGAGTGAGGTTTTCAAGATATAATATTAAATCATCAACTGGCATCATTGCTAATTCTCCTATATGTTTACGTCCAATTTTTATCTCACGAGCTTGCTCATTAATTTTATATCCATTACATTCCTCACACTTCTTTTTTGTCATATAATTATTATGAATCTTATGCCTTCTATAAGCACTCTTACTTTCTGCTAAAGCTCTTTTTATATGAGGAATAACTCCCTCAAAAACGCGTTCTAACTCACCAGTAAAAGTTTTAGATTCCCATTGAAATCTGAGCTTCTTTCCACTGCCATATAGAAATAACTGTTTAATTTCATCGGGTAAATCCTTAAAGGGCGTATTTATATCAAAATCGTAAAATTTAGGTAATTGTTCTACAAACTTAATTTGGTCAGCGAATACTGCAGAACCAGCTTTAGTAATTTGTATAAGATTTTTATTATAGTCTTGGACAATCATTTCTTCTGTAAGAAGCATTTTATGACCTCTCCCTTTGCATTCTAAACACATCCCTGAAGGTTCATTAAAAGAAAAATGTTTGATTTGCTTACGTTCCACTACCATTCCACAAATATCACACTCTAAACTGCTCTGATTTACAGGTTCCTTACAAATTGGACAGATTAAAATTCCTTCGGTTACATATAACATCCGTAATAATCCATATATTCCTGTCTTAGTTCCTACGGTTGATCGTGGATTAAAAACACGAGTGGTTCTTTGCTCAACTGCCACTGTCGGGCTTAGTCCATCAATCATATCAAAAGGTTTTTCATCATCAAATTTAGGTGGAAAACCAATTGATTGAAGATATCTGTTCATACCCTCATCAAAGATAATATCAAAAGCTAAACTTGACTTTCCCGATCCAGAAACTCCTGTTATAAGAATTAATTTCCCCTTAGGAATATCTACATCTATATTCTTTAAATTATGTAATCTTGCGCCTCTAACTTTTATAACATCCATTTTCAAACTCCTTTTTATCTTATTTTTTGTAAAATGTAAGTTGTACAATCAAATCCAGTAGGGTTTTTCTTTACCATTTCTATTTCATTAAAAAATTGAGTGATTTCTTTAATATTATCAATATTTTCATACTTTTTACGTAAAACATCGATCTTTTTTTCTAATGGGGCATAATATTCCTTCCACCAACATTGGTGGGCCCATGGTATTTGATTCACAAGTTTAAAACCAAATTTTGGAAAGTGTTTAAGTTTTTTATTCGCCCAGTTAGTAGCCTCTCCCGATATCAAATAACCGTTTATTTTAAGTAGTCTATTACATTCAGTTAAAACCCTCTTGAGATCAAGAAGATGTATGACCCCTTCATCCCAAATAATGTCAAACATCTCATCATCAAACTTAGTATCATATACAGAGCGATTATATATTTTTATCCTTTCTGAAAAACCTTTTTTGCTAATCTTATTTTTTAATTTGTTTAATGCATCCTGGTCAATATCAATGCCAGTTATTTCTCCATTAGTTAATCTAGCTAATTCTAGAGTAGGCAAACCAGTACCACATCCAATGTCCAGAATGCGAGGATTATCCAGTTTTGGGATGATTTCAAATACTTTTCTGGTATATCTAAGAAAAGCGGCTCGAAGGCTATCAGCATCTAATTCTTGTAATATATCTACTTCCATTTAATATTCAATCCTCTTTTAAAGTGCGTTTTTTATAATTTATGTTACCTGTGGATCATTTTCTTTTCCACATCTATTACATTTATAATAGTAAAAAATTATTTTTTGCCCACAATCGGAACAAGACCATAATTGTTCTTGTTGCTGGGACCAATTTTCAAGTCCTAACTCTTTAATTTCAACCATGTTTTCAGGGACTTTATGACGGTAATTGAACTTAGGATCACCCTTATGCGACTCTATGATTTTTCTTTTAATTTCTTTACAGGGGAATTCATTGCATTTTCCACAATATTCGATTTTTTTCTCATCAATGCAACAATTTCGAATTTTACATGACCATTTTGATTTCCGATTCTGGGATTTATCATCTGACCTGCATCCTAAACATGTACTTTTCAGAAAGGAGGGACATGCTCCACAGTATAAACCACAATAGCTTATTTTATCTTTCATAATATAACCTCCTTTATTTTTTGTTTGGATTTATTTTATTACCACAATCAAAGCATTCAGAATCGTGAACACAAATTTCACCTCCACATTCTGGGCAAGTATAAAGCTTTTCTTGCTCTTGAAGCCACTTTTCTACCCCTATCGCCTCCATTCTTCTCAAATTATCAATCAAATTTACAGAATACCGATCTTGATATGTACGGTCAAGCTCCTCTAACTTATCACATGGAAATGTATCACATTCATAACAAAATTCTAATTCATTTTTTAATAATGCAGGGCAATCTCGTCTTATGAACGCACATTTCTTATTTCTTATTCTACAACCCTCACACCCTTGTTTATAGCCTCTCTTAGCCAATAGATCTTTCTTCTTCAGAAGATATTGCCGACAGGTGCCACAATATAGGCCACACGGTGCGGCTAAACTCTTATCTACCATTTTTTTACCTCTTAATTTTTAATTTTTGATAATTTGATGAATAAATCCTCTTCAGTTTTAAGAATATATGCCGCAATATTATGCAATTCACTAAAATTAACATGTTTTATACAATCATCTTTATAATCATCACTCGCCTTCTTCAAAATTTCTGCGATCATAGTCCAGTTTTGAGCAGAATCACTAATGAGAGGAATACATTCTTCCAGAATATTGAATTCATCGGAACTCCAAGCCATTGAACCACTTTTAAGATCAGGATGTATTAATAACTCTTCCAGAAACTCCTTGTAGAGCTTTCGGAATGAACCTCCGCCTGTACCCCAAGTTTCAATATATCCATGTGTAAGCTCAAACATTAATCTTGCTAATGAAATTTCTTTTCCTTTTGAGTTTTTAACGGTCTTATTTAACAAATCTCCCCATGTAAATACAGATTTGGCAAATCTCTTTAATCCTTGGACGCCATTATAATTCATTGAAGGACGTAACATGTTGTTAGCTACTTTTTGAATTGCTAACTTAACGCCTGCTGCTAATGGTGGATGTTTTCCGTCTGGTCTACGTGTCATAGAAAATTGAGTGTTAGCAGGATGCATAAATTTAGGGCCATAAGTTGAACTCCTCGCGCTTTTAAGTATATTAATAGGAACTTCTTGAAAACCCTCAAATTCTGTATCACCTATAAATGCAATCCCATTTTCCTCATTATAACCACCTAAAACTACAGCATGCCCTCCAAAATGAGCCTCATCCATTTCTTCATCAAAACCTTCATAAGGCATGTATGCAATATCCACTCTTAATAATAGTGGTATATCTCGGTCTAACATTCTCTTAGATTCCTCCCATGCTTTATCTGCACTTGTGAATGATTGTTTTCGTAATTTAATTCCTAACAACCGACACGCTAAACTATTAGGCTCAATTCTTCCTTGCTTTCCACCTAAAAAGAAAGGAATATCAGATTCAGGCATAAAGGAAATTTGACCTGAAGTATCAAAAAATCCAAATCCCATCGTTGCATCTAAACCAAAAACCATAGGTTCAGACATTGGAAATCCATAATACTCGAATAAATCCCTCATCGAAGATGATTCGCAATGATGACCTATTCGATGTACAAAATTCTTAACCATATGTTTCATTTCATAATTACCTCTTCATTTATAATCATCAGGACCAATATTTCCTTCAACCTTTTTTACGTCTTCCAATACCATTTCAAAAAATTCTTCATCAGTTTCGAGAATTTTGATTGGATGTATAAATAATCCTGTTACATTAATAGGCATATTTGAAAAATTCGATAACATCTCATTTAGCATGTTGTCTAGTTCTTTTCTATGTGTTTTTATAATTTCTAAAGCATGACTAAAAGCTTCAATTTGCTCTTCAAGACTTAGAATCGGAAACATCGAAAAAGCAACATAAAAATCTTCATCCATTTTCCCAATATAATTATATAAAACATCATAAACCTTCTTTTTTAATACATCATAACCAAATTCAGTTATAAAGTAGTTTTTTCTTGTCCGATTATCAATTTCTTCTTCAAAACTCTCTACTA
>JABAHP010008468.1_pt2 | contig 19244 bp, 20 predicted proteins | sample 7062081 | NCBI WGS metagenome assembly JABAHP01 (sample SAMN14534357, study PRJNA622989) | marine sediment metagenome | biome: marine biome [ENVO:00000428]; feature: marine pelagic biome [ENVO:01000023]; material: deep marine sediment [ENVO:00002113] | place: India: Gulf of Kutch | collected...
CATAGTTGACGCCGGGGTCGGCACGGCATCGGATGCCGCGGTCGCTCTGGAGCTGGGATGCGACGCAGTTCTCATTAACACCGGAATTGCCGGGGCCGAAGACCCCATTGCAATGGCAGAAGCCATGAAATACGCTGTTATGGCGGGAAGGCTCGCTCATCTTGCGGGACGTATCCCCAGAAAACTGTACGCTACCGCCAGCAGCCCGATAGAGGGAATGTTATGATCAGTGTAGCAAAAAAGAAAGCAGATACAAGGTTCTACCAGCCCATCGAGCTGGACTTCAACCTTTACCTGGTAACAGACAGAAAGCAGACAGGAGGGAAATCCCTTCTGCAAGCTACGGAAGAAGCACTGAAGGGCGGAGTCAGGTCCATCCAGCTGAGAGAGAAAGACCTTGGCACCAAGGAGCTTCTCCGTCTGGCCTTCGAGATGCGTGAACTCACGCTCAAGTACGATGCACGCCTGTTCATCAACGACCGTGTGGACATTGCCATCGCAGTGGACGCTGACGGAGTGCATCTTGGACAAAAGAGCATACCGCCCTTTGCGGTGCGCCGCTTTGCGGCACGCCTCATCATCGGCATGTCCACGCACAGCCTGGCCGAAGCCCGGAAGGCTCAGCGCGACGGTGCCGATTTCATAACCCTGGGACCCATTTTCCCCACGCCGTCCAAGCTCAAGTACGGGGAACCGCTGGGTCTTGAAACCCTGGAAGAGGTCACTGGACAGATCGAGATCCCCGTGTTCGCCATAGGTGGTATCACCCTGGAGAACGCCAAGGAGACCATTGAGCATGGGGCAGCTGGTGTGTCCATGATATCAAGCATTTACGGAGCAAAGGAGATCAAGGCCTCTGCCTTGAAGTTCTTCAAAGCACTCAAATGACCCGTATCGAAGCCGCCCGAAAGGGCCTTGTAACTGACGAGGTAAGGGAGGCGGCGGGCAAAGAGGACATCAGTCCGGAACGTCTGGCCGCCGACATTGCCGAAGGTCTGAGCGTCATTACCCGGAACGCGCAGCGCTCCATACCGCCGCTTGCCATCGGACGCGGCCTGACCACCAAGATAAACGCCAACATCGGCACTTCAAAGGACAAGGTTTCTTTTGACGAAGAGAAGGAAAAGCTCCGCGTTCTGATGGAACACGGCTGTGACGCTGTGATGGAACTCTCCACCGGCGGACCGGTACGTGAGTTCCGCCAGTATGTCATCGACAATGCTCCGATAGCCCTGGGGACAGTACCCATATACGAGGCCGCGCTCAGAACGGTCGAGGACGGGGGAACGCTCAGGGATATAACCGCCGATCGCCTGTTCCAGACGATCGAGGAGCATGGCCAGCAGGGCGTGGATTTCATTACCGTCCACTCCGGGCTCACTCTTTCAGCGGTCGAACGGCTGAAACAGCAGGGCCGCACCCTGGATGTCGTAAGCCGGGGAGGCTCTTTCCTTCTTGAATGGATGATCTTCAACGAGAAGGAAAATCCCCTTTACGAACACTACGACCGCCTTCTGGAAATATCCCAAAAATACGACATGACCCTGAGCCTGGGTGACGGCCTGAGGCCCGGCTGTCTGGAAGACGCCACCGACCGCGCCCAGATAGAGGAGCTTATCACCCTCGGAGAGCTTCGTGACCGTGCTGTGGAACAAGGCGTTCAGGTCATCATTGAAGGCCCCGGACATGTTCCGCTGAACCAGGTCGAACTGAACATAAAGATACAGAAAGAGCTCTGCAAGGGAGCGCCGTTCTACGTTCTGGGCCCTCTGGTCACCGATGTGGCGATGGGTTATGACCATATTGCCGGGGCCATCGGGGGAGCAATCGCCGGAGCGGCCGGTGCGGACTTTCTCTGTTACGTTACCCCTGCCGAGCATATCAGGCTTCCAAACATCGAGGACGTTCGCGACGGAGTTATCGCCTCCAAGATAGCTGCACACGCCGCAGACATAGCAAAAGGCATCCCTTCCGCCATGGAAAAGGACAAAAAAATGGCCCGGTGCCGCAAGGCCCTTGACTGGGAGGGCCAGATAGCCCTGAGCTTCAATCCCCAGCGTGTCCGCAGCTGGCGGGCGGAAACACCGCCGACCGACAGCGAGGTCTGCAGCATGTGCGGTGAATTCTGCGCCATCCGTACCGTGGAGCGTGCCCTGAAAGGGAAAGTATAACGGCCTTACGGAGGTCATTTATGGAACGAAGCGGCATTATTACTCTTGTTGTTATCGCTCTTCTCATAGCGGCAGGCATCGTATATTTCAAGTTCACCCCCGGAAACCGGGACGGTCTGACCATCTTCAAGCAGGAAGGCTGCGTCAAGTGCCATGTCTACGATGACGTTGGTATCGGGGTTATCGACCTTACTGACGTAACTCAGCGCAGAAGTGACACGTGGATCCGTGACCAGATACGAACCCCTCGCAAGCACGACCGGGGCTCCGGCATGCCCAGCTTCGACCATCTGTCAGATGATGAACTGGACAATCTCATCGAATTCCTGCACGAAGGGAAGTAATTTCACCTCACACTTTTGCGGCTAAAGGAGTTCTCTGGCCGTTTTTCGTTACAATATATTTATGGACCCGCGTTTTCTCATAGAAAAATATTACGCCGCCCTGCCCGAGGCCCGCGACCTCCTTTTGGCACACTCAGAGGCAGTGGCCAAGAAGGCTTTAGAGACCGCAAAAAGTGTTCCGAACCTCTCTCCCGATACTAGGTTTGTTGAAGAGGCCTCCCTGCTCCATGACATCGGCATGTTGCTGACCAACGCACCAATGCTTGGCTGCCGGGGAGAACACCCGTACATCAGCCATGGACACCTTGGACGGAAATTACTGGAAGACGAGGGATTGCCCCTTCACGCCCTGGTCTGCGAACGGCACGTCGGCGTGGGCCTGACCGTCTCGGACATCAGAAATAACAGCTTCCCCATCCCCGAACATGATATGGTCCCGGTCAGCATTGAGGAAAAGATCGTTGCTTTTGCGGACAAGTTCTTCTCGAAGGATCGTGATCCCACCCGGGAGAAAACGCTGGAGGAAGTAAGCGCCTCCATTGCCCGTTATGGATCGGACAAGCTTAAGTTGTTTGATGGATGGGTGGAACTGTTTACTCCTGCCAGATAAAAGAAACAAAACAGCCGGAACCTGACTGAACACAGGAAAGTCTAACGGTCCTCAGTCAACACTTCAACAAGCGAGTCGATCTGTTCTTCGTTCAAGGGCCCTCCGTCCTTGCTTCCAAACGCGGGCATTGCCGTATTACGTATACCGGCAGAGATGGAGTGTCTGATATCCCCGGTGTCAAGATGGCGTATTGTTCTGTAATCCTTGTGGCACATATAGCAGACAGCGCTATAGAGCATTTTGCCTTTCCGCGAGCCGACATCTGCACCGGCATGGCAGTTTCCGCAACGGCCCCTGAAAATGTCCTTTATCTGACGGGGACTCACAGATGGATGTATGACCTTTACGGTGATCTTCACGATCTCGGGCTCGGAAGAAGCACTGGTCATTATCTCCAGTGTTTTTGCGATACCGCCGAGGGTCCCTGACGTATCGATCCTTCCCTTTATGAGCACTTCCTCTCCCGCTTCCAGCGAAGAGGGAAAAGGAAATACTTCCACATAATCACAATAGGGATCCACGGAAAGTATTTGCAGGGGGCTGGCGGAATCATTCTTCAAAGGTATCTGAAAAACAGCCTCCCCGCCCTCCTCAACAGGGCCGAGCTCGACTACTTCATCCAGAATCAGACTCTGTCCTCCCCATGCGTTTAGCGCCTGCAGCAGAAGAAAGCCAAGCACTCCAACGATAGCGAAAGCACAAAGAAAAGAGCTATCTGCCTTCTGTATGGACAAGCCTGCCTTCATGGTGCGGTAAGTTCTGAAGGAGACTGTCCCCGCCGTTGGACCGTTCACGAGATGCCCTATCCTTTTCCTTCGAGCTAAGCAGTGAAGCACTTTCGGGTCCACCGTTACTGGTCTTGAACAGTCCCACCTGCTCCGTAAGAGAGCTTGCAACCTGTAAAAGCGCATCTGAAGCAGTACGGACGTCACTGGACAGCTGGGAGGACTGATTGATAACCGTCGCGACCTCCACCATGCTCTGATTGACCTCTTCGGCGGCAGAGGATTGCTGGTCGGTGGCGCTGGCTATCTGCTGGACCATGTCCATTACCCTGTCAGAATACTCAACGATGGATTCCAGTGACGCACCGGATTTTGACGCAGCGTTCACCGCGTGACCGCCCTGTTCGTTCCCTTCTTTAATGGCTGCGATCGTTCGTCCGGTTTCTTCCTGTATCATGGCAACCTTCTCAGCTATTTCACCCGTGGCATTCGATGTTTTCTCTGCAAGCTTACGTACCTCGTCCGCAACGACCGCGAACCCTCTTCCCTGCTCGCCAGCGCGTGCAGCCTCAATGGCCGCATTCAGTGCAAGAAGGTTCGTCTGGTCAGCAATGTCCTCGATAACAGTAACGATCTCGCCGATCTCCGATGAGCGCATGCCAAGCCCTTCAATGGTTTCGGATATTGATTCTATGCTCTTTACCAGCCCCAGAATCCCTTCTACCGACTCTTCAACTATCACTTTTCCCTCACGGGCGATATCTGCCGCCTGCCGGGTTGCTTCCGAAGCATCAGAGGTATTTCTGGCCACATCAATGATGCTCTGGGACATTTCACTGGAAGACGTGACCACCTGATCTATCTGCCGACTCTGCTGCTTCGTCCCCTGCATCAGCACATCCGATGAACTCGACAGCTGGCGTGCATGCGCATAAACGGTCTCCGACACCCCTGCGATCTTGGTAAAGGCTTCATTGAGCGTTCTAATCATCTGGTTCAAGGTTTCAGCCATTGAACCCATCTCATCATCGGAACGAAGAGTTATGGTACTGGTCAGGTCCCCGTCTGCTACATTCTTGGCCGCGCCCATGACAGTCTTTATTGGCCTGTTTATGGAACGGACGACAAGGATTGTGAAGTATGCAAGTACCAGAAGGGTCAATAAAGCTACGGTAATGATTGCAGTTTCAGTGGACTTGTTTCTGTTCTGCTGTTTCTGGTAGAAATCATTCACTTCAGCCTTCTGGACTTCGGACAGCATGTCAAGGGACAGGACTATCTGGTTCTTCATATCAAGCCAGTCCTCTTCGTAAAGCACTGCCACCGTATCAAGGTCTTCATCCTTGTACGCAACATCCAGTGATTTAGCAAGCGACTTGAACTGCTCCAGCGCTCCCTCAAGCTGTGTCCTCACCTCATCTTCCCCAACATGGTCTTTTGTCTCGCTCCAGAGAGTATCTATTTCCTCAAGAGATGATTTCAGATGAGAAGCCGACCCTATGGGAGCGATCACATCGGCTATGACCCCGGTCATTCTGAACTCTATGTCACGGAAAATGTGCTGCATTTTCCTGAGATTATCCAGTGGCGTCACCTGGTCGTTATATATCTGCTCAAGCACATTGGCCTGGCGCTTACCGTTCACCACGATCCAGATACTCGACCCCGCGAAAACAAAGAAACCAACGAAAACGATCAACAGAACTTTCTGGGAAATTTTCAGTTTATTGATAAACAAAACCCCACTCCTTTTCATACATTTTGATAAACTACTTATTCAATGTCGTTACCCCTTACCACGGCCTTGCCAAACATCAGATAGTTCACACACTTACAATGAAACCTGCAGGCACCGCTCCGGTTCCTTTCGAACTGGTCTTTTCTAGCGAGTCTCCACAGGATAGCCCTTGGCTTTCCAGCCGGGGAACCCACCGTTGCGGTACCAGTGAATATTTGTATATCCAGCTCGAACAAGCAGAACGGACGCCTTGTAGGATTTCCAGCACCTTGGCCCGTTACAGTAAACGATTATCCGTGCACTTTTGTCCGAAGGAAACTTGCTCAGGTCGAAAGTGTCTTCAGTCTCATCGAAATCCGGAGATTTCGCGCTTTTCTCCCGGTAGTGATTCCATGAGGCTCCGGGGAGATGACCTTCAATAAACTCGGCTTTTTTTCTTACATCGAAAACCTGATATCTCTCGAGATTTTCCTTTACCCAGGCATCATCTACAACAGTAACACCCTGGATCGTTTCAGGGGTCAGGGGCTTTACTGCCAGAGCGTTGCCACTGAACGCCACCATCATCACACAAACTGTCAAAAGCGTCAGGTAAAACTTGGATCTCATGTACTCCTCCTCTTTTCAGAGCATGTGCCTGCAGGTTTTATTGATCTGTGTCAACCATCCTCTTTCAGTATCCTTATTTTCAAGGCCCCGGGAGAAACTCCCGGGGCCTTGAATGAAAGAAATCAATCGGGATAAGCTCCGGCTCCATAATTGTATGAAAGGCCGTCGTTCACCCATCCATTAACGCTGCGGTACCCACGGGCATCCTTGCCGCCTTCGAACCCGGTGAGCATGTTCTTCACCATATATCCCGCAGTTTCCAGCGCTGTGGCGGCTGCCTCGCTTCTTTTGCCGCTCCGGCACATTGTGACAAGAATAACGTCCGGGACATTCTTGAATGCTTCCTTTACATCGTTCAGGAAGGAATTATTAGGCTCCAGACCATCTTTTCCCCGAACGAGATACGAAATATTGAATACTTTGCCTTGCAAGGGTGCGCCTTCCCCAAGTTTATTCTCTCCCGGGTGTCCGACCCAGCTCCACTCCTCCGGGGTCCTGACATCAAGAATGTACACATTGGGACGTGAGGCCACCAGCTCGTACGCTTCCTGAGGGGTTACATTATCAAAGGCAACTGCAGGAGTTACTGCAACAGCGACAAGAGTCAGCAGAAAAAACATGCTTGAGAGTAGTTGTTTCACTTGTTTCTCCTTTCTCATGCAAAGACGGGAAGTTTCCTCCCCAAAATAAGGAGCCCAGGCTCCAACTTTCTGATACGACATACGTTTTCCGCTCTCCGCCTTTAGCTCACCTGTCGCAGTACATTCCCAAAAAAACCACCCAACGGGTGGCCGCCTTGCTCTCAGTCTTCGGCAGCCCCTCTATCCTCTGGGGACAGGTAGCTTTGCGTCACCCGGTTGCCCGGGCTTTGCCTTTTCGGCACAGCTCTACTTTTGGTTGCTATTTTAGACACAACCGTATTGATATGTCAAGCTTTTATTGAACCTAACAATGGATGCTCGCTAGTTAATATACATAACAATTACCTGAAGCACTGGCCAGGAAGTCTGAGGCAGAGAGGAAGGGGTTATTACTACTTTAACTATACAATCATTATACCGGCATATCCGACGACCCGGTCATAGTCGCCACTGACCTCGGCACTCGTAGCGTACCGGACAAGCTCAGCCCCTTCGGCTCCAAGGGCCTTTGCAGCCGAGAGCATCATAATAGAAGGCATGTAGCCACACATGGAGATATCTTCCTTATGGATCACATCATAAAGGCCGTCCGGGTCCAGCGCCAGAATCCGGTCGATGGCAAGCCTGTCCCTTTTTCTGGCCTCCTCGTCGGTAATGAAATGACTCATGTCCGAGCTGGCGATCACAAGCACCCGTCGCGCACTCTCTTTGATGGCCGCTGCCAGCCCTTTGCCCGCCGATTTTAGCTCATCGAGCGAGGCGGAAAGAATCGTAATGGGAAGGATCTTCGCCTTCGGCGCAAACCTGATAATGAACGGAAGCTGGACCTCAAGGGAGTGTTCATACAGATGGGCCTGAGTATCGCGCTCCACCTGTGGCGCATGCTTCAGAACCTTTTCCGCCAGATCAGTATCTATGGACAGTTCTCCGGTAGGAACCGTCCATGAGCCCTCGGCCATCATGGACATCATGCGCCCCATCCCGGTATGGTTAGGTCCCAGCAGCACGTAGGTCTCATACTCGGCCACTTTCGAGTATACCTCTCCCGCGACCGCGCCGGAATAGATCAGCCCCGCATGGGGGCAGATCACACCTTTGGCATCCACCCTCTGTGTCTCTTCGGTCGTCATGCGGTCCACCGTGGCTGTGAGCCTGCCCGGGTCCGCCTCATAGAACTGTCCTGCAACCGCCGGCATCCGCTTCATAATGCGATTATGGCATAGAACCTCCCAGGAGTAAAGTACAGTGGACAAATCCGAGATCGACAGGCTCAGAACCGATTATATTTACGGGGATTGCTTATGTCTGTTTTGAAGTCCTCCCTGTCCAGTGCGGGCTTGATGCGAGTGGCATATTCAAAGGGCAGTGCTTCCTCTTTATTTTTTATGTACACGTACTCAAAGGGAGCGGGCAGATACCAGTCCAGAAGAACGAACAGATGCACCCGCTCACCATAAGGCCGTTCAATCTCTTGCCCCAGATAGCCAATGACACGTATCTTCCCCTTGCTGTTTGGATAAAGGATATTCCATTTCAGGGCATCAAAGCTCCGGAGCGCCTCTGGGTCCGAATGTTCCCGGTCGAAATTAATGGGAACTTCCTTACCGTCCATCATGATATTCAGATTATGAAACGTGGATTCATAGAAATAATGGGGGTATTCAGACGGTTCAGGCTCCCCGCACCATCCCTCCGCTGCGTACAAAAATACCAGTACGGAAAGGAACGGGATAACCAGGATTATTATCAGGCTGTTCCTATCACGCATAGTTGGAGAAACTTCTGTGTCCACGTAAAGCGTTTAGAAGGGGTCTGTGGCCTCTACCGGTGCCTCGTCGGGATAATCGGCCCAGGTGGCATTGCGGAACCGTGTACAGTAGCCAAGGTATGAGAGCTTGACCGTGCCGGTGGGACCATTACGCTGTTTGGCCACAATGGCCTCCGCGCGACCGCGCTTGTCGGGATTGTCCTTGTCGTAGACCTCGTCACGATAGAGGAAAATGATAACGTCAGCGTCCTGTTCGATGGCGCCGGACTCGCGCAGATCTGCAAGCGTGGGCCGTTTGTCGGTCCGGAGTTCAACACCGCGGTTGAGCTGGCTCAGGGCGATGACCGGAACGTCCAGTTCCTTGGCAAGGGCCTTCAGGGAGCGGGATATCTCAGATATCTCCTGCTCACGGCGCTCTGCGGAGCTGCGTCCCCTCATAAGCTGAAGGTAATCGACCACAATAAGGGAAAGCCCGTGCTCCATTTTGAGCCGACGGGCCTTGGCCCTCATTTCAAGAACACCGATATTGGTTGAATCGTCTATATAGATAGGGGCTTCGGTCAGGCGGCCGGCCGCGCTGGTCAACTTGTGCCAGTCCTCCTTGGCTACAAACCCCTTTCTGACCTTGTTCGAGTCCACCATACCCTCTGAGCACAGCATCCTCATGACAAGCTGCCGGGTGGACATTTCAAGGCTGAAGATGGCAACAGGCTCCTTGAGTTCTACGCCCACATGCTGGGCGATGTTGAGGCTGAACGCGGTCTTGCCCATGGAGGGCCTTCCCCCCACAATAATAATGTCCCCGGCCTGGAATCCGGTGGTCATCTCATCCAAATCGTTAAAACCCGAGGGCACCCCGGTAATGGCCTCTTTCTTATCGTAGAGCTGCTCGATCATGGTGAAGCTGTCCTTCACCACCTCACGCATGTTCGAAAACGAAGCGCGTACCCGCCTGTCCGAGATCTCGAAGACCGTACGCTCGGCAAAATCCAGAAGCTCTTCCGCCTCTGAAGAGTCCTCGTATACCTTGGAGGCTATATCCGTGCTTGAGCGTAGCAGTGCCCTTAGAAGGGATTTTTCCTTGAGTATTCTGGAATGGTATGCTACGTTTGCTGCGGTGGGAACCGTCCCGGCCAGCTCGGCAAGATAGGCCGCTCCACCGGCGGCCTCCAGTTCGTCCTTTTTGGTAAGAGCCTCACTAACCGTGATAAGGTCGATGGCCTCGTTCCGGTCGAACAGGTCAAGTATGACCCGGAATATCTTCCGGTGAGATTCGCGATAGAAGTCGTTCTCGCTAATAATGTCCAGGCATTTCAGCAGTGCCTGGTTATCAAGCAGCACGGCGCCAAGCACGGATTGCTCCGCCTCAAGATTCTGCGGGGGGAGCCTGTCCGGTGAGCCGCCGACCGCCACGGTCTTACTCTTCTGTTTCGGCTATAACTTCTACGTTTACGTTGGCGGCGACTTCAGGGGCGACCTTGATGGCAACAGTATAGGAGCCCAGGCGTTTGATCGGTTCTTCGATAACGATCTTCCTCTTGTCCACTTCCTGACCGGCTTCTTTGAGTGCCTCTGCAATGTCCATTGCCGTAACGGAACCGAAAAGCTTCTCCTCTTCACCGGCCTTTGCCTTGATGGTCAGAGAGATCTTCTCCAGTTCCCCGGCCAGCCCCTTTGCGGCTTCTTCCGCCTTGCGGGCCTTTTCGGCAATGATACGTTTCTCGTGCTCCAGCGCCTTTACATTCTTGGTATTGGCAACTACCGCCAGCCCGCGGGGCAGAAGGTAGTTCCTGGCATAACCGGGCTTAACCTTGACGATTTCGCCCATAATGCCCAGATTGTCCAGATTCTCACGCAATATGACTTCCATGGAAAAGTCTCCTTTCGGATCTAACTGATAATAGAAGTAATTATTATATTGTTTCCGGTGCCGTGTTTTCAAGCTAAACTTCCGTGGAGTTGACATATTACTCTGACAGCATGATAATGAAGTGTCATGAACTACCGGGGGGCTCAACAGTCAGAGGAGCAGGATTTTCGCGTCAATGGTCAGCAGCGTGCATTTTTTTACAGGCAACTCCTTATTTTTCTTTTTATTTCAGTATGTTTGATCGTCTCCGGCACAATATTCCTCTACGCTATCGAGTCAAAAACGATTGAGTCGTCACTTGAGTCCGAGAGCCGGAGCCTTGTTGCCCAGCAAAAGGAGCATATATACGGCCTTGTTGGCAATGTGGAGAGAGATCTGAACTATCTTGCCTCCCTTATAGAGCTTAACGGAGCGGGTGACAGCCCACACACACAGATGCTTTCCCGGATATTTGTCCTTTTCAGCCGTGAGAAGGACCTGTATGACCAGATACGGTTCATCGATAATGCGGGAATAGAGATCGTCAGGGTGAACTACAATGACGGAAATCCTGTGCCCGTTCCTTTCGACAGCCTCCAGGACAAATCAAAACGTTTCTATGTGCAGGACACATTCAAGCTCAGGCAGGAAAAAATATACATATCCCGCATGGACCTCAACGTAGAAAATGGCATGATCGAAGAGCCCCAAAAGCCGGTTCTCCGTTTTTCCAAACTGGTCCACGATAAAAACGGACAGCAGAAGGGTATGGTGATACTGAACCTCTATGGCAGGCTCCTTCTTGACGGTATCAGGGACATTCAGACAAGACACAACCTCCAGGCAACTTCAAAGAAACACACCATGCTTTTAAACGCGGAGGGATACTGGCTGAGCAATCCATTGAGCAGTGAATCCGAGTTCGCCTTCATGTACCCTGAACGCAGCGGCATGAAAATGAGCAATACCTTTCCCCTGGCCTGGAAAAGTATGGCCTTTCCAGGCTCAAAAGGATTCTTTCTGTCTCCCGAGGGCATGTATGCGTTTGAGAGTATTAATTTCATGGAGCGGGAAGACCCGGACTCGTTCATCATGCAGCATGCTGAGCAGCCGTGGAAGCTCATAGTCTTTGTACCCACAACAGAACTCGCGGCTGTATACGGAGGACTGCAGAAAAAGTTCCTTGTCCCCTTCACCCTCCTGATGCTGCTGATGGGACTGGTATCGTGGTATCTTGCGAAAGCACAGGCCCGGAACAGATCATCCAAGGCCCTTATTTCCCACCTGGCTCACCATGACCATCTGACGGGACTTGCCAATCGTATGCTCTTTCGAGATCTCGCGTCGCTTGCCATATCAACGGCGGAGAGAAACAAGCAGGGACTGGCGCTCCTGTTCATAGACCTGGACAGATTCAAACCCCTTAACGACAGCATGGGCCACCAGGCAGGAGACGAAGCGCTGATCCAAACCGCACGGCGCATCCAGGATTCTGTCCGCAAACAGGATATCGCGGCCCGTCTTGGAGGAGACGAGTTTGCCGTGCTCCTTCAGAACGTGACCAGCCCCGAAGGTGCAGTGACCGTGGGGGATAAGATAATCTCGGCCATCACGGCCCCTCTGACCATCATGGGAAAGGAAGTTTCCATAGGGGCAAGTATCGGTATCAGCATCTACCCTCTTGACGGATGGGACCTCGACACCATCCTGAAGCTTGCGGACGACGCCATGTATCAGGCCAAACAGCAGGGGGGCGGCCGATGTGTTGTGCAGGGCACCTGGTAACCGCCTTTTCGCTCAGACTCAAACGGTATCATGTTATTTTTTTGTTGCCCTTCTAAAGTTGTATATGGTTAGATAACAGAACATGCAATCGAACTATTCCCTTTGAAACGAAAGGAACGAAACATGAAATATTTCGTGAAGGCGGCGCTTGTAACCCTGACACTGCTGGCACTTGCCGGATGTTTTCAGATGGATATGCTCATCAAGGTGAATCCGGACGGAAGCGGAACGATCGAACAGACCGTGCTCATGAAGGACGACTTTATCGAGCAGATGAAATCCATGAACCAGGCCTTCACTCCGGAGGGTGAGGAACCCGAGGAATTCAGCCTGCTGAACGAGGAGGAACTGAAACAGAGCGCCAGCACCCTGGGCAAAGGGGTCAAGTACGTTAAGGCGACCCCGATCAAAAAGCCAGGATTTGAGGGATACACGGCCATTTACTCATACAAGGACATCAATGACCTGAATATCGACCAGAACCCTGGAGGCGAAATGCCCGGAAACGAGGCTCAAGAAAAATCCCCCGAGTTCATCACCTTCAAATTCAAAAAAGGGAAAACCTCCGAACTCACAATAAACATGCCGGAAGAAAAGGCAAAAAGGGAAGAAACCTCTCCCGAGAATGAAGCGCCTGAAAAAATGCCCACTGACCCTCAACAGGAAAAGATGATGATGGAAATGATGAAAGAGATGATGAACGGCATGCGTATGAGCATAGGAGTGGAAGTGAACGGGAAAATAGAAAAGACCAACGCCACGTTCAGGGACGGGAGCAAAATAACGCTTATGGACATGGATTTTGATAAGCTTGTCGAATCGGAAAAGGATTTCGAAAAGTTCGCCAAGGCAAACCCCGGGCAGATGTCCGATGCAAAAGAAATGATGAAGAATATTCCCGGAATGAAAGTGGAAACAGAAAAGAAGGTGCAGGTCAGGTTCAAGTAACCTCGCAATTTTCAAAAAAAAAAAGGCCGGACCATGGAAATGGTNNGATAGAAAAAAAGGTGCTGGTCAAGTTCAAGTAACCCTGCAATTTTCAAAAGAAAAGGCCGGACCATGGAAATGGTCCGGCCTTTTTTCACTATCAGGAGTCAGCGTCCCTGCATCTGAATGTTATGCCGGAAGTGTTTATTTTTTCGTTTTCCCTTTATGATGCGCTTCGGAGTTTACCTGCTTGAGTTCAGAGTGGCAGAGCATGCAGTCCATCTTGCCCCTGGTGAACTGACCAGCAAAGTAGTCTTTGCCTTTGTAATGGCATTGCCTGCAGGACGTCTTGTCACCCGGCACCGTATAGGCAGGTATCCCGTTCGTGCCAAAAAGATCGTTCAGCAGCTCGATTGCCTTGGCCGAAACGTCTCCGGCCAGCCTGGCACAACGCTCCGACCGCTCGCTTGACCCGCTGGCGTATCCGGACGCAAGGCACCAGTTGGTCACGGAGAGGTGGCACATGTTACCACGTGCAACACTCTGGGGAAGAGCTATGGGTGTTTTGATCGTTTTGCCAATCTGGTCCAGCATCTGCTGAAACTCTCCATTCTGCGCGTACAGATTCGACTGATCGGAAGGAAGAGGCGTCTCAGCATACCAGCTCATGAGGGCGGAGATGAGGCTTTTTGCATTAGTGTTATCGCAGACAAGTCCAAAAGCCGCCGCCGCCCCGTTTAGCGTTCCGCAGAACGTCCCGAATCCGGCGACACCTCCAGCGCCCCACCTCATCATATCCAGAGGGATCTCCGTATAGGGATACCCTATCTGCTCCTGAAGCTGACCGATGATGGTCCTGAAGGTAGCATATGCGCACTCGCCCAGATAGTAGCCCTGATGCCCGAGCTTGCGGCTGTACTCCGGGTCCAGATCGTTCAGCGCATAGCCCCACGGATGGGGAACCGACGCGGAGGCTGGCTTTACGCCCGCCCCTTTCAGAAGTGGGACACCAGTAATCCCGCTCCCGACAACTGCCCCGCAAATACCTGCTTTGAGAAAGTCCCTCCTTGATGTTCCTGACATGTTGACCTCCCTTTGTTTTGGGTTTTCAAAGGCCCAAAGGCCCGCCTGTTCCACCTCAATCCCATATGGGAAAACCTGAAAGTCATGGTTTAATTGTTATAATTAACAGTTCTTCTCTTAGAGGCTCTTGTTTTAAGGCCGCCAGCCACTCTCTTGAGTGGACTCTTGTGTACATACCACTGCATTGAGCATAGCACCTTATAATGAACCCAGTTGTGATTCAAATCACAGTTTTTGTTTTTTGTAGTGCTTTTCTTGTTTTTTACTTCTTTTAGTTGCTTGCGACATTCAAATTACAAGCATCAGGAAGGAAATAACAGCACATAAGGGACAGAAAACGGGACCCTTGCCGGGTCCCGTTTCTTCTATTTTTGGAAATTATCTAGAAAAGAGAGTAACAGCCGAACCCCAATACCAGTGGCGCCCTTGCGGGTATAGGCCCCTGCTGCGGAGTCGGCCCATCCGGTGCTCGCTATATCAAGATGAGCCCAGGGGGTCTCACCGGCAAAATCCTTAAGGAAATACCCGGCGGTAACGAGCCCCCCGCCCTTGCTTGATATGTTGCTGAGGTCGGCTATCTCGCTTTTCAGGTATTCCTTATATTCATCATAAAGCGGCATGCGCCATACACGCTCACCGGTCTCCTGAGAGGACCGCTCCAGAGCTTTCATCACAGCTTCGTCATTGCCCATCAGGGCTATGGCCTCATTCCCAAGCGCCACGGCACACGACCCAGTGAGGGTGGCAATATTGACTACAGCCCTTGGCTTCAGCTTCTGGCAGGAATACCCTATGGCATCGGCCAGGGCAAGGCGGCCCTCAGCATCGGTGTTAAGCACTTCTATGGTCTTGCCGGTAATGGAGCGGACCACATCGCCGGGTTTCGACGCCTTCTGTCCGGGCAGGTTCTCCGTAGCCGGAAGAACACAGATAACATTAACCTTGAGTTTCTGTTCAGCCGCTGCCCTGATAACTCCCAGAACTGCCGCCCCTCCCGCCATATCGTACTTCATGGTCTCCATGCTCTTTGAAGGCTTGAGAGAGAGTCCGCCACTGTCAAACGTAACCGACTTGCCCACCAGCACTACGGGTGCGGAACGGTCCTTCCGGCCATTATATGACGCGATTATGAATTTGGGCGGTTCCATCGAACCACGGGACACGGAGAGGTACGAGCCCATCCCGAGTCGTTCACACTCCTTCTGCTCAAGTACCTTTACCGTCACTCCCTTTATCGCCCTTGCCGCCCGCGCAAGGGCCGCAGGTGTCATGTCCCTGCCGGGGGTGTTCACCAGATCGCGGGCAAAATAGACCGCACTTGCCACAGAACCAGCACTCTTGAGACGGGAAGAAAGCTTTTTATCGCTGGAAAGGACCGTAAGGGACCTGAGGGACTTGTCCTCCGCTTTTTTATACGCCGTAAAAACATACTGGGAAAGCGCGGCGCCCTCCGCGAACGAAACGGTGGAGCTGCCATTCGCACCAAAATTGCCAGTGGAAAGGGCTACATCCAGAAGCCCGAGCCTGGACAGACATGATGCCGCCCTCCCGCCGGCCCTTCTGGCCACCTCATCGTTAAGCGCGGTCTTCTTTCCGAGCCCGACGAGGAGTATTCGACGGGCCTTTATGGTACCGGCTGCATGAAGAAGGTACGTCTCTTCCGCCTTTCCCCTAAACTCACCGGACCTCATGACCTCTGATATCTTCTTTCCAACCGCCCGGTCGATCCCGCCATACGGCCTGATACCGACGGAGTCCTCGTAAACTGGAAGCACCAGGGAATCACAGACTGCTTCCATCTCATTCCTGTCCTGTACGCGAAGCTTCATAAACACTCTCCCGGATAGATTATTCTCCCCTTGTTCAGGGCCCCCTCATTATACCGGAATATAAAGATACTGAAAAGCTTGCATCGTCCGTCCCCCTGCAAGTACAATGTCTGGTATGAAAATTCTTGAGAATAAAACCGAGATCGACATATTCCTGAACAAACTCCGTCGCAGAAGCGAAGGCGTAACGCCCGAGATAGTACAGGCGACGGAAAGAATTCTGGCCTCGGTGCGACGCCGGGGAGATAAGGCTCTCAAGCAGTTCACCAGGAAATTTGATGGTCATGAAAAGATAAAACTTACGGCTTCCGAGGTCCGCCGTTATGCAAAAAAAGCGAATCCCGCAGTGGTCGATGCGCTGAAACTTTCCGCTCAAAGGATTCGAAGGTTCCACAAACGGCAACTGGAACGGTCGTGGTCGTTCAAGGAAAAAGGCACCACACTTGGCCAGATCATCCGTCCACTGGAACGTGTCGGCCTGTATGTTCCCGGAGGGAAAGCATCCTATCCATCCAGTGTTCTTATGAATGCCATTCCTGCACAGGTGGCCGGGGTTGAGGAAATAGCGCTCACGGTCCCCATGCCGGGGGGGGAGGTCAATCCGCATGTAATGGCCTCGATCAACCTTCTGGGGATCACCGAGGTCTACGCCCTTGGTGGCGCCCAGGCAGTCGGAGCTCTTGCCTACGGTACGGGATCAATAAGGAAGGTCGACAAGATCGTTGGGCCGGGCAATATTTTCGTTGCCACTGCCAAGCGCCTCGTATTCGGACTGGTGGACATCGACATGATCGCGGGCCCCAGTGAGATACTGGTCATTGCGGACAAGAGCGCCGAACCTTCTTTTATTGCCGCGGACCTTCTCAGCCAGGCAGAACACGATGAGCTTGCCAGCTCGATCCTGGTAACGGACTCCAGGGCAATGGCGCAGGCGGTCAACAAAGAGCTCACCTCGCAGCTGAAAAAACTGACACGCCGTGCAATAGCAGGAAAGTCCATCCGGTCCTACGGAGCGGCGATAGTGGTCAAAAACCTTGACCAGGCGGCGAAGATAGCCAACACCATATCCCCCGAGCACCTCGAGGTCATGACACAAAATCCGCGCATGCTGCTTCCTTCCCTTAGGAACGCCGGAGCGATATTCCTGGGCAAATGGACTCCCGAACCCATCGGCGACTATGCGGCAGGGCCGAACCATACGCTGCCCACCGGAGGAACAGCGCGGTGGGCGTCTCCCCTTGGTGTCTATGACTTCATCAAACGCTCAAGCCTTCTTGAGTTTTCCAGGGCGGGTTTTCTCGAATTGGCGCCTCCCGTGGAAGCCGTGGCCGACATAGAAGGTTTTGAAGCACACGCCAACGCCGTGCGTATCCGGCATAAGAAATAATTCTTTCTTATCGGATTAATCCAGATATCTCTGTAATTTCATGAGCAGGTCGATGTGCATTCGTTCGGAAGGGATGATATGGAACTCGACCACATCCCCTATATTGCCCGCATAAGGGTCCGCGATCGAAGCACTGGCGAAATGTACAACATGCTTCGCTTCCAGGTCAGGAGATACCGCGAACATGGCATTAAGAACGTTTTCGGCAATCCCGGAAGCCTCTTTTCTTGCCTGAATATTAGCTCCGTGCTCTTTTGCATCGGGGAAACGGGTTACCACCAGAATGAAATCAATATACTTGCTCATCTGCGGGTCTTCCATAACGGTGTGGAAAATACGCCCGATCCCGCTGATCAAAGGGACCTTGCCCCTGTGAAAATCTTCGGGAAACAGATTGTCCCGCCTGACCCGAATGGAAGTGCCGGAGACCAGCACGTTTCGTAATCCTTCCGGGGACAGGTTCTCTTCCACGATCTCGGCAAAACGGCCGGAAAACTGTATCCTCGGATTCGATATGGCGAGAGTGGGTTCGAGAAAGCGCTGAGCCCTGTCGGCCTTGGTATAAAGAACCACACCGATAAGGATAAGCCCTATCAGCGTAGTGCTCAGCACAACACCTGGGGGGAGCATGTATCTTCTGACGAACTCGATGTCCATCAAAAGTCCGACTCAAGAAGTTTCTGTTGTTTCATTGCCTCTGAAAAATCATCTTCTCCAATTGCGCCTGGATGGTGGACCGCCTTGTTGCGAAGACGCATGAGCTGCTGAAAGGTGTCTTTCTTGAGCGTATTGATCCTTCTTGCCCGTTCAAGCTCCTTGAGACAATCATAGAGCCCGGGCCACGAGCGGCCAAGCGCCTTCTTGGTAAAACGCTTCAGCCGGTTCTCTATATGATGCCCCAGAAGCAGCGCCGCCACAACGGTCTCTCCCTTGCGAAGATACTCAAGCGCCTTTTCATAGGTAGCGCCCTTTACAATGCGTATATTCTCATCAGACTCTTCGTCATCAGGTGCGATCTCCTTGATCCTGGTATATACCTCCAGGCATCGCTCCTTTTCCCCCTTCTCAAGATACGCCTCTGCCTCAAGGATCATGTCCCGCAGTTTTTCCGTCGTGTCCTTCCTCTTGAGGGCAAAATCGTGGGCGTCAAGAAAAGCCCGGGTCTTGTCATCTTTTTTATCGAGCACATCAAAATGCCTTATCCATCTCTTACTTTTCAGGACATTGTCCTTGGTAAAGCGGAACAGCTCTTCCGAGACCTCGGCCTTGCTCAGTTTCCCGCTGATAATGATCACATTGAGTCCGGGAAAATTCTCGAAAATTTCAGGAAGCGCTTCAATTCCCTCGTTCATCCGGTCGAACTCGATATCCAGGGTCATCAGATCAAAGGACTGGGTTTTCAGTTTATCCATCGCCTGACGCACGCTGGCTGCCTCGTAGAACCTCAGGTCACTCTCCACGCGTTTCAATGCCTTTTCTATTTCCATCTTCAGGAGTTCCCGGTCCTCAAAACTGTCATCTGCTATAAGTATCCTAAACACGAAGTGACTCCTCAACGAACGGAAGTTTTATGATTATCTCCGTCCCCTTTCCCTGGGAAGTATATTCCTTGCCAACACGGATCTTCCCGGCATGAAGTCCAACCGCATACTTGGCGAACATCATCCCCATGCCCCAGCCTTCCTCACTGTCCTGTTGCTGGTAGAAAATATCCTCCGCCTTCGGCTCGTCCATTCCAATCCCCTCGTCCCTTATGGATATGGAGACATATTTGCGTG
>JABAHP010010526.1_pt1 | contig 19235 bp, 13 predicted proteins | sample 7062081 | NCBI WGS metagenome assembly JABAHP01 (sample SAMN14534357, study PRJNA622989) | marine sediment metagenome | biome: marine biome [ENVO:00000428]; feature: marine pelagic biome [ENVO:01000023]; material: deep marine sediment [ENVO:00002113] | place: India: Gulf of Kutch | collected...
CTCCCATACTACCAGGCGGAGGGGGCAGGCGAGAAGAGACCGCCGATGGACGTCGTCCAAGAAGGAGAATGGCCTCCCGGACTGGGGGGTCCCCCCTTCCGGGGGCTTCCATGTCGCGACGACCGAGAGACAACGCGCCGGGGCACGCGCCAACGAGAGGCGCGGTGTGGGTGGCCGTGACCTCGCCGTGGGGTCTCCCGGAGACCCCACACGCCGGCGCTTACCGGAAGGAACCCGCGTAACCCCTTGAATCCCCGGAACAGGCTTCGGAAATCCGACTGCGCCCGATCTCGCTTTTCGCTGAACACCAACGCTGTGTCGGCGGGCCGTCAGGCGGAGCAAACGCAGCTTGCGAGTAGACGCTGGGCCCGGGGGCTACGAGCGGGACCCACCCTCGAAACGCCGGCACCCAGGCAAGGGGCAGCCGAGTCGCCGGCGGCGCGCGGGGATAGACCCCGATGGAGCCTCGTCCTCGGCTTCACCAGCTTCGCGGCGAGGCGGCGACGACCAGCCGACCATTCCGCCAAGAGCGACTCCTCCAGCCGATTCGAACGGCTAGCGCCGGACGTTCCCGCAGCAGAATGCGGGCAAACCCACCCGCTACGCTTCGATTCCGCTGGGAGCTTGAGATGATCGACCGCCACCATCGGAGCTTTCACCCACCCCCTTGTGCTTGCCGCCCGAGGGTCCAAAGCCGGAGTCTCTCACGGCCCACCCGCGAATTCAGGCCGTCGCGGCGTAGAACGGCGGGGAGACGAGAATCCTCGTCACGCGCCGAGTATGACCGAGGTCATACCCTTAGTGTAACATCGCAGGGTACCATTAACACAAGAAACCGTGGGGAGCTGCATCCGGACCGTAGCAGTCGGAGCGGGCAATCGGTTTCTCATCGCGCAGTTCTCGCGTTCTTCCTGCGGTGCACGACACAGCTCTTGCTCGGCGGGCGACTGGAGCCGGCGTGACGAAGACGAAGGCACTGGAGGCGGCCGTCGACTCCGCGATAGCCGGAAGCCCGCTTTCGGATGTCGGGCTTGCGATCGCGATTGTGGNNATTGTGGATCGAAGCAACCCCCTTCTCTGCAAGGCCTATGGCAACCGCATTCACGCGCTGAACGGGGAGCCCGCGAGGCGCGCCACGCTGGATACGAAATTCGCACTCGGCTCCGCAACCAAATCCTTCACGAGCTTCCTTCTGGCCCAGGCGGAGGAGAGCGGAACGCTTCAGCTAGGCCGGCCGATCCGGGACTACCTCCCGAGCTTCGAAGTCATGGATCCGGATGCCACGGCGCAGATGACCCTCGAGGACATCCTGTGCCAGCGCACGGGGATCCCGCGCCACGACGCCCTCTGGTACGTAGCCGCTTGGACCGAAGACGAGATCTGGGACCGACTCGCCNNCCAGCCCCGACTTCCGATTTCGTTACGGCCGCGCGTTTCAGTACAACAACAACCTCTACGCCATGGCCGGGACGGCGCTGAGACGGGTCAGCCAGCAGAGTTGGATGCAAAACCTGGATCGTGACGTCCTCCGCCCCCTCGGGATCACCAGCATCTCCTCGAGCAGCAACAGCATGGAGCCCGGGCACGGCGACGTGGCACGACCCTATCTCTACACTCCCGGGCAGGTCATCCCGCTTCCCTTCAAGGACGTCACCCACATCGCCGCCGCGGCCGCTCTCAACGCCGACGCACGGGGGCTGATTCCCTGGCTGCTGCTTCTCACCAACGAAGGCGTCGCGCCCGACTCCACCGTCCTTCTCTCCAAGGGGGCGTTCCGCGATCTCATCAACCCCCGCATGTCCACGAACGCGACCCCGACGGAACAGTACGGGCTCGGCTGGCTCCTCGATCGCGTGGAGGGACACAGGGTGGCCTACCACACTGGAAACTGCGATGGCTACAGCGCCTGGATCGGTTTCCTGCCCGACGATGGATACGCGCTGGCCGCTCTGAGCAATCAACATGGTTTCGTGGGAGGGGGGCCCGATGCACCGCTTCCGTTGGTCAACACCGTGGCGATGACGGCGCTGCGCCATCTGCTAGGTCTGCATCCTCCTCCGGATCGACCGGCGCCGCCGGCCACGTCACCCATGGCATCAGCACCCGTGACCGCGGTGCGGTCTTCGCTGACGCCGTCTGACCTCACCGGCACGTATCACCACGATGCCTATGGCGACATCACCGTGGTGCTCGCGAGCGGGAGCCTCGAGCTTCACTACTTTTCCCACTCCTGGCCACTTGTCCCGTCGGGCAACGGCGGATTCACCTTCGACCTCTATGCCTTCGGCGCCACCTACCCCGTGACACCCATGTTCCTGCACGAATGGGGAGAAACGGTCCTGGCCCTCCCTCTCGAGCCGCGGGTGGGGTGGGCTCGATTCCAGCGTCGGGCGTAGGATGCGTATCCGCAGCGACAACACCCAATAGAGGAGGCAAACAAGCGATGCCGAGAATGCAACGAATGATCGAGGTTGCCAATCATATGTGGCGCCCGGAGAATATCGACAACATCCAGCGCGAATGGTTCGATTCGCCGCCCGCAATGCACGCGAGCTACCACAGCGCGCTTGCACGTGGCAACGACTTGGATGTCGAGGTGGCCAGAAGCATCCCGCTTGGCCTGCTCGAGATGCTGCGCGCCCTCTACCTCTACAATCTCGACGGACCCCGCCTCGGCATCCAGTTCGCCTGGATGCCCGGCTACGACTGGGAGCTAACCGTGGCCGAATGTCCGGGGACGTCGGATAGCCCCGGCGCGATTACGGTGCTGATCCGCGGCCGCTACCCGCGAGACCCGCATCCCGCCAGCCTCAGGTAGGCCCGAGGCCGCTTCGGTCCAGACAGTTCTTCAGGGCTACGGCTCCGGTCTGCGCAGCGAGCGACGCGCACCGGTGCCTCGCCGTCTCGGAGTCAGCGTGCCGGCCGAGCGCCGCGGAGGCGCGCGCCCGTTCGAGCTGCGCCTGGCACTCGAAGACGCGCAGGTTGCGCTCTCGCGACGTGGCTGCGGCGGCGTCGGCTGCGGCGATGGCGCCACCCGCATCTCCCGCTTCCAGCCGTGCCGCGCCTAGATGGGCCTCCAGCAACGGCTCGAGTTCGGTTCCCGTCCGGCGATCGCGCGCGCGAGCGATCGCCTCCGTCAGGTGACGGGCGGCAGCGGGAGCATTCCCGGCCAGAAGGGCCGCGATGCCGATTCCGCCCTTCGCCATCACCAGCGAGCGCTCGCTGGCGAGATTCGTCGCGGTCCGGAACGCCTCTTCTGCCTGGTCCCGAACATCGACCCCAGAACCTCGCATCCATTCGGACCGGATGAGACTGAAGCGGGGCAGCACCAGCAGCTCCACCTCTCCCCTCCGTTCCGCCTCTTCGATCACCTCCAAGAGCGCTTCCCGGCCGTCGGCGCCACGGCCCATCAGCGTCAGGATCTCTCCGCGGACTGCGCGAAGCCACAGGTCTGGCGTGGCCTGGAATCCGGAGGTCTGCAGGCGATTGGCCTGGCGAGCCGCCAGGCGAGGAAGAGTCGCCTCGCTCGTAGCCAGGGCCTCGGGCAGGCGGCCCGCGTACAGGAGCGCCTGTGCGATGCTCGCGTCGATGCCGTCGACCAGGAGATCCCAGCCAGTCTCCAGGGCTTGAGCCCGGGCCAGAGCGGCGCCCTCGGCGTAGGCGTCGCCGCCCTCGGTACCCAGCAGCACGCGGCTGTGGTAGGTCAGCAACAACGACCGGACGATCGGTTCTCTCTCGTCGCCACACATCAGGGACAGGCCGTGATCGACGAGCGCTTGCGCCTCCTCCGCTGAAAGACCGTGGTGCCAGCCGAGGGACAGACGTTGCCCACATGCCGTTGCCCCGAGCGATCGCGCCTCTGGGCTGTCTCCGGCGAGGGCGAGTTGGTCGCTGACGCGCTGCCAGGTCTCGATCCGGTCGGCAAGGCTGCCCAGCGAAGAGGATTCGGCCCAGGCGCGGGCCGCCCGCAGAGGCTCTCCGGCCAGCTCCCAGTGGTGTGCCGACCTTCGAGCGGCGACAGCCGGATCGTCGGCCTTCTTCATGGCGAGGATCTCGGCCACCCGCCGGTGTGAAATCCCGCGATTCGCCGAGAGCTGAGTCCGGTATGCCACCTCCTGAACGAGCGGGTGGCGGAAGTAGTAGGTGGGCTCTGCCTCCAGCCAGCGCTCCTCCACGAAGTCTGCAAGTCTCAGATTGTGAAGCGCGCCAGCTATGTCACGCGCGGCCAGCTCAGTCAGCTCCCGCACCAGATCCTCGGTGAATTCGCGACCCACGATGGCGGCCGCGCGAATCACCTGCTTCTCCAGATCCGGAAGTCTATCGATCCGTGAGCCCAGGACGGCGTGCACGGTTTCGGGTAAGACGGCCGATACGTGGGACGTAGCCGCTGTGTATGCACCGGGGAGCCCCTCGATATGGCCGGTTTCGGCGAGTGCGCGCACCATCTCCTCGAGAAAGAAGGGGTTGCCGGAACAGCGCTCCAGCAGATCCTCTCGCAATCCAAGAGTACTCTCGTCCTCGCCCAGCAGAGCCCGCGCCAGATCCTCTGCCTGCTCGACAGAGAGGGGCTCGAGCCTCCGCTCCTGGTAGCGGCTCCGCCGTGCCCAGCTGCCGAGGCTGCCCTCGCGCTGGCTCACCAGGAACAACACCGACGCGTCGCTCATCAGTGAAGCAGCGAGGTCACCCAGGAGACGCTGACTCGGGGCGTCCAACCAGTCCACATCGTCGAGCATGATGATGACTGGCACGTTCTTGCTGCGTTCCAGCACCAATCTACGCATCACCTTCAGGAACACACGCTCCTGCGCGTCTGGAGCCGGCTCGGGCGACGCCTCCTCGTCTCGAACCCCGAGGAGTCCGCGTAGGAAGGGGCGTAGCTCGGGCGCGATCTCGAACGCCCGGTCCCCCGGGTCGAACTTCTCCTTGGCCTCCGCGCCGGGGCGCAGGCCGAGCAGCTGACGCAGCAGCGGGGCGACGGACTCGAACGGAGTGAGCTGCCGGTGCGTCACACCTCGGAGTTCGAAGACTTCCGCTCCCTGAGTACGGGCTCCCACACCGAACTCGTGCAGCAGGCGACTCTTTCCCACCCCGGCGTCGCCCTGGAGACCGACCAGGGCGGGGCGACCCTCCCGGGCTCCTTCGAGCAGCGAGTCCAGCCATCCCAGCTCTGATTCGCGCCCGCAGAAACGCGATAGCCCGCGCACGCGAGACTGCGAGAAGCGGTCCTGCACCGAGCCGCGCCCCAGCAGCCGGAACACGGAAACGGGACGTTCGATTCCCTTCAGCTGCCTCTCGCCCAGGGATTCGGTGGTGACGAAGGCGGACGCGAGTTCCGCCGTGCGTCCGCTGAGGAAGATCGAACCGGGCTCCGCGATGGCCTCGAGGCGCGCCGCGATGCCCACGACCGCGCCATGGGCGGTGTAGTCCATGCGCAAGTCGTCGCCAATCGGCCCCACGACGATGTCGCCCGAGTGCAGGGCCATCCGCACGTCGAAGCGCTCATCGAGCCGGCGCTCGGCCTCCGCCGCATACTCTTCAACGCGGTCGCGGAGTTGGAGCGCCGCGTAGCAGGCCCGCTGGGCGTGGTCCTCGTGGGCGATGGGCGCCCCGAAGAGCGCCATGATCCCGTCGCCGGTGTACTGGTTGACGTCCCCGTCGAAGCGGTGCACGCCCTCCGCAAGCAGACGGAACAGGCCTTTCAAGGCGAAGTGCCAGCGCTCCATCCCAAGCGATGCCGAGTGCTGGACCGAATCGACCACGTCGAGGAAGAGAACGGTGGCCAGCTTCCGCTCTCCCTCGAGAACGCTGCGGCGATCGAGGACCTCTTCGATCAGGTGTCGAGGGGTGTAGGCCTCGTGAGGCTCCGGAAGAGGCAGGCCCAGGCCACGGCCACAATGAGGGCAGAAGCGAGCCTCCGGGAGGAGCGGCCCCTGGCAAGTCGGGCAAAGCTCGGGCGTACGCGTCATAACGCACCGCCATCGGGCGCATTCGTCACCGATTGCGGGTCCGACCAGGGTACCAAAGCTGGAGTGTCGGTCGTGGTAGCAAGGGTCGGTCGCCCGGGCTGGGCGCGGAGGCGGGACGGCGCTCGGGGGGCCGAATCCTACGAAGGGGACGCTGCGAGAGCAGCGCTTCTGTGCGTCGCGTACCTGCCACAGCGTCGACCAGGGTCGGTCGGGCCCGCGGTGGAGCATGGCCCCGCGGGGAAGCTGGGGCTCCTGCCTTCGCGCGGGTCGCCACCGGATGCGCTACTCGCTGTGCTTTCGCAGAGCTCCCAGTAGCGGCTTGGTGAGAAATGCGGGCTAGGACCGCTGGACCGGTTCCGAAGCAACCACGCCGGCCTCGCGCAGGCGGGCGATCTCCGTGCCCGTGTGACCGAGCTCCTCGAGCAACGAGTCGGTGTGCTCGCCGGCGAGGGGGCTGGGGCCGTAGCAGGGCAGGCTCCCGTTCACGGTCGTCAGCGGCCCCCAGCGACGCAGCTCACCGAAGCGCGCGTGCCGGCAGGGGGTGGCCAGGCCGTTGGCGAGGATTTGCGGGTCCTCGGTGAAGAACTCGCCGACCGCAGCACCGTCGGCGCGAACACAGCCCACGTTCAGCCGGGTGAGGTGCCTCTCCCAGCTGTTCGCGTCGCGCTGCCGGAACAGGGCGGCGATTTCTGCGACCAGCGCGTCGTCGTGCTCGCGCCGCGCCTCTCGCCGCGCAAAGCGCGGGTCCCGAAGCAGGTCGTCGCGCTGCACTGCGGCGCAGAAGCGTGCGAAGTCGGAATCGCTCGGGGCCGCCAGGAAGACCCAGCCCTGCCTCGCCGCATACAGCCGGTAGCATGCCTCCAGACCGTACAGCTCGGGATCCACTCGGGGTCGGGAAGGCTTGCCCTCGTAGCGCAGGAAGTCGTCGCCGTTGGCCCAGGCGTTCGCCGTGAGCATGTCGACGTAGACGGCCTGCCCGATGCCGTGTTGCTTGCTCGCGAGCAAGGCCAGGAGCGTGGCGGAAGCTCCCACGACGCTCGAGCTGGGGTCGGGGTTGGCCTCGTTGGCCTGCATGAGCTGTCGAGAGATCTCGCGAATCTCCTCGAGCGTCTGGCAGCGGACGTCGCGCGCGGCACCCGCCTGGTAGGCAGCGCCGCCCGCGGCAGCGCCCATGACGGGGTGCGTGGCGGGTCGCCGCGCGCTGGGACCATCGGGCCCGTATCCGTTGAGGGAGACCCAGACGGTCTCCGGACGCAGCTCGCGGACCTGTTCGTAGCCGAAGCCGAGCCGCTCGGGCACACCGGGTCGGAAGTTGTGCACCAGGACGTCGGCGCGCAATACGAGCTTGCGCAGGAGCTCCCTGCCCTTCTCCGACTTCAGATCGATGCAGATCGACTCCTTGCCCGCGTTGGTCTTTACCGCCAGCTCTCCGTTCGGGAGCAAGTGGCGATAGGGGTCGCCTTCGATGGGCTCGACCTTGATCACGCGTGCGCCCAGGTCTGCGAGCAGCGAGACCGCGAGGGGAGCGGCAATCACCGTAGCGATCTCGAGCACGCTGATACCGTCTAGGGGCCCCTGGCCTGTCGGTGCTCCCGAAGGCGCGAACTCGCGGCGTACGCGAGTCTCCGCGAGCACTTCGGCGGTGTGCTCTCCGACGCGGGGTGCCGGCCTAGCGGGCACGGCCGGGGTCTCGGACAGGCGCGCGATCGGCCCGACTTGACGCACCCTTCCCCACTCCGGGTCGTCGACCTCGACGATGGCTCCGTTGTCGACGAGATCCGGCAGATCGAGGGCTTCCTGGGGGTCGAGGAAGGGCTCGGCCGCGACGTTGCCGCTTCGGTGAAAGATCTCCATCCACTCCGCTGCCGTCTTCTCGCGCATGCGCAGGAGAATGCGGTCGCGCGCGCGCTCGATGGTCTCTTCACTCCAGGCAGCCGGCGAGCCCTGGAAGGCCTCGTCCATCAGCAGTTCGCCGAGCAGGTCGATCGCATCCAGGAAGGAGAGGAACAGATGCTCGAGCAGATTGCCGCACTGGATCCAGCGATCGTCCTTGGCGAGCACGGGGTGGTAGTTGAGCGTCGGCATGTCGCCGCCGATCCGCTGGGGGTCCAGAGGCGGCTCGCCCGACCGTGCTAGGAGCTGATGGAGCAGCGCGGACCACAGGTCGTAGGGGAGCAGTCCCTGAAGCAGGCTCGTCTCGACCCGCTGCCGTCGCCCGGTGCGCTCTCGGGCGAGGAGCGCCGCGAGCATGCCGTGGACCGCTCCCTGGGAGGCCCCGTGGCCTGCGACCGGCAACGCGGCGTAGACGGGCCCTTCGCGGCGCAGCTGAGCGGCGAAGGTCAGCATGCGCCCGGACTTGGCCGCGACCAGCCCCTCGTAGCCGGGAAATTCCGCGTAGGGTCCGCGCCGGCCCCAGGGTGTGATGGAGCAGTGCACCAAGGTCGCGTTCAGCCCGAACGCCCGCTCGGGATCGAGCCCCCAGCGCGCCGCACGCCCAGGGGGGCCCGAGACCACGAGCACGTCCGTCGACTCGACGAGAGAGCGAACCCGGGCGCGACCAGCCTCGCTGGCGAGATTCAGGACGACGCTTCGCTTGCCTCGCAGCCAGAGAGGGCTCGCCGCAAGCGCGCGGAAGCGGTCGCCGCCGGGGGGCTCCACCTTGACCACGTCGGCCCCGAAATCCGCCAGAACCGTCGTGGCGAAGCCGCCCACGGGACCGGTGCTCAAGTCGAGGACCCGGACTCCCGCGAGAACGGTCGTGCTCATGAGAATCGTCTCCCGGTCGGTCCTCCAGACTCTACCACTCCACGCTGGATTCGATGAAGTGAACGGGGACGTTCTCAAATGTTCGGTTTTCGTGAAGCGCCTTGAAGGTTCGCTTCGTCAGAAGAACCCGTGGGCCAGTTCGGCGGCGGACCCGCCAATAGGGCATCCGGACCGAGCGTCAACGACGCCCGACGCGAGAACATCCGGCCGCCGCGAGTACCAGGCAGAGAACCGCGAGACCGATGGGTCCGGAGGCGGGCACCGGGAGGGGGAAGAACCGCTCCGCGACGAGCACGCCGCGGGTCGAGCCCGCGACTCCGTACGAGATGATCCCGACGAAGACCACGTCTCCCGCCGCATTCACGTCGACGAGATTCTCGAATCCCCCGATCACACCGCCGTTCGTTCCCGGGATCGGGTCTCCGGGAAACGCGATGGGGATGATGCGACCGCCTACGACGCCGAAGATCCCCCCGCTCACGGTCCCTCCTTGGACCAGCGCGCGGAAGACTACGAGGTCGCTCTGGTTGGATCCCAACAGACGCCGGATGTCCGAGAACGTGCCTCCTCCGGTTCCGGGCACGGGATCTCCGATGAGGGCCAGCGGCTGGATCCCATCCTCGGTCGCCAGGAAGAGGCCCTCTCCCATCGTCCCTCCATCCACGTAGGTTCGGAAGACCACTCGCCCACGTCCTGCGAGCACGATGTCGGCGCGGTAGACGTTGTCGAGGGTACCGCCGCCGGTACCCGGTGCGGGATCGGCCTGGAAGGCCAGAGCCTTTTGGGTCCCGTCGGCCTCGACGAGGAAGATCCCTTGCTCGGCGACGCCATAGGCGAGGTCCGCAGCGAAGGCGATCTCGCCCGAGTCGCTGAAGTCCATCGCTTCCAGCGTGTGGTAGACCGCGCCACCGGAATCAGGGGCGGGATCCTGGGCGACGACGACGGCCTCCATGGTTCCGCCGCTGAGTCGGAAGATCCCCTGTACGAGACCCGCAGCGGCTCCGACGGTCTCGGCGGAGAACGCCAGGTCGCCGTGAGCGCTCCAGTACGCACGTTGCAGGTGGTTGAGCGCCCCGCCGCCGGTTCGCGGCGCGGGGTCGCCATGAGCGACCACGTTGTCGAGAACGCCGTCGCGATCGAGGAAGAAACCGCCTTTCCGAACGTTGTTACCGTCTATGATCAGCTCGCCCGTCGTGATGCCGATGAACACCGGTCCCGCGGGAGCCATCGAGGGCGTGTAGAGATCCTGAAAGGTCTCACCGTCCGGTGCGAGCTGCCCGGGCAGGGCGACCAGACGATGGGTGCGACCGTCGGCGAGGAAGATCGCCCTGCGTTCCGTCACGCCGTCGAGATCCGCCTGAAATGCGACCCGGCCATCGTCGCCGATCGCGACGTTCCGGAAAGTCGAATAGGTCGCGCCGGGAACTCCGGCGGCCGCTTCCGACTCGAATGCCGCCACCCGGAGGCCGTGGAGCCGATCGGGAGGGACCCCGGCGCTCGGCCCCGCCACGACGCTGGCTGCCAGAGCGACCCCGACGCAGAACACGCTGCGGATTTCGCGCGCCCGAACGAACAACGGTCGTCTCTCCTCGCTTCCGCCCGCTGCGGGGGAGCCTCGACGTTATCGGCAGGTTCAGCCGGGCAGCGCAGCCGCCAATGGGGCAAACAGGCCAGCGGCCCGCTTCGGGAAGGCTGGTCCTTGCGGCTGGTCGTTTTGGTCGTATTCTGTCGGTCGCGATGCCCCCCGAGAGGGAAGAGACTCTCAGCACGCTGAAGGCGGCCCGGCTGCTCGGGGTGGGTCCCTCGACCGTCAAGCGCTGGGCGGACGAGGGCCTGATTCCATGCGTCCGAACGGCCGGCGGACACCGCCGCTTCCACAGGGACGAGATCGAGCGCTTTCTCGCCGAGCGGCAGGGTGTCGAGGAGGGTCCGGTCGACATCTGGCTCGATGTCCTGCTCGGCGAGGAAGACGTGCACCGGGTCGGGGCTCTTCTGCTCGCGGCGCGCGCCGAGCACGGCGCCTGGTGGCGCGTCGCCGATGCGCTAGGTCCCCTCCTCGAGGAGCTGGGCCAGCGCTGGGCCGAGGAACGCATCACGGTGCTCCAGGAGCACGTGGCCTCGGAGCGCCTGGCGCGCGCCTTGGCCTCGTGCGCCCAGAACCTCGCCGTGGCGCCCGAAGCCCCCCGCTGCCTGCTGCTCGCCGCCGACGGGGACGAGCACACGCTGGGCCTCTCGCTGGCGGAGATCTGCCTGCGCGAGGCCGGCTGGTCGTGCCGCTGGGCCGGCCGGCGCACACCGGGGGACGACGTCGAAGAGGTCGTGCGCCGCGGCCAGGTCCAGATGGTCGTGCTCTCCGCCTCCGCGGCCTCGACGGACGCGAGGAAGCTCGGCCGCCAGTACCGCGGGCTCGTCGAGGTGGCCCGTCCGCGAGGTGTGGTGCTGGTGCTCGGCGGCGCTGGAGCGTGGCCCGAGGATCCCGCCTACGGCCACCGCCTGCGCAGCTTTCGCGAGCTGAGCAGCCTGCTCTCGCGGCTCTCCCTCTGAGTCCCGGCCCGGCCCTGCGGCCCCCTGCTCGGGAGCAGGAATCCCAATCCGCCCGGATTTTCCCCGCGGGGTGGTCGATTTAGTCGGAATGTTCAGATTTTTTCGGCAAAGAATCTTGACAAAACGCCCAAAACGTCCATACTTCCTCCAGCGGCATCGAGAACCGCTTGAACCGACAGCGACACATCATGAAGAAGAGGAGAATCGAGATGACCAGCATCCCCGTGAATCTGAAGTCCGGCGCCACGATCGAGGACGCCCTCCGCCACGTACGCGAAGAGGCGGGCGAGGAGGCGATGGTGCTCTCGTACTACGACCGCAAGGAGAACCGGTCGGTGCCCGAGGTCAGGTGCATGACGAAGGGCGAGGAGGGCTCCCGCATCTTCGCCGAGGCCCACGGCGCCGACTACCGGGTGACCGTCAACGACGGCGAGTACGAGTTCTTCCTGAAGGACCTCTCGGAGGACATCGTCGAGCCCGACGCGCACCACGCGGCGCGCCTCTCGCTCTACGACGGTCGCCACGAGCAGGAGTTCCATAGCTTCATCGGAGGCTAGCGAGGCGGCTATAACACTTCCGCGTCACGTCCGGGGGGCTGGGACCTCGAGTCCCGGCCCCCCTCGTGTGAGGACCCCGAAGAGCCAGATCGCCGTCTCGCTGTCTGGCGACTCATGACGGCTCGACGCGGCACTTCACGGCCTACCGCTGCCGCTGGAACAGCACGCTCGGCCCGACCAAGGGAGGCATCCACCCGTGGACGCTCGATGAAGTCCGCGAGCGTCGCCGGGAGACGCTCGTGCGGGCGTTCGACGAGATATGGCCGGTTCACGAGTCGGAGGGGGCGACGCTGCGCGCGGCGGCCTACACCGTGGCGATGCGTCGCATCGGCAGCGCCATCGCCGCGCACGGAACGCGCGATTACTTCCAGGGCGACCAGCGTCGGTCCACCCATCCTGGAACGAGCGTCTTGGTGACCACGACCGAGCTCGACCGTCCAGGCCCTTTCATCGTCTACGTCAATCCGGCTTTCCAACGAATGACCGGATGGTCGCGGGATGTCTGCCGCAGCTCCCCGCGGGTCTCCAGACCAGTGCGCGACCCAGGGTTTCCGGAGCAGAGGTGTCCGAAGCCGGGGATGTCCTATTGGTCCGGCGCCTGCCAGCGCGCCCAGCGTGTAGACGCCCGCCGCTCGACGATCCGGTCCCCACGGCGCAGCAGCAGCAGGGCATCGAGCCACGGGCGCTCTTCGACCCAGGCCATGCCGAGGTCCGCCCCCAGCACCATCAGCGCGGTGGCGGCGGCGTCGGCCTCCATGCAGGTCGGCGCCACCACGCTGGCCGAGGCCACGCGGTTGTCGAGCGGCCGCCCCGTACGCGGGTCGATCACGTGGCTGCGGCGCTTGCCCGCCACGACGCGCAGGTTGCGATAGTCGCCGCTCGTGGCCAGCGCCGCCCCCGTGAGCGCGAGCACCGCCTCGAGGTCGTCCCCGCGCGCGGTCGGGTCCTGGATTCCCACGCGCCAGGGCTCTCCATCCACGGTCGTCCCGAGCGCGCGCACCTCACCGCCCACCTCCACCAGCAGGCCGAGCGGCCGGTCGCGCACCAGCTCGTGCACGATGGCATCCACCGCGTATCCCTTGGCGATGGCCGAGAGGTCGAGCTCCACTCCGGGCACCCGGCGCACGAGGCGTCCTTCCCGATTCCAGGCCAGCAGAGGCCAGCCGACCCGGGCCCGCTGCCGTGCCAGCTCCTGCTCCGTGGGCTCCTCGAGCGCGGCGTCGGGCCCGAAGCCCCACAGCGCCACCAGCGGCCCCACGGTGGGGTCGAAGGCGCCGTTCGTCTCGCGCGCGATCTCGAGCGCCGCGACGATGACCTGGCGGGTCTCGGAGGAGAACTCGAACCCGGTCAGCTCCGCCCGGCGGTTGAAGCGGGCGAGCTCCGCGTCCTCTCGCCAGTTCGACATCCCGCGATCGACGCGCGCCAGGACGGAGGCCACGCGGTCGTGAAGCTCATCGCGTCGGCCTGGCTGCGGCGCGGTGCGGCTCACCCACTTCACCGACCAGGTGGTTCCCAGCGCCTCGCCGCTGCTGCGCACCTCGTGGCGGGACTCCGGCGCCCCGCACCCCGATCCCGCCAGCAGCAGCACCGCGCCCAGCGCGGCCAAGACGTTCCGCTGGCGCCTACTCGTCGTCACTCGGCATCAGCCCCTGCAGGCGCTCCACCGCGTCGTAGTAGCCGTCGATCAGCTCGGAGACGACCANNCATGTCCATGGTCACCATGCCCTGGAGCGGCATCGGCAGGGGATCGGGCGTATCCGGGCGCTCCCAGGCCTCGGTCCAGTCGTTGCGCAGCATGCGCGCCGGCTTGCCGGTGACCGAGCGCGAGCGGACGGTGTCGCGGCTGCTGGCGGCCAGGAACGACTCCTTCTGCGCCATCGGGCTCGCCGCCTCCTTCACCGTGAGCCAGATCGAGCCGGTCCAGACGCCGGCCGCGCCGAGCGCCATGGCGGCCGCCACCTGGCGGCCCGAGCCGATGCCGCCCGCGGCCAGCACCGGCGTCGGCGCCACGGCGTCGATCACCTCCGGCCAGAGCACGATGCTGCCGACCTCGCCGGTGTGGCCGCCGCCCTCGTAGCCCTGGGCGATGATGATGTCGACGCCGGCCTCCTTGTGGCGCAGCGCCTGGTGGGCGCTGCCGCACAGCGCCGCCACCGGGCGGCCCGAGTCGTGGATCTTCGCGATCGCGTCCGGCGGCGGCGTGCCCAGCGCGTTGGCGAGCAGCCTCACCTTGTCGTGCCGGAGCGCCACCTCGATCTGCGGCATGCCGGTGGCGAGCGTCCAGCCGAGCAGCTCGTGGTGCTCCTCCCCTTCGGGAATCTCGGGAACGCCGTGGTCGGCCAGCAGCTTGGCGGCGAAGTCGCGGTGCTCCTGGGGAACGGCGGCGCGCAGCTTCTCCTCGAGCTTCTCCGGGTCGAACTCCCCCATGCCCTCGTACTTGCTCGGGATCACGGTGTCGACGCCATAGGGCTTGTCGCCGATCTGCTCGTCGATCCACTGCAGCTCCGTCTCGAGCTGCTCGGGCGAGAATCCCACCGCGCCCAGCACCCCGAGCCCGCCGGCCTTGCTCACCTCGACGACGACGTCGCGGCAGTGCGTGAAGGCGAAGATCGGAACGTCGATCCCGAAGAGATCGCACAGCTCGGTACGCATGTCGGGGGGTCTCCAGTGTTGGCTTGATCGGGAGTCTCAGCAGTCTAGCTCGCCGGCGTCGAGCACGCTGCTGACGCTAGGAGCCGCTCACGAGGCCGCCTTTCGAGCGGGTGTGATCCAATCGAGCAGTCGGAGGATCGGATGCGAAACGGGGCGGTAGGCCGGTCCGGCGCCGAGATACCAGTCGTAGGCTTCGATCAGCATCCGTGTGTTGTCGTACTGGGGCTCCCAGGCCAGCGCGTTCTTCGCGGCCTGGATGTCGGTGATGAAGTTCTTGTCGGCGAGGATGTAGTGCTCGGGGACGATCGGAGACAGACGAAAGAGATTCAAGGCGCGAGCTGCGTTGCGCAGCAGGAGCGCCGGGATTCGCACCACGCGCGATCCGGTTCCGGCGTGCTCGATCAGCGCGCGCACTTCCTCGAGCACCGTGGGCACGCCGGGCGGATCCGCCGCCACGTTGAAGACCCTGCCCCTGGAGCTCGGGCTGTCGGCGGCCGCGATGCAGGCATCGGCCACGTCCCAGGCGCTCGAGGCCTGGACGCGATTGGCCCCGGAGCCGAGCATGAAGACCGGCTGTCCCCTGCGGATCCACTCGAAGAGGATCACGAAGATCCCGCTCATCCGGGGTCCGAAGAGGCTCATGGGCCGCAGGATCGTCNNCTCGAGCTTCGAGAATCCGTAGGCACCGAGCGGGCGCGTGGGATGGTCCTCGTCGACGAGCGGTCTCCGAGGCACGCCGTACACCCCCGAGCTCGAGGTGAACACGACCTTGCGCACCCCTTCGGCTTCCGCCGTTCGCAGGATTAAGCTCAGCCCGTCGAGGTTCCGCCGGTAGATCTCGTCCTCGCTCCAGCCCGTGAACTGAGGCTTCATGCGCTGCGCAGCCGCCAGGTGGTAGACGACGTCGCAGCCGCGAACCGCCTCGGCGATGCGCTTCTCGTCGGACATATCGTCGCGGATGAACTCGTGGCGGCCTGCCGCCGCCGGGTGATCGTCGCTGGGAGGCTCGAGGTCCAGCAGACGCAGCGCCGCGCCGCGCTGCTCGAGGCGGCTCACCAGGCAACCACCCAGCAGGCCCGAACTTCCCGTCACCAGGCTGAGCATGAACACCCTCTTGCCGGCCGGGCCGGCCAACACCTGCGCCCGCTGTGCCGGGTGGCCGCGACGGCGCACGGCCCCGTTACTCGAAGGCGTAGATCCTAACCGTCGGCCCCGGGCGCTGCACGCCGGAGAACCCATGAAACGGGATGTAGAAGGCGTCGGCGGTCTCGAAGATGGGCCGGGCCTCCTCCCCGAAAGGCGCGAACTCCGCGAGCAGCGTGAGCCGCGGCGACAGGCTCTCGATCAGGTCGGGATCGACCGTCGACCAGAAGAGCTCGTGATCATGGGTCATCACGTACCGCACGCCGGCCTCCTCGAGCGCCGCGGCGCCATGGCGCGCCTGCACGATCTTCACGCCCCGGGGAACCATCGGGCTGCCCCAGATCCAGAAGCGCGCGCCGTGCGTTCCGAGCCGCGTGCCGGGTGCGAGGTGCTCGCCAAGCCAGCGGGTAGCGAGCACGCGCGTATCGGTCCTCGCCGCGATCCGGTTGTGGGCCAGCGCGCTCGCGAGGGGCTCGGCGACGAGCACGAGCGTGGCGAGCGCAAGGACCGGGAGTGCCCTGCTCCCGGCGTAGCGCCTCGCCGCGTCGAAGAGCATGCCGGCCTCGAGGAGCAAGAGGACCGGCAGAAGCGGCGTCATGTAGCGGGCCATCATCGCCGGCGACACGCCTACCACCAGGTAGTAGGCGACCGCGAAGGTGGCGGCGAGCACGCAGAGAGGCCGGCGGCTGGCGAATCCCCAGGCGACCGCGAGAGGCGCGAGCAATGTCGGGAGCATCCCCATCCCGTACCAGAGGGAGAAGCGCGCGTGATAGAGAAGCGTTCCCCACCACTCGGGCGAGCCGTACTCGGAGGGCTCCGGCGCTTCGAACGGTCGGATCGATCGAGCCTGCTCCTCTGCGATCGATTCGAGGAAGAGATCGGGAAAGACGAATCCGAGAACCCGACGGATCATCGCGACCGATTCACGGTTCAGAACCAGGTAGGGGGAGGTCGCCACGAAGAAGAGCGCCGCCGCAGCGCCGGCGGCGATGGCCGGAGCCGGCAGCCAGCGGCGCCAGCCCCTGGCCTCCGAGCCCATCACGGCGGCGGCGTAGGCGGGAACGAGCAGCACCACGCCGGGATACTTGGCAGCCATGGCCACCCCGACGCCGATCCCGGCGAGAAGGCCGTTGCCCAGGCTCGCGCGGCGGGCGAGTGGAATCATCGAGAGGAGCGCGACCAGGACCACCAGCGAGAGCAGCACATCGGGCTTCGCCGCGTGGCTGTCGCGCACGTGGAGAAAGCAGGTGGCCAGCAGCAGGCCGGCGACCAGGGCCGGAGCCTCGCCCAGGCTACGCCTTGCCAGGACCATCAGCAGCCATACCGCCGCCACCCCCGCGGCCGCCGAGAACACCCGCTGGATCAGGTAGACGTGCTCCGGCGAGCGGCGCAGGACCTTCGCGTAGTCGCCCGCTGGAACCACTCCCAGGGCCTGGCCGGCCCGAAGCCCGACCTCGCCCCAGATCCAGCAGGCGTAGATGTAGGCGCTCGGGTAGACGACCCAGTCCACGTCGAAGTCGCCGCGTGCCGGGCCGAGGGTGCTCTGGATCACCTCCGTTTCGTCGGGGCGGGTCCGGATGTTGGGAAGACCGGAATCCAGCGCCCAGAACCGGAGCAGCGCGGCCAGCACGAGAATCGCCACGGCGCTCACTCGGTAGAGGCGTGCACCCATCGCGGAGCCCGCGATCGCAGACTCGCCATTCGCATGTAGATCGACGTCCATCAGATCCGGCCGCGCGCCGCTAGGCTCGGCCTTTCGCCCTCGCGGCGCAAGATTCGCCGGCGCTCTGCCGCTAGAAGGACACGAGCGAGGCCGGAGGCCTCGCTGGCGCACTCGGCGCGGCCCGAGTACGCGCGCGGGGAGGCGTGGTAGACTGAGTGTTTTCGGCTTCCGAGAGCTCCCCTGACGGCGGGCGGAGCGCCGGCCGCTTCGTTTCGTCGTGCGCACAGGAGCCAGGGAGTACCCGATGGCGCGTTCCGTGGACATGGCCTTCGCCCGGCACATCGACAGCTGGGTCGGGCTCGCGGCCTGTTCGGTGCTGTTCCTGTTCTCCCGAATCCGAAGCCGTTTCGGGGGCCCGCACCAGCCGGACCTGCGCAGCACCACGCCGCCCGGCCAGCACGCGGTGCCCCGCCCGCAGCGGATCCTCGCCATCAAGCTCTACGGCCTCGGCAACATCACCATGCTGCTCCCCGCCATGGCGGCGCTGCGACAGGGGCTTCCGGGCGCCGAGATCGACTTTCTCACCCTGCGGGAGAATCGCACGCTGCTCGAGCGCGCGGGCGTCGTGGATCACGCCATCGGGGTCAGCGCCGAGGGCTACGGCCGCTTGATCGGCAGCCTGTGGCAGGCCTTCCGCACGATCCGCCGTCGGCGTTACGACCTGGTGATCGACTTCGAGCAGTTCGTCAAGCTCTCGGCGATCATCGCCTACCTGAGCGGCGCGCCCGAGCGCATCGGCTTCAACACCGACGGCCAGCGCCGCGGTTGGCTCTTCACGATCCGCGTCGTCTACACCGACAGCGAGCACATGCGGAACATCTTCATGCGGCTGCTGCGCCCGCTCGGAGTCTACTTGCGCCCGGAGACACCGCCGCTGCCGATAGAGCCCCAAGAGGCGGCGCGAGCGGAAGCGATCCTGGCCCAGCACGGCGTGGCGCCCGATCACTTCCCGCTGGTCGGCGTGCACGTCGGAAGCGGCCCCAACTTCTACGAGGTGCCGCTGAAGCGCTGGCCCACGAGGAGCTTCGCGCGGCTCTGCGACGCCCTCATCAAGCGACACGGCGCGAGCATCGTCTTCACCGGCAAGGGGAACGGAGAGCGTGCCCTGATCCGCGAGACGATGGCGCTGATGCAGCACCCCGCGATCGACACGTGCGACCAGCTGTCGGTCGGCGAGCTCCTAGGCCTCCTCCGGGCCTGCCACCTCGTCGTCAGCAACGACACCTCGGTGATGCACCTCGCAGCGGCGCTGAAGAGACCGCTGGCGGCCCTGTTCGGGCCGACCAATCCCCTGCAGTACGGTCCCGGCAACGACGAGGATCTCGTCTTCTACAAGGACCTCTTCTGCAGCCCCTGCCTCACCAACTACAACCTGAAGGTCAGCTACTGCTCCGACCCGGTCTGCATTCAGACGATCGGTGTGGAAGAGGCGCTGGCGGGAATCGAAGAGCGTTTCTTGAGCGCCGACGCGCCGCCGCGGGAGAAGGTCGAGGCGGGCGAAGGCGGCGGGCGGCAGGCCGCGGAGAGCGAGTAGTGGCGAGGGTCCGNNCGGCCCGGGCGGCGAGAGCCAACTTCACCCGCCTCGACTTCCCCATGAAGCTGATCTTCTGCGTCACCTACTGGTGCAATTACCGCTGCCGTTTCTGCAACATCTGGAAGATGAAGCCTCGGGACGAGCTCACGCTCGAGGAGATCCAGCGCTTCTTCCGGGTCTCGAAGGGCTTCAGCTGGATCGACGTGACCGGCGGCGAGGTCTCCCTGCGCAAGGACTTCGTCGACATCTGCGAAGCCATCATCGGCAACAACCGGGATCTCATGCTGTTCCACTACGCGACCAACGGCTACCTGACGGAGCAGATCGTCGCCTACACCCGCGAGATCGCC
>JABAHP010010491.1_pt1 | contig 19215 bp, 21 predicted proteins | sample 7062081 | NCBI WGS metagenome assembly JABAHP01 (sample SAMN14534357, study PRJNA622989) | marine sediment metagenome | biome: marine biome [ENVO:00000428]; feature: marine pelagic biome [ENVO:01000023]; material: deep marine sediment [ENVO:00002113] | place: India: Gulf of Kutch | collected...
CGGATAAGAACCCCGGTAATAAGGAAGCCGAGGAGAAGTTCAAAAAGATAAACGAGGCCTATTCCTGCCTGAGCGACCCCGAGAAGCGGGCGAACTTTGACCGGTTCGGTTCGGCTGAGGGACCGGGAATGGGTGCCGGGTTTGACCCCTTTGGCGGGTTCAGGGGAGGTGGATTCGGAGACATTTTCGAGGATGTTTTCTCTGACTTCTTTGGCTCCTTTACCGGACGCCGCGCGGCACGCGGCACCAGGGGCAGCGATCTGCGCTATGACATGGATATCTCCCTGGAAGATGCCGCGACCGGGACCGAAAAGGTTATCGATGTCCACAAATGGGTTCAGTGTCAGGAATGCGGCGGTACCGGTTCGAAATCGCGAAAGCCCACAGAGTGCCCTTCCTGTAACGGGTCGGGCCAGGTACGTTTCCAGCAGGGATTTCTCAGCGTCACCCGTTCGTGCAGCAAATGCGGCGGTACCGGTGCCTATGTGACCGATCCCTGCGAAAAGTGCAGGGGTGAGGGCAAGGTCCGCGAACCGAGGACCATTTCCGTGAAGATCCCCGCGGGAGTGGAGACCGGCTCGCGCCTGAAAATGACCGGGGAAGGCGACCCCGGCTCCGGCGGCGGACCTCCCGGAGACCTGTATGTCGTTCTTACGGTCAAGCCCCACAAGNNCGTTGAGCGTCGCTCAGGCGGTGCTGGGCTCGGAGCTTGAGGTGCCGACCCTCGATGGCATGGAAAAACTGAAGATACCCGCTGGTACGCAACCTAATACGAACTTCCGGCTCAAGGGCAGGGGCATCCCTTATCTTGGCCGCGGTGGACGCGGTGACCAGTACGTGGTAGTGAATGTTGTCATCCCAAAGAACATATCCCGGCAACAAAAGGCTATAATAGAGGAGTTTGACAGCCTCAGCCAGGAAGAAGGGGGCAAGGGGCTGAAAAAGAAACTCAAGGACCTGTTTGCGGGGAAGGCATGAAGGGAATTAAAGGACAACTCAGTTCACTCTCCATTACGGACCTGATGCAGTGGATCGACATGAACAAGAAAACGGGAGTGCTGTTTGTCTCATCTGATACACAGAATGTCTGCTTCTGCTTCGAAGAGGGACGGCTCCTCATGTCTTCCTGCAAAGAAAAAGGTGCGCGGTTTGGAGACTTCATGGTTTCCGAAGGCTATCTTCCCCCGGACAAGATGAAATCGGTTCTCAAGGCGGGAGTGAGCGAGGGGCGCTCCTTTATCGGCCACATGGTGGAGAGCAAGCTGGTTCCCAGCGAGTTCATGAAGGTTTCCATCGAGCATCTTGCGGAGAAATATATTATGGAAATACTTGCCTGGGAAGAGGGTTCATTCCAATTCGTCGAAGATCTTCCCAAGGTGCTTCTTGAAAGCCCCATCAAGCTGGGTATCAACTTTATCACGTTCGAGGCTGTCCGGAAACACGATGAAGTACTGAAGGGGAAAGGCTAGTCCTTACGCCCTGGGCTGTCCCCTAGGTATGCCCCGCCTGTTCGTCAATAACGCTCCTGAAGATGGCACACTCGTGCTCTCGGGTGAGGATGCCCGCTATATCCATACCGTTTTGAGGATGCGCCCCGGTGCGGCGCTCGACATTATCGACTCCCAAGGAACCGTTCACCATTCGGTGGTCGTTGCGGTCTCAAAGGGGCGGGTCGAGGCCAGGGTCGAACGCTCCGAGGCCCCCTTGCCTGAGCCTGCTCACGGAATCGTGCTTTTGCAGGGAATGCTCAAGGGACAGAAGATGGACCTGGTAGTCCAGAAGGCGGTCGAACTTGGTGTGAAGCGTATTGTTCCCCTGATAACCGAACGTTCCCAGGTCCGCGAAACACGAAAAACAGGCCGCTGGAGGACGATAGCGGGCGAGGCCGCCAGGCAGTGTGGCCGCACAGTGGTGCCTGAAGTTGACGAGCCTGTGGATTTTCCGCTTTTTTTCTCGGACCTTCGCGGGTCCGTTTCCGGTTTTGTTTTCTGGGAAGAGGGTGGTGCCCCTCTTTCCCTGGATACCCCGATTCCCTCAGCCGTGGACATTTTCGCCGCCGTGGGTCCGGAAGGGGGGCTGACCGTTTCCGAGGTTGAGGTCGCCCAAANNGGCTTGAGGTGGCGAGTCTTGGGCCCAGAATCCTTCGGGCCGAAACGGCAGCCATAACCTCTGTGGCGCTGCTGGAATTTCTCTCTGGAGGACTTGGTATGGACTCAGGCTGAAGTCTCCGTAAATTGAGATGAAGTCTCCGGATAAGCTATAATATACCGCTTATCTAAAGCCCTTTTCATATGAGGCAAGACCCTGGATTTATTGAGGAGCGAGGTAGAGATGGAGTTGGATGTTAGTATCGGCAGTGATTCCGTAAGCATGCAGATAGATAATCCGCATCGCCCTGATTACGACACCATTTATTCAAAAGTCGACGAGCTTTTTGCGTCTAAATCAGCCAACGAGGCCGACCTCGACGTGCGGGGCCTGATACCCCGGATGATAAAGGGTGTTGCCGGTTGCGAGAACGGTTGTCCCGCAGACGCCAAGAGCCTGGTCTCCCGCGGCTACAAGGACTTTGAGCTGGAATACATCGAAGGGGGGATACTTTCCGCCCAGTCGAAACTCAGCGGGGGAGAACTGGTCAGCCTGAAACTGTTCCCTGATTTCTAGGAGTCAGGGGCCGGAAGAATAAAAAAAGGCCGTCCGGCTTAAGCCGGACGGCCTTNNTCGAAGGTCCGGCCCAGGGTCTTGCTGGTGAAATTACGCATAAGCATGCCGGGGCTGAAGGTGCGCTCCTGGCCGACTTCCACATTGTTTACCTGGGGAATGGCCACCCACGCCTTTTCTCCGTTATTTTCAATCTGGACATAAGTATATCCGCCGCTGTTCATCGTTTCGACCACTGTGCCGGATAGCTCCCCCGCTGCGTATACGAACGAAACGCTTGCAAGCAGGACCAGCATTACGGAAAGCACGGCTACGGAAAGTTTTTTCATCAGATATCTCCTGTTTTTGAAATCGTTGGCTTTATTAATTATATCACAGGGGCATGGGGGAAAAGGAAACGCTTCGGCCTCTCAGAAGCGAGACCCTGTGCCGCTATCGGTTTGCCCCCAATCTTATGGTAAACTGTCAGGTAGTCTTAATATCATGAAAACAAAGGAAAAACATTGAAGAAGACCATACTGATAAATGCCCGCCACCCTGAGGAAAAGCGGGTTGCCATTGTGCAGGACCGGCGTCTTACGGATTTCTATGTGGAGGTATCCTCGGCCATGCATCTGCGTGGCAATGTATATAAAGGCGTTATCACTGCCCTGGAGCCGGGACTTCAGGCGGCCTTTGTGGATTTTGGTCAGGGAAAGCAGGGATTCCTTCCTCTCCATGAGGTCATGCCCGAGAACTTCCGGGTAAAGACCAAGGAGAAGAACCCGAAGATAAAGGACGTTCTCGCCAAGGGGCAGGAGCTTGTGGTCCAGGTTGAGCATGACCCGAGGGGCACAAAAGGGGCAAGCCTGACGACCTATATCTCTCTCCCCGGCCGGTATATTGTCATGATGCCCGGCCAGGAACGTGTGGGCATATCCAGAAAGATAGAAGACCCCGAGGCCCGGGAGCGCCTGAAGGAGGCATTCAAGCAGCTTAAGGTTTCAAAGAAGACCGGGTTCATTCTCAGGACAGCGGGTGAGGGGTGCTCGACCGATGAGCTTGCCAATGATCTGAAATATCTTACTAAGCTTTGGAATAAGATAAAACGTGAGGCCAAAAAGGCCCAGCCCCCCAGCCTGATCTACAAGGAAGAGGATATCGCCGTGCGCACAGTCAGGGATTACCTGACCTCTGATGTGGAGGAAGTGCTGGTAGATGACAAGGAGGCCTATCAGAGCGTTAAGGCCTTTCTGAAACTGACCATGCCCTGGCGCTCCATAAATGTCACCCATTATCGCGACAAGCAGCCGCTTTTCGATCGCTATGACCTGGAGGATCAGATAGGCCGACTCAGCGACCGTATGGTCATTCTGCCCTCTAAAGGGGCTCTGGTGATTGATAAGACCGAAGCGCTCACCGCCATCGATGTGAACTCCGCCCGAAGCCGCAAGGAGAAGAACATCGAGGCCCTTGCCCTCAGGACGAACCTTGAAGCCGCCGATGAGGTAGCGCGACAGCTCCGGCTCCGTGATATTGGCGGGCTCATTGTTATCGACTTCATAGATATGGAGATAGGCAAGAACCGCTATAAGGTTGAAGACCGGGTGCGTACGGCGCTGCGGCAGGACAAGGCCCATTACGATATCAGCAGGATATCCAAATTCGGCCTGATGGAAATGACCCGGGAGCGGATGCGTACCGCGTACTTTGAGTCCACGAGCCGCACCTGCCCCACCTGCGGCGGTCTGGGCGTTATGAAATCACCCGAACTTGTGGCCATTTCGGCGCTCCGTGATATCCATTCCCGCCTGTCCGAGAGTGGGTCAAAGGAAATAACCTGCCGCCTTCCACTGGAAAGCGCCAATTATCTGATGAATACCTTACGGGACAGCCTGACCGGAATGGAACAGGAGTTCTCAGCGAGGATAACCGTGCTTGCTGACCAGACCCTGCTGCCCGCAGACGTGCTGATAGAGGGAGAGAACGCCGAGAAGCAGCCCAGGAAGGCTTCCGCAGAGGAACAGGCCCCTGAGGCCGAGAAGAAGTCCCAGCGTTCCCGCCGTAAGAGAAAACGTCCTTCAAAAAATCAGCACTCCGGGGAACCGGGATCGGCGGAAGCGGAAGCCCCGGAGGGGGGGGAGCGGAAAGAAACAGTGTCTGTTTCCGAAGAACCGGAGCCTTCAGAAGGGCGTGGGAGCGGGGAGGAGGCAGCCGGGGCAAAAAAGAAGAAGACGCGAAGGGGCAGACGCAAGACGACGAAAAAGACAAAACCCGCCCAAGATTCTGCTTCCGGTCAGGACGCCCGGGAAGCGGAGGAACAGGAAGAGGCCGCCGGAAAAAAGCCGGAGAAGACACGCAGAAGCAGGCGCAGAACAGCACGTAAGGTAAAGGACAAAGACAACACTGATCATGCGGAAAAGAACACACCGGTAGTGAGCGATGACGCTGTTCAGGAAGGAACGGCTGCCAGCGAATCTTCTTCAACGTCCGGAACCAGGAAAAAACGCAGCACCCGCCGCCCCCGTGCCCGGAGCAAGAAAACGGAAAGCACTCCACGACAAACACAGACCGAGACAGCTTCGGAAGAATAGGGAGCTCTACCTTCGTCTGAGGTAGACCTTGATGACCTCCTCATTCTTTTGAAAGCTTTGCGCATCAAGGTACAGATAATCCGAAAGCTCTTTGTTGAGAAGGCCGAACTGGCTGGTATCCCCTTCAAAGTTCATGATCTCGATGTAATATCCCCTGTGTGATGGAACCGGAGTGTAATAGTAAGCGGGATCGAAGTGCCTCGAATCCCAGTAGAGCATGTCGAACAGCATCCGGTCGAATTCCTTTTCTCCTCCCCCCTGTTTGTTCGGGTGGAGATTGATAAAGAATATTTCATAGCCTATATGCGTACGTTCGTTATAGCGGAAGTGCTTCGCGGGTATATGTACCTCCCCCTTTTCGTCCGTGAGGAATTCACCGCTCTCTACGATGGAGTCCTCATCATAGTAGGGGGACTCCATATATATCATGGCGAAGGGAAACGGCAGGATGCTGACCTGATATTTGTCCAGCGAATAGATTACCGGTATCCCTTCAAGGGGGGAGCCGGTCTCATGGTCCACTACCCGAAGCGTTATGGGGCGGACCTCTATGTCCTTCTTGCGTATGAGGCTGCAACCGGAAAGAAGGGAGAGTGCCACAAACAGGATGGCCGTTTTGAGGATGATGCCTTTCATTGACGCTCTGGTTACGGTTTTTTGATCCCTGAGGTGTACAGGATATTTACTTCAAGCCAGAGACCGTCCTCAGTCATGAGTGTTCCGATCTCACGGAGGTGCTCTTCTTTGAACTGTTCCACTTTCTCAGGGGCGATGCTGCTGACAAACCTTCTGAACCCGGCGTTCCAGACGATGTCCCACCATTGAGCGGCATTGTCCAGATAATAGCCGATCCTTTTTATGTCAACTGATACATCATTCATTCCGGCGTTTTCAAAAAGCGAAACGCATTCCTGTTCTGTAGAAAGGCGTTTCAGCGATTCGGGTGGAACAATGACTTCATATTTCCTCAGATGCTCGAAAAAAATTGTGTTCAGTGGATTGAAAGTGGTCTCATGAAAACTGGTGGCAAGCACTCGCCCCCCGGGCCGGACCTTGTCGATGATGTGCCTGAGCTGATGCAGCATGTCCTGCACGAAGAACAGTCCGAATGATGAGACTGCCGCGTCGAAAAGTCCGTCGGGAAAATCCAGACTCTGCATATCCATCTGTAAAAATGATATGTTGCAGTTCCCCAGAGAGGCCCTTTTCTCCTGTGCCCGGGCGAGCATCTCCACAGAGAAGTCCACTCCGGTTATTCGTCCGTTGGGCAGGGAATCACAGAGTGCGAATGCGGCATTCCCCGTGCCGGTGGCAACATCCAGAACATGCTCATTCCCTTTCAGGTGCAGATAGTCCCCGAGGTGAGAGGCCGCCTTTCGGAAAAAACGCAGCGCTTTGATATCGTATCCGTTTGCGATGGAATCGAAGGTGTTCCGGAGAAGGAGTTTCTTTTCCTGTTCGTTTTCTTTCGGCACGTTAATTATTTCCCTTTTCAATTATCTTCACTATTGTATCGAGGTTTTTTTCCTTTGCGTATGTCAGGGCTGCATTACCTTTGTTGTCAGAGATGTCCGTATCCGCACCGCTTTGTATCAGCAGTTCGGCAATGGAGAGGTTGCGCTCCCTGATCGCCCAGATAAGTGCGGTCTCTCCCCGGTTGCTCTGGATATCCAGCACCGCACCTTTTTTGATGAGCAGTTCTGCTATTTCGTGCTGGTCGTGCTGTGCGGCTCTCATCAGTGGGGTATAGCCGAACTTGTCTTTGGCATTGATGTCCGCCCCTCGGTCGATGAGCAGTTTTACGGTCTCGATCCGTCCTGTCCGCGCGGCAAGGTGCAAAGGAGTGGGAGCGGAACTGTCGCGGGGTGCGTTTACATCGGCACCGTTGTCTATCAGCATCCGTGCGATATCAGTATGCCCAGCCTCCGAGGCATCGGCAAGGGCTTTCACTCCACCGGTGCCTTTTGCATCTGACCCGTTCTCCAGAAGCATTCTGACGATATCGATATGCCCTTTGCGTGCGGCCAATATGAGGGGCGCTCCCCGGGAGGTATGAATGTCTGCCCCGCTTTCCATAAGGATTCGAGCTATATCGGTATATCCCCGTTCCGAGGCGTCGGGCAGGGGCTTGTTCCGGTAATTGTCGGAGATATCAGGGTCTGCGCCGGAGCCTGTCAGGAGTTTTACCAGTTCCTTGTTTCCCTTATGAACAGCCCATATCAGCGCGGTGGTCCCGCTTGGGTCCTCGGTGTGGCGGGAGTTGGGATCGATTCCGGCCTTGATGAAGAGTTCAACGATGTCCGTTCTTCCGTCGCGGGCCGCGTTGATGAAGTTGTCCCCTGAATAGGAAACGCCCTTTTGTTCCAGTTGTCTCCGATAACCGTCTCTTATGTCTTCCGGTGAGCGTTCTACGGAAGTGTCGGGAACCACTTCGGCCCTTATTCGTACCCGGTAGCAGTCGCCCGCTGATTCATCACGGTACCAGGTGCTTTCCAGCGTGACCAGTATCTTGATGGTGGCGTTCGCGTATGACTGGACCGTATCGTTCTCGAGGGCGAAGTTCCTGATGCTCGTCTCGCTCTCGATATAGGTCTTGACCTTTTCCGCAGCATTCCTTTTGGCGTTTGCCAGGGCCTCCTGTTCGGTCTGCCTGCGTGATTTGTCATAGCCCATGCATGAGTGGCCCTCTGCCTCGGTTATCGTGGGCTCGGCAGGGTAGGCTGTACCGCAACACAGAAGCAGGATGAGCGCACAGAGTGTCAGGCAGTGTACGGAGAGTTTTATGCCAGAATAGCTGGTTCTCACCTTGGCAGTTCCATGTTTGAGGGAAGAAATTTTTTCAGGATTTCATACAGCCGCTTCGTCCGGAAAATATCCCGGAGAGTCAGCAGTCCGAGGGATGCGAAGAATATCCCGATGAACAGCAGGTTGTCGTCGGTATCTAAAACGAACGGGCTTATCCCTATGCCTATCCCGAGCAGCACGGTTACGGCAGCTGAGGCCCTGAGCGCCGAGGATTTCTCGTAGTCGCGTCTGATAGAGCGGAGGAATTCCTCCTCGTCCGGAGTGAGCATGCCCGCAAGGGGCTCTTTGCGTTCGTTTTTATCCATGAGATGTATTATTCACGATGGTCTGAAGGGAGTCAAGATTCGAGTGTTATTTCTTTCTTTTGCGTTTTCCTGTTTTGCCCCGGGAGGACTTGTTTAATTTGACCTTTATCCTGCGAAAAACATCGTTCGACGGCCTGGTACCCCTTGGCTCCGGCATGTCGTCCGGATCGGTGGCCCTCCTGTGCGGCCTTGCATGGGTGGGATCGGTGAGGTTATGCACGATCTCCCCGCCGATGAGAAAGATACTCCACGAATAGTAGACCCAGAGCAGAAAGACCACGAAGGTCGAGAGCGAGCCGTAGATGGCCCCGATGTCCCTGACGCTGCTTACGTACCAGGTAAACAGGTGCTTGGCGGCCTCAAGCATTGTTGCCGTGAAGAGTCCCCCCCAGAACGCGTGATAAAAGCGGACGAAGCGCTTCGGCAGGACGATGTACATGAAGATCGAGGTGAACATGACGAGGAACAGAGGCAGGACAAAGCGCAGCATGACGCTTGCCCCCGTGCTGATCTTGAACACGGGTATATAGTTGTCGATGACCTGCAGCACCGACACCATGGTGCTTGCGGAGAAAGAAACGAACATGAGGAAAACGAAGATGGCAACTACCAGGAAAGAATACAGGACATTCATGTAAAAAGGACGTTTTTCCCTAACTTTGAAAATGGCCTGTGTAGAGAGATGCATTGCCCGGTAGAGCTGGAAGCTGACCGCCGCGTAGATGATGATACCGAATGTCCCGATTCCCCTGAACGTGATGAGACGTTTCAGTTCGTTGGTCATTTCGATGGTTATCGACGGGAACAGGGCCATGAGCTCGTCGACGAAATAGGTCATGAACTCACGGCTCTCTCCAAGCAGATGCCCAAAGACAGTGACCGTGAACAGCAGCAGCGGAACAACGGCAACGATGAAGAAGAATGCCAGCGAAGCGGCGTACGTGGGGCCGTTGTCGTGAAAGAAATCGCGCAGGCTGACGCCGATTATTTTGAAAGGGTAATAACTCCTCATGATCTTTTCTTGACGAAAATCCTGATCGGTGTTCCCGTGAAACCATAACGCTCGCGAAGCCGTGCCTCGATATACCTGAGCTGAGGCGTCTTGATCCCTTCGGGGTAATTCGTGAAGAGTGTGAATGCCGGGGGCTCAACGCTGACCTGGGTGATATAGTAAATCTTGATACGCTTGCCACGGTAGGTGGGAAGCGTTATTGCCTCGGCGTCACGGTTCAGCTCGGACGTGGGGATGCGTTTGCGGCGCTGCTGTACAACGTCATCGACCAGGTTGAATATCTTCGAGATTCGCTTTTTCTCCAGACCCGATGCCGTCAGCACCGGCGCATGACGGAAGAACCAGAGCCTGTTCTCTATCTGGCGTTTCAGGGTCTTGAGGACCGCGTCGTGGTTCTCCTCCACAAGGTCCCATTTGTTCAGAACGATGACACATCCCTTGTGATGGTCATGGATGAGCCCCGCTATCTTCTGATCGTCGGAGACCAGCCCTTCCGAGGCGTCTATCAGCAGCACGCAGACATCCGCCCGCTCAATGCTCCGGAGCGCCCGCACCATGGCGAACCGTTCGATGGAGTACCCCCTGCGGTCCTTGCGCCGTATGCCCGCCGTATCGATGAACAGGTATTTTCGCTTGTAATAGCTGCATACCGTGTCGATGGAATCACGCGTGGTGCCGGGCACGTTGCTGACCAGGAGGCGCTTTTTCCCCATCAGAGTATTGATCAGCGTTGATTTCCCGGCATTGGGCCTTCCGATAACGGCTACCTTGGGATAGGCGCTCTCTTCCTGCTCATACGGGGTCATCATGTCGGTCGCCCGGTCCATGAGATCGTCAAAGTTATATCCGGTNNTATACCCAGGGAGTAGAAGTCCAGAAGCCTGTCCTCGCGGGTCTCGGCATCGATCTTGTTCACGGCCCAGATGACGTTCTTGCCGGATGTCCTGAGGATATTGACCAGATCGGCGTCATGGGGGTTCATGCCCTCCTTGCCGTCAAGAAGGTGTATGATGACGTCCGCCTCATCGATGGCGAACAGCGCCTGCTCCTTGATCTGGGTGAAGATGTTGTCATCGTGTTCAACAAAGAATCCGCCGGTGTCCACAACTACAAAAGAGTAGTCATCCCATTGCGCATCCATATAGTTACGGTCACGGGTAACGCCGCCGGTATGTCCTCCACAATTGCCGCAGTGGAGCCCACAATGCGGTTGAACAGGGTGGATTTCCCCACGTTCGGTCTTCCCAGTATTACCAGCACAGGTTTTGCCATGATAGAGAAGTTTATCAGAAACTAAATCGAAAAGACATGTTACAATAGCCTGAAAGTGCGGAAAATTACGCATTTTTGTGTGATTTCAACCACCTTTTGGCTTTAGCTGACTCAAATAATGTTATTTATTGGTATTCATATATAAGGCATGGTTTTTGCTATAATTTTAGTGTATACGAGGTTAATGATGTATCGGGGAACTCCATAGAGCCGTGGTTCTGCGAACCAGAATAATATCAGTCATTGCCATTATCCTCCTGCTGACGGTAGGAATATCCACTGTGCTTGCCCTCAGACTGCAAAGCCAGCGGATGGTCTCATCAGCGCTCAAGGATGCCGAGGTGCTCGGCAACGTGATACTGCAGAGCCTGGAGACGTCCATGTCCACGGGGGACACTGCCAATGTACAGCAGGTTCTGGAAAACATAGGAAAGAGCCCCGAAATAGAGAACCTCCGTGTTATCTCCACAGCTGGATATGTTCTGAAATCCTCCCGCTCGGAAGAAATAGGGAAGATGTCGACTGATTTTTCGGCAATGAGCCCGGTTGTTGACGACAAGCCTTCCTCACATGTACTGAGCGATTCCGTCACCTACATGCTCCCCGTAAGGAACAAGAAACAGTGTTTCGGATGCCACAGCGCTGGCATAGATACCATCGGTATCGTGGAAGTGAAATATGACCTGTCGCGCCATATGGCCGATATCATGGCGGTCAAGCGCTTTCTGATCGTTTCGAACATCTTTACCGTGCTTTTCGTTACGCTTATCCTCGCCCGGATGTTCGGCAGGATGGTAATAAAGCCCCTGCAATCCATGCACAAGGCCATCAGGAATGTGGAGTCCGGTGAACTGAGTACCCGGCTGCAGGTGTCGAACGATGACGAGATCGGAAGGGTCGGGCGGGCGTTCAACGTGATGCTTGACGAGCTCCAGAGCCTTCACGACAGAAGTCTCAGAAAGGAAAAGGAGATCTCGCGCGTCAAGTTCGAGCTTGAGCACAAACTGATACTTGAGGAACTGAACTCCCAGCTCCAGTACAAGGTCAAGGAGGTCGAGAGCGCGAACAAGGCCGTTCTGAGCCTGTCGAAGGAGGTAAAGGCCAAAAATACCGAGCTGGAAAAAATGGTTGACCGCCTCAAATCGGTCAATGATGTGGGACGGGTGCTTACGAGTATAATTGAGACCGACGAACTGCTGAAGCTCATTGTGCGTACTACAGCAGAGACCCTGGGTGTCCAACAGGGCTCGATCTATGTGACCAGAAGCGATGGGTCTTCCCTGAGCATGCGCTATCAGCAGGGTGTCGGCGTGGAGCGCGAGACAGGTGAGCATCTGGAACTCAGTCCGCTCTATCAGGACCTTGTTGAGGATGGAGCTCCCATCCTGATGAATTCAGACAGTATGCCCGGTGAGGACGGTACTGCCGCCGCTTCAGCGATCGGGGTCCCCCTGAAGATGAAGGGGCAGGTCATCGGCGGCATCCTGCTTGAGGAAAAGCTCAGCGGAAATCCCTTTACCCAGGACGAGCTGGAGCTTCTTGCGACCATGTCCAACCAGGCCATGGTCGCCATAGAGAACGCATGGCTTTATGAGACCGTGAAGAACAACTATTTCGGCACCATTCAGGCTCTGGTGAACGCGCTTGAGGCAAGCGACCGGTACACCAAGGGGCATTCCGAGCGCGTGCGCTTCATGGGAATGGAGCTGGCCAAATATATCGGCCTGGACTACCGCGAACTGGAGGCCTTCGAGCACGCGGCGATCCTGCACGATATTGGCAAGATCGGCATCGATACCGCTGTGCTGAATAAGCAGGAGGAGCTGACCAGCAAGGAGTTCAGCCTTATCCGTGCCCATCCCATCATCGGTGATGAGATACTTGGTCCTATCGGTACACTGCAGGGAGTGAGGACCACCATCCTGCAGCACCATGAAAAATACGACGGTACGGGCTATCCCTACGGTATTGCCGGAGACGAGATAACCCTCAAGGCCCGTATCCTCTCAGTGGTGGATACTTTTGACGCGATGATGACCGACCGTCCCTACCGCAGGGGGATGGATACGGACTATGTTTACGAGGAACTGCGCCGCGGTGCGGGAACCCAGTTCGACCCGGCTGTGGTGAACGCCTTCCTTGAGATGCTTGAGGGACGTCCAAGCCTGCTTGAAGAGGCCGGATATAACGGATTTGCCATGAACTGAGGGGTGTTTCCCTTTAAGCCTTTCCTTTCAGGGAAAGGCCCTTGTCCCTGATCAATCCTCTGAATGCCTCCATCTGCTGCTCCCCCTGGAACGCTTCCTTCGGCAGCCAGTACCCAAGACGTGCCTGCATGAACAGGATAAAGCCCGCTTTCCTCTCAACGGCCTTTACCACATTGTCCCAGTCGAAGCGCGTCTCCGCTCCCTCCGTCTCGTTTCTGAGCCCGCTCTCGTCAATGTGCCAGGTGAGTGGCTTGTTCGCCATGGGATTCATTCTGAAGTGACGGCGTATTTTCCTTATGCCCATGCGTGGCACCATCATGAAAAATATACCCAGGAAGAAAGGAAGGACTGCATAGCCGGAAGTGTCGCCGGTAATGGCGAAGCGTACTACGGCCATAACGGTAAGGACCGCCCCCAGCCACGGAATGATAGTGTAGGACTTGCTGAGGCTTCTGGTTATCTCCATGGAGGCCTGTACGGCCACGTCCTCGGTGTACCGGTACTCAAGCTTTATTGGCTCCACAGGTGCTTTCCCTTTCTATTCGATCTCGAAGATGAATGATATCTCTACTGGTGAGTCCAGCGGAAGGACGGGAACGCCGACTGCCTCGCGGGCATGGCGGCCCGCGTCGCCGAAGACCTCGGCCATGAGGTCGGACGCGCCATTGACAACACCCGGCTGTGCCGTGAAGTCCGGTGTGCTTGCCACAAAGCCCGTGAGCTTGACACAGCGGCGTACCCGGGAGAGTTCACCGATTTCAGCCTTGATCACGCTGAGGGCGTTGACGGCTGCGATGCGGGCGTCTTCCTGCGCCTGCTCTGGCGTGATCTCGCCACCGACCTTTCCGGTGTGGGTGAGCTTGCCGTCTACCAGTGGAAGCATCCCGCTTAAGTAGACCAGGTTCCCGGTGCGTACGATTGGCACGTAGCTTCCCAGAGGCTTTGGCGCGGGTGGGAGGTCGATGCCCAGCTCCCTCAGTTTCTCCTCGGGTGTCATGGGGATATTATACAGGAAAAAAGGAACCCCGGACGGTGCATGGGGGGTGACATCGTCCGGGGGTAAGGAAAGCTAGCTGATCTGTTTTTCTATCTTTTTCAGAAGATCGATCACGCCATGAGAAAGGGGGCCGATATGCAGATATTTTTCTTCTGCCTCCCGGCTTTTCCCTGAGTGTTTAAGGTTGACGATCTCCTTCACCAGGCTATGTAGCTGTTCATGGACTCCCTCGAGTTCCTGCATTTCAGGCAGATGACCAAACCGGGCGAGTCCCTCCGAGTAGAACCATTTTCCCAGAGCGCAATCGTGATGTGAGACTGCTTGCTCTTGCGTCATCGACGCTCGTCCGTCGAGGAAATCCCTGAGCTTCGACTTCCATTGGAGGTGCATGAACCGGACGGTGGCGAAGTTGATCCCGGCTGCCTCCGAGCCTGCAATGCGCTTTACCCCAGAAACGACATCGCCGGTCCTGAAGAAACTTATCGTGTCTTCCAGCTGGGATGACTGGGCCGAGAGCTCTTCGCTTGTCGATGCCATTTCTTCAGCGCCGCTGGCGTTTTGCTGGGTGACCTTGTCCAGTTGCTGAATGGCCCTGTTTACCTGCTCAACGCCTGTGCTTTGCTCGTTGCTTGCAGCGCTGATCTCCTGAACGAGCTGTGCTGTTTTCTGGATCTCCGGCAACAGCTCGTCAAGCATCTTTCCCGCTCTCTCAGCGATATCGACGCTGGAGTTGGATATCTCCGTTATTTCCCCGGCAGATGCCTGGCTGCGCTCGGCGAGTTTTCTCACCTCAGCGGCAACCACGGCAAATCCTTTTCCATGTTCGCCAGCCCGGGCGGCTTCGATCGCTGCGTTCAAGGCAAGGAGGTTTGTCTGGCGCGATATCTCTTCGATGATGTTGATCTTCTCCGCTATCTGCTTCATCGCCGCAACCGATTCAGTTACTGCCTGTGCGCCCTCCCCGGCGTCCTTCGATGCCTGGAGGGCGATCTTTTCTGTTTGTATGGCGTTTTCGGCGTTCTGACGGATATTGGATGCCATCTCCTCCATGCTCGTGGAAGCTTCCTCGGCGGCCGAGGCCTGCTCCGATGAACCCTGGGACATCTGCTCCGCGCTGGCGCTGATCTCCTGGCTTCCTGATGATACATTGCCGGAGGCCATCATGATATTTGAGACCACATCGCTCAGGCGTTCCTTCATGTCCCGGAGAGCGTGCATGAGTCTGCCGACCTCGTCTTTCCCGCTGGAGGGAATGGTTACCATGAGATTGCCATCGGCCAGCTCCTCGGTAATGGTGACGCAGGTGTTCAGAGGACGGGTGATACTGCGCACAAGGAGCGTGACAACAATCGAAAAGACGATTATTGTCAGGAGGGTACCGGCAAGTACCGTAATGATATTGTCGCGCGATATCGCGTTAAGTGTATCCCTGCTGTATCCGAGTTTCAGGTGACCAAGGACTGTGCCTTCCGGCCCCAGAATTTGCCGCTCATAAATGAGCAGGTCCGATATATTTTCGGGCTCCTTCTGGGAGGTGATAGGCTCCATATCCTCATCATAGAAAACAGAGAATATCACTTCGGGATCGCTGGAGACCTCTTCCACCAGACGGTCAAGGCTGATGTAATCGTAGTTCAGCAGATAACCAGAGCTGATCTTGATCATGAGGTTGGCAACAGCGTCGCCCTTGGACTTCATGGTGGCATTGATGTGCTTGCTGTTGTTGAAGGCCATGAAAATGCCAAAGCCTCCCATCAGCAGGACCATGAGCACAATGGTTATATAGAGAAATTTCTTCCCTATGGTGTCTATCCTGAAAAAATGTAACATAAACCCTCTTTAGGTTTTATTTTCACTTATCGGCCAGGGTCCCTAGAAACTGAAGTTGAAGTCCTTGGTAACGCCCGCGCTTTTCAGCAGCTTCAGGGTATGAGAGAAGTCTTCCTCGGTGGTCTTGGTGTAACCCTGAATTCCAAGTGAATCCTTTGCGGCCTTTGCCTGGGCGGAGTTGTCGTCCTCGAGTCCCATGAGGATGTCCGACACTTTTTCCACGGTAGACTTGCTGGCCTTTTTTGAGGCGATAAGGGTGCCGTTCGGGTTCTCGCCATGGTCCTCGCCCACAAGCTCGACATTGCGGTATTTGCCCTTCACCTTGTCCCACACGCGGTTCTTCACTATCGCGATGTCAGCTCGGCCCCTTTCCAGTACGTCGATGGCCGCGCCATGCGAGGCGGCCTTCATCTGGGTGGCCCCGACGTTTGCGGCGCCCGGGATGGAGCGGAAGAAGAACTCTCCGGAGGAGGCAAGGGATGAGAAGGTTACTTTCTTGTTCCTGAAGTAATCGGCCTTTCCATCAAAGCGGGATGAACCTTTCGGGGCGAGCACAACGGCCCAGTAGGTGCTTGTTCCATCCTTAGATACAGGACGGACCACGGGGTAGGCAAGGTCCTTGATGATCATGGTTCCCGCGATTCCTGAACCGCTGAACATGGCGTCCACGTCTCCCCTGGCGAACATCTGTGCCGCGGTGGGATAATCCCGGGCCGCGACGAAATCGGCCTTAACGCCTTTGGACTCCAGGTAGTCAAGAAGCGGTTTGAACTTTCTAGCCGCCCCTGCCTGGTCCTGCATGATGGCGATCTTGAAATCGGCCGCATATGATGTTCCCACAAGAAGCCCTGTGCATACCAGCGACATAAGGGCCATAACAAAAATGCTTTTCAGTCTCATACTAACCTCCATTGATGTTGATTGTGTTATTTGAGTTTGAATCCGCCCGAATTTAAAGCTTATTTTACCCTCCAGGCTGTTTCAGATGTGTGATAGTAATCACTAAACACAGGGGGAAGGAAGTGGCATATCTTCCGGAAACAAACCGTCAGTTTTAGCCGTCATGCACGGTAAGGGCGAACAGGAAGTTAGAGGCAAAGGGAAGCGCGCGCTTTGTCCTGTTTACCCGTCCTCTTCCCAGGCTTTTTCGAGAAAGCGGTCGCGTCCGGAGGTGAAGCGGAAGAACTTGTACTTCAGAGGGTGCTTCTTGTAATAGTCCTGATGATATTCCTCTGCGGGATAGAACTGCCCTGCGGGGGATATGTCGGTCACGATGGGTTTGTCGAACTTGCCTGATTCGTCCAGGGCCTTCTTCGATGCTTCGGCGAGCCGTTTCTGTTCCTCGTTATGATAAAAGATGGCTGAGCGGTACTGGTGCCCCCGGTCCACGAACTGGCCGCCGTCGTCGGTGGGGTCTATCTGCTTCCAGAAGATCTCCATGAGTCTTTCGTATGCGATAACGTTGGGATCGTAGAATATTCTGATACTCTCCGCATGACCTGTTCCCCCGGCCGACACCTCCTCGTAAGTAGGGAACTCATGGTTCCCACCGGTGTAGCCCACTATGGTGTCTACCACGCCGGGGAGCTGGTCGAAGGGGCTCTCCATGCACCAGAAACACCCACCCGCGAATGTCGCCACCGCCAGACCCTCGCCGGGCTGAACGTCCATCTCGAGAGCCCCGGCGGCAACGGGTGCCAAGATCGGGAGCAAGGCAATTAATAGGATAAAAATAGTCTTCATAGATCTATTCTACCGCATTTCCGCTTCCGGATAAAGTGACTGAAGTCACATGGGTGAGTGTGAATGATTAATTTGTGTTTTTCCTGGAAAAGAGCAGGAATGCTTTTTCTTCTTGACAAAGTGTCTGAGGTACACTAAGCTAAGTGTAAGAACTACACCAAGGAGGGCGTGATGCCATACCAGTACGAATTCGAGAGACCGGCTCTGGCGGTGGACTGTGTGGTCTTCGGTCTGGACGAGGAGGACCTGAAGGTCATCCTCATTCAGCGGGACATTGCCCCATATAAAGGAAAGTGGGCGCTGCCGGGAGGATTTGTCCATATTGATGAATCCCTTGAACAGGCGGCCATGCGGGAACTGCGCGAGGAGACGGGTGTTGAAGACGTGTTCCTGGAACAACTCTATACCTTCGGCGAGGTGGACCGGGACCCCAGGGAACGGGTGGTCTCGGTAGCCTACTATGCCCTGGTAAACCTCCGCGACCATGACATCCGGGCCGCCACTGATGCCCGGAACGCGGCATGGTTCTCCGTGGACGACATGCCCCGTCTGCCCTTTGATCATAGCCGGATATTCGAGACAGCGCTGGCGAGGCTGCGGGGCAAGGTGCGCTACGGGCCCATAGGGTTCGAGCTCCTGCCGGAGAAGTTCACGCTCACGCAGCTCCAGCGGATGTACGAGAAGATACTGGAGCATCCCATAGACAAACGGAACTTCAGAAAGAAGATACTGGGCATGGGGCTGCTCACCGAGCTGGACGAGGTGGAAATGGACGTGGCCCGCCGGGCGGCGAGGCTCTACCGGTTCGACGAGAAGAAATACCGGCAGCTCACGAAAAAAGGATTCAATTTCGAGATCTGACGTCAAAGAAGAAAGGAGGCGTCATGTTTGGCATCAAATTCATAAAGACTGACCCGACAACGTATGTATTCCAGTACCGGAGCGGAAGTCTCCGGNNCCGTTACGTCACTCGTTGCTGTCCCTCTGGCGAGCGCGGACGTGCCGTTCATTATCAGTGAGGTGACAGCGGATTACCAGGAGGTCACGGTGCAGGGCGAGGCTGCCTTCCGCGTGGTCGATCCAAAGAGGCTTTCCGGGATGCTCGACTACACGCTGGACCCGGGGAGCAAGCAGTACCTGTCGGAGGACCCGGAAAAGCTCCCTCAGCGCATCATGAACCAGGTGCAGGTGCTCATCAGGGATGAACTGAAAACACTCAAACTCCGCGAGGCCCTGATGTCCTCGGACAGTCTCGCCGTGAAGGTGGCATCTGAACTCAGACGGTCCCGGATACTGGAGTCCCTGGGCATCGAGGTGCTCGACCTGTCCATACTGGCGATAAAGCCGATACCCGAGACCGCGCGCGCCCTGGAGGCCGAGGTCAGGGAACAGCTTCTGAAGGAGGCGGACGAGGCCATTTACGACCGCCGCAACTCCGCCGTGGAGCAGGAACGCACCATCAAGGAGAACGAACTGAATACCGAGATAGCCGTGGAGAACAAAAAGCGCCAGATACGCGAGACCCAGATGGACGCCGAGCGCGCCGTGCAGGAAAAGCAGCGGCTGCTGCAGGAGGAGCGGATGGCCGGTGACATAACGCTAGAGGACCGGAAAAAGGAACTCGTGTCCCTTGCCGCCGAGAACACGCGGGTCGAGGCGGACGCGAAGGCCTACGGCCTTCGGGCGGTGATGGACGTCATGGCCGCCCTTGACCCGAAGGTGCTCAACGCCCTGGCAAGTACGGGCATGGACCCGAGCCAGTTGATAGCCGTGTCCTTCCGCGAGCTGGCAGAGAGCGCGGCCAAGATCG